>Ga0207702_10000216_pt1 | contig 67884 bp, 58 predicted proteins | sample KBSCornC62_FD_184302 | JGI IMG/M metagenome (GOLD analysis project Ga0207702, IMG submission 184302) | Corn rhizosphere microbial communities from Kellogg Biological Station, Michigan, USA - KBS Corn C6-2 (SPAdes) (version 2) | ecosystem: Host-associated > Plants > Roots > Rhizosphere > Soil ...
GACGACGCCCTTGCGCTTCGCTATCACTTCACCTCCATCAGGTTGTGAAGAGGACTTTCACCTCCCAGCTGTCGAACATGCTCGGCACACGAAAAAGGGCCAGCTTCTAAGCTGGCCCTTTGTTTTGAAGATTTCTCTCAGTACAAGCGGAACTGAACTTCGACATTGATAGCCACCGCAACCGGGCGTCCATCTTTCTGCGCGGGTTCAAACTTCCACTGGTTCACCGCCTCAATCGCTTTTTCATCCAACCCGAGCCCCAGGCTGCGAGCGACGCGGATGTCGCGCGGCTTGCCATCGGGACCAACGATCAAGCTGAGTACGCAGGTCCCCTGATACTTTGCCTTGCGGGCTTCTTCGGAGTATTCGGGATCAGGATTATAGATCGCCTTGGGAGCACTCACACCCCCTCCGACGCGGAACACTCCACCACCAATACCCCCACCCCGGCCTTCACCCACTCCGGGTCCAGTACCCGACCCGATTCCACCACCCGCGCCCGTGCCAATCCCGGCACCGGACCCTGTGCCATTGGAAGGCATCGACGGCATTGCCGCCGTAGGGTTGCCGAGGTTCGGCGCGTTCATGGCCAGTTTCACCTGGGGAGGCACAACCACGGTCGGCTCGACCGCGAGCTTTGGATGATCGTTCCGTACGACGATCGCCGGAGGCGTAACCTGCTCCATGGCTAACTTCGGAAGCTTGCCCTTGGGCGCCTCGACCTTGTCATGATCGCCACCGCCACCGCCGCCAGCCACCGCCTTCGGTGAGGGCTTCATGACGGGAATGTCGGCTGGTGCGATCAGCGTGACGACTTCCTTTGGCTTTTCGACGACCTTTTTGCCGAGGTAGATCGTGCCGGCAAGAATCGCGGTAAGAACTACCGCATGCATGACCAGGGAAAGGGTCGCGCTGCGCTTCTTATGATCGGCGTAAAAACCCCAGATGTCCTTTACAGCAACCGGCTTCGAGGTCAGAACCAGTGGCGGAAGCTTCTCGGGGAAAAAGGTCTCCTTGAAGTTTCGGCGTAGGGATTTCCACAGCCCTGGTTCTGCTCCTTTCATGAGCAGATTCAGTTCGGGTTCTGGGTCGGTGCCTTGCGGTGGTTTGAATTCCAATGTGGCCATATGCTACCCGAGATCCTGCTAGTGAGCCATGTTTGTTGCTTTTACTTGATGAGCACCTACAGCGCCAAACTCAGCTTCCGGTTCTCTTCAAGCCCGAAATGATTGCTGCTAACCCACTTATGTCCGTGCCGAGAACTCTGTTGCTTACACCAGTTTAGATGCTCACACTCGGGAAACGTAACTTTGCGAAAATTGTACACCCGATGGGTCAAATCCTGTATGTCCAAGTTCAGTAAAATTCCGGCCCTCGAGCCATACAACTTCTTTAGATGCTGAACCGCAGCTGCGCGGCTTGCATAGACGGATCATCTCGGAGCTCCCTATAATGAGAAAAATCAGCAATTTGGAGACTTCTTCGAGTGCCTGTGGACCTGAAATCGTCTGTCAACCTGCCTAAAACCAGCTTTCCCATGAAGGCCAACCTTCCGCTGAACGAGCCGAAGACCCTTGCGCGCTGGGAGGAAATGCGGCTTTACGATCGCATCCGGCAGGTGCGAAAAGGTGTTCCGCAGTATGTTCTGCACGACGGCCCCCCCTATGCGAACGGTCCGATCCACTTGGGACACGCGCTCAATAAGTGCTTGAAAGACTTTATCGTGAAGTCCAAGAACATGGCCGGGTTCGACGCCCCGTACATTCCTGGTTGGGACTGCCACGGACTCCCGATTGAGATCAAGGTTGATAAACAGCTGGGTGGCAAGAAGCTACAGATGAAGCCTCTCGAGGTGCGCCTTGAGTGCCGCAAATACGCGCAGAAGTATCTCGACCTGCAACGCGAACAGTTCAAGCGAATTGGGGTGGTCGGGCGCTTTGAGAAGCCGTATTCCACGATGTCGCCCGAGTACGAATCGGTTGTACTCGCAACGTTTTACAGCTTTTTCGAAAAAGGTTTCGTATACCGCGGCCTGCGCCCGGTCTACTGGTGCATGCACGATCGCACGGCGCTGGCCGAGGCCGAGGTCGAGTACAAGACCCATACCAGCCCGACCGTTTGGGTGAGATATCGACTGCAGTCCGAGCCGCGGGAGATCGATCCCCAGCTGGCCGAGGCTCGCATTCACGGCGACAAACCGGTCTTTACCATCATCTGGACCACCACGCCCTGGACGCTTCCGGCTTCCTTGGCCGTTGCCTTTCATCCCCATGAGGAATATGTCGCCCTCGAGACCAACGACGCGATCTACATCGTCGCCGAAAAATTGTCGAAGGACGTGGCCTCGAAGTGCGGTTTTCCAAGCGCTCCGATCATCGCTCGCTTCCCGGGGCGTGTGATGGAGCACACCTGGTTCTATCATCCATTTTTGCCCTGGGAGCGGAGGAGGGTCCTTGGCGTCGTGGCCGACTACGTCACCATGGATACCGGAACCGGGGTCGTTCACACCGCACCGTCCCACGGCGCGGAGGACTTTGCCACCGGGGTCCGGTATAAGCTCGATCCCACTTGCGACGTCGATGCGGCCGGCCGCCTCCATAACGGATTGGCTGAATACGATGGACTTCAAGTCTTCAAGGCAAATCCCGTCATCGTCGATCTGCTTAAGTCCAAGGGTGCGCTGCTGCATGAGGAGAAAGTTGAACACTCGTATCCGCATTGTTGGCGGTGCCACAACCCGGTGATCTTTCGCGCCACCGAGCAATGGTTCATCTCGATGGAAACGCCAATGGGCAAGCACAGCTTTCGCTCACAAGCACTCGAGCAGATCAAGGCCGTGAAATGGGATCCAGCCTGGGGTGAGGAACGCATCTCGAACATGGTCGCGACCCGGCCGGATTGGTGCATCTCCCGCCAACGGGTTTGGGGAGTGCCGATTGCAGTGTTCGCGTGCACCACCTGCAAGAAGCCGCTCAAGGATCCGGAGGTGAATCATAGGGTCGTGGACCTGTTCGCCAGCAAGGGAGCCGACGCATGGTATAGCCCCGAAGCCGACGAGCTGGCGAATGGCGCGCAGTGTCCCTGCGGTGGAACATCGTTCCAGAAGGAAGCCGACATTCTCGATGTGTGGTTCGAGTCAGGTTGCAGCTACCTGGTCGAAGTGGCGAAGGAACTGAATTGCCCCTGGCCTTCGGACCTGTACCTTGAAGGGGGCGATCAGTACCGCGGATGGTTCATGTCTTCTCTCCTCTGCGCGCTTGCCGTTCAAGGGAGCGCGCCCTTTAAATCAGTCGCCACCCCAGGTTGGACACTTGATGAACAAGGCCGGGCAATGTCAAAGTCACACGGCAACGACGTCGACCCTGCCGATATCGCGAACAGGCTCGGAGCAGAGATCGTACGCCTGTGGGTCGCCTCGGTGGATTTCCGCGAGGACGTGGTTGGTTCAGAAAACCTGATGCAGCGGATCGCGGAGAACTATCGCACGATCCGCAACAATCTCTTTAAAAATTGCCTCGGGAACTTGTACGACTTCACTGCCGATGACGCCGTTCCCTTCGAGCAGATGCCAGAGATCGATCAGTACATTCTCCGGCTCACTGCAGCTCTGGCAGCGGATGTGGCGCGCTGGTACGAGGAATTTGCTTTCCACAAGATCTATCAGGGGGTGAATCACTATTGCACGGTCGAACTCAGTGCCTTCTACGCCGACATCGTGAAAGACCGGCTTTATATCTTTGCGCCGGATTCCCTGGGCAGGCGTTCGGCCCAGACGACGCTGTGGCGCCTGTGCGAAGCTATGGTTCGGCTGCTGGCGCCGATTATGAGCTTCACCTGCGATGAGGTTTGGCAACATCTGACCGCAATCCAGGCGCGAGAAGAGAGCGTGCATCTGGCGAAGTTTCCTAGCGCCGCTGACATTCTAGGGAGCGCCACCGCCAGTCCGGAAGATGCCGAACAACTCCAGGAATGGGCCACGTTGCGCAGCGTCCGAGACCAGGTACTCAAAGCATTAGAAAACGCGCGCACCCAGAAGCAGATCGGCAAGAGCCTGGAGGCACAGGTGAGCCTGAAAGCTTCGGGTCCCCTGTATTCGATCCTGGAGCGGCACAGGGATGAACTTCGTTATCTGTTCATCGTCTCGCAGGTGGCGCTAGAAAAGTCTGCTTCGGGGAACGGCACAAATCCGCTCTCCCTTGAAGTCGGTAAAGCGGCGGGTGAGAAGTGCGAGCGCTGCTGGAATTATTCGATCCACGTCGGGGAGGACCGGGAATACCCAAGTGTCTGCGAAAGGTGCTCGGCGGTGTTGAAAGAGTTGCCATCGAAGGAAACGTAACGCCAGTTTGGCTCTTCGCCATTGCTCTCAGCCTCGATCAAGAGCTCTGGTGGAAGGTCGAATGGGTAGTGAAGACCTGCTTTCGCGATGCTCCTTAGAATCATGCGTGCCTACAATTTCTTAATTGCACTAGCTGTTCTCATCCTCGACCGCTACACCAAGTGGCTGGTCGCCAAACGGATTTCCCTGCACGACAGCATCACCGTAATTCAGCGGCTTTTCTATATCACCCATGTCGAAAATCGCGGGGCAGCCTTTGGTATCTTCAACGATTCCCCCACTCAATGGAAGATCGGATTATTGGTGCTGTTCTCGATTGCGGCGCTGGTGATCGTCTCGACTCTGCTGTGGCGAAGCCGGCATGCAATGTCCGCCAGTTCCATCGGCTTATCGCTGATCCTCGGTGGCGCTTTAGGAAATCTGTGGGATCGGCTGCTGAGCGGGCGAGTAGTGGATTTTCTTCTCGTCTATATCGGCTCTTATCAGTGGCCGGCCTTTAACGTTGCCGACAGCGCAATTGTTGTCGGAGCCGGATTGTTGGTCTTCGAGATTCTATTCACCAGGGCCCCGGGGGCGGAGAAGACGGCCTAGTGAATCTCCCTCAGGGCTCTCCGCCGCTACGGCGTCCCGTATAGCTGGCGGTAGACATTCGCATTGCGCATGATCGCCTGCACGTACTCGCGGGTTTCGGTGAAGGGGATGGACTCGACAAATTCCTGAATGTCGCGATACTTCCCGTTGGCTTGCCAATCGACGACGCGATAGTCGCCCGCGTTGTAGGCAGCGAGAGCGTATTCGAAGCCGCCAAACTGATCCACCATGGAGCGGAAATACTTGGTGCCGAGTTGCAGGTTGACGGCGGGGGTGAAGAGTTGCTGCGTCGAGAAGTGCTTCAGCTTCTCCTGCTTGGCGACGCCTCGTCCCACCTTCGGCAACAACTGCATTAGACCTACGGCATTTTTTGGCGACACGGCATTTGGATTAAACTCCGACTCCTGCCGGATGAGCGAAGCCACCAGGTAGGGATCAAGAGCATTCGTCGAAGCAAATTTCCTCAAGTCCGGCCAGTATGGGCGGGGAAACAAGGCTTCCCAATAACTCCGGGGTAGCGAGGAAAAATCGATGGCAAAGTAGTTCGGAATCGCCCGCTTCAGGGTTTCCACCGCGAGATTGTAAAAGCCCGCATCCTGATACGTGCGAGCTATTTCCCCGGCAAGCCAGTTGCCCTTGTCTTCATCAGCCGCTGCCTTCAGCTCACGTACTGCGAAATCCAGCAGTCCTCCATTTTCGAGCAGGTGTGCTTTTTCGACACGCAGATTGTCGTCGGGAACGGCCGCATTCGCTGGCCCCGGCACATCCTTGATGGGTGGAACGCGGTCAAGAATCGCATAGTGCGGATCAGGGCCAGAGGCCTTGTCCAGGCTGGCCATGCGCTCTCGCGCCAGCGGACCGTAATAGTAGTTGCGGTAGCGCTCGTTGACCTTTTGATAAAACGCCGCCGCCATTGCTTTATCGCCTTCTTCCTCGGCCAGGCGTCCGCGCCAGTAGAGGGCATTGGAAACCTCGTTTGAATCAGGATAAAGAGATATCTGCTCCTCGAAGCCGGACTTAGCCTCGGCTGTCCTTCCCTGCCTTAAGCTCAGCCACGCAACCTTCCAGTGCACGTAGTGGGCACGAGCACTCCCCGGAAACCGCTTTTCCATCTCGCGGAACGAATCGATGGCCTTGTCGTAATCGCGTCGTAGCAAATAAATATTTCCGGCAGCAAAGAGCGCCTGTTCCAGATACGGACTGGTTGGCGCGGTTTGGCGAAGATCATTGACGGTGCGGAGGAATCCGTCGTCATCATCCGACGCCCGCTGGATCTCACCGATGGTGAAAAGTTTTTGGGCCGCGACTTCAGGCGTGGTCAGGGGCAAGGAGTCGAGCAGGTGGCGAGCATCTTTTCGCTCTCCGGAGCGTAGCATCGCATCCGCCAGTGCTAGCTGGATCGACGGCGTGTCCGTCGGTGTGGCCTGCTTGAGCAGGTCGCGGTAGGCATCGATAGCCTCGGCATAGCGCTTCGCCTTGGTCAGGGTGTCGGCGCGGTTGCGACGATCTCCGAAGCTCGGCGGCGTAACGCCTGGTACGTTGCCGAGTTTGCGCAATTCGGTTTCTGCACTCGAGGCTTCAGGGCTGAGCGGCACGGTGAAGTAAACATGTTGAAACACCGCAGCAGCTTGGGGGATTTCCCCGGCCGCTTCGTAAGCCCGGCCCAAGGCATATTCCAAGTCAGACCGCGGGGGCACCCGATCGTTTTCAAGCAGCGCGATGGCTTCCTTCGATCGACCGTCGGTGAGCAGTGCATTGGCGTGCAGCACGCGGGCATCCCGCAGGAGAAGCGAAGCAGGATAGGTTTTTTCAAAGGCCGCCAGGGCGGCAATCCCTTCCGAGTTCCGGCCGGTCTGGATGTAACAATTGGCAAGATAGAAGGCGACGTAATCGCCGATGTCGCCGGCATGAGGTTTCGCTCGGCTCAGCGGATCGATGGCCTTACCGCAATCATGATCCAAGAAACGACCATACCCGACCGCCAGCCAGGCGAGGGCTCCCGCGTCGTCGGCGCTGTGTTTGCGCGCAAAGGCTTCTACGCCGGCATACGCCTGTAACGTCCGGTTCTGCAGAAGTTGGATGGCCATTGGCTTCAGCGTGCTCGACGCCACAAAGGCCTGATGCATTCGCCGGAAACGAGGGGTGTTACGCCTGGAGGTCTTCCGGTGCGGGCTTCGTTTCGCGCTGGGAGAGTCAGCCGCGGTTTTTCGCTGGCTGGAGGATTTCGGTTTCGCAGTAGAGCTACCAGGCGCCGGCTGCGACTCCGCCGCTTGCCCCATAGCGGGCAATCGCGGACACACGACCGCGGTTAGAAACAGCGCGAAAAAGGAAGACCTGAGAAACCCCGACACGGCTTTCTTCTATTATCGCCGAAAATTGCTGCCCATGAGAGAAACATCATCTTCCGCAAGGCTGCGAATTAGTTCCTGATTGAAATAGTCTGCGCTGGCCGCCGCGGTATTGCCATATCGCTTTTGGTACGTGGCTCGGCTTTTTTCAATGTCTTCTTTCAGACGGTCGTAGAGATCGCGGTTCTTGCGGCCTTCCGCCACTTTGGCCTGGTTGTAAAGCTTGATCTCGTCCATCAGCAGGCGGGCAAAGCGCTGCGCCTTACGATGGAGATCGTCATCTTCGCCTGCCGGCGCAGAGACCGCACCACCACCCCATGCCGCCGCTGCCGACATGGCTGCGGCCGCTGCGGGAGCCCCCTGTGCACCGGGGGCATGAAGCGGAGCATGCGCAGCAAACGGATCGTTTGAGGGAGAAGAATGAGCCGTCTCGTGAGGTTCCGCGGATTCCTTGTGTGCCTGTTTGCGCTGAGAAACAACTTCCAGCCATGAACTTGTCGCGCGTACCAGGACGTCGAGCGCGGCGGCGTCAAGCGAGCTGCCATCGCCTTGGTCTGCGTAGATCAGGGCTGAAATCTTGTCTTTCAGCAGAAGCGGCAGGACCACGACAGAGTCTCCGCTCGGCTTGCCGAATTTCCTCACGAACGCGGGATCGAAATCTGCAATCACCCCGCGCTCGGCAGCACGCGATTGCATGCTCTCAGCCACCAGCTTGGATTCCATTCCCAGGGTAAAGTCTTTTACGTCGCTGTTGCCGAATCCCGTACCTTGCCAACCGGAGGCCACGCCGTTCTTAATTACAAAGATCGCAGCCCGCCCGCTATAGAGAATCGTGCTTTCGAGCAACGCCCGAAGAATCTCCTTTTGGCTGGATCCGGCCTGAATCGTGGTAATTGCCTTTTGCAGGGCAGCATTGGAACCACCTGGCTGGCCGCCCTTGCCGAGCGCTGGCTGAATTTGCTGTAAAACCTCTTGCACCACGCTTTCGCGCAGTGAGGCCATTTGCCGCTCGAGCACTTGGGCAACGGCGTTCCGAACAAGCTCTTCGACACGATTGTCAGCCATGGTTACCCGCAAACAAACCAGCACAGAACACTGTGCTTTCTGGATTATAGGTGGAACCTCCGGGCCACTAGGAGGTCACTTTAGTCACATCTTCTACCTGAGGAGTGCTTGCCGCGACCGGGGGGAGGAAGGATAGAGGGGGAGGAAGGAAGAGGGCGGTCTGCACCGCCCCTCAGAAGTCCCGAAAACACTCTACAGCATGTTCACGCTTTCCACGTGGATCGAATCACCACTGACATGTCCGGTCACAGCCACATGGTGGCCTTCATGTCCCGTCAGTTTGTCGGGATTGTCAACCGTTAGTACCTTTTGGTCCTCGTCGGTGACAACCACCATCTTTGCGCCGGCCTTAAGGCACTTTTTCGTACACTCCGCAGCTCCGGCATTAGCACCTTTGGCTCCGCACTTCGAATCGGAAACGTATCCGTTTACGGTGGTGGAGTCGGCAGCGAATGCCACGCTGACCATCATGAACGCGACGCAAAAGACAACAAGCACTAGCAGCAGCTTTCTCATATCTGGATCTCCTCCTAATTGAGCAGCTCGGTGACACAACCGTCCGACGATGCCCCGGAACTATACCACAACTGGAGATGGGAGATTGTTATCGGGATGTCACTTGCTGGCCGTGTGATTGGCAGGCGCGGCAGGGGGTGGTTGGGACGGTGAGACGTAGATCACTTCGCCGGGGCGTGCATAGTGGAATTGCTCCCGCGCCTCTTTCTCGATCCGCTTTGGATCACTTTTTAGCTGCTCCACTTCCTCGGAATACCTCTGATTTTCCTTCTGAACTTGCCGGATCTCTTTCTGGACCCGCTCGTACTCAGCTTTTTTAGCGCGATACACCACCATCCCATTGGCACCGAAGGTCACATGCACAAACAGCCAGACGGCCAGCACCGCTACGGCAGCCGTGGCAATTCGGGTTCGAAGTTCGTAAAGGCGCGTCAGGTAAGGTTCAAGTGCTGCTTGAACCCTTCCCGCCCAAGCCTCAGCCTGGTCAGCTCCATGGGTCAGCGAGCGCAACCTTTGTTCGGGCGACGGGAGTACGCGGATTCGGGGAATTCCTACTCGAAAATCCATTGCTTGGCAGCGGCACTCAGCTTTGACAACGCCTGCTCGCTGCCAGCTTCGGAGTAAACCCGAACCACCGGTTCTGTTCCGGACAGCCGGTAGCACACCCAGGAGCTGTCATCGAGCACAAGCTTGAGGCCGTCTTTTCGGACGGCTTCGCGCACACGCTGACCCGAGAAGTTCTGCGGATCTACGCGTAACTTCTCAGTAAACTTCCCCTTCACCTCTGGCGTCAATCGGAAGTTCTCCCTAAGGGGATAGAAGGAACCAACTTTGACAAATAGCTCCTCGAGTTGACGGCTAAGAGATTTGCCTCGCACCGCTACCGCCTCGCAGCACAGAAGTCCGGCGATGACTCCATCCTTTTCTGGAACGTGGTGGCGAATTGAAAGACCCGCGCTCTCTTCCCCGCCGATCGCAATTTTGTCCTGTTTGATCAGTTCTCCGATGTACTTGAATCCCACCGGCGTTTCATGCAATTCGACGCCGTGATGCTTTGCGAGAGCGTTGATCATATTCGTGGTCGCGACCGATTTGCCGACACCGTTCTTCCATCCGCGGCTTTCGACCAGATAGTCGAACAGGATTGCGATCACATAGTTTGGCTGCAGGAAGGTCCCCGCTTCGTCAACGATGCCGAAACGGTCGGCGTCCCCGTCAGTTGCAATTCCAATATGTGCCTTTATTTTCCGCATCTTCTCGCGCATGGGCTCGAGCAGGTGATCATCGGGTTCCGGCGCATGGCCTCCGAACATCACGTCTCGATAATCGTGCACCGTTTCAACCTGCACCCCGGCCTCGCGAAGGAGTGCGTCGGAGTAGCCTCGGGCCGCGCCCCAGAGCGGATCGAACACCACTCGCAATCCTGCTTTCTTGATGGCAAGCAGATCGACAATTTCACGTAAGCGCGCCAGGTATGCGGGCTTCACATCGAGCGAGTTGCCAGCCACCTTGTTCCCATTCCCCGTCGATCCCTCGACTGCGATATGGGCTTCGATCTGCTTGGTCACTTCCGGTAGCGCGGGCGCACCATCGGGTGTCGAAAACTTAATGCCGTTGTATTCCGGAGGATTGTGTGAGGCGGTGAAGTTGATCGCGCCATCAGCCTTCTCGTGAATCACAGCGTAGGAAATCGCCGGAGTCGGCGCAGCTTCGGCAATGACCAGGGGCGTAATGCCATCGCTTGCCAGAATGTCGGCAGCCATCGAGCAGAAGGTCTCTCCTAAGAAGCGCGGGTCCCGGCCGATGATCACTCGTGCGCCTTGTGGCTTCTGCGACTTCACATAGCGTGCAATCCCATTCACTGCGCGACGCACGTTCGCGAATGTAAACTCCTCGGCCATTACCGCGCGCCATCCGGATGTGCCAAACTTGATCTGAGTAACCATAACAATCCCCTAGAGATGGCAATTGGCACTTAGCGGTTGGCGCCTGGCCTAAACCGGGAACAGAGCTGCTGAAGGAAGCCGATCGCCCGAGGCCGATTCTATATGACCGACAAACTGCTCGTCTTAACAACAGCCGGCTCAGAAAACGAGGCCCGCAAACTCGCGCACGCGGTAATTGAGCGCAAACTGGCGGCGTGCGTGAACATTGTTCCGCGGATTCATTCTGTCTATCGCTGGGAAGGGAGAGTTGAGGACGCCGAAGAATGCTTGCTAATCATCAAGACAACCAAGAACGCTGAGCAGCAGGTCAGATCTACCATCAAGGAATTGCATTCTTACGAGTTGCCGGAGTCCCTGGCGATCGGAGTCGATGGGGGCAGCCAGGAGTATCTGCACTGGATCTCAGCGAGTGTCGATCTAGGCAGTTAGCAGGGAGCGGTGAGACGCGAGCAACTGCATCAGTTCGTCGATCCGCGCCCGCGGCTCACCGGTGCTAAACACGGCGGCAGGACTCGCCGGCCGCCGTTTGCGCAGCCCTCCCCCAGGGCCCCGCTAGAAAACCTACCCTCTGCGGTCGTGCCGGATGTCGCGGCGATCATGCCGGATGTCGCGACGATCACGAACCAGGTCCCGCCGGTCAGACCGCACATCTCTCTGGTCGTGCCGCATGTCTCGGCGAATTTGATGGGCTTTCTTGTAGTTTCCCCTCTGAAGGGCCTTATGGAGCTGCCGCCGGTCCTGACGAATATCACGCCGATCCGCGCGAATGTCCCGCCGGTCCTGATGCCGGTCGATTCGGTCGCCACGAAGGTCGCGCCGGTCGCCATTTTCGCCCAGCGCAAACATTGATCCCAACACTAGAAACATCACCAAACCTATAATTTGTCGTCGCATATCGCCTCTCTCGTTTCCGGGCCTGATGGCCTCTCTGGTAGGTTTGAACACAGGGCTTGGCGGAAAGTTCTGGGGGTGGATTCGTGCCTGAAAAACCAAAAACATGCCCGGCCTGAACGTGAGAAATACCCAAGAAAGCACCAACGGGGGAAGACGTTCCTGAAATGCCTATTTCGCGGATTTCAGTCCACTCGGTGCGGGAGAGGTGCTGGCCCGGCCACGGATTTAACTGCTGCCGGTTGGGCAAACCAATAGAGAGACGATTCGAAGACTTGAAGGACTCCTGAATTTCCCACGTCCGGCGAGGGTTTGAACTTAGTTTTCGAGAAAGTCCGTCACCGCCTTCGCCACCCCCGCGTAATCGCAATATTGGTGCCCGCATCCGTCATCAATCACCAGCAATTGCGCCTTGAGAGAGTGGGCAAACTCGATTGCAGGCGCCGGCGTGACCGCGTGGTCTTCCTTGCCGACAATCACCAGCACCCTGGCTTTCACCTCGGCAGCGGCCTTTTCGAGAGAATCGCCAAACGGTTCTGCGACGTTCAGGGACATCATGGCTTCGACCTGGCGAATTTTGTTGTTCGCATCGGAGCCCTGAGTTGAAGTTTTCGTGTCCGCCAATTCTTTGAGCACCTGCTCTCGCGTGTGCGTCTTGTTGAACTCCTGCGGCGTCTTGAGCAGAATGGCGCCGAACTCATACTCGGCATCGCGGGCGGGGTTCTTGGTGTACTCGCCGCCATCCCAGTCTTTGTTGTCCTTGATCGCATCGATCTCCGCCTGCCAGTGCGCAAGGTCATAGGGAGCGGGACGTGGCGACCCGACGATAGGAATTGCCTTGTCCATGAAGTCGGGATGCGCGACCATCCATTGAAACGTTTGCATGCCTCCCATCGAAATTCCCAAGAAGGCTTTCGCATGATCGATGTGCAGCACTTTCGTGAGCAGCGCATACTGGGTATCCACCATGTCCCGCATGGTGATCTTCGGAAAATGCATACGCGACTGAACCGTACTGTTGGACGGTGAGGACGAGACTCCATTGCTGAGTGCATCGATCAGAATCACATAGTACTTCGATGTGTCGGCCATCTTGGCTGGCCCCACGTTGGGCAGCCATTGCTCGGTTCTTCCTCCTGCCCAGGTGGGGATCACAATGACATTCGACCTATCGGAGTTCATGTGCCCGGCCGTGCGGTACCCGACCCGGCAATCGCGCAAGACCTCCCCGCTCTGGAGTTGGAAGTCACCGAGGCTCGCGAATTGTTGTTCCTGGGAAAAAGCCAGTGCGGTTGATAAAACGAGCAGCAACAGATCCACAGCCATGGGCACTGTTTTCATGCGGCGCATTTTAACAAACTCTTGCCGAAAGCCTGGCGCTTGGATCAAGGGCGAGCAGCGGTTCGGGGGTTGAAGCTCGCCGCTCTGACCTCTGTCGTCAATTGGTTACGGCTGGGCGGGCTGCCTATCCCAGCGCCTGATTCAGGTCCGCAATGATGTCGTTCACATCTTCGATTCCGACCGAGATGCGAACCATGCCATCGGTTATCCCAATGGCAGCTCTTCCCTTTTTGCCCAGGGCGGCGTGAGTCATGGTAGCGGGATGAGAAATAAGCGTCTCAACTCCGCCCAGGGATTCGCCCAGGGTGCAGACGCGAACCCGCTTCAGCAACCGGGCGGCGTTGGCCAGCGATCCGGTTTCAAAACTGATCATGGAGCCGAATCCGGTCATCTGACGGCAGGCCAGCTCATGTTGGGCATGGTTTTTCAGCCCTGGGTAAAAGACCTTCCTGATCTTTTTGTGCGAGGCCAGGAACTCGGCTACCTGGCGGCCGTTGCTGTCGTGCTGCAGCATCCGAACAGCGAGCGTTTTCACGCCACGTAGCACCAGCCAGCACTCAAAGGGGGACAGAATCGCGCCCGCCGCCTTTTGAACGAAGCCCAGTTGTTCTGCCTGCTCCTGCCGTGTGCACACGACCACTCCACCCAGGCCGTCACTGTGACCGTTGAGAAACTTGGTCGTCGAGTGCACGACCATGTCTGCGCCGAGCGCGATTGGCTGCTGGAAAAACGGGGACATGAAGGTGTTATCGACAACTAATGCAACCTTCTTGCGTCGGCAGATTTCGCCAATCGCAGCAATGTCGCTCAACGCCATCAATGGATTGGTCGGAGTCTCGACATACACCATCCGCGTATTTTTCTGAATCGCTCTCTCGACGTTTTTCGCCTCCGAAGTATCTACATAGGTGAACTGAAAGCCGTAACCGGTCAAAACCTGATTGAACAAGCGCGGCACGCCGCCGTACAGATTGTTCCCACAAACCAGGTGGTCGCCAGATTTGTACATCGTGCAGAGCGCGTTGATCGCGGCCATCCCGCTGGCAAACACGCGAGATGCGACTCCGCCCTCAAGCGAAGCCAAGTTCGTCTCCAAGCGGTCACGGGTGGGGTTGGTAACGCGGGCGTATTCGTACCCCTGACGAGGTTGCCCGAGTTCATCCTGCACATAGGTCGATGTAGCGTAAATTGGAACGCTCACCGCACCCGTGAGTGGCTCGGGCTGTTGCCCGTCGTGAATAGCGCGGGTGGCGAAACCAGGCCGATCCTGGGGGCTTGTCATTGCCCTCTCGCCAGCACCTAGGGAATGTTTCTTGGGTTTCTTCATGTGAGACTTATGTACCGAGCGGGTCGTCATGCCAAACCGGCGACCGACGGAGTCTAAATTCCACCTTCAAAGATTTTCTTCGATAAGTAGCGTTCGGCCGAATCAGGGATAATCGTCACCACGCGCTTCCCCGTGCCAAGCTGGCTTGCGATTTCGAGAGCTGCAAACACATTCGCTCCTCCACTTGATCCAGACAGCACGCCTTCTTTCGCAGCCAGCTCGGAGACCGTGCGGAACGCGTCTTCATCGCTGACCATGAACACCTGGTCGCAAACGGAGCGATCGAAATTTCCTGGAATGAAACTGGAGCCGATCCCTTCGACCTTGTGTTTTCCCGGCGGGCCTCCACCCAGAACAGAGCCTTCGGTTTCGACAACGACCGTCCAAACCTCTCGCAATCTTTCTTTCAGAAGACGCGCCACGCCGGTGAAGGTTCCCGCGGTACCTGATCCGATCGTGATCGCGTCAATCCGGCCTTCCATCTGATCGAAAATCTCCTGCGCAGTGGTTTCGTAGTGGAATTCAGGGTTGGCAGGGTTCTCAAACTGCGCAGCCATGAACGCCCGCGGCGTCCGAGATGCAAAGGCGCGGGCCTGGTCGATTGCGCCCTGGATGCCGTCTGGCTCCGGCGTGCGCGTCACCGACGCTCCCAGCGCGCGCATGATTGTCACTTTTTCCTCGGAGAAATTCTGCGGAACAAATAAGGCGACCTCATACCCGCGGCTGATCCCGATCAGGGCCAGCCCGATCCCCGTATTCCCAGCCGTGGCCTCAACAATGACGCCTCCGGGCTTTAACTTCCCTTCCCGCTCCGCCGCCGCAATGATACCGATCGCGGCCCGATCTTTTACGCTGCCCCCGGGGTTCAGGTATTCGAGTTTCACGAAAACGTCCGCCGAACCCCTGGCCGGAAGACTTCTGAGCCGCAGCATCGGCGTAAAGCCAACCAGATCTGTAATGTTTTCGGCTACTCGCAGGTGAGAAGTCGTCGAAGGCACCCTACAGGGTACGGAAGTGGGGTAGATAAGGTCAACGCCCGGGTGCGGTTGTCTTCGACACCAGCTTGGTACAACCGGAACCGGTTGCTGCCAGCCGGCACCCGGGCGAGACGAACTACTTCATCGAGCTTTCCTGGCCGGGATAGTACCCGCTGCGGGTACGGACCGTCAGCCGTTTAAAGGCTCGAGCGCGGGCTTCCACCCGGATCGTACGATAGCCGCCAACACTCTTCGGCGTGGTTGGAATATAGCTGATGGTGTATTGATTGCGGATGTCGCGCGCCACCGAGCTGCTGATTTCATCGACGTCGGCAAGCGTGGGCGGGAAATACGCAATGCCGCCGGTTCGCGCCGAAAATGTCTCGAGCGCCCGCTTTGCCCGTCGGGTCTTCTCGTCCCCCAGCAAGCCAATGGCATAAATCACCGGCCCATTCTCCTGTTGCACGCGCTGCACGGCTTCTTCAAGGCTTTGCTGGCTGGCATCGTCGTCGCCGTCGGTAACGATAAACAGGACCTTCCTCTGCAGCTTGGACGCGCTCAGGTGGTCGGCCGAGGCCACAATGGCGTCATAGAGGGCAGTCCCTCCGCGGGCTTCGACATGTTCGAGCGCGACCTGAAGCTTCTTGAGATCGGCGGTGAAATCCTGGTCCAGGATAGGCTCGTCGCTGAAATTGACGACGAAGACCTGATCGTCCTTATTGCTTGAGCGGACCAAGTTCAGGGCAGCCTTGTTCACCTCGTCGCGTTTCTCGCGCATCGACCCGGAATTATCGATGACAATCCCCATCGCCACCGGGAAGTCTTCCCGCCGAAACAGCTGAACCGTCTGAGGCTGATCATTCTCAAAAATCGTGAAGTCAGGCTTATTGAGAGACGTAACCAGCCTGTTCTTGTCGTCGGTCACCGTAGCATGCAGAATGACTTCGCGCGCCTCTGCCTGAAACACATAGATTCCTTCTGCGTTCGCGGAAGGTCCTTCGGGCGCCTTGGATCCCTTGGCCCCCGGGTTCTGCCCGGCATTTTGGGATGGAGGCGGCGTCGCCACCACCGGAGGCGGAGGCGGAGGATTGGTGGAAGGCCCAAGCGCCTCGGGAGGCAATCGCCCTTCCGAGGGTTGGGGTGCTGAGGTGGAGCTCCCAGGTGTCTTGGCGGATGGCTGACTCCCCGACTGCGTTGCAGTACCTTGCGCCCCAACCAGCTGGTCAAGGAACATTCCTGCGAGAACGAGAAAGAAGAATCCAGCAGCTACTCTGGTAAGCGCTCTACTGCGAGGCAGCGTAGTACCCAGTTTTTGCATAGACATGAAGCGGTGGCAGTCCTTTCGGCGGTAGCAGCTTTACTCTTATCTTATGCCACTTGCCGTCGTGCCCTGGGTTCTTTGGACGGTATCCGAGTACGTATTGGTTGCGTAACTCGATCCCGATTTTTGTAGCCACGTCGGATAGGTCGTTGGGGTTGTCTATGGTGAAGGCCCGGCCCCCGCTCAATTCCGAAATATCACCCAAAAGCTGGGGTCCCAGCCTTTCTTCCTCGGTGGCAAAGTAATGATCGTAAATCCCTATGGAATAAACCATTGTGTCCGCTTCCTTCACCAAAGACTTGATCTCGCCTTCGGTGTAGCGGCTGTGATTATCGCCACCATCGGAAATGATCAAAAGAGACTTTTTCGGATACTTCGCCTGCCGCATTTTGCTGATGCCCAGGTAAATCGCATCAAGAAGAGCAGTCCTGCCCTTGGGGACGGTAAAGACCAGCTTACCTTGCAGATCCTCAATCGACTGGGTGAAATCCGAGGTCTCCTCAGGTCTTTCAGAGAAGGTAATCAAAAAGAACTCATCTTGCGGATTGGCGGTTTTGAAGAAATCGATGACCGCCTCGCGGGCTCTCTCAATCTTGCTCGCCATGCTGCCGCTCATATCAAAGATCACGCCCAAGGAAATGGGGGCGTCTTCGGCCGAAAAGTGCCGGACTTCTTGCCGGTCCTTACCCTCAAAAACCTCGAAATTCTCCTTATCGAGGCCGGTCACCAAACGGTTCATGGGATCGGTAACCGTCACCGGAACAAGCACAAGGTCGACCTTCGATTTGAGCATCGCTGCGTGGGTGTGCACAGAGTCTAAAAGGAGGTCTTCGGGCTTACTAGCGGGTTGAGAATCCACTCTTGGAGCCACATGGACGTCTTCGACATCGGGGTCCTGGGCAAGGGTAGGGGCAGCGACAAACAAGGACAGGGACAGGGCGATCAGACAGGAAGATGTCCTGAACCCGAGCGACAAGGGCCTCACCCAAACCGGAATCCTACCCCGAATTTCGGTTCCCCCGCCTTGGAACCCGCGCTGGTGCTGGCGCGTCATAGGGACCACGAATTGATGGAGGATGTTAGCACAGCTTGTGAGAAGTGTCGTCAAATCTTTGTCGCGCACGGGGCACCACCGCTTAGTTTGGATTCCCTGCTTGTGAAAAAGTTTGCTCTAGCTCGGCATCTGCCTTCACCCGACTGGCAGTTTTGTCAGGGCCTAAGCACCGGGGTTCCGGGCCACTGGTACAATCTCCTGTTCCAAAAACATGGCATATATCGAGCCTTTTCGCGCCTTCCGCTTTGACCCCGCACGGGTTTCCCTGGATCACGTGGTCACTCAGCCCTACGACAAGATTACGCCTGCCATGCAAGAGCAGTATTACGCTGCCAGCCCGCACAATCTTGTCCGGATAATTCTCGGCAAGCGCAGTGCCACAGATACGGCTGAAGACAACGTTTATTCCCGCGCCGCAAAGTTCTTCTCCGATTGGCGCAATGACGGCGTTCTAGTTCAGGATCCGGAACCGTCAATCTACCGTTATTCCCAGGAGTTCACGGCACCAAACGGAACCAAGATGGTGCGGGACGGCTTTATCGCCGCCGGCAAACTGCAGGACTACTCCCAAGGCGTCGTCCACCGTCACGAGCAGACTCTCTCGAAACCCAAGGCGGACCGGCTGGACTTGCTGCGTGCGACCCGGGCCCACTTCGGACACATCTTCATGCTGTATTCCGACCCCGAGGCAGAGATTGAGCGGACGCTCAATCTCGGGAATCGGGCGACGATCGACGTGAACGACGAGTTCGGAGTCCGCCATCAGGTATGGAAGACCTCGGATCAGTCGGTGATCGCGCATGTTCAGGGGAAAATGTCCGACAAGAAGCTCATCATTGCGGACGGCCATCATCGCTATGAGACGGCTCTCACTTACCGGCGGGAAAGGCAGGCCGCGGTAGGGTCCCCAGAGCAAGCGCCCGCGTCCCATGACTTCGCCATGATGACATTCGTCAACATGGATAGCCCCGGGTTGCTCATCCTTCCCACCCATCGGGTCGTCCACAGCTTACCGGAGTTTTCTATGGAAAAGCTTCACCAGGGCGCTAGGGAATTCTTCAGCGTGGAAGAAGTCGATCCTGGTCTGGACGCCAAACGGGCGACCGCCATTCTGAAAGAGGCAGCCCACACCGGCACCTCCCTATTAGGCGTCAGTGCCGATCGGGCGTTTCTGTTCAGCCGGCCGAAGGCGCCAGCCGCAGTTTTCGAAGGCTACTCGCTACTCCATCAGGGGCTCGATGTTGTGCAGCTTCACAAGTGCTTGCTCGAGCAGTCGCTTGGCATTTCTGAGGAAGCCATCCGCAACCAGCAGAACATCGCCTACGTGCGAGAGGCCGACGAAGCCTTGGAGCGGGCCCGATCCGGCAGGGCCAACGTGTCGTTTCTGATGAATCCAGTTGGCATGCGCGAGGTCCGCGATATCGCATTTGCAGGCGAAGTCATGCCGCAGAAGTCCACCGATTTCTACCCCAAACTTCTCGACGGCCTTGCCATCTATGCCCTGGATTAACATCACACCCAAACTGCTGGCGGCAACCATCTTCGCAATTTTCGCTGGATTTCAAGCCCCGTCCAGCAACCCCGACGCCCCTGAATCCTCTACTCCGCCCGCCCCGAAGCCTTTGCTGATTATGATTGACCCGGCTCATGGGGGCACCGATCCTGGGGCGCTGCTCACCGCTTCGACTCCAGAAAAAGAAATCACCCTCAATGTCGCTCGCCGCCTGAAACAGGAGTTGAACGCAAGAGGGATTTCCTCTCAGTTGGTCCGGGACGGCGATCTGACCCTCACACCCGATCAGCGGGCGGCCATGACCAATGCCGCCGACCCAGCGCTTTACATCGCCCTCCACGCTAGTTCCCTGGGAAACGGAATGCGGGTTTTCACAGCCCTTCTGCCAGGCTCGGGCGATGACAAAGGCCCATTTCTCTCTTGGGATCGCGCCCAATCTGCAACTCTTCCGCGCAGCAAAGCTCTTCAGGCACAGCTTGTATCGGCCGTGCAAAAAACCAGATTCCCAACGCAGGCCTCCAGCGCAACGGTGCGGCCCTTGAATAGCCTACGATCTCCCGCCATTGCGGTTGAAATTTCCCCCACCACCGGGGATGTCGCCCAAGTCTCGGCCAATGGATATCAGCAGATGGTTTGCGCCGCATTAGCGAACGCCATCGCCTCGCTTGCTCCCTCGCTGCACCCGACCGGCGGAGCGCGCCGGTGACCTCGCGCTCCTTACTCGTGGTCACGTTGTGCCTTCTGTTTCTCGCTATCGCGATGGTCTTATACGTTTGGCAGCTGCGAAGCCGGGCGCAAGTGGAAGCAACATTGCAAAAGCCTCAAATCGTGGCCCCGCCGGCGACCGGTACGGTCAGGCAAGTAACCCTATGGGTGGCTCACGACGACCCTGGCGTCTTGCGCGTCCAGGCTGTCTCGCTAGGACTTTCGGACGAACGCCAAAGGAAAACCGAAGCCATTCTTCGGGCATTGCTCGCCATCTATACCGGAAAAGATTCGCCGCATCACCTGGCTCCAGGCGCAGATGTGCGAAACGTCTATTTCGTGGATCCAGGTTTGGTGGTGGTCGATGTGAATGCGGAACTTGCGGACGGGCAAACCTCAGGAATTCTGCCGGAGCAGCTTATGGTGGCGTCTCTGGTGCAGACGTTGTCCTCTAACTCTCCGGGGATCTCCCGTGTCAAGTTTCTGGTCAACGGCAAAGAACGTGAGACGTTGGCAGGGCATGTGGATTTTTCAAGCGAGTACGAGGTGTCCCAAATGTCAGACCTGGCGAGACAACTCTCTTCGGAGTGAGAGCCGACGAAGAGTCGCTTAGGCGGTCTTGATCCTGTTCTGCCAATGGGACCAGACGAACCAAATCAGTCCAATCACCAGAACGACCAGGATCACGGCGTCGAATTTGTGGAAGTACCGTCCCACCCCGCGCCAGTTCTCACCGAGTTTCATCCCCACCCAAGCCAACCCAAAGCACCAGGGCCAGGACCCGAGGAAAGTGTAGATGTGGAAGCGACCCCGGGGCATGTGAGAGATGCCTGCCGGCAGCGCAATAAAAGTGCGGATCACCGGTAGAAGCCGACCTATGAAGACGGCCAGGTATCCCCAGCGGGCGAAAAAACGGTCGGCCCAGTCGAGTTCACGACGGCCCATCAGCATCCAGTGACCATAGCGCTCGACTAACGGGCGGCCACCGTAGCAGCCAATCTCGTAGGCAACGAGAGAACCCAGATTGCAGCCGATTGCGCCGGCAGTAGCCACCCATACCAACCTCAGCGTGCCTTCGTACACCAGGTATCCAGCGAAAGGCATGATCAATTCCGAGGGCAGCGGGATACACGCCGATTCGATCGCCATCAGGATGATGATGCCGCCGTAGCCGCTCCAAGCCATCAATGATTTGATCAGGAGAAAGATAGCTGCGAGGATTTTTTCAGTCATCGGGGATGTTTTGATTGAGAGTTCGGAGCGGCGAGCTAGGAGCTAATATTTGCCTGAATGCTAATTCCTGAGTGCCGGTTCAGAACGAGCCGTCCTGCGTGAACGTGAAACCTGGCAATGCCACTCCGGAAGCCGCCTTTGCGACTTTCACCTTCACCGTGGGCGCATCCGGCGCCGTAACCTCGGCCGGGCGCAGCACCGCGTATTGAGAAAACACTTCGTTGTAAACCTTGGTTACCAGATAGTCCTGACCGTTGTCATCCTTGCGCCAGACCTGCCCCATCTGCACTAGTCTTACCGCCATTCGATTCCCCCAAATGCAAGAGTAAAGGTCGATATGGTGGGCGTCAATTGCAGCTTGTGCACGGAGGGGAATAGAACCCTCGTGTCCGCTCTCCGATCGCCGCCCTTCATGCCCGGTCTTGCTCCCAAAACTGGGACCGCCGGAACTTTGCTAAGATTTTCTGCTGCGCGGAGAAGCGATGCCCAGAGGAATCAGCCCCAGAAAGCCGGCCAAGAGTGGGAGGCATGAAGGCTTGCGTGCAATGCCAAACCTTCGTGACCGGGCCCCCGTTCACCCGAAAAAAACCTCCCCTCCGACACTCCAGCCTCAAGGTCAAATTCGATCTGCCCCTGTCTCTAAGGCTGGGGCATCGCCACGGGGCTACAAGCCCACCGCACCGGAGCGGATCTCGGAGATTCTAAAGCGGCTCGATCAGCTCTATCCCGACGTAACCTGCGCGCTCACGCATGGGAATACCTGGGAATTACTGGTGGCAACGATTCTCTCTGCCCAGTCGACCGACGTTCGCGTGAACATGGTTACACCCGAATTGTTCAAAAAATATCCGACTGTGCAAGCATTCGCCAGGCTTGAACCGCAACAACTCGAGCCTGACATCCGTTCGACGGGCTTTTTCCGGAACAAGTCAAAATCTGTGGTTGGCGCCGCGAAGAAGATCGTCAGCGATTTTGGCGGGCAGGTTCCTGAAAACATGCACGATCTACTGACCCTGCCGGGGGTCGCGCGCAAGACCGCAAACGTGGTCCTTGGCACCGGCTTCAAAGTGGCCGACGGGGTGGTCGTGGACACACATGTTCACCGCATTTCGCGGCGCCTGGAACTCACCAAGAACAACGCTCCGAAGAAGATCGAGGAAGACCTGATGCGCGTAATTCCGCGCGAGAAGTGGATTCTGTTTTCCCACCAGATCATCTGGCACGGACGCAGGTTGTGCTTTGCGCGATCACCCAAGTGTGCCGACTGCCCGCTAGAAAACATCTGTCACGCAGAGGACAAGACCTGGAGCACGGTGGAAAAACATAGGGGAGCAAAAGCTTAAAGGCGGCTCAAAATTCGAAGTTCACGAGGCATTATTTGCCGGCTGCGCAAATCTTCGCCATCACCCTTGCCACCACGCGATCACAGCGCTCTCCCATGAATCCGAAGGCCCGCGGGGCTTCGCTCCCGGCCCGAGCAAATAGACTCTTGCGCACCATGGCGCGCGCGCGGTGAAGTCTGACTTTCACGTTCTCCTCGCTAAGCTCAAGCGCCGCCGCGGTTTCAGTGGTGCTGAGTTGTTCCACGTCGCGCATCATGAGCACCAGACGATAGCGTTCGGGGATGGAAAGAATGGCCTCTTCCAGTGCCCAACCCAACTCGGACACCGACAACTGCTCTTCTGGATTCAGTGCACTCGCTGCCACATCCACCTCCCTATCGATTCCAGCCTCGCGGCTCGTATCGGCACCCAGCTGGTCGATCCTCTTCCGACGTTGCGCTCTTGCCAAGGCTTCATGAATTGCGATCCGCGTCAGCCATGTCGCGAACTGCGATCGCCCAGCGAACTGACCTAAGTGCTCGTAAGCGCGCACATAGGCATCCTGCATTACATCTTCCGCCTCGGCTTCGTCGCGCAGAATGCCTCTGGCTACGCGATATAGCCGCTGGTTGTAGCGGCGCATGATCAACTCATACAACGCCGTCTCGCCGTCAAGGACGCGGCGAACTACTTCTTCATCCGATAGCGGCTCGGTGCTGTTTGATATCTCAAGAGCAGTAGGACTCATATTCTCCCTAAAGAATGGAGTGGCGAGCACAAAATACGTTACAGCTATTTGAGCACGCCCTGCTTCGCCAAGTTGTAACCACCTTTTCTGGTAATCACTCTATGGTGGCAGGAGGCAAGATGAAAAACACCGACAATCGGCTGAATACCACCTGGTGGGCGCTCCGCGTGCTGTTCGGCTTTATCCCAATCGCCGCGGGGTTGGATAAGTTCTTCAATCTCTTGACGAACTGGGAGGCATACCTAAACCCACTTGCGACCAGAGTGATTCCGGTTACCCCAGCGACGTTCATGCACATCGTCGGCATAGTCGAAATCGCCGCCGGAGTGATCGTTCTCTCGCACTTCACCAAGGTCGGCGCCTATGTAGTCATGGCCTGGCTGTTCGCGATCGCTTTCAACCTGCTGACCATGGGCAAATTCCTCGATGTCGCGGTCCGGGACTTGGGCTTGGCAATCGCCGCCTTCTCGCTCGCTCAGTTGACCGCTGTGCGTGAGGAAAGCACCTCCCAGGCACGCATGAGCGCAAGGCAAGAACCTTTTCCGGCGAGGTCCTGAAGGAGATACAGGCGGAAAACAACAGCGGGGCGATCATTCCTTGCCACCGTCCCGCTGTTGACCGGACTCGATCTTACGTAGGTACTTTGAGCACCAGGTATACGCCGACCAAGGCAAAAATGACGTCTGGAGACCAGGCCGCCAGTACCGGCGGCAATGAGCTGATGTTCCCCATCGACTCGAACAGGCCCGAGACCACCGTGTAAATAACCGCAATTCCGATTGCAGTCGCCACCCCGGCAACGGCCCCACGTTTTCGCTGCGAGAGCGCAAAAGGAATGGCCAGCACTCCCATGACAAACGTGACGATGGGGAAAGCGATCTTCTTCTGTAGCTGCACCTTCAGTTTCACGACCTCGAAGCCACTTTGCTGCAAATCGTAAATGTAGCGGCGCAACTGTTCGTAATTCATCTCGAGCGACTGCTTTACTTCCTTCTTGAAGTATTCTGGCGGTTCATTCACCGAACTAAAAGTCGAGACGTCATAGGTTCGATACTCATTGATTGCCGACCCTTGAAACGAACGCTCCCAGCCTTGCGCACACACCCAGCGTTTCAAGCTCCCGTCCCATTGCGCGCGGTTGGCATAAATCCTATCCAGCAATTGAAATGTATTCGGCTGAAACTGAAACACGGAGAGATCGCCGAATTGATTGCGGTCCGAATCGAACAGTTGGTAGTAGTAAATGGTGGAGTTCTGGCCGAAGATCCACTTGCGGGACGGATTTAGATAGGTCTGCGGAGGACGGCCTTTGATCTTGTTCAGCAGCGCGTCTTGCCGCTTGTTGGTGTGCGGCAGGTACAACTGATCGGAAAGGAACAGGCCCGCCGACACCAGAATGGCAGCGACCAGCACGGGAACAATGATGCGGTAAATGCTGATTCCAGTGGCCTTCATGGCCGTGACCTCGTTCGAACGTTGCATGAGGCCGAGCGTAATCAGCACCGAAAGGAGCACGCCGTACTGCGCAGTGTTGTAGAGAAAAAATGGTGTAACGTTCAGCAGATACTCGCCCACCACCCAGGGGGAGACTTGATTCTTCAAAATATCGCCCAGCAGTTCGAAGACGGTGAGAATCAGGGACAGCACGGTGAGAGATCCCATGATCAGGGCAAAGTTGAAAACAAAATCGCGCAAGACGTAGTCGTCCAGAATCATGGGAAACCCGCCGAGGAAGAAGCGAGTGCGCGTGGACGCACGCTCGAAGGCGTTTTCTGCGGAAGCTTTGGGCAGCAGCAGTTCCCCTCGCTGAAACCGCGCCTTCAAAGACGCCCAGCTTCCTTTCAGTGCCGTAATCTCAAAGGGCCGCTTCTCGGATCGCCAGATGAGAAACACACCGAGCCCCAGACATACGCAATCGGCAAGCCAGACGCCAGCTCCTGCCGAGAGCTTTCCCTGCCGCGCCAGCGAAACCCCCAGGAGTGAAACAAAGTAGTATCCAAAAACAAGCACCACTGTCAGTACGAATCCGGTTGATTTGCCGCCTTTTTTTGCCGACATCCCCAGAGGAAAGCCGACCAGGCCTAGCACCAAACATGCGGTCGGCAGCGCGAACCGGCGATGAAACTCAATCCAGTACCAACGAGCGATGGCAGGATTCTTCCGTGTGTGGGCGAGGGCGGGCAGCTGAAACGTTGGCACCTCTCCGATCGCTGACGGTGGCTGGTCCTTCGCCGCGCTGCTCTCCGGCAAGCTAATCGGCATATCGGTTTCCTGGAACGTCGATATTTGATATTTGCCAGGCTCGTTTGGAACCGTTTCATGCGATGAGCCATTGATCAAGTGGAGGTGTAGCAGGGTCTTGCCTTCACTCACTAGGATCCCACGTTCGGCCAGTGTGATCTTCGGGGCCGCGGGGTCTGTGGTGTCCGCAATAAACACGCCTTTCCAGATTGCCGCCCCCTGCGCGGTCTTCACGTCGTGAACGTACAGTACTTTTTTGGGAAAACCCTCATAAAAGACCCGGGGCTGGATCTCGAAAGAAACCTGCGATCCTTTGAGCCGCTCCTGCAGGTGCGACAACGCCTGTTGCGACCTCGGAGCCAGATAGATGCTGTTCAAAAGAGCCAGCATCCATGCGCCAACAAAGAAAATACTCAGAACTCGCAGAAACTTGCTCAAACTGACGCCGCACGCCTTCATCGCAGTGATTTCGCTGTCGGCGGCGAGGCGGCTGAGCCCTAGCAGCACGCCGATCAATACACCCGCAGGCAATGTAATCGTAAGGGCCCCAGGAATGATCAACAGAAAAAGTTGAATGGCGCTGGGTAAGGGAGCGCTGTTGCGCACGACCAATTCGAGGATCTGTCCCAATTCCTTGGTAAAGATCACAAACGTGAAAATGCCAGTCCCAATCAGTGCATGTGAGGTAACTTCGCCGAGAATGTAGCGCCTGAGAATCCGCATTCCTGCAATAGCTGGAGTCTAGCACGGAGTGAGCGGGCATTTGGGCCTGGTTTGAGTTCTCCACCTCTTAGACTCCGGGTTGAATGTTCCTCCAATTGACCGACTCGGCGAAGGCCAATAAAATCAGAGTGCGGTTTCGCTCCGCATTCCGCTCGCAGAAACTGCCCCCTCGTTCAACGGCAGGACAGCTGACTCTGGATCAGCATATCGGGGTTCGAATCCCTGGGGGGCAGCCAATATTCACTGCGGATTCCCCTCACAAGCGAACAACGAACCAGGTGCTGTGTTCGTATGGTGTCCGTGTTTGGCACACGTCGCCACGATTCTATGACCGGTGGTTGATGGCTCCCGAGAGTGCGCAGAGGGTGGCGAAGAGCCCTGCCCGTGTCGCGATCCCTCACCTATCAAGGTTTGCCTCCGCTTAGCTGGTGTTCAATGGCGGAGAGCGTCCAGACAGTGAAGGCATTGATTACGGTCCCGCGCTCAGCCGAGCTCTACTGGATCCGTGGACAGCTCGTGCTCCCGTCCGATCAAAGCCCTCTCCGCGTCTTGTATCCGCTCCGAGTCTTTGTGCGGTCTCGCTCAAAGATTGCGAGCAGCTACAAATCTCGCCAGAGATTGTTTCGCAAGGAAAGTCCGGTTCGTCGTGCGGACGGGGGATCTGTGTGAGAAATCGGGAGCCCCCCGGCGATTGGATCTCGGGCCAAACGCCTCCTCAGCTCGGTCACGGACGGAACCGACCTAGGGATGAAAGGCAGACCAACTCATCCCAATCCAGTAGCCAGCAACGTGCAGATCGAATTCTTCGCGATAGGAGTTAGCGCCTGGGAGTGCTGCCGAATAAACCCGACGGACCGGAGGCCGACACAACCAACCGCAATCGATCAGGATTCATCAGTTGTCTTCAAGTTTTCTCTCATTTACATGCGCGTTGTACCACCCCGGTGGGGACTTGGAGGAACTCCATGACAGGACTGCCCTCGACTGCTGTACGCGCGGGATTGCCTTCCATCCTTGCCACCGGCACGCTCGGTGGAGTGCTGGGCGGATCGCTTGCAGCCGCACTGGTGATCGGGTTCACCGAGATCCTCAAGGGTATGCTGGACCTTGTCTCGAAACAGCCCACATGGGTCCTTGTCGTCGCTCCTCTCATCGGTCTGGTGCTGTCGGTTTTGGTGCTTTACGGGTTTGGTTTGAGCGGTCAGAGCGAAGGTCTTGAGTATCCGAAGAGAGGGCGCGCGTGGAGAACCTTTGCGCCCCGCAGCTCTCGTTCGGATCTGACCGGGGACATGGTGGGCTCCGCAGGCGAGGAAGAACTGTTGGCCTGGCGCTTGGCACCCATACGCATGCTTGCCATGATCGCCACGATAGGGTTCGGAGCTGCGATGGGAACCGAGGCCCCGGCAGCCTATATTGGGGTAGCTACGGGAGCAGCTCTCGGAAATCGCTGGTGGCGCCCGCTCCTGCGACCGGCGGCAGTCGGAGGAGGCGCCGCGGGGGTCGCGGCACTCATGGGAATTCCCCTCCTAGGCACGGCATATATTCTCGAGCTGGGTCGGCGGCACCATGCCCCACTGAGTGCCGAGAGAGTCACGGCTGCGCTTGCTGGCGGATTCGTCGGATGGCTTTTTCACGTTGCTCTCGGTGTTAACCTGCTGCGCTTGGTCGTTCCCAAGGAACCGCCGCATACCTTTCATCAAGCCCTGATCACGGCACTCTTGATCGGTGCCCTTTCCGGCACAATCACCGCGCTCTCAGGAGCAGCGATCAATCGAGCGAAAACGTTCACGAGCCATCCCATCATCCGGCTCACGCTGGGCGGACTGGTCCTCGGCGCGGCCGCAGTGATTCTCGCGATGATTGCCGCTCCTTCGGCCGCAGTCGGCCCGGGCGGCGGAGCGATTACGTGGGTAGAGAGCACGCCGGCCTCGGCGCTTACCATCTTCATGGTCGATATCCTGCGCGCCGTAGCCACCACCTCTGCCGCTGCCGCCGGCGGATGCGGAGGCCTGTTCGTGCCATTTCTAGCCATCGGCGATCTCGCGGGACGGGTGTTTGCACCGTCTCTTCGGATACCGGGCGACCTTGCCGGTGCGGCAGGCGCGGCAGGCGGGATCAGCGGAGGCTATCATCTACCGTTCACCGCGGTTGCCATGGTTCTCGGCCAGGGCGGCCCTCTGCTCGCGATGTTGACCTGCTTAGCAACGGTCGTCGTGGCAGGCTCCACTGGAAAGCTTGTAGCGTCGCTGGTTGGCCACTCCTACATTGAAAAAAGACCTCACCAGCTCGAAACCTGACTCGAATTCTCACGAACGGCCGCTACCATCCGAAACCGCCGGATTCCTCGCCTCTACCCCAGTCTGAAATGGCTCCTGGCTTCCCGAATGTCCTTCTCTGAAAACGGCCGGTCCGACGCTGCACTGTTAGAAAACCCACTCACGCCAAAATTTGACCCGCGGTAGACTCTTTCGGGATGCCGGTTTCCTACAACCAGATCTCCGGCCAACATATGGGGCGCCTCGCCAATTTGAGCGACTCCATTTTCGGCGTCGCCATGACTTTGCTGATCCTCGAAGTCGGCGTTCCGGTGGATTACATTCAGACCGAACGGGAGCTATGGAACGCTCTATTAGCGCTCGGCCCGCGGTTTCTGGTCTATTTCATGAGTTTTCTTACCCTGGGCATTTTTTGGAATGCCCAGCAGGTGCAGCTCAACCGCTTCGCGCGGGGCGACCGCAACCTGACCTGGATTCATATCTTATTTCTTGCAACCGTGGCGGTAACGCCATTTTCGACGGCGTTAGAAGAGAACTTTATCCATCTGCGCATCGCCTTGATGGTTTTCTGGTTGAATCTGGTGCTGCTTGGGTTGATGCTCTACGCAAGCTGGCGGTACGCCTGTGCGAAGGGTCTCCTACATAGCGATGTGGGCCCCGAGGAACAAAGCGCCATAGAGCGCCGCATCATACTTGCGCAGATATTTTATGCAGTAGGTGTCCTATTTTGCGTATTCAGCACGCTTTGGAGCATTGCCGTCATTGTCGTGGTCCAGCTCGTTTTTGCTCTCGCGCCGACAATCCAGTGGTTGAAGCGCTCCGCCCCGCCCGGGGACGGGAATCCTCGGGAGGCCTAAAACTTTCTCCCAGACAGGGATCGCCCACTTGAAGACACTGTCACCGGAGGAGGAGCGGACAATTTTCGGCCGCGACTCAGCAGCAGCACTTGGCGCTTAGCGCTCAGGCTGCACGGAACTTCTTCACGAAGTGCAAACCATGTTTCCTAAGGTGTTTGGCATGGCTTTGCACATAAGCGGCGTGTTCGAGCAGGTCCTCCGCACGGTCACGCATCGACTCGGCTTGTCGTTTGATGGTCTTGGTAGCTTTGCGGCAGCCAGATCCAATGGCATAGCGAATATCTTTCCCGCGGCCGGGAGCGAGCAACAAACCGGCTGCAGAGCCGATTCCGATGCCGGCAAACACCAACCCAATGTCCCGCATTTTCCGACGTTCCCTTCTCTGCATACTTCATCTCCAAAGTACCCACTCAGCATCAGTTGTATTTTGCGTATCCGATATACGACGCTCATTGTGACGGGAAGTGATGGCGCAAGTTTGCTCGAGAAATCTCCACTAGGTAGAGTTTTTGTCCATTTCGCAAGGATTGTCTTCTGTAACTACTGACAGGGGAGGACGTCGATTCACGAAGCGCGAATCGAACGATCACGCGTACGCACGTTTTCTCGAAGGTCCAACCTGTGCTCAGTCGTCGTCTCGCGATCTCGCGTGTGGCAAGACAGTGTACCGCGGCTCCGGCATCGGAACATCGCCTTTGGCTTCGCGCCAGAGTATTTGGTTGAGCAGGCCGGTTTTTACCGCATCGGGGCGGCTGAAGTTCATCTTGGCTGACTGCTTGGCTCCAGGTGCTTTTGCTCCGTTGGTTTCATAGATAAGACCGTTGTCTTTGTTTCTCCAGTCAGCGGTGAATGGAACATGCTCGCCGGAACCGGAAAAAAGAGGCGCCATCACGGGTGCGTAGGCGTCGTTCTGGTTCATCGGAGACAAGCCAAGCAAGCTCTCCATCGTGTGAACCATATTCACCGTTGTATAGAACCGGCTATCCACAAACGGCTTTGCCGCTGAGGATGGCGAATATTTGCTGATCAGCAAGGCGATCGACCGGTGAGCATCAACGTGGTCGGCGCCATCCTGCGCATCGTCTTCAATCACGAAGATTGCGGTGTCCTCCCAATAGGCACTGTGCGACACGGCCTCGACCACGCGTCCGACGGCCAGGTCGTTATCTGCCACCGAAGCAGCCGGACGAGGTTTTCCAGGAGCCGTCCCGTTGGTGTGGTCATTGGGCAAGTAGAGTAGGACGAAGGCGGGAAGTTCCGTCCCCTTACCCTCCTTCCGCGCACGCGCGAACTCCGCGAACTCATTCAGAAACTCGTCCGCCCGCAGTTGGTCAGGATAGGAAGTGTTGAAATCCGGGAACTCCGGGTCGTAGTGGTCTCGCAAGGAGGCCAGGGTTGGCTTCGCACCCTTGATCAATGGCACAGCCCAGGGCCAAGGACTTGGGGATCCGTGCGGATCGCCAACATTCGAGGGCAGAGCCTCTCCTTTGTGGACAACATCGCGTTCGCACGGCACGCTGAACGGAGACGGCGTCCCCTGGGTAGGGCCCGCACCTGGCATCTTTGCAGGCTCGCACCAGATGGCCGCAACAAACTCGCCATAATCGCGATAACTCACCCCATGCGCCGCCAGATTGTCCCAGAGATAGCCGCTTCCGGGCGCATCCACGTACGGGATTCCGTGTTCGAGCGGAATCTCGTCCGCCACGGTGCCGCCGAAATCGTACGTGCGCTCATTGCCGCGATAGGTGATCTGCCACGTCTTCTCGTTGTAGTCGCTCGTAATAGCGGCGGTCGACCAAACATGACCGTCGCCAGACACCTCTCCGCTGTCATAAAAGTTGTCGAGGACACCAAATTCGAGTGCGAGTTTGTGTTCGTTGGGCGTAACCTCTGCTCCATACATCGTGAGCGACGGGTCGCCATTGCCGATGGGCGTTCCCTGCGCCGCCAGGTCGCCGAGCACTTGGTCGTAAGTGCGATTCTCTTTCAGAATGTAGATCACGTGTCGGATGGGATTTGTGCCAGTTCCGAACTGAACCGTACCGGGATCGGAAAGCATCAGGTTGCTTTCCTCCACCTGTCGCGTAAGGCTGGACAAATTCCTTTCCGCATCACGGAAATTCATCCGGGATAGCGAACCATATAGAAGAGTCGCGATATAGGGATGATCTCGATGACGATCGCTTTTGAGCTGGTTCGGCCCATTGTTAGGCCCTGTCCCCTCCCCCTTCGCAGCCGCAACCAGCAAGTGGTCGCCAACGGTTGCTAGCGCACTTGGATACCAATCGGTTGGCAGAAATCCCAGAGCGTCTTGCGCAGGCTCGCTATTTGGCCTCATCAAAGCCTCGGCCGCGAAGACCCCGACCGCACTCAACCCGGCGTCGGCAACAAACACCCGCTGGCCGTCGGCAGATTGGGCAAGAGCGTTTGGGTAGCTTCCTGCAAATCGCTGGCGAGAAGCTTTGGTAGACGAGAGATGGGTCAATGTTCCAGTCGCGGTGTCGATCGCGGCCAGAGCGTCCCGGTTCGCAAGGGCGACGTACAGAAATTTTTCGTCGGGGCTCAGCAACAATGCAGTCGGATGAGATCCCGGATCAGTAGGCGTCTTGGGAGCCAGCAGTGGGATCCATCGCGTCACTTGCCCTGAAGAAAGGTCTAGCTCTGCCACCTGCGACGCATTCCACAAACTGCACCACGCGCGCCGCCCATCGCGCGTTGCCACAACGGCATATGGAAAGGAAGATGGGATCAAATCACCCGTACTGAGGTCGAAACGCCGTATCAGTTTGCCGTCGGCCGGATCGAGCAGGATCACATTGTCAGAGAGATCATTGGCAACGAGCAGCTCGTCCTTCTGTCCTTGCTGAACCAGCGTCAGCCCAGCAGGATAGGGGATCGCACTCCCAGCCGGCACTTTGCTGAAACCTGAGGCTACCTTCTTGCCTTGGGCAAGCTCTTGCGGTCGGATCTTGATAAAACGTTCTGGTTTCAACTTCCCCTTCTTGAGCCTGTAGACAGCGATACCATTGCCGAGATCCCCCTTCTTTGCTCCCGTCGCATCTGTGACGGATCCTACGGATGCATAGAGATGCTGCTCGTCCGAGCTGAATGCGAGCCCCAGAAACAAGGAGTGATGAGCGCCGTTCGGGAAACGCTTGTCGGGGAAATCGGCCAGCTTGTCGGTGCGGAGATCTAGAACCGCAATCGATTGGCGGCCTTCTGACCTTCCGGTGCCATAACCGTCGTTGAGCAACGCAACGTAATGCCCCCGGGGACTCAGCGCGATGGTTGCAGGAAAGCTGTTCAGCATTCCAACGCGACCTTGCCCGGGCGCTATCAGTACCTTGCTGGTAGGTAACGGCCGGCGAGGGAGTTGTGGGTTTTGGGAAGGCGCGACTGCGCAGAAGACGGCAAAAAGGAGAGCAACAAGAAGCGAACGGCCCACGAATCCCTCCACTTAGATAATGCCGCAGGGCGAGAAAACTGGCAAAGCCTCCCTCTCCGATCCCGGGGGGAATGAAACTCATTCCCGCCGCTTGGGGCCTGATGCGGCTCTTGTGAATACTCCATCTAAATCAGAGGAAGGTTAACCGTAGTTCGCCAGACGCTCTCGGAATCGAGCTTTCCGCTCAGGATAGAGACCAGCCAGCTTCCTAGGTCCGCCTGGTGCTCGCTTTGCTTTTCAGAGAGGCCAAGCAGAGGTCCCGCTGCAGCACAAAAAGTCCCAGGTGACGAAACCCGCTCCTCGAGTTACTATTCCTCTTCCGGAACTCCGGCCAATGGACATCCGAGAGATCGCAAAACGCGCCCGAGTTTCAACCGCGACTGTCTCACGCACCATTAATCGCATTCCTACCGTAGACCCCCAGCTCGCTAAACGAGTCTGGCAAGTGGTAGAGGAACTTGGGTATTACCCGAACACCCAAGCCAGGGCCTTGGTTTCGGGACGAACGCGCATCTTCGGGCTGATTGTTTCCGAGATCACCAACCCCTTCTTCCCCGAGATCGTCCAGGCTTTCGAAGACACTGCCGTTGCACACGGCTATGAGATTTTGCTGACCTCGACGATCCACGATCCCAAACGCATGGAAGCGGCGGTTCGCCGCATGTTGGAACGCCGCGTCGAGGGCGTTGCCATTCTCACCTTCGGCATGGAGGAGTCTCTCCTGGAGGGTCTGCGTTTCCGCAAAGTACCGCTCGTCTTTGTGGACGTTGGGCCTTCGCTCCCCCGCGTGAGTAACATCAAAATCAACTATCAACGCGGAATCGCCCAGGCGGTCCAGCATTTGGCTGAACTTGAACATCAAAGAATCGCATTTATCACCGGGCCGCTCAGCCTGAAATCGGCCGTGACCCGAAAGAACGCCTTCACCGGGGCCATGAAAGAGTTAGGCCTGGGCATCGATCCGAGCTTTCTCATCGAGGGGGATCATACGATGGAGGGCGGAATGATCGCTCTCGACAAACTGCTGAAGGCAGGCCCCCTGCCATCCGCGGTGATGTGCTCCAATGACGTTACCGCCATTGGCGTGATGCGCCAAGCCTATGAGCGCGGTATTTCGGTTCCGCAACAGCTTTCTGTCATCGGCTTTGACGATCTCCATCTGGCACAGTTCATGATTCCACCCCTCACCACGGTGCGCATGTCCCAAAGCGAGATCGCGAGACTCGCATTTAAAGCCCTCATGAACGACGTCGAACGTAAAAATCACACCGAGAACGGAACCGAGTACCTTCTCGAGACAGACCTTGTCCTGCGGCGTTCCACGGCCCCCGCGAACAGGGAGCACGCACCTCGAACCCGCTAGTCTTAGTCTTCCCGCAATTTTTTGAGAACCCGAAGGTCTGGATGTCGTGATCCCGTGGACCACTTGGCATGGCTGAGGATAGAGGAACTTACTTGCCGTGTATCTCCAACTCAATCCGCACTTCGTCTTTCACTTTGATCGAACCGCCGCCAATACTCACGGGCGTGATTCCGAACTCGGTTTGCCGTAATCGGGCTGAACCGCGGTAGGTCCCGTTGCCGCCGGTAACATCCACTTTTACGGGATGGGTCTCTCCGTGCAGGGTAAGCGCTCCCTCAACATTCCACTTCCCTTCTCCTGCGGCCTCGATGGAGGTGGAGTGAAAGGAGACTTCTGGAAACTTCTCCGGATCGAGCACCTTTGGGCTCAGCATCGTGTGCTGCACTTGTGAGCGTTCATTGTCGGATGTGTTGGGGTCAAGAACCTTGAGCTCCGCGGAGCGAACCTTGAATTCCACCGTGCGTTTCCGCTCGTCGAAGCTGCCGCTCTGAATGGGCGCACGAATCTCGTGGTCATGGGCAAAGGCGGAAAACAATCCGGATTTGTACACACGAACCGTAAGCACCGATTTCTCTACGTCGATCGCTCGCGGACTTTGGGCTGACGCGATGCATGTGAATGCAATCAACATCAAGATTCCCGCATGGTGATGTGCTCTGACTTGTCTCATCCGCCTACAGGATACTGCCTACATTGAATATTGATGCAACGATTCGCCGGCAGAAACCAGGAAGACTCCTTACTCACAAATTGTTTACAAGCTGGCGACAAAACTCCCGTAACCCTTCACCTCCTTCAGACCTCTTTCTGGCGTGGCGAGAAATATTCTAGGCAGCTCTCCACTTTCGCGCGGGGAAAGCCCGGAGGAAAGAAAGAATGAAGGCCCTTAGGAAATTCGCTCTTTTAGCCCTGCTTTCAGGATCTCTGATCGCTGCGATGGTCCTCAAAGCGGAAAGAAATTCCACGAAACCCGCTCCCTTTGACCACACGGTCAACTCGAGCGCAAAGCAACTGGTGGCGGACGGTCGCCAGATCTTCCGTTTCGACACCTTCGGCGACGAAGACTTCTGGGGCGGAACGCTGCACTTACATAAAGCCATCGAGGGCGCTTCCTTCGGGGGTGTTGGCCCAGGCGTAAGCCCTGCGACCGCGGCTGCTGTCGGATTGAAGATCGATGTAGACGCCCTACCCGAATCGGTCGTTTCCGCGATCCAAGCGGGCCAGGTAAACCTGAATGCTCCGGCTGTCACTCTCGCCTTGCTCAAGCTCAACGCAGTGGTTGGTCTCACCGGCGTCTTCAACCAAGACGGGAGTCTCAAGACCGTGGGAATCCAGTGTTCTCTGTGTCACTCCCGCGTCGATAACTCTTTTTCAGCCCCCGGAATTCCTGAAGGCGTGGTTGGGCATCGCTTGGATGGATGGTCGAATCAGGATCTCAACGTTGGTCAAATCATCGCGCTCGCGCCAAATCTCGAACCAGTGGCGAAACTCCTAAGCACCGATGTGGCTACCGTGAGGAAGGTACTCATGAGCTGGGGACCTGGGAAGTTCGATGCCGAGCTTTTCCTCGACGGCAAAGCCTTCCAGCCGAACGGGCGCTCGGCCGCAACCTTGATTCCGCCTGCATTCGGAAAGGCCGGCGTCAATCTGCATACCTGGACTGGAGACTGGGGAACTGTGAGCTACTGGAATGCATTCGTGGCTAATCTCGAAATGCACGGGAAAGGCAACTTCTTCGATACCCGGCTGGACAACGCTAGGCAGTTTCCTGTCGCCGCCGCGAACCGACTCGGTCACGTGCACAACGATGTCGACCTGATCTCGCCCAAGCTCCCCGCGCTGCACTTTTATCAGCTGGCGATCCCGGCGCCCGAACCTCCCAAAGGGAGTTTCGATGAAGACGCGGCGAAACGTGGAGACGAGCTGTTCAGCGGCAAAGCCAAGTGCGCTACCTGCCACACCGAGCCCACGGGCACGGAACCGGGCTGGAACCTGCATAAAGGCAGCGAGGTTTGCATTGACAACTTTCAGGCCGACCGGGCCCCCAACCATCGTTATCGAACGACTCCCCTAGCAGGGCTCTGGACCCACACCCAACGCGGCTTTTTCCACGACGGACGCTTTCCGTCTCTCCTCGATGTGGTCAACCACTATGATTCGTGCTTCTCGCTCGGCCTCAGCAGTGATGAGAAAAGCGATCTGGTGGAGTACTTAAAATCTTTGCCGGCTGAGGAAGGAGATTAAGAACCAGGAAAATCCAAGCAGTTTCCCGCGAAGAACAAAAGGCGCCCCTGCGCATTCGGGGCGCCTCATTTCTTACCAAAGTCGTTCCTTCAGACCTACTCAAGCTCTGGCTTGGGCTGAAGGGAGATCGCTTTCAATTTTCCGTTTCGGCCGGTGTGTCATGAACCCTCGGCGGCTTGGGCTCGTTCGGAACGGGCGGGGTCGGTACCCCTGTCTCCGGCCGCACCTCGATCGATCCGTGTTCGTTATTCAACACCATCCGCGGACCGCCGCCATTCACGGATCCACTGCCGCTGCCGCCGCGATCTCCGTTTTCTATCTTGAGGGAGCCAAAGTCGGTCTGAATCTCACCGTCCTGTGCTTGCGCCTGCAATTGGAACCCGGCCTTTGCCGGCACATAGACCCGGATGTCGCCGCGGCTATTGGATACATCGAGCGGCCCAAGTTTGGTCACGTGAATTTCGACCGCGCCGTTTTCGTTCGTCAATCGAACATCGTTGGTCACGCCGTTCAGCATGATGTCCTTCGAGCGGGTCTTCAACCGCAAGGGTCCAGAGATTCCAGTCGCTTCTAGGTCTCCGGAGTCGAGGTTTAGATAGCCATCCACCTTGTTGATGTCCATCTCCGTGCGGCTGGTTTTGAAACTGACGGATTTCGCAATTCTTGACAGCTTTAGACTTTCGCGAAAATCGCCATCCAGACGAACCGCTCCCTTCACATCTTCAATCGAGACGTCTTTCGCTCGGCCCTGTATCGCGACATCTGAGCTGACCTGAGAAATCCGAGCCGAACTGCCTTCCAGGCTCAGCGTTAACCCAGCGTTCAGGTCCGTGATCGAGACATCGCCATCTTGACTGGTAACCGTCGCGTTGCCGTCACGCCCCATGACGCTGATATCTCCCTGGCGCGATGAGATCGTAATCACCGCCTTGCGCGGGAGGGAAACATCGAGATCTGTGTTCACCCAGTGGTCGCCGGCACCTTTGGTATTTGCATCCAGCGCCACCGTCAGACCGCTTACGGTGAGTTGCGGGCGCGTCTGTTTGTCCCAACGATCCGCCTGGTCCTGCCGGTCCGCACTGATACGCTTATGAACCGCCACGTGAATCTGGTCGTCGTCCGACGCGTTCACGTTGACGGCGCCATGTTCATTGGTGACTTTCAAAGTGCCGCCTGCAGGAAACGCCTGTTGAATATCGTCGGTGAAGTTGTATCGATGCCCCCAGAACGGCTCCCCGCCGTTATTGAAGCCTCGTCGAATGGGCTCCCAGTTAACTCGCGAAAGCGAGGTCGAAGCCAGTCCGACGACGACAAGGAAGATAATGAGGAACACTCCACCGGCGCCAATTCCCCCGGATCGGGCCCCGGAACGGCTCGCCTGCTGATACTCGATCAGCTTGATGATTCCCCATAGGATCAGCAAAGCCGGCCAGAAATGAGCGAACCAGGTGAAAACCTGCTCCAACTCGAGCACGCCCATGGTACTAAGCAGGCCCAGAACCCCAATGATAATCAGGACAACGGGCCCTGCGAAGGAGCGTGGTGGCCGCCCGGGTCTCATCGGCGGTGAAGGAGGCGGTGTTTGGATTGTGCTAGCCATTTTTCACCTCGCTATTCACCCCGCTAGGAGGCTGTTGCTCCGGAGGTACGCCCGGTGGAGGAGGCGGTTGTGTGAAGTATGGGTTGTTGGCAAAATGTCCCCGCTCCATCAACTTCAGAATACCGACAACCAGCAAGACTACAGGCCAGGTGCGCCATAATCCGGGAACACCCTCCCAGCGGTCATGCAGATTATTGAGAAGCACGACCACTCCGAACGTCACCAGGATCGCAGGACCCACCAAGGACCGGTGCGCCCAGTATCCCCGCTCGACTGCCGCCTTTTTCTTGAGAAAAAGCCACCCTCCCAAAGCGATCAATAACAATGGCCAAAGCGTGCCGAAGCTTAAAAACCATATCTCCGTGTTCTGCAGCAGAAACAACAAGCCCAACAAAATCAAAATCACAGCGCCTGCCGGAGCGCCACGCGTGATGTCGCGCTTCTCTCCGCCTGGGCTGAACATCGTTCCCACACCGAGCGGGTCGGGTGGCGTCTGGCCGGCATTGATGGCTTTAGCAGTGTTCACCGCGTCGATGATCTGATAAAAGACAAACGCAGCGATGCCGATCCCGCAGATCGTGTCGAGCGGCTCGCGTCCGTGGCTGGCTCCAATAACCAGCAGAATGAAAATGACCAGGTGCGCCAGTCCCTTTGCATATTGCCCGTTGTAAACGGCGCCGACACCGAACGGAATTGCCCCCAGGATTCCAGCGAGGCCTGGACTCGGCCCCGAACTCTGAACCACCATTGGTGCTGCAGGTGCTGTGTAAGGTGAACTCGGCCCGCTCGCGGCCACGCGCTCGGCAAGACAGTTCTCACAATACGCGATGCCCATGACCTCGCGAACGCAGTCGTTGCAGAGCGGTTTGCCGCAAGTACGGCAGTACTTGGCGATTGCCCTGTCTGGATGATTTGCGCAGTTCATACGAACCTCCTGTAAGTGGCCCCATGCACTACAGGTGAATCAACCATTTTTGTTCGTAAAAAAGCTGCTGGTTGAAGGTCCCCGGCTTCCGGAAGAGAGGCAAACACTGGTTGCGTCCCCTCCTGGCTGTAGTTGCGCTCCTGTTTTTCGGGTTGCCCACTGCTGTTTTTCTTGTTGTCGTTGTTGGTTGGTTTGCTCGGTCGCGTCGCGGGCCGTTCCTCAGAGGGCGTCGTCTGCTTCAACTGACGTACCCGAGACTCGATCTCATATACGAAGCGAATGTTTTCGTAATACTTCACCACCCGGCCCTGGGTTTCGTAATAGCTGCGGCGAATTGCGCTCGGCCGCAAATCCACACGAAGCAGATCTTTCGGCCGGACGCCGGCGATGCTGAGGGTGACCGATAAGGTGAAGAACGCCATGCCGAATGACATCGCGAATCTGGGCTGACGGGCCACCGCGACGACAGGTGAGACCACGGCATCGATCCATCGCCCGATTCGTTCTCCCCAGGTCGCGCGAGCTGTCGCCTTCCCCAAGGCCACTCCGCTCGTCGCGAGCAAAATGTTATTGACGAGAGAGGTGGGAGGCTCGACTTCTTCGAGTGACTCGAGCCAGCTGCGGCCAGCTGCGGCGTCACGCAGCATGGGCCCGCAAAGGTGACACACACGAGCGTGGGCCTCAAAAGCTTGGCGCCGTTCGCCCGCCAGCGTGCCGTCGATGGCTTGACTGAGCAGCGCGTCGAACTCGCCGCACTGCATTCCGTTATGTCCTTGGCCTGCCATCACATCACCTGCCTATAAGTACGTTGGAGGAGGCGCGCAAGTTCCGCTCGACCTCGGTTTATCCTTGATTTCACAGTTCCCTCCGGCACCTTCAGAGTTAACGCTATGTCTCGGTAGTCCATGTCTTGTAAGTCCCTTAGAATCACTGCCTCACGAAGCTCCGGGGAGAGTTTTTGCAGGGCCGCATGTACGGCCTCGCGCGTCTCCCGGCTTTGAACCTTCGAATCGGGGGTTGGAGCCTGGTCGGGGATCCTCTCACCGAGGGGCATCGCATCTTCATGATCGGATTGGGTCGTATCGAGGGAGTCGGTCATTCGTTCCTGCCGGGCCTTGCGGAAATGGTCTACCAGCAGGTTTCTCGTTACCGTGGTCACCCAGGTCATGAACGCCCCGCGATTCACATCATAGGTATTCAGCGTGCGATAGATTTTAATGAAAACCTCTTGCGTGAGGTCTTCGGCATCATTCGCCGAGCCGGTAAACCGGTAACAAATGTTGAAGATGCGCCGGTTGTACTGCTGGACGATCTCCTCCCACGCGGCTGCGTCGCCTCCAATGCAGCGACGGACCAGCAAAGCAGCCACGTGGGCATCTTCCAAGTTCTTCTCCCCGGCAATGTTTCGGATTGTGCTTAGCCTTCAGCCAACAAAAAACTCCGCTTCCGCGAAGTCCTGTCCTTGAACGCATTCGTCGCGTCCCTAGGCCCAACCTGTTTCCTTACGGCGGATAGCTGACGGCTGACAGCTCACTGAGACCAGCCCCAAAACCGTTTCGCTACAAAGATACGCCGAAAAGGAGCCTGAAGTTCAGCGCACCCCGTCACTAGGAGGGCGCCCGGCTCGAGTGGGGTTCCAAACCAATGTCTTTTGCCAAGGATCGGCGGACATCTGGCCGGGGCGAAACGCCGCAAGCGAAGTTTCAGCTAGAATTCCCAAGATCTCACAATTCAGTGTGATGCTGAAGGAAAGCTCCATTCGGGATCTGCAGCGTTTGTATCGGCAACGGGGCAATGGCCCTGCCCTTCCGCTGAACCCGCCAGGAGAACCGAGGTCCTCAAAAGTCCAACTGATGCCGTTCGGAGTCTTCCCATGGTTCATCTCTCAAAACTGCTGTCTGCCGGGTATTCTCTTTTTTGGTTCTCTCTGCTGTGCGCGACAGGATTGCGAGCCCAGAGTCCCAATCAACCCGTTCTTCCCTATTCGCCCAGCCTGAACCTGGAATCGATGGACCGGTCCGCAGATCCTTGCGTTGACTTCTACCGCTACGCCTGCGGCGGCTGGCAGAAGCAGAATCCCATTCCCCCCGACCAGACGTCATGGTCTGTCTACAGCAAGCTCTATCAGGACAATCTCAACTTTCTGCGCAATATCCTCGAGGAAGCTGCGAAGCCCGCGCCCGGGCGGGATCCCGTCACCCGTGAAATCGGCGACTTCTATGCCGCCTGCATGGACGAAGCCGCGGCCAACCAACGCGGCATCTCTCCTTTACGGCCGCAACTCGATGACATTGCGGCGCTGAAATCCGTTCAGCAAATTGCCCCGATCGTTGCGCGTCTCCAACTGGAATATGGCGAGGACGCTCTGTTCTCTTCCGGTTCATCGCAGGATCCCGACAATTCCGAGCAGGAAATCGCCGAGCTCGCACAAGGGGGGCTGGGCCTTCCCGACCGCGACTATTACGTCAAAACCGATGCCAAGATGCAGGAGGCTCGCGAACGGTATGTGCAACACCTTCAGAAAGTATTCGAACTTGCCGGTGAGAACAGCCCGAACGCCAAGCAGGACGCGGCGACCGTAATGCGGCTGGAGACGGCGTTGGCGAAAGCTTCCCTGACCCGCGTAGAGCAACGCGACCCATACAAACTCAAGCACAAGATGTCCCTTGCCGGGCTGACAAAACTGGCGCCCAATTTCGATTGGACCGCCTTTTACCGCAACGGGAGCTACCCAAGGTTTGCGCTCTTAAACGTGGAAGAACCCGGCTTCTTTCAGGAGGTCAACTCCCTACTCGGCTCCGAACCAATCGAAAACTGGAAAACCTATCTGCGTTCTCACGTCCTCGACGCGGCCTCACCCTATCTCTCAACCACGTTCGTAGACGAGAACTTCGAGTTCTATCGCAAGTATCTTCATGGCGCGAAGGAGCAGCAGCCTCGCTGGAAACGCTGCGTCTCCTACACAAATCACAACCTCGATGACGCACTCGGCCAAGCCTATGTCGCCAAGGTATTTTCTCCGGAACTGAAGGCGAGCACCCTTGAGATGGTCGAAAGAATCGAACACGCGATGGAGTTGCGCATTCGCCAGCTCGATTGGATGAGCCCGGAGACCAAACAACAGGCTCTGGCCAAGCTGCACGGCATCCGCAACAAGATCGGCTATCCCGACAAGTGGCGGGACTATAGCTCAATCAAACTCAGCCGCGACAACTTCTTTGCCAATATCCAAGGCACCAGCGAGTTTGAAAGCCATCGCCAAATTGCCAAGATCGGAAAGCCAGTTGACCACCGTGAATGGCAAGTTCCACCGCCAACGGTAGACGCCTATTACGATCCCCAAATGAATGACATCAACTTCCCGGCCGGCGTTCTCCAGCCGCCGCTTTACGACCCCAAGATGGACGCCGCGCCGAATTACGGCAACACTGGCGGGACGATTGGCCACGAACTCACGCACGGCTTCGACGACGAAGGCAGCCAGTTCGACGCAAAAGGCAATCTGCGCAATTGGTGGACAAAAGAAGATCGCGAAAAATTCGATTCGAGAACCAAATGCGTCGAAGACCAGTACGCGCAATACATCGTTGTCGACGACATTCACATCAACAGCGCGCTTACCCTGGGTGAGGACGTTGCCGATCTCGGCGGGGAAATTCTGGCCTATATGGCGTGGAAAAACACCACTGAAGGTCAGAACCTGCAAACCACGGACGGATTGACGCCGGACCAGCGTTTTTTCATCGGATTTGCCCAATGGGATTGCGCCAATGAACGGCCCGAGGACTTACGGGTGAATGCGATCACAAACCCGCACTCTCCCCCCGAAAACCGCATCAATGGCGTTGTCGTCAATATGCCGGAATTTACAGGTGCGTTTTCCTGCAAGCAAGGCCAGCCGATGACCAAGCCGGCACAAAAGATCTGCAAGGTTTGGTGAGCTGCTGGCTCTTTCCCCGCGGGGCCAGGGGCTAGATGGGTTCTGAGTTCAGCGTCTTCGCCTCGGCGACGTTAGAGGGTTCGTCGCTCAGCGATCTTCCCTTTTCATAGGCGAACTTCTGGTGTTTATTTCCAACCTTGCGGATCACATCCGTCCAACCGTCGTCCCACTTGATGCGGGCTTCGCCATCGGCCACCGACCAGGTTCCGTGGGGCGAACCGATGGTCTTGTGGGCCTGCCCGTCACGATCGAGCGTGACGAAGAATGTCTCTGATCCCACACCCGTCCCGAACTCCCACCTTCCGACGAAGTGGTTGACTCCAAACCCTATGGACCTGCCAGAACTGAAATCGATGCGGGCTACATCGGAGATACGGATTGTCTCCACGTTCTTGCCCTGACTCATCCTCATGTTTCCAGCATTGAACTCGATGCGCGAGCCGCTGGACATCGTGAAAGTCTTTTGATGGCCATCGCGATAAACGATGGTAAGCGTCTGCGTTGACTCCTGTGCCGAGCAAACCAGCGCTGCAGCAAGAACGAGAATTGCGATCAAGGTCAATCTCAAATGAGACATAAAAGCCTCCCCGGCCCGTTCGAACTCAACAATCCACTACTCGGTTCTCACCTCAGATTACGCGGAAAAAACCCTCAAAGTTCCCAAAAACCTCTCGCCCGCCTAGGCCCTAGACCGCACCGCAGCCGCCAGGACTCCCAGCAACTCTTCGGTCGTCCGCCAGTCGATGCAAGCGTCGGTGATACTTTGCCCGTACGTCAGGGGCTTACTTTTGCCCAGTTTCTGCGTCCCTTCAACCAGGTTGCTTTCCAGCATCACTCCGAAAATATGCCGATTCCCCCCGGAAATCTGTTCGGCCACGTTGCGACAAACGTCCGGTTGCCGGTTGTGATCCTTATTGCTGTTCGCATGACTGCAGTCAATCATCAGGCGGCGCGGCAGTTCGGCCCGGTCCAATATCAAACATGCCTGTTCAATCGAGGCGGCGTCATAGTTCGTCGTTTTGCGACCACCCCTGAGGATCACGTGGCAGTGCGGATTTCCGGCGGTGAAGAAAATCGCCGACTGCCCATTCTTGGTGTGCCCGAGAAACGTGTGCGGATGACCTGCGGCCTGCACCGCTTCGACGGCGATCTGTACGTTGCCAGAGGTACCATTCTTGAAACCCACCGGGCATGACAGGCCCGACACCAGTTCCCGGTGAACTTGGCTTTCGGTCGTGCGCGCTCCAATCGCGCCCCAACTCACCAGTCCCACCATGTACTGCGGAATGATCATATCGAGAAACTCGGTCCCAGCCGGGATCCCCAGTTCCGCAAGGTCCAGTAGCAGGCGCCGCGCAATGCGCAGGCCGTCATTAATCTTGAACGAGCCGTCCAGGTGAGGATCATTGATCAACCCCTTCCAACCCACCGTTGTGCGCGGCTTCTCAAAATAGACCCGCATGATGACACACAGATCGCGCGAATATTTTTCGCTCGCCCCCTTCAGCAGCTTGGCGTATTCGATCGCTGCATCGGTGTCGTGGATAGAGCATGGACCGGCGATCACCACCAGCCTGTGGTCATCCCCCTCCAAAATGCGGGTTACCTCGGCCCGCGCCCGGTACACGGTCTCCGCTGCCGTCTCGGTCGTAGGCAGCTCTTCCTCCAGAAAAACAGGAGGCAGCACAACTTTGGTTCGCTGAATTCTTAGGTCTTCAGTGCGGTGCGACATGATGGATGTGAATGACATACATCTTACCGTGCCCCATCGCTTCACCGCCAAACGCCCCCGCCGCTTGGCCATTGCTCGATAGGCGGGTTCTCTCCCCAGCCCATTTACGAATCCAGCTTCCTCCTAGCATGTACCATTGCCCGTACGCTGCTCGTACCATCGGCCCCCCCCGCCCTTAACACTTCAGACCCCTCTGCAATAAAGCAAATTGACGCTATTGTGAGAGGACGTAGTGTTTGGGTTACAACCCTTCAAATCCTGGTTCGAGGCGCAATTACATGCAGAGTGAAAACCTCCCTACCGCGCTCCGACGCAGTTCCCGAGTACCGGCCGAAGTGCCGATAAAAGTCACGGCTTTGGCGGGTACACAATTCTCTGAGGTGTGTAAGACCCTGGTGGTGAACGCGCACGGTTGCGCGCTGCAGACACCGGTGAAATTTGACGCCGGCGTTCCCCTGCGATTCCTCAGTCACGATGGTCGTGAGGCAACCGCTAGCGTGGTTTCCTGCCAGCCCATGGGGCCTGACAAGCGCGCTTGGCTGCTCGGCGCTAAGCTCGATAGGCCGGAAAATTTCTGGGGCTTGACGAATTGCCCCGGAGACTGGTCGCTTACCTCCGCTCCCCTTTCGATCGGACAAGTTCGAATCGTTCCCCGTCCCGCTGCCCTTAAGTCACCAAGCCCGAGCGATCTGAATCTGGACTCCAAACTCGAAGTTGCCCAGCGCCTCGAAGCCCCCTTGAAGAGGTTGGTTACTGAATCCCTAGCTCCGCTCGAAGCTCAGCTTGCGGTCCTCAAAGAGATTGTGGCGCGTCGAGAAGCCAACCCTAGCCGGTTTGACGTTTCCCTCTCCAGCATCCCTCCCCAACTCGAACAGCAGCTCGAGGAGCGGTTGAGAAAACACCTCGAGCCCAAAGTTCTCGAGGAGTCGCGCCAGCAGTACGCGAACGTCCTCGAGACCGCAAGATCGAACATTGAGAAGCGAACGACCGAAGGCTACGAATCTTTTCTACGTAGAGTGGAAGGCGAACTAAAGGCAGTAGAAAAGCGAGCGCAGCAGGTTTCCGCTGACATTTCTGGCCAGGCCGAGCAACAGCTAGTGCGGGGGGGCAAAGATTTTCAGCAGAAACTACTAGAGGGGGGTAACGCCCTCAAACGTTTGAGTCAGGAGCTTCTGGAATTTCTGCAAAGCAACTTGAATGCAGAGTATGTTGCGCATCGGGAAAACCTAGAGGAGATTCGCGAGGCTGCGGCCGCCGAGTCTTCGCGATTGCGGCAGCAGGTCGAAGGCTTGGAAGGCCGCATTGCGGCATTGAACGAGTCGGCTCGCTCCCTGGAGTCAGGACTGGACAAGCGGCTCGGCCAGATGTCCAGCAACGTCATTCGAGACGTTCGCAGCCAGGTCGAAACCATGGTGGTTCAAGTCCTGGAGCAGCTAACCGCGAATAGCGCCGAGACCATTGAAAATCAAATCAGTGAGGCCAGGAAAAGCATGGGAATGATCCGCAACGAAATGGTTGCGTCATTTTCCGGCTCAATCAGCAGTGAAGCGGCAAGCTCCTTGCATACGCTCGAGAGCTCCATGGACGAATCAGCGAAACAATCTATCGAACGCTGGCGCCTTAAGCTGGCGGAAAACTTGAATGCATTGGCAAAAAATCTCGGCGAGCCCTTCTAGTTTCTCGCAACTTTCTCGCGCAGGTCGAGTACGCCGGGAAAGCGCCTGAGATGACCGGCGCAGGCAAGGGCGGATCGGCAAGAGTGAGCCGTGATTGTGGCTCAAAGCTCGCGATTACAGCTCTCGCCCTGCAATCGTGATTGCTCCTCACTGTTTTGACACAACCGGCAGTGAGATGAAGCTTGCAGTGCCCTCCCCGTGCCAGATTCGCTGCGTCGCTTTTTGGTAGTCGCCTGGTTTAGCTTCGAAAATATTCGGCACGAAGGTTTGGGGATTGCGGTCATAGAGCGGAAACAATGTCGACTGCACCTGAACCATGATGCGATGCCCCGGCAAAAATACGTGATTCACGGTGGGCAGATCGAAACTAAAAAGCAGAGGCTGGTTGGGCGTAATCGCTTCCGGATGCTCGAAGCTCGTGCGATAGCGACCGCGGAAAATGTCCAGTGAAATCGCGAGTTGGTAGCCACCCATCTGTCGGTCGGATGGCACCGAGTCAGGGGAAACGTCGATCAGTTTTACCACCCAATCGCTGTCGCTCCCACTCGTCGATGCGTACAGGTTCACCTCGGGCCGGCCGCTTACGCGCAGAGGGGTGGCGAGTGGCTCCGTCTGGTAGGTCAGGACATCTGGCCGTCCGTCCACAAATCGCTGGTCCTTTACTAACCATGTCCTCCAGGCGTCTTCATCTTCGGCGTACACGGGACGCGGCAAATAGGGCACCGGCTTCGACGGATCGGAGACGTACTCATCGTAGTTGGTGCTGCCTTTGACAGGCTGAAAGGACAACTTCCCTTCTGGCGCCAGATACAGCGAGCGCGGTTTATTCACGCACCCGGAACCGCAGCTCAAAGGCCACGAACTGAAGCTGTCCCAGTGGTTCTCTCCCGTGTTGTAGATGAAAACTGGAGGCGTGTTCGCCTTGGGAGCATTGTCCACCAGATACTGATTGAAAAAGGGCAACAGGATGTCACGGCGAAATTGCAGGGTTGTGTTTCCATCCCAACGCAGCGGTCCGAGATTGTAACCATCGTAGTTGGCTTGGCTGTGACGCCACGGGCCCATGACGAGATAATTCATGGTATTGCTTTTATCTTTCGGCTCCCAGGCTTCGTAGGAATGGATCCCGCCCCACATATCCTCCTGGTCCCACAAACCCTGCTCCCACATGGTGGGAACCTTGAGTGGAACCCTCGAAAGAATCTTATCTAACGCCTGCCCTTGCCAGAACGCATCGTAAGCCGGATGCTCGTGGACCTTGCGCCAGAACGGTAACTGGTCGAGCCCGGCAGAGCGCGCGAGGTCACCCGCGGATCCGGCGCGGAGAAGATTGCTGTAGTCGTCATATCCTTCCCTCGCAATGGACTCGCCCGCCGCTCTCGCTGCGGTTTGGTCAGTGAAGTAGTCCAAGTTATTCTGACGGAACGCGCCGTAGTGAAACCAGTCGTCTCCCATCCAGCCGTCGATCATAGGGCTCTCGGGCGCAGCGACTTTGAGCGCGGGGTGCGGGTCGAGCAATGCCATGACGACCGTGAATCCTTCGTATGAGGACCCCAGCATTCCAACCCTGCCATTCGACTCCGGCACATTTTTCACCAGCCAATCGATGGTGTCGTAGGCGTCCTTAGTGTCATTGGGACCACTCGGGTTCAGCGGCCCGGTCGGCGGAGGCGTCATCACATACTCGCCCTCGGAGCCATATTTGCCGCGCACGTCCTGGAATACTCGAATGTAACCAGCCTTCACGAACACCTCATCACCCTCAGGCAACTCGTCCAACATGTGTGGCGACTCCTTGCGTTCGGCACGCTTTGCTGCGTTGTACGGGGTGCGGGTGAGAAGTATGGGCGCGTTGTGCGCTCCCTTAGGAATCACAATTACGGTATAGAGCTTCACCCCATCCCGCATGGGCACCATTTCGACCCGTTTCACATAGTCATAGTTGGCGGAGGAAGGCTCGAACTCCCGGGGAATGTCTGGCGTCATGGGCTGGGTCTGGGCAACGGCGGGTGAGGCCGCCAGAACCGCCGTGAATGCGAGGAGGAGCGCACTGCAGGCGAGGAGCTTCATGTCAGGGGAATTCTAATTGAACTGAAGCGCTCGTATTGTCCGAACTACCGTCAGGAGGGGGACTCAGCCGGCCGCCCTACCGGACCCGTTACGCCTTGAACAAATCCGCGGCCAAGGCTTCGCGCCGGGCCATCACAATCCCGTCGATTCTGCGCAAAAGAATCGTGTATCCCGCAATGGAAGGGAGGGCGAGGGCGGCCAGAATGAGGGCACCGATCCAATAGTTGGAATAGCGGTACCCGATAAAGATTCCTAGCGCCCCGACCCCCATCACCACGGCCTGTACTCCCAGGCTGGCGAAGATGGTGGTCTCCGACGCCCTTTGCCTTCCGAACACGGCGTAGTCGATCTTCTTCGGCGAGTACAAAGAAAGCAGATCGCCGATCGAAAAGTTCACAGGTGCAGCGAATAAATACCAACAGAAGGTTATGGCCAGAAAGACGAGTTGAGGTGGCTTATAGATCAGGCACACTCCCAACCATAGAATCAGCACTTCTGTGACCAGAACGGCTAACTGGGCCAGATTTTTCGCAAACACGATCTGCCGAAAGGAAACCGGCGACAACAGAAAGAACTGAACTCCGGCACCATCACCGCCAAAGCTGTTGTAAACCAGATTGGTCATCACCAGCAGGCAGTAACCAGCTCCGATCGGGAAAAGCAGCTCGGATTGTTGGGAAAGAAAGCTCCTTCTCCCGCCGATCACGACGAGAACTACCACCAGAGGCACGATCATGGTGAACAGCATCGGACCGCTTCGTGAGAAGTAGTGCAGTTCCTTTTCAAACACCGCAGAGACAGGAGAGGAGACAAACGGAAGCTTCCATCCCGGGCGGATTGCGCTTGTGGGTGCGAGCACGGCGGCATGAGCTCCGCCCTCGGGATTCTCTCCGCGAAACTGCTGCCGCAGTCGCAGGTGCAGAAGGCCTAAGGCTCCGCCCGAGTAGGCGATGACAACCAGAGAGATCCCCACTGCCCTTTGTGGAGTCCCCCTGTGTGCGACCGCCAGCATTTCCGCGCAAAGGCCCGGGGGTAGGACCCTTTGGAGGGGAGAAACTTTCGCCGCATACTGAAATCGCTGGCTGGCCGGCTTCTTGCTGTAGTGGTCAAGCACCGGCGCAATAAACTGAAATCCGAGCATCACCAGAAAAAAGAAAAGCCCCATGATTTCCCGGCTACGCCGGCGTGAGAGCCAGTGTTCGATCCAGACAAACGTCATCCTCGCCAGCAGCACATTGAAGACGATGAAAACGGCCACTGCAAGCACCGCCCACGGAATCAATTTTGGAACCGCCAAAACGATTCCTACTAGAACGCCGACGGACCAGCAGACCCCGAGAGCCGTAGCGATGTCGAGCGTCCCCATCACCAGCCGCACCAGAAAATAGGTGCCATAGGTAAGCGGAAACCGCAGGAATGCCGAAGTGTCGACGTTCTGCGTGAAGGCGGTGGCCATGAGCGGAAAGAACTGCCAAAAAAGAAAAATGATCCAGAAGAAAAGAGCGAGCCACTCGAGCTTCCCAGTCGAGGTGAGCTCCCAGGCGGTTGCTCCGAGGGCGATCGCACCTCCCACCGCCGCCAAGCTCACAACCAGCCCGCCGATCGAGCGCGAGACGAGGTTGATCCGTCCTCGCACCGACCTGAGCGAATTGACCACCAGCCGCCAGCGGAGTGTGGCCACTGCCCGGAGCTGCTCTCGAGCTTCTGGCGTTAGCCGAGCCACGAAAGCTCCTGTGTAGCCGTTCGGGGGCCGCCCACAGCCTTCAGAAAGAACTCTTCCAGCGACATGCGCTCTCCTGGACTCGCCTCGTCGGTGATTCCCGAGCGCAATTCATTCAGCGATCCCTGGGCAACCAGCCGCCCGCCGTGAATGATGCCGACGTGAGTGCACAGCCGCTCGACGATCTCCAGCACGTGTGAGGTAAGAAAGATGGTGGCTCCGCGCGCCGTCATTCGCTGAAGCATGGCCTTCAATGTTCCGGATGCGATGGCGTCGACCCCCTCGAATGGCTCGTCTAAGAACAGGACCTTGGGGCCGTGAATCACCGCGGCTGCCATAGCCAGCTTCTTCTGCATCCCGTGGGAATAATCTGTGATGAGCGCCTTAGGATGGTCCTGCAGTTCCATGAACTCCAGCAGCTCTGCCGCACGCTGTGCAGCCGTGCTGCGGTCAAGGCCGTACATCCGTCCCGCAAAGTTCAGATACTCAGAACCTGTGAGCCTGCCAAAAAGCGCCATTCCTTCGGGAACAACCCCGATCTGACGCTTCACGTCCACAAGATGAGTCGAGAGGTCTAGCCCGAGGATCCGCATGCGGCCTGAGGTGGGCGCCATCAGACCCGTCAACATTTTGATGGTGGTAGATTTTCCGGCGCCGTTCGGGCCGAGAAACCCGTAAAACTGTCCCGCTTCCACGTGCAAATTGACATCTTGAACCGCGGCCAAATCGCCGAAACGACGCGTCAGGTTTTCGGTAAGGATTGCGGCGTTCACAAGCATCCGAGCCTACCATATTGGGTGGGCATGTGATCTTTTCTTGGCCCCTGGTGGTTCCTTTGAAGGGCAATCTCCGTGACCCATACATCCGTGACTCACACATCTAAGAGCATCTCGTTGCTCTAGACGTTTTCCCATTGCGGCGATATTCGGCAGCTTCCCTGAGAGTAACTGGCCGCTCCTCGAGTGAACGTGCTCGGTTGTCGCATCCGTTCAACTGTCACCCGGACTTGAAAGGAAACAAAGACATAAAAATTTGCGCGATACCGCTTTGATTCAGCTAAACTCGACACAGCCGTTCTGGATTTGCAGTTCATGACCTTCGCCTATTTCGTTGTCGTACTCAGTGCGGTCGGCTTGGTTGTGTTGCTCCTTCTTGCGAAGGGGTACTGGTTTGCCCGCAGTACCCACGTCCCCTCCCCCGCGGACCTGTATGTTATTGATGTAGAAGCATTTCGCAACCTCATCGATGAAGACGAGGAAGACTTTCTCCGCCACCATCTCCCGGTTCGTGAGTTCCGGCGCATCCATCGCGAACGAATGCTCGCCGCCGTTCAGTATGTGCGGGCCGCTTACCACAATGCCGGAATCTTGGTTACGATCGCCGAGACAGCACGCGGATCGGCCGATCCGCAGGTTGCCGAGGCGGCGGGGAGGTTGTTCGACAATGCCGCCCGGTTACGTTGGTACGCGGCTAAGGTGGTCCCTCGGCTCTATTTCAAGGTGCTCTTTCCCGGTGCCAACCACGCTCCGCGACAGCTTTTTGATCGTTACGACCTGCTTACCAGGCAAGCCATCATGTTGGGACGATCAATCGGCGGGCACGCCTAGCAGCGCTCATTGCGACAAGGCTTACTATTTCTTCCCTTCGCCTTCCTTGTACATGTACTTAATCGAAGGTTTATAGATCATCACGTTCGGTGCCCCATTGCGGTTCACCTTGATGCATGCCTTGTCGTACCACTCGATGACTCCGTGCACCTCTTCTCCATCAGTGAGCACGATGACCATCGGCGTTTTTCCCTGCATCTGCTTTTGGTAGTAGAAGTTTTCGGCATTGGTTTGGTCCGGCGGTGGCGACTTACGAGATCCATTCGAACTGGAGCGCTCGCCGCGATCACGGCTCGCGGCCACAACGGCCCCGTGATTCGAGCCGGAATGACTTGCATGGCCAGAGTGATTCAGCGCGGGACGGATCAGCTTACGATTGGCGAATTCCGGATCGCTATGGCGTTCGGCTGGCATGGATTGCACATTGTCTCTCATGGCACCACCTGTCAGACACGCTTTCGAATTTGCGGCCACAGAACACCGGCTCGCGGTTGGATGTTAGGCGTGAATTGCTCCTAAACTAGCACAGGGCAGAGGCCATGACAATCCAAAGTTCAATGTAGACCCGGGGCTGGAAGTGCTCGACTGAGTCCGGCTTCTGCTTGAGTCCGAATCATCTCGTAAATGAAATCACTGACAAACCTATCCTTGAGGTGCTCAAGGCCAGTAACTCAAGGATTTACTTTCCTAAGTTTGCAGGACTCCGACCTTAAATTCAGCCACCTCCGGATTCAGGGCGGCCGCCTCGAGGGCCGTCACAATCGCGTCGCGGGTTTCCATGGGATCAATGATTTTGTCGATCCATAAGCGCGCCGCCCCGTAACGCGGATCCATCTGCTCGTCGTAAGTCTGTTTTACCGAGTCATAGAGCTGTTTCTTTTCTTCTTCGGAAAGCTTCTGTCCTCCCCGTTCCAATTGGCGAATCTTAATTTCGACCAGTGTGCCTGCCGCCGAATCCCCGCCCATCACGGCGTATTTGGCCGTGGGCCAGGCAAACACGAATCGGGGATCGTAGGCCTTGCCACACATGGCATAGTGCCCTGCTCCGAACGAGCCGCCGATGATCACGGTGATCTTTGGAACCACCGAGTTCGAAACTGCATTCACCATCTTGGCACCGGCTTTGATGATCCCGCTCCACTCCGCGTCGCGGCCCACCATGAATCCATTTACGTCGTGCAGGAAAACGATCGGCATCAGGTTCTGATTGCAGTCCATGATGAAGCGAGCCGCTTTTTCCGCCGATTCGGTATAAACCACGCCCCCAAACTCCACGCGCTTATGACCCTGATGATCCGTGCTTTGGGCGTGCATTTTCTGATTGGCTACGATGCCTACAGCAAAGCCCCCGAGCCTGGCGTATCCACACACCACGGTCTTTCCATACTCCGGTTTGTATTCGTCGAACTTACTGGCGTCGGCGATGCGGGCAATCACTTCCTTAATGTCGTAGGGACGTGCTGCCGAAGCCTCATAGATTCCATAAATCTCCTCCGCTGCCAGGGCAGGCGGAACCGGCTTTCTCCGGTCCCAGGGAGACTGACGACGATACCCCCACTTCTCCACAATCGAACGGATTCGATACAGGCAAGCCTCGTCATCGGGTTCATGGAAGTCCACCGTCCCGCTGATAGCCGAGTGCATCGAGGCACCGCCGAGTTCTTCGGCAGACACCTTCTGTCCAATCGCAGCCTGCACCAGCGCCGGCCCGGCAAGAAACAGCCCGCTGCCATCGGTCATCAGTACGTGATCGCACATCACCGGCAGATAACCACCACCTGCCACGCACATGCCCATAATCGCGGCGATTTGCGGAATACCTATGGCAGACATGACCGCGTTATTACGAAATACGCGTCCGAAATCGTCAGTATCGGGAAACACGTCTTCTTGCAAGGGAAGGAATACGCCCGCGGAATCCACCAGGTAGATCGTTGGAATGCGGTTCTCCATCGCGATGTTTTGCGCACGAATCACCTTCTTGGCGGTCATGGGAAAGAACGACCCTGCCTTCACGGTTGCATCGTTCGCGACGATCATCACCATGCGGGTTTCGATTCGCGCCACACCCGTGATTACGCCGGCAGCGGGCGCGCCTCCCCATTCCTCATACATGCGATAGGCAGCGTAGGTGCCAAGCTCGAAAAAACTTCCCGGATCGACCAGTTTTTGAATACGCTCGCGGGCAGTGAGGCGCCCCTTATTGTGTTGGCTCTCGATCGCCTTCGTGCCGCCGCCTTCACGGATCTGCTCTTCTTCATTGCGGAGGGTGGAGACCAGGTCCGCCATGTAGCGCATGTTCGTTTCAAAGCGCCGGGAGGTTGGGTCGATTTTGGTACCGAGGATGGAGCTGGAGTTTTCGCCCGCCATGCGCTTGCTACGTTAAATCACGCGGAGGCACGGTGCAAACGAGCAAGCAACCGGCACCGTAGAAGCGGTACAAACAAGCCAGGCGCGACCCTCCTGAGACCGTAATACAAGGAGGGCGTCTTCTTGCGCGAGCTGGCCCGAGGAGCTGCCCATGTAAGTTGCCCCGTTCTCCAGGCAAGGTCGGGCGTTTGACAAACCTCCCGTCGCTCACTTCAAATCGTCTATCACGTCTAAGTTAGCTTCAGCTGCTCAGCTCGTCTCGTTTGGAGGTCCGATGTCGCGCGTTCCACTGCTCCCAAACCCTATTCCTAGGAGTTACTCCGCCTTGGCCTGGTGGGCGATTGTCACGCTAGTGACCGCCGTGGCGTTGGCGGCGGTTTCTTCTGCGCAGGATCTCGCTGCCTTTGAAAAGCGGGTCACGGTCAAGAAGCTTCCCAACGGCCTGACTGCGATCGTCTGCATCCGACCGCATACCGCACCCGTGTTCTCGTTTTATACCAATGTAGACGCCGGCTCGGTGCAAGACCCGATGGGTAAGACTGGCCTCGCCCACATGTTCGAGCACATGGCGTTCAAGGGCACCGACACGATCGGTACCAAGGACTACGCCGCTGAAAAGGCTGCTCTGCAGAAGGTTGAGGATACCTATGCCGCCTATCTCCTTGAGCGCGACAAACGAGTGAATCGTGACGAGCAGAAGGTCAAAGAGCTTGAGCAGCAGTGGCAGGACGCGATCAAAGAAGCCCAGCGGTACGTGATTCCGAACGAGTTCAGCGAGATCATCGAACGGAACGGTGGCGAGAACGTAAACGCCTCAACCGCAGCCGACCACACCGAATACCATTACTCTTTCGCCGTAAATCGGCTGGAACTGTGGGCCTACCTTGAATCTTCGCGCTTCATTCATCCCGTCTTCCGAGAGTTCTACAAAGAACGGGATGTGGTGAAGGAAGAACGCCGCATGCGCACCGACAGTTCCCCCATTGGCAGGATGATCGAGCAATTCATCGGAACCGCCTTCTTGGCGCATCCCTATCATCGACCAGGCATTGGCTACATGTCCGATCTGAATTCCTTTTCTGCCACGGATGCGAAGAATTTCTTTGATCGCTTCTACATTCCCTCCAACATGGTGGTCGCGGTGGCCGGGGATTTCGATCCCAACCAGGCCATGAGCCTCATCGAAAAATACTTTAGCCAGATTCCATCGCGCCCGAAACCGGACGACCGCACCACGGCCGAACCCCCTCAAAACTCTGAGCGTACCGTGGTTTTACATGAGAGATCGCAGCCCCTATACCTTGAGGGGTATCACCGGCCCGATTATCGAGATAAGGATGACGCAGTCTATGATGCGCTCGCCGACCTGCTTTCGAGCGGTCGTACCTCTCGTCTCTATCGTTCGCTGGTGCGCGACAAGAAGATAGCTTCTGAAGCCGAAGGCGGGACTGGATTCCCGGGCGTGAAATATCCGCACATCTTTTACTTCTTCGCCGCGCCCATGCCGGGACATACTCCAGAGGAAGTCGCAACCGCCATCCACGCCGAGATCGAACGGCTCAAGAAGGAAGAGATCAGCGACGACGAACTCAAGATGGTGAAGACGCGCGCCAAGGCCAGCCTTCTCCGCAGCCTGGATGACAACGAAGGTTTGGCCACGAACCTCGGCCTCTATCAGACGCTCTATGGGGACTGGCGAGAGTTGTTTCGAGCGGTAGATCGAATCAACGCAGTAACCAAAGAAGATATTCGCCGGGTTGCGGGTCAGGTCTTTGTTCCCACAAACCGAACTGTTGCAATCATCGAAAGCGATAAGGGTGGCAGCGGAGGTGCCCAATGAAAAATTCCTTCCGTCATGCTGCTTTGTATCCTTTGTGGTTAGCCCTGCTGGTTTCAAGCCTCGCGAGTGCTCAAGGCTGGGAGAACATCCCGATCCCTAAACTCCCCGCTTTTCATCCGCAAGAACCGAAGCGCATCGAGCTTGCGAATGGCATGGTGATTTTCCTCCAAGAAGATCACGAGTTGCCACTGATCAACGCAACCGCGCGGATTCGTGGAGGCTCACGCGAAGAACCCGCCGCGAAAACCGGTTTGGTTTCTCTTTACGGTGAAGTTTGGCGTACTGGGGGAACGAAATCGCAGACCGGCGATCAACTCGACGACTACCTTGAGATTCGCGCCGCCAAAGTCGAGACCGGCGGCAACGCAGACTCAACCACCGTCGGCCTTTCCTGCTTGAAAGAAGATTTCAATGATGTATTCAAGGTCTTCAGCGAGCTTCTCCGCGACCCTGAGTTCCGCGGCGACAAACTCGAACTGGCCAAGCGCGAGGCAGCGGATTCGATCTCCCGCCGCAACGACGAAGCAAGCGAGGTCGCACGCCGGGAAGCAATGAGGCTCGTCTACGGCAAGGACAATCCCTATGTTCGCGAACCGGAATACGCCACGATCGATGCCGTCACGCGCCAGGACCTGCTCGATTGGCACCAGAAGCATGTAAACCCCAACAACATCATCCTCGGCATTATGGGGGACTTCGATCCCGCACAGATGGAGGCTAAACTTCGCGCCGCTTTCGGAGCTTGGGCCAAAGGTCCTGCGGTCAAGGCGGTGGACATTCAATTCACGTCTGCGAAGCCTGGGTATTATCTGGTTAAACGCGAAGACGTGAACCAGAGCTGGATTCGCATGGTGAGTCTCGGGACTACGCGTCGCAATCCCGACTACTATGCCATTGAGGTCTTCAATGAAGCCTTCGGAGGCGGATTCTCTGCTCGGCTGATCCAGAGCATCCGGACCGCCCAGGGCTTGGCGTATGCGGTAGGAGGCGGCATCGGCACGCGCTTCGATCATCCCGGCGTCACCCAGCTCGCCATGGCAACTAAAAGCGAGACCACGGTGCAGGCCATCAACTCCCTCTACGAGCAGATCGCTCTGCTCCAGACCACAAAACCCGTGACAGACGAGGAGATCAAGCGAGCCAAAGATACGATCCTCAACAACTTCGTCTTTAATTTCGATACCCCCGACAAGGTTTTGCAGGAAAGAATGGCGTACGAGTTCTACGGATATCCCGCCGACTTTCTCGAGCAATACCGAGCCGGGATCGAAAAGGTGACAACTTCCGACGTTGCGCGGGTCGCCGGAAAGTACCTCCACAAGGATCAGCTGGCGGTGCTAGTAACCGGGAACGCTGCAGAATTCGACAAGCCGCTTACATCGCTCGGGTCGGTTCAGGAGGTCGATATCACCATTCCTCCTCCTCCCGGCGGCGAAACGCAGAGCGACAGTAAAGGAACAACTGGAGCCGCGAGCGAAGAAAAGAAGGAATCCAATCCGGAAGGCAAGGTTCTTGCCGCGAAAGTCGTTCAGGCACTTGGAGGCGCGGAGAAGATCAACAGCGTGAAGTCCCTCAAGTCGGCGTTCACGCTCGACCAGAAGACTGGCCCGGCGCCTGGACAAATTCAGGCCGAGACCACGATTGTCTACCCCGATCGCATGAAGATCGACATGACCATGCAGCAGGGTAGCTTCTCGATGATCATCACGCCGGGGGCGGCCTTCGTGGTTGCTGGCGGCCGGATGGTGCAGGAACTTCCGCCGTCCCGCCGCGACGAAAGCCTGGCTCAGATCCGACGCGATCTCATTTACATCGCCCAACACGTAACCGATCCCTCGTTCAGCTTTGCAGCTTCGGGCACCGAAAAATCCGGCGACGTCAACACCGCGGTGGTCCAGGTTTCCGGGCCCGGCGTCGACATGCGATGGTTCGTCGATCCAGAAAGCGGAAGGATTATTCGTGAGACGTATCAGTCGACGGGCCGCTCCGGACCCGAGAATACCGAAACGACATTCTCCGACTGGCGTCCGGTCGAGGGCCTGAATCTCCCATTTCGCCGTGTAAACAAGCAGAATGGAGAAGACTCAAGCAGCGCACAGTTCACCAGTGTTCAGGTGAATCCGCAGGTTGATCCGAAGAACTTTGAGAAGCCGGCTTCTTCATCGCAGCAGTAGCACAGAGAACGACAGGGGCGACAGGTCTCCAGTTCCGAAATTGCGAGAAAACACCGATTCGGAGCAGCGTTCATCTGCGGCGGGAGGCGTTGTGGGACTGCTTAACCTGCTGTCGATGTAGTCGGCTCAAGCTCCTTTCCGTTATAATCAAGCTCTCCGCTCCCCGCGCCCTTAGCTCAGTTGGATAGAGCGTCTGGCTACGAACCAGAAGGTCGGGAGTTCGAATCTCTCAGGGCGCGCCATAATCCCCACAAAAACAGCATTTTCCCCGCTCTTTGGTCGCGACGCCAGCCTTTGCCCACGCGCAGAGGCAAAGAAAAAAGGTAGAAGCGCTATTCGCGGAACTCAAGAATCAGATCGGACTGCGTCGCTTGCGCCGGCGCAGGTTGAAGTTCGTACGGGAGCAGTTCTTTCTAGCGGCGGCTGCGCAGAACCTCAAGCGGCTGGTGCGGTTCCTAAGCAAGCCAGCCCCGCAGATCGCAACCGCCTGAATGAAGAAACGAAGAAAAGAACAACCAGACCTACGACAGCGAGGTCAAAGCGTGCTGCAAACCGGAGTTTTTCAACAGACACGCCTGATTTCGCCAATCGTGCCGTTTTGGGTGAATAGTACCCGTCATCCGGCTTGCCTAAAATGTAAAGAAAACCGAGAATGACGTACCCGGAGAAAAAGTGTTCGTCCTGCCTATAAACCGAGATGAACGCCCTACGAGTACCCCGATCGTCGTCATTACACTGATCGCACTCAATTCAATTGTGTTATTGGGTACGCTTCTGATTGGCTCTGGCAACTTGGTCTACAAGCATTTTGGATTTACGCCTTCTGATCCACGCATCTTTACGCTGTTCACAGCACTGTTCATTCACGCGGGCTTCCTCCATCTGCTAGGGAATATGTGGTTTCTGTGGATGTTTGGACGCCAGGTTGAAGACGCGCTCGGCAGTTGGATTTTTGCGCTCGTGTACCTACTGTGTGGGTTCGGTGGCCACGCTCTTCATTGGGCTGTCTATCATCACTCATCGATTCCGTTGGTGGGTGCTTCCGGGGCCATCTCGGGAATAGCAGGCATCTACTTCATTTTGTTCCCCAAGTCCCGGTTTGATTTGTACTTCTACCTCGGCTGGTGGAAAGTCTGGTCAACATCCACGTTTACCCACGTGGCCGTTGGTGTTTGGATCGGAGAGCAGTTTGTTCTGGGACTGATTACACAAGCAACGCATGTGAGCGGAATAGCATTTTGGGCGCACGTGGGTGGTTTCGCGACCGGACTAGCCGTAGCCACGGCGTATCTGTTGCTAGTTCCAGCGGCGGAGCGACAGTTTACCCCATTAAATGCTGAGGACACCCTCGCAGATGGGCCAGAACTGAAAGATGGGGGATTGACCACGCTAAACCTCAGTCGGTAAGACTCCGAGGCGGAGGTTGTTGCAAAAATCTCTATAACACTTCTATGAGAAGGTCATAAAAGTCAAGGCCGACGTGGCGGCCCTCCATATTTGTTTTTCTTCAACATCGACGAGGCTGCGTCCGATGGCGTGGAGAGCTGTCAAGGGCGCCGGTTTTGGGCCCACCTGTCTGAGGCTGGGACCATCAGGCGTGGATAATATGAAGGATTCCAGTACTCGTGGGACTCCCAAAGCGTTTGTGTCACCCGCGAAAATCGGCAGGGCAGGGTTCCCCTCGGGGTGACTCCAAGGTTCTTGTCGCACTTCGCCCTAAGAAAATGTCGTCGAACTCAGGATTCCCGCTGAGAACAGCGCCATATCAGCGCAGGAATGGTTGGGGTTATGTCGGTGAGAACACCGAACCAATCACCGATTCAAGTGGACTGAACCCCAAAAATGAGACACTCGGGAAAGGCACACTTTGCAGAGAAAGGAACTGCGAGTGGCAAAGAGACGAGTGGGGCGTTTTCCAAAGGAATTTCGCCGAATGGCAGTGGCGCGCTTGGGTCTCAAGTGCGCAGAAATCGCTGCCAAGCCCGAGGGATAAGAATCACTGGCCACAGCCGTCAGCAAAGAACTGCTGACTTCGATCGCTCGCGGTAGATCAGTCGCTTAGGCCGCTCGTTTCGAGGGTATCTCGATGGCTGTGGCCAACAGGTCAGCCAAATCAGTGACAACCAGGTGTGCACCCTGGTTTAACAACTCTAATGCGTTATTGGTTCGGTCTACGCCGACCACAAACCCGAATCCACCTTTCACACCGGCTGTAATACCAGAAATGGCGTCCTCGACTACCACCGAGCGTTGTGGGCTCACGCCGAGCATCTCCGCAGCTCGCAGGAAGGAGTCGGGTGCGGGCTTGCCAGCAAGATGTTGTTGCCGAAGGACGTGGCCATCGACACGAGCATCGAACAGGTCATCCATCCGTGCCGCCCGCAGCACAGCCTGGCAATTTTCACTCGAAGTCACGACCGCGGTTTTAATACCAATCCGACGCAGGTACAAAATCAAAGCGACCGTGCTTGGATATGCGGTTGCCCCGACGGAAGCCAAACGGAAATTGACGAGTTCATTCTTGCGATTACCCAAGCCGCAAACTGTCTCAAGAGACGAAGAATCCCGCGGTGAACCTTCTGGCAAAGTGATTCCGCGCGATTTCAGGAAGTCACGAACGCCCTCGTAGCGTGGCTTTCCGTCCACATAAAGCTTGTAGTCGCGACTATCAAACTCCTGGAATGCCTGGCCGGTTTGAGTTCCCCATTTTCGTAAGAACTGATCGAACATGGTCTTCCAGCAGGAGGTGTGAATGCTGGCAGTGTCGGTGATGACACCGTCCATGTCGAACAGGACAGCATCGTAATGGCCGGGGATAATGACAGGTCGAGTGTTCCCATGTTCCCCGTGATGGCTCGAAAGGTAGCGCCCTTCGATGGCAGCGACTTTCTCCAAACGTCGACGATGCCGGTCCTCGCGCGCGAAGGCAGCTGCGAGGTACGCCGTCAAAAGTTCCCGTGCCAGTTCGGGACCTATGACGCGCCCGCCTAAGACCAAGACATTCATGTCATCGTGTTCCACGGCCTGATGGGCGGAGTACGTGTCATGACACAGTCCGGCCCGGATGCCAGGGACCTTGTTCGCGGCAACCGATGCTCCTACCCCACTGCCACACACAAGAACACCTCGATCGGCGTTGCCTTGAACGAGGGAATCAGCGACGGCTTTTGCGTAATCGGGGTAATCGGCCGCGTCAGAACCGTGGGTTCCAACGTCTAGAACGCTGTGGCCAAGCTGCCTCACCTGGGCGGCAAGCGCTTCCTTCAGAGCAAATCCAGCATGATCAGCGCCAATCACGATACGCATGCCACTACTCTCGATGCAGCCCGCGGCCCCAGTGATGGTCGGAAGGACAGGAACACTCTTTCGACGATATCGCCAGGGGCGCGGCCATTGAACTAGGAAAAATATCAGCCGGAAGAAATCCAACGGGAACATCAACGCAACTTCAATGCGAACGATGACGCTAGCACGCCTCAACAGGCTGTCACTTGTACCAGTGCCAAACCCGTTCTAGCCACTCTAGATTGTGCCTGTAAACAAGCGAGTTGAGGTTTGTGCTTCCGAGCATGAACCGCTCGCGGCCGCGCTTGAAACTGTAAATCAGCACGCTTGCCTGCCCGGTCAAGATCGCGCATTTCAACAAGAGTGGAAAACAATGGGGATGCTTGAGGCACTGAAGGTAACAGAATATCCAAATTGGACTCTCAGCCACGATGGCTACGACATTCTGACCGAGAGCGCCTTTGAATCGAGCTTTGCTGTAGGGAATGGATTTTTGGGGATGCGTGCCGCCCGCTCGGTCAGCCGTGGCCCGACCTGGGTCTCGTGGCTAGGCTATAGCCGGTGGGCGTCTTGGCCACGCTGTTATGTCGCGGGTCTGTTTGATGTACCGAATCTTGAGCCGCCAGTACCCGCAATCGTTCCGGTCGCCGATTGGTCGCGGGTGCGAATAATACTGGACGGGAAGACATTACTGGCGCGCGACGGCCAGATACGTTCGGGCACGCGCAAACTGGATATGCGGCGCGGCCTCTTGCTGTCGTCCTGGATTCATCGCACTCCCTCTGGAGTTACTTTCGAAGGACACGAGCTGCGACTCCTGTCGCTGGCAGATCGGGCCATTGGATTGCAGCTTATGTGGCTAACTTTGGATAGGGAAGGTGTTGACGTGGAAGTGGACGCGAGCTTTGCGTTTGCCGGGCTCGGCATGGAACCTACTCAATTAGAGCGCGATCTCGGTGCCTGGCAACTGGAAGGTTCAGGCAAGAGGGTGGCGATGGCAGGCCAAGCGTCACTCAGATTGGATGGGAACATCGTCAATTCCGACCGCCCCTTCCCGCTTCGATGGACGTGGAAGTGGCAGTCCGTGGCTGGCCAAGTTGCCGAGTTCGACCGGCTTGTGGCGGTGGCGCGATCCGACACACCCGACGAAGATCCGGCTCCAAGCGCAAGAAAGGCTTTGACGCGCAATTGCGAAATCGGATGGCCGGGTGTCTTAGCTGCGCACGAATCGGCCTGGGAGAAACGCTGGAACTCCAGCGAAATACAGATCGATGGCGATGACGAGTCCCAGCAAGCGATGCGCTTTGCTTTGTATCATTTGATCAGCGCTGCGAATCCCGACGACCCCACAGTCTCGATAGGCGCCCGTGCCCTTACCGGGGACGCTTATCTCGGGCACGTCTTTTGGGACACCGAGATCTACCTCCTTCCTTTCTATACGGCGGTTTGGCCGGAAGTAGCCAGGGCCCTTTTGATGTACCGCTATAACACGCTCCCCGAAGCACGCAACAAAGCCGCAAAGGGCGGTTATGAAGGTGCGTTGTTTGCATGGGAGTCCGCCGACACGGGTGTGGAAACAACGCCCGACTGCGTAGTCGGGAACAACGGGGAGACTGTGGACATTCTGACCGGGAAGATGGAGCACCACATCAGTGCTGACATAGCCTATGCGGTCTGGCAGTACTGGTGCTTTACCGGTGACGATGATTTCTTCCTGAATGCCGGCGCGGAGATTCTTCTCGAGACCGCCAGGTTTTGGGCCTCAAGGGCCATTCTCGAACCGGATGGGAAACGGCACATCCGGCACGTGATTGGCCCCGACGAGTACCACGAGGACGTGGATGACAATGCTTTTACCAACTTGATGGCGCGGTGGAACATCGCCCGGGCGGTGGAAGCCTTGAGCATCATGAAGGCGCGTTGGCCCGACCAGGAACAAGCACTACGGAAGAAGCTTGCCGTCGGAGATAGCGAGTTGGCGGGCTGGCGTGATGCCGTTTCCCGTATTGCCATCGGGCTTGATCCCCGAACTGGGCTGTATGAACAGTTCTCCGGTTTTCACCACCTGGCACCCCTTGATCTTTCACAGTATGCCGACCGCAATATTCCGATCGACGTGCTTATCGGCAGGGAGCGCACGCAGCGTTCGCAAGTAGTGAAACAGGCGGACGTAGTAGCTCTGATTGCGCTATTGCCGAAGGAATTTCCTGAAAACATGGCCGAGATCAACTTCCGGCACTATGAACCCCTCTGCGCTCACGGCAGCTCGCTCAGCGCGGGAATGCACGCAATGGTCGCGGCACGTTTGGGGGATAAAGACATGGCAATGCGGTACTTCCGCGAGACTGCAGCGACGCACCTCGATCTTGATCCTAATGGCGCGGGCGGCGTGCGCATCGCCGGTCTCGGCGCGCTCTGGCAAATTGTGATACTAGGCTTCGTTGGCCTTCGGCTGACAGGCAGCATGCTCGCCATTTACCCGGCTCTGCCGCACAACTGGCGAAGCCTGTCCTTCCACGTGCATTGGCGTGGACGGTTAGTCGCAATCCGCATCACCGAAAAAAGCGTCGAGGCGATGCTCGTGGAGGGGGAACCGATGGACATCCGAATCGCAAGCTCTATCTTGGCGTTAAAACCGGGAGCCGCGGTAAAAGCCTCACTCTGAAGCGCTTGGATTGGCGACCGAACCTTATCGGCGCGGTTTTCTACCATACGTTTGGGTCTTCGCGGGCTGACTTGGGATTCCAACACTCCGGGCGAGGACGATTCTCTCGGTGTTCTGCGGGTTCTCCGGTCGGTTTGGCGAGGTCGCGTGGAGCGTCTTAAGCTGGCGCGCATAGGAGAAGTAGCCGTTAAGGACGTGAAGTTTGACCCCACCAAACGGCCCGCCCTCGATGCCTCAATTTTGGGCGGTCTGATGAGCAACGGTTGAGGGAATTTCAGTGGAAGGTACTTCTACGATGCGCCGGCGTGCAGCTATGATGCTGCCCCGCGCGTGTTCACTCAGCGCAGCGTTCTGGGCCTACTTCAAATTCACCGCAAAGGACGGGATGCCGAATCCGGCCTGGATAACTTCGGAGCTAGGCACTACGGGTCTAATTTGGGGCGGTTTTTGCAGACCGATCCCATCTGGGTAAAGGCCTTTGCCTCAGTGGCCACTTAAATTTGGCCAATGATGGCCACCTCAAAACCGGCCATCGAGGTGACCACCGGGTTTGGCCTGGGTTTGAGTGGCATTGGGTGTGCCAATTTTAAACTGTCTCAACCGAGGGGTTCACCCCCACAAGAGTGTGCCCAACTTTGTGCCCAGTGGCGGTTTGTTGCGGCTTGTTTTGGGCGTAACTGTGAGCGCGAGAAGCCGCATGGCTACAGCTTTATCCAAATTGTCACCAAGTCCGCTAAGTTGTTGATTGTTCGTGCAGCAACGGCTACGAACCAGAAGGTCGGGAGTTCGAATCTCTCCGGGCGCGCCATTCTTTTTCCTAAATACGATTTTCGCGGCTAATCCGGCTTCAGCCAAAACCGAATCCGCTGAGCCGTGACCTGGGCAGCCGTTTCCATTACATAAACACGCAAATGTATCATTGCCCCCAAGAAAAAAGGCTGACTTTCTAGCAACAGCCATCGCGTTTGAAATGTGAAAAAACACTCTTCGCGGCCTTCTTTTCGCGTTTTTTGGGGCCACAATAAAGCGATATGACGATTTATCTCCAACTGAAGGCTAGAATCGGCGACGCTGCGAACAATGTATAAACAGCTCGAGGCATTTAGAAGAGAGAAGATGATGTCAATGAATATTTGCGTGCGACCGGCGGTGGCAACAGATGCCGCAGTCATTGCTCGTATCTACAACTACTACGTCCGCAACACTGTAATCACCTTCGAAGAAGAACCAGTTTCAGAGCAGACGATGGCGGCACGGGTTGCTGATAGTCAAAACGCATCCTTGCCGTGGCTGGTTGCGGAACTCGGGGGCATCCCGGTCGGCTACGCCTACGCGAACAAATGGAAGGTGCGGAGCGCATATCGCTATTCTGTCGAAACCACCATCTATCTCGAACATGGGCACGAAGGGCAAGGCATTGGAAAGCGGTTGTACTCAGAGCTTCTATCTCTCTTGCGCGCGCGAGGCATACACGTCGCGATCGGCGGAGCGGCTCTTCCGAACGAGGCGAGTGTGGCTCTTCATGAAAAGCTCGGTTTCGAGCGGGTTGCAACGTTTCGGCAAGTAGGCTTCAAACACAATAGATGGGTTGATGTCGCCTACTGGCAGCTAGTGCTGTGACAGCAGTTCGAGATTGTTTTCGGCGTCTAGTACACTTAAAAGCTCTCGACACCACCGACATTGTCAGAGAGGCTATTTATCGCCATTGCCAAACTGTACGAACATGTCTAACCCATGACTCAATACCCTTTGCGTAAGCGTACCATCGCAGAATTTACAGGCACCGCTTTTCTGGTTGCTACGGTTGTCGGTTCCGGCGTCATGGCGGAAAAGCTCGCGGGCGGAAATCTCGCCCTTGCTCTTCTGGCGAACACGATTGCAACCGGGGCAGTGCTGGTCGCTCTCATCTTGACTTTCGGGAGCATCTCCGGTGCTCACTTCAATCCCGTTGTGTCCGTGGCGGAAGCTCTTGAAGGTGGCATCTCTTGGCGTGACGTTTCGAGCTACATAACGGCGCAAGTCCTTGGGGGCGTGAGCGGCGCGGCAATCGCTCACCTGATGTTTGGCCTGCCGCTGTTCTCTCTATCGCTGCATGTCAGGAGCGGGCCATCCCAGGTCTTCAGCGAGTTCATAGCTACCTTCGGTCTTCTCTCGGTCATCTGGGGTTGTTCGAGATTGAAAGCAGGCAGCGTTCCTTTCGCTGTCGGCACCTACATCACCGCAGCGTACTGGTTTACAGCTTCAACCTCGTTCGCCAATCCGGCAGTGACGATTGCGCGTGCGGTATCCAACACCTTCGCGGGGATTCGACCCATTGATGTGCCTCTGTTCATTTTCGCGCAACTGTGCGGAGGAATTGCGGCCACGTTTCTTTTCAGATGGCTCGTTCGGAGTCTGCCTGAAACTGCAAAGGACATTCTCATGCCTCATCAACAATCCGTTCCTGTGAAGACATATCTCTTCGCGTGCGTACACAATGCAGGGCGGTCGCAAATGGCAGCGGCCCTGTTCAACATCTACGCGAATCGCAATGAGTGCATCGGAATCTCTGCCGGAACTCAGCCTGCCAAGCAGGTGCATCCCGAAGTTGTACAAGTGATGCGGGAGATTGGAGTTGACCTCAGCGCAGAAAAACCGCAAAAGCTCACGGATGAGCTCGCCAAGGGCACATCAGTATTGGTGACCATGGGTTGCGGGGAAACGTGTCCTTATTTTCCAGGATTAAGGCGCGTAGATTGGCAGATACCAGACCCAAAGGGACAACCGATAGAACGTGTACGCGCGATCCGAGACGAAATTCACGAAAGTATTCGGGCCTTACTTCGTAGTGATTGCGCTGAGTGCGTCGTGGACTCCAACTGCCGTTTAACAGGTGAGATCACGCGGGCCGCCGAACAGAAGTCTATATAAGAACTGCAAGGCATTTCGTTCGACGAGAGAACTTCAGAATTGTCAGTGGGAACATTGCCGGTGAGAGTCGAGAGTCCGGCCATGATTGTGGGTTTTGCGTCTAAGACTTGACCGGGGTACTGCAATCGCAACTTATTACGAATTGGGTCGAATGTAAAACAGTTTGGCTAACTTCTTTAGGATTCCCATCAAGCGGATTCGAATGGAAGGGCGTGGCGGTTCTGCCTGACCGCCATGACGGGCGACGCGCAAGTGGCCTTTTGCTATGTTCCTGGCCATTTCGTCTCGAACGCTCAAAAGAGCTAACCCATGTTCACGCAGTAGTTGGGCTGCGAAGCAGCTCTCCTCGCGCAACAAACCTAGAACCAAGTGTTCCGTACCGATGTGTTTATGCGAAAGCCGATCGGCCTCTTCTGCAGCGTAGGCGTGTACGCGCTTACAATCTTTGCTCAGCGGAATATCAACTGATGTGGGCACCTTTTCGTGGGTCGTGTTGTGAGCTTCGATCTGCTTGCGGATGGATTCGACTGAGGCGTGGGAGGACCGAAAGCGTTTGGTCAGGGCTTTGTGTTCCCTTAGGAGTCCTAGCAGCAGGTGCTCGGGGTCAATGTATCGCGAACCCAAGTGACTAGCCTCATATTTGCCAAAAAAGATAGTCCGCCTGGCTTTTTCGGTGTATCTTTCGAACACGATACCGGGATTCTACGCCTCTCTGAAAAGCATTGAGGGCATCTCATGCCCTCCATTACCTCGGATGCGGCCGTTGCATGACGAACGAAGACCCCGAACAACCTCAACTGGTGCGTTGGCTCATAAGATTGAGCGCAACTGGGGAACATTTACTGGGACGCGGAGCTCGTCCAGCATGGATTCGTTTTCGCAATTGGTGTACAAAACCCTCGATAATCCCAAGAACGCTCCCCAGTTCAGTCCGAATGGAAACCTGTTGAGCCACATCAACGGCTCGGGCGTGATCACCGGCTA
>Ga0207702_10000218_pt1 | contig 67041 bp, 93 predicted proteins | sample KBSCornC62_FD_184302 | JGI IMG/M metagenome (GOLD analysis project Ga0207702, IMG submission 184302) | Corn rhizosphere microbial communities from Kellogg Biological Station, Michigan, USA - KBS Corn C6-2 (SPAdes) (version 2) | ecosystem: Host-associated > Plants > Roots > Rhizosphere > Soil ...
ACTGTCAGAACCCGCAGGAAACTATGATGCTTAGATTACGCCAGAATGCTATTGATAGAGGGGATTTGACAGTTGGCCCAAATGGACAGTTACAAACTGCGGTTAATGAAAAGACGAAGCCTGAGTTTAAGCCGAATTATAGGCCAGACCTGTATTATGAACACAAACTATGGGATTGGCAGAATAATCCTAATGGACAAAATGGCCCACCTGCACAGCCGCAATCAATAACTATACCTTTTGCCAAAGGAGGCGTGGTTCATGCGCCAAACTATGTGCCTTTATCGCTACCAAATAAGAATTTTGCGGGAGCGCAAAGTATTAATATGGAAAATGGCAAACCTGAAAAAAATCTAAACTCATCAGATACATATGCTATAGTTGGGGCAGGCGACTTCCCGGTTATAAAACAATATAAATCTCCGGGAGTAAAATATGATTTAGGGGGTACTATTGCTCAACCGGAATTTATAAAAAATAATCCGAATGCTGTAGAATACAAACGCATGGTACACGTTCAGCAAAAAGACCCGTTAAACCCCGACGCCCCTGTTATAAATCATTTAGTGCCATACGAAAACCTACCAAAGAACGTAGCCAACCAAAAAGATGTACGTACAGCTTTGAGCGGGTTGAATAAGACGCCTGTTTATGGACAAGGGCAACAAAATTACAAGGCGGTTAATGGCAAATCGTACAATCACAACGAATTACTTAAATTAGGGTATACCGAAGATCAAATAAAAGAAGCGTTAAAATTAGGCACATTGAAATAATATGACTCCCGGAGATAAAGACCCACTTGGAATATTAACACCACAAGGAACTAAGCAAAGTGACCCATTAGGATTGCTAACACAAAAAAAAAGTCCTGTTGGGAACGCTTCAAACTCTACCTTACCCTCATTGCCAAGTGGATTAGGGACTATCCCAAGTATCCAGACCTTTACTGAACCGTCAACTGCGCCATATACGCAGGAGTATATTGACAGTCAAAAAAAACAACAGGAAACGAACAGGCAAGCCGTTGTGGACAAGGCTAACAAGCAATTGCAAAGCGACTACGCAAAACTTGATCCACAAACTAAAGAAACGTGGCAAAAGATAAGTCAGGCAGCTAACAGGCAGCCGGAGGAGTTCAGGCAGCCATCTGATGAAGAAATAGCGCACTGGAAGTTTATGGATACTCCGGTAGGTAAGGTTGTTGGCGCTACAAAATATCTGACAAGTAAAGCATTGGGCGGCACAGTAGACGTTATCAAGGGCGCTACGCACGAATGGAATAAGGCTTTAGGCAGCCCCGCAGCAGATATTGGCAATGACATTGTTATGGGCAAACTATCGCAGGCGGCTAATCTCGGTCAAACTAAAAACGACATTGCGCAAGTCGAAAACAGTAAGATACTATCGGCGGCAGGGATGGCGGCAGAATTTGCGCCAACTATAGCGGGAGGTGAGGCTTCAAAAGCACCTGAAGCATTAATGTTTCTACAAGGCGTTGGCCAGGGTAAAGATTTAGCTGATAAGCTGCAAATAGACAATCCTATTGCCAAAGAAGCATTAATACAGGGTACGGGAGTGGTGAATTTGGCGCTGTCAGACCTCAAATTGTTCGGAAAGTTGCCAAGTGCTTTGAAAGGGCAAATTAGTACGGGGGTAGCCTTAGACGCGCTAAAAGAAGCAGCCGGGAAAGACCTTTCCAGTACAGCGTTCAAAGACCTACTGTTGAAGGGTGCGAATAGTGCTGCTGAAAAGCTGCAACGCGCCCCGCTAGAGGCGGCTACGCATTACATGAATACTATTAAAACATTAACCAAACTTAACGTGGGCAACTTCGCGCTACACAAGGCCGTAGACGCTATTAACAACAAACCAGTATTCAACGAAACTCCGGGCGATTTGGCCGCGAACGAGTACAAAATGGTTACGCAAGATGCGCCATTATTTGCTGCCATACCAATGGGTCGTGAGTTGACTAAACTAACTCCGCTTTCAAACTACAAAAATAGTGTCGTTGAACACCTGCTTGACCATCCAAACGATGCTGAATCTGTGAAGTCCACACTTGAGCAACATGGTCAGGAACAGGGATGGTCGCCGGAAGAAGTACAGGCTACCAAAGATCATGTAGATAAAATAGCAGGTGCGGTTAAGTCACTTCCACCCGATATGGCGACTCCTAAGAAAGAAAAGGCAGTGGGTTTGGTATTGGACAGAAACGATCTGCAGAAGGATTTGGGTGAATTGCAATCACAACGCGGTCAACTTGACCCCTCGTTACAGGAAACAGCATCTTCGCATGAGCAATATTTGACTGATAAGATCGACCAGGCTAATGATAAAATACGGCAACTCGTAACAGGGAAGCGTACGACTTATAGCAAGGATGAAGAAGCAGGTAAATTTTATAAGACTACCGACGGTACTCGCGAGGAGATCAGCCCGTCACGATATGATTTGGAAAATTTAGAACGTACATCAAAACAACAAAAAAATGAAATACGAGAACAGCAAAATGGACAAGAAACAGGACAAAAAGGCGATGAAGAAAGTAACCGCCAAAGCCAAGCCAGCAATGAAGAAAATGGGCAAAAAGAAGTAAATGCCACTACAGAAAGGGTCGAGCCGCAAAACAATATCGACCAACATCAAAACGGAAATGTCAGCAGGGAAACCACAGAAGCAGGCGGTGGCAATAGCCCTGAACGTAGCGGGGAAGTCAAACAAGAAGAAGGCAGCGAAACGTCCATCAAAAACAAAAAAATAGATACGGACAGGGAAAAACGGGGCCTATCTCCACTCATGTCTGAAGCGCGTAAAGACTTCGGTAAAATTTGGGACGGCGCAATGAAGCAACTTGACGAAAACCCTGATGCGGGTCGTGAATTAGTAGACGAATTGCATAATAAGCCACGTGCGGTAGATGATACTGAAGTGGCTTTAATTACCCATACACTTGCGGAGGCGAAGAACCGATACGACCGTGTTAATGAGGAAATTGTTAAAGCCCAAGACGCCGGACACGATACAACTGATTTGGATGCTAAATTAGACGCTGCAAGCGATAATTTACAGAAGATAGAGGAAGTGTCGCGCAAAGTTGGCTCAAAGACCTCGGCAGGCTTAAACGCCCGTAAAATGATGATACGGGATGATATGTCATTGGCTAACTTGGAAACAAAGAAGCGGGTGGCTTTGGGGCGTAAATTGACGACTGAGGAACGGGAGGATTTGCGTAAAGTACATGAGGAGTACCATAAGCGCGAAAAGGAATATCAGGCTATCATTGATAAACTAACGCAAAAAAACCGTGATTTACAGGAACGGCAGGCGATTGAGAAGTTGAAGGCTGAGGCGCGTAAGGAAGCTCGTACCAAACGCAGCGAGTCGCGTGGTGAAAACCGTGAAAAGTTGGTTCAGGATATTCGCGCTAAGTTAAAGATTGCGCGTACTTCTGAGCGACTTAACGTTTCCATACCATTTGCGCAGCAGGTAGCGGAACTATACAAAATTTCACCTGAACTGGCAAAGTTGGCGAAGTCCTACATTGCAGAGGGTATCGATAAGTTGGAAGATCTGGTTGATAAGATACATGAGCAGTTGTCGGAGTATGACAAACGTGCTATTCGTGATGCGCTGAGTGGCTACGGTAAACCAGTAGAGCGCGAAACAAAGCCTGAATCGCAGGCTAAATTGGACGCCTTAAAAACGCAGGCTAAGTTGCTGTCCAAGCTAGAGGACTTGCAGGCGAAGGAATATAAAGCACCTGAACGTAAAAAGGCGCAAATCAGCGCTGAAATAGCAGACCTGAAAAAGCAGGTTCGCGAGCTTATGCAGCCTGATATTTCACTCAAAGCCATCAAAACACGTACAGCTAACCAAATCAAAGAATATCAGCGCAGGTTGGCAGAGAAAGATTTTGAGTCTGCACTGAAAAGACCACCTACAGAACTTGACCCTGAAGCTATTAAGGCTAAGGCTGACTTGGAGCGGGTGCGAGATGAGTTTAACGCTGAACTGGAAAAAGACAGGTTAGCTAATCGTGGCAATTGGGAGAAAGGATGGGATAAATTTTTAAAGTACCGTCGTGCTGAATTACTTCTCAACCTTTCAGGCGCGGCAAAGGTTGGTATGGCTTCTATGTACCGTATCGTGAGCCAGCCATTACATGAGTTGGTTGGTTCAGTAGAACGGCAAGTGCCGGGACTAAAACAAATTGCTGAAAAAGCACCACGTGAGGGCTATGGTTTTGTGCCGGATGTGGAATGGAAGGCGCTTAAAACTGTTTGGAATGCTGATACGATTGCCGAAGTAAAAAAGAAGTTTAAGGGGCAGTTGGACAATTTGGACACAGCCTTTGGTGATAAAAAAGAGCACTATGATGTTGATAGGTTACTTGACTTAGCAGGTAACATACACGCGGCCGAAAAAGAATTTGCCAAACAAAATGAGTTTAGACGTAGTGTCCTATTACGAACTAAGTACGCGGAAGAACATGGTGTCGACACAGGAAATCCATTCGTTCAGCTTCAAATAGGCATCTCAGCATTGAAAGACGCCAACAGGCAGATATTTATGGCGGATAATGTGGCGACATCTGCGTACAGAGGGCTGTTGAGTTTGTTGGAAAGCAAATCATCCGAAACAAAATTTGGTAAAACGGCTAAAATAAGTGCAGGTATATTAAAACTTATGCTGCCAATAGTTAAAGTGCCTACTAACTACTTGATTGAAAAGGCTCAATATACACCGATATTAGGCGCTTTAAAGGCGGTTAATATCATGCGAAAAGGATTGGAAAAAATGACGCCCGATCAGGCAGACTATGTGATACGTATAATGAAAAAGCAGGGTATTGGTGCAGGATTAGTTGCTATGGGGTATGCGCTTCCTGGTAACTTTGGCGGATTTTATATTCCTGGTAAAAAACGTGACGAGAATGATGCTTTGGCCGCCAACGATGTATCGATATTAGGAGTTAAAATACCACACTTTTTAACACATACGCCATTGCTTACGCTTTTGCAGTTAGGCGCTACAATAAGACGTGCAGCCGCAGGTGATGTGGCTATGGGAACAGCTAATGATTTTGCTGAAAGTACGCCTTTTTACGAAACACCAAAAGAGGCTGTAAAAGCTATGGAAAATAGCAATAGCATGCAGCAATTCATAGGGAACACGTTACGGGGTCTTATCGTGCCTAATATGGTGTCACAGGTTGCTGAACATTATGATACAGATGAAGAAGGGAATCAGGTCAAACGTGCGCCTAAGTCTGTTTTGCAAGGTATAGAGTCCGGAATTCCAGGATTGAGAGAACAAGTTTCTATCAAAAATCCTCATCCGGGGTTTGATAAGATTATGATTGGTGACCATGAATACAAACTCAACAACCAACAGATACAGGAACGTCAAAAGTTCTACGAGGACTTTATGAAAACAGAAGGCGCTAAAGCTATCAAGTTGGAGATAGCCAAAACGACCAATAAAGTCGAAAAAGAAAAGCTAACCAAGCGGCTTAAATCGATGGCGTCAAAAGTTAGTAAGCGAAAACTTGAGGCTAAGTACCACAATTCGGAAACAGGTGGATATGATTTTCAGGATGTGGAGGAATAAAACACTTCATCTTCTAAACTTTAAATCAATATCCCTAATATTAGCCAACACACTTTCTCTTGTATAGCCTTTACCAAGATGGTAAACAACTTGCCCATCCTTGCTGTCTATAGCAAACGAGCCTCTTGAATCCAATTCATTTCTAATCAAGTCGGATGTTCTAAAATCTCTGTTTTCCCGCGCGGATATGCGCATATCGGTTAACTCGTCGGTTAAGAAGTCTTTGAAGTTTTCCATAATTCTATTTCAAGTTCTTTACCGGTCAAAGCGAAGTAAAGGTTTTGGAATTGGTGAAGGTATTTAATCTTAATATCCTGGCCAGTAATAGCGTGATAAAATGATTTGTTTTTATATATCAAACGCAGTTCTGATATATCATAGTAACACTCGTTGCCAAATTGTACCCTATCAAAAAACGTCTGATTAATTTTTTTAATATCTAATTTCTCTAATATTTCAGGCGTCAATGGTATTCCCTCAATATCTTCAAAGTTATCGAATCCCCAATTATTACTGCATATCATAAAATCTGAAATAGATGTTACTTTTAGTAACTGTCCTGGAGTTTTAATCCAGTTGCCTATTCTTAATTCGTTCGCTTCCATAATCCATATTGCTTTCCTCAAATTTAAACGCAAAAAACCGTATATCCAAATTCCCTATATTTACCCCTAAACAATAAGACAATGGCAACAGTATTAGCGGGTAATAAGAACAATATTTACACTTGGGCTTTAAGCACCTCAGCAAAGACCTTAACGTTTTCTAATATCACTGGCTTTGACCTTGAAATGTCTTCATTGCAAAGCGTGTGGAGTGTTACAGCAAATAAGTATTTGACTTTGGGGGTAAATGTTGTTTCGTGTGCCATTGTGTATGCAGCGGGGTTGCCTACCTATGTTTATACATTTACGGCGATTGACTCAGGGATAGCCAATTCTGACACTCTGATAATAAGGCTCCAAATTCCTGATGCGTATTTAGACTATTCAGTACTCCTATACATTGCTGGCGCAACTATTTAAACTATTAAGAAATGGCAGTAGTAGCATCCATGTCGGTAAGTTCCAATGCAGCAGGCACAGTGCTGACCTTAAGCGACACGTCAACTGGTTTGGGTACAGTATCAGCCCGTACATTCACCATATACAATTCATTAGGTGATTTGGTGCAGGTGATAGATTCGCCTACATCCGCCACAGCAGACTACGCAGTTACCGCAGATGCTTATTGGTCATTCACGCTTGATGTTACCGATAATACAGGGACTTATCAGGCCGTGCGGAACTATTTAGCTAACGGCATCTATTTAAGCACATACGTGAATGTCATAGCCCAATTAGGTTGTAGCTGCAATTGCGGTAGCGAGCAACTTACTTACGCCGATATTGCTGAATTGTATAACACATCGGCGTTACGCCTCGCTTTAGGTGGCTTCGGAAATGCCGCAAATAACGCCATTGTTGCCGCAAACGCTATAATTACAGGAAGCTAATGCCATCAGCGCAATCCATAGAAAATACCTTACTAAGTGCAAGTTTGCTCATGGCAAATCAGTGTACCGCTAATTTGGTGCAATTGAGTGTTGGTAATGATGAATTGAGTTGGGCAAGCATACGGAGGTTAAACAGGAATATTAATGCGCTTCAATACCAGTATAACACAGGCCAGTACGACGCAACGACTACGGTGGCCTTATACAACTGCCTTAACAGTTTAGTAGGCTTCGACACGACGATAAATAATCTTGACCCTAACTTCCAAAATTCAACTGTAGTGTATGATGTTACTGCGGTAACTAACGCGCAGGCTAATTATGACAGAATTATATTTGAGAATGTCGATACGGTATCTTTAAGTGATTTTCAAGCGACCTACGTTGATAGATATGGCGATAATGCTATTGTTGAGCTTTTTGTGACTACAGACGCATTTGCTACAGTGCAGCAAGATACGGGGACAGTGCCGACAATAGTAAATTTAGGCGGTGACGTAAATAAACCCGATAGTTATACTTGGACTTTTGGCATGCCGACTACCGGATATATACAAATAACAGGTTTTGTGCCGGAAAGCGCAAATATCGTTTCACCACCAATCACTAATACAAGCTCAGTATTGCTTGACAATGCCACGTTAAATGGGTTATATCCAACCGCACTTTGGGGGCAACTCATATTATTGCCAAACGTGCCTGCTAAATACGAAAAACTTGATAATTCATCAACAGGACAATGGGACTTACAAACTTACACACCAAACTTATAGTCATACTTCTGTTGGTAACGTTGGGTGCGTCTGCCCAAACTACGATCATACCAGATAAGTTGCGCATTAAAACCGTTCCTCAATCACCTGTAAGCGGGGATATGATGGTTACTGTAGACGCGAGTGGTAATATCAAAAAAGACACTATTAAATCGGGTAGCACTACCACCCACTCACTGTCCTTCACATATGGATTTTTAGGGCAGCCTTTTTCCTTTAATGGCTCTGCGCCAGTCAGTAGTCAAATCGATACTACGAAGCTACAGACCATACTAAACTTTTTCCCAAAGGGAGATACGCGATACCTGAAAAGTTCAACAGCATCCACTACCTACGCTTTACAATCGACTACCATAAGCGCAGGAACGGGGCTAACTGGTGGCGGTTCGTTAGCGGCTAACAGGACTATTAGCAGTGATACATCCGTATTGAGGACAGTTGCTAACTCGTACTCGCTTTCAGGGATGCAGACGAAGTTGAATAACTATGCTTTACTGGCTTCTCCCGTACTTACAGGAACACCCACCGCTCCAACTGCCACAGTAGGAACAAATACTACTCAGATAGCAACTACGGCTTTCGTATTGGCTAATTCAAGCACTGTTAGCGGGGCGAATCCTTCGGCGACAGCAGGTACAAGCGCTGTGAATGGATATGCTGCTACATTCATGCGTAGTGACGCTGCACCAAAGGTGGATAGTACGGTTTTTCAGACGGTAGCTAACTTCTTTCCAAAAGGGGATACACGGTACGCAAAGATAAGCGGCACGACAAACAATGTTAGTAGTATAAACGTACCGGGTTTAATTAATGTTAATCAATCCCTATCCTATAGTGTACCATCCGGTGGCGCTTTATTAAGAATTAATCCATGGTCTTTTTATAGAACTGGAACTGGCTCTGTCGATGTGTCACTAACATATAATGATTTGGGCGGTTCGTCCCATACGGTATCTTTTGGAAGTATAAGTTCTGGCACTCCGGTTACTAATGCATCATCAACAATTATACAAGCTCAATCTTTAAGTACAATTCAAATATCTTGGACTGTTACTGGTACAATAACTTACGATGCGGCGGCTACAATTGAAAAATTACTGTAAATGAAAAAGATTTTACTATATATACTGCTTTTACTACCTGCTTGGTGCTTCGCCCAACAAGCACAGCCCGTCAATCCTGTTCAAGTTACGCAGACTACGCTTTATAACGAGCCATCTACAGGCACTCGTTGGTGGTACAACGGTGCTACATTGGGTTGGTATCCGATATTTCCTTACAGTCCCCCAAATACCGTTCTAACTGGATTGGGAATGTCAGTAGTTTCGAGTACTCTGACTGTAGCTACTGGCACTTGGCGCATAAATAGTCAGGTTTACTCTTTATCTTCGCCTGCCAACTTTACATTACAAGCAAGAGACACCATTTATTCACGATACGAGACGGTATATGCTATTAAAGCGAATAATGGGATAGGGATAAAAGTAGGTCAGCTTTCTCCTACGCCCATACAGCCAACGGTAGGTGCTGATAGCCTTGTTGTTGGAGCGGCACTGATTACACCCACTGTCACTATAGTTATTCCACCAGGGCCTTCCAATCAATTTGTATTCGCTATTCCGGGAGTGCAACAAAGCTACGCCAATCCTTGGGTAAGAACATTGAGAGCAGATACCATTAAAGTAGCAGGTAAATATATCTTTCCAAGCGTAGACGGCACATCAGCGCAGGTATTGCAAACGGATGGCTCGGGGCATCTGTACTGGTCAAGTCAGGCAATCTATACGCCGGGATTTGGGTTAAATTTGAATGCGCAGGCATTTAGTGTAGATACAACTAAGATTGTAACCCTAACGGCAATGCTGGACACACTGCACAATAATGCAGCTCACTTTGACACTACCCAATTCAGCGTTGTGAATGATACGATACATTGTATAGCGTGTGGAGTTTCCGGCCCGACCATCTATACTGGTGACGGAACGTTAGCGTCAGATCGAACAGTTGCATTGAATAACCACTTCTTACAATTTACCGATACAAATTCGGGATATACAGGTAATTATAATTTCGGGAATAGTGGTTTTGTTGCTCATATAGATAATGGATCTGATAACGCCGAATTTAGTAGTTCTTCTGGCCCCGTGTCTGCCACCCTTGAGATAAATACCTTAAACCTGTCAAGCGGTAGAGGGTCATCTATACTTATGGGTAATTCCAATGACGGCATGAATATCCAACATCAGGACTACACATCAGGTCATCCCGTGCAAATTAGGTTAGGTGGAGACGGTCTCAGCGCATCGAATGCTATAGATAGTACTGGCATCCGGTATACATCATACACTGACTATTGGAGAGCCGACTCACTCACCTTAATGCCTAAACAATGGATTGAGGCTTATGTAGCTGCGCATAGCGGCGGCACAACTACAAATGCCGTTACTTTTAATAATTCAGGATCAGGAGCAGCAAGCGGAACTACATTCGATGGGTCATCAGCAAAAACGATAAGCTATAATACCATAGGCGCTCAGCAGACTTTAACGCTAACCACAACGGGGACAAGCGGTGCGGCCACGTTGGTTAGTGGTACTTTAAATATACCGCAATATAGCGGAGCCACGGCAGGAAATCCGACCGGGTTACTAACCTTTACAGCCGCAAACGGTACGGCCTCAACCTATAAGCGTTCAGACGGCCTAAATGCTATAGATAGTACGGTTGTAGCCAGTTATGCCAACCACCCTACCTTCGCACAATTACAGACGAAGGTAAATGGATATGTACCAACGTCTACAACAGTTGCGGGCTTCGCTCTTTCGTCAAATGTTACGTTAGCCAACCATGCACCTGGATTCGGACTTTCGGGTTCTAACTACAATGGATCGGGGGCGCAGACGTGGATTGTCGATACTACGGCGATAGCTACTCCGTACTACGTGAAATGGGTGGCTGGCCCTGACGGCATTGTGAGCGGCATGTCTCCAACGACCATAAGCGGAACAACAGCTACTGTGCCATCCGGTGTATACAGGCTGAACAACTTGCTGATCACTAAAGCTAGCAGCACGAATGTGACCATCGATGCGCAGGACGCTACTTTGAACAGGTATGATTTGATTGTTGGCGACGCATCTGGAGTACTGACTAAGGTATCCGGTACACTTGGCACTGATGCTGCGCAGCCGGATGTCCCTGCAAATAAGGCACTGATAGCGTATATCTATATCCCTGCTACGGGCGGAACTGTAGTGAGCGGTGGAGGCGGCGGTAAAGGAACGACACAAAATGCACTTAGTGGCGGGTACGGAGTTGTACCGTTTACCTTCAATGGCGGTACGGCGGGAATCAAGGTAGTTGTGGATACGACGAGTTCAACAGGGTTGGTAAGCAAGGGGAGGTTGGCTACTAATTTAGGTGGCTATGTAAAAAGCGTTTCGGTAGCCTCTGCAAACGGGCTAAGCGGCACTTCATCAGGTGGACAAACGCCATCGTTAACATTAACGTTAAGCACGATCAAACCTAACGTTGTCGCTCAAACTCCTGTGGGTACAGCAGGAACAGACTCTGTGATGGTAAAGCATAGTGATGGGACTATTAAAGCTATTAGCCCGACTTATTATGGGACGGGCGGAGGGTCTACTCTTACTTTTGGAACACACCTAACCAGCGGTGGCGCTTCTTATAACGGCTCTGCGCCGGTAACGATTACTTCTGATGCAACTAATGCAGCCACCGCAAGCACTATCATGTCCCGTGACGCAAATGCAAATGTAAATGCTAATAATTTAATATATAATTATACAACAACCGCGACAACAAATACTACTACCACATTAACTGTTTCGTCTGCCAAATTACAATATTTTACAGGGACACAGGCGCAAACCGTAGTGCTACCGAATGTATCCACTCTAGTCGTGGGTATGCGATATGAAATAGTTAGTCTACTGACGGGGACTTCAACTATAAATGTACAATCATCTGGCGGTAATGCAATTGTATCCATAGCGGCAAATAACAATGCCGTTTTTACGGTAATAAGTACATCTGGAACCGGCGCATCTAGTTGGGCTTTTCAATATTTCCCATCTTTAGATAATACAGGATTATTAAATATAAATTCGTTAAATGCTTCTACGCAAATTGTTTCAGGATATATACTGGCTACATCAGCTCTTGAAACAGCAGGGAATCCAGCGAATACAAACTTCATGGCCACTGGTGGTGGCAGTATGGGAAGTGACAATACAAATCCTACTTTCGGAGGGGCAACAAAAACATCTCAAAGAGTGATGTTTAATGGAGGCAGCACCGGAACTGTTCCCAATACAGATAATTATGCCAATGTAATATTTGGGTCTACGCCATTTTCAGTGGCCAATGCAACAACTATTCCATGGGGGACAAATGTAGCTATAAAAGCACCCGGAACAATAACGCTTTCAGGTACCGGTACTGTGACCAATACAGCTTCTCTATACATTGATGGAGTAAGTTCTACAGGAACAAATAATTATGCTGTATATGTAGCAAGCGGTAACACTAACGTAGCGTCATTAAACACCGCTTTTGTTTCTAAATCGGCAAATTATACGTTAACAGACAATGACTATAGCGTTCTATCGAGCGGAAGCGGAACAACTATCACATTACCTACAGCAGTAGGCAGATTAGGGCGAATATATACGATTAAACGAAACGACGGTACTAATACACAGACAGTAGGAACAACAAGTTCCCAAACTATTGATGGTTCAACAACTTATTCGCTTTCAGCGGATAAAAAATATGTTACCGTTCAAAGTGATAATGCAAACTGGTGGATTATAGCAAATAATTAACATGAAAAAATACATCACATTATTATTCCTGATAGCAGCTATCGGAGCAAGTGCGCAGACAAGGGTCACAAGCGTGGCTTTAGGCGATCAGATATGGCTACCGAGGGGCGCAGTTGAAATAGCACCTATTCCTATAAATATGGCAAAGGATTCTGTTAGAACGATGTCATATACCTTTCTTTCTCCGCGCGATACAACAGCCGTAACTATAATAAGTGTTTTTGGTTATGATAAAAATGGAACAGCTATTTATAACACACAAATTTCATTAGTGGGTACAGCGTACCACAAATGGAAGTCGCTTATTACCCCTTTGGATAGCTACATATCCACACAGCTTAAACGAATAACTCAGTTAACCCAATGACCTTCACCACCATCATACAAGCCATCGACCCGCATACAGGCGAATTCGCGGAGTACGCAGGCCCACTGATTGAGGCTGATAGTTGGGAGCAGGCACAGTTACGATGCGACACGCTTGGGTTAGGCTATTGCAAGGTTGATGGAGAATTTACAGGAGAACATACACATATTTTTAAACACGAACTAAATTAAAATCACAATGGGAGACTTACAACAAATCATTAGCGACCTGATTAATCAGCATGGTCAGGAAGCGGTACAAGAGGCGGTTAATAAGCATGTGGCGAATACAAGCGGGGCTACGCCTACCTGCCCAAAAGGCTATTACTGGAACGGCTCTGAATGCGTTTTGGACGTAGGATGAAGGCAAGGCTCATTATAACAACATTCGCGCTAATCTTATATCTGGCTTTGTTCAACCTGTATATATTTGAAATTAAGCGCCTCGATATTCAGTCCTATAAACTGTTTTACAATTACCTAACGGCAGGAATGACCGTTTTTTATGTAGCCGATTGGAAGGCAGGATTTGTAAATAGGTATCACGAACATATAAATTTTATTTGTATATTGTGCGTATTAGTTAACTATTTAATAATAATCCTTACACATCACACAGTGTTACATCAAGATAAACCAATAGAGTTGTTCTATGCTTTTAACGGCTCGGTTTTTGCAGTTACGGTATTGATTGTTATTAACTTCATTAAGCATGGCTACTATAAAAGCTAAGATGGCAAATTTACCTATCCCTACTAATCAATGGTTGCAGCTTTTTGAAGACCTGTTGCCGTATTGTACCGTTTTTGGTTTATGTTGGAAAGCATTTGACCTTGTGTTTAAATATTTTTCGGACAAGCAAAAGGAGGCCGTTAAGGAACTTATACGAACAGAAGTGAAGCCCGACATTGAAAGGCTGAACGGCAATTTTGAGAGTTTAGAGAAAGCTATTTGGGCCTTAGAGAAAAAGATCATATCATGAAACTCAGCGTCCTTTGCCTCGATGACGAACCCGTAATCCTTGAATGGATGAGGCACGTATTTGAAGATGAGGTGTACGACCTGAAAACCTTCAAAGAGCCGCAGGAATTTATAGCTGCATTCACTGCCGACACCGACCTTGTCATTACCGATATGCGCGTACCTGGTTACGACCTGTACTCTACGCTCGAACACTTCCACGAGATCAATAAGGGTGTTTACATTATTGTTATTTCGGCCTACTTCGACGATGCTATTTACGAACGGCTGTTTGAACTTGGCGTTGACCGTGTGATACAAAAAAATAAGCCAGAATGGATTCATAAGATCGGGCAGTATGTCAATGAGCTGTTTCCACGTATCCATCAACGCGCGCAATTATCACAGTAATGGATGCGGGGCTTATTACTCTGGTTTTGGCTATCATAGGTTTTGCAGCAGGGTTTATTAAACTTTACGTAGACAATGTGGATTTGAAAAGGGAGTTAGAACGAAAGGACGAGAAGATCGCTGAATTAAAAGAGTTTATAAAAGACTCGAAATGAATTTGTAACTTTATTAGCATGAAACGATTACTCTCCCTAATTATTTTCCTTCTCCCCCTATTCACCCATGCCCAATACATCTCCGGTTGCGGCCCGTACACCACTTCGGGGCCAATAACACTCGCGTCTAATACCACAGTAAGCGGCAAGTTGATTGACCTCGCAGGCGCGAATACAGTAGGTATAACAGGCAACGGCGTTACCAACGTTCATATCACCAAGTGTAAGATCATCAATAACACCAACTTCGGCATTTTACTTAATGGCTGTACCAATATCACAATTGACTCTTGCTATATTTCTAACGTTGGTTTCGGAGTATACGCGCAATCAGGGTCGTCGCAGATAAAAGTTAATGGCAATTACTTTCTGAATATCAACGGCATCAGCACCGCCTTTCTCGGGCATGCGGTTCAGTTTAATGGCGTTAATGGCGGTGGTAGCCAAATCAATAATAATAGGGTAGAGAACATTGCGGGCGTGGCAATCCATCCTCACGATATGCTGAACGTTTACCAATCTAATGGCCTGCCGGGCGACTCCATACAGGTTATAGGAAACTGGGTAAGAGGAGGACAGTACTACTTCTGGCCAGACGCTAATAGTGGCGCAGCGGGGATTATTATGGGGGATGTGGGCGGGTCATACCAAGTATGCAGGAATAACATACTCGTTAATACAGGATATTCCGGCATTCAATGCAACGGCACAGGAACGCATATTAAGATTGATCATAACCAAATGTTCAGCACCTATGCGCCGGTATCGCATCAGGCAATCACTATTTTAGATGCTAATCAGATTGAATGCAGTTATAACCAAACGAACTGGACGAACTATAATAACCTGAATGTGCTTTATTCAGACGGGGAGACGCAATACTACCTCGGGTCAACTCCGTCACCGACTCCTGTAGGCTTTGCTACCAATACTTGGAAAGCGAACATTACGGCGAATATTCTGCCATCTTCGCTGATTCCAGCCTGCGGGACTACGGCAACTCGGCCAAACATAGCATACAATCCGACTATCTACATCTTTACGGTTGGCGTTTCAGCATCCATAGGCGCGCCAACGAATAGTGGGGGCAATGGGACGTTTAGCGTATCGCCTGCGTTGCCTACTGGGCTTACATTGAGTTCTACGGGCGCAATCTCGGGAGTGCCGTCAGTGGCAACGGCGCAGGGGGTGTATACAGTTAGTTGTGTGAATAGCGGTGGCAGCAGCTCTGTCCCCTTGCAGATCACAATAAATAATCCTGTTGTAGCTGTTCCAAAAATAACGTACAATCCTAATACGGTAAATGTAACCGTTAGCAGCACTATACCGACCTTGAACCCTTCAAGCAGTGGGGGCGCGGTAGCAAGTTGGGGAATCTCACCATCTTTACCAAGCAATTTGACATTCGTTAACGGAGTAATTTCCGGGCAGGCTTTAACTACCCAGGCATCTACGCCATATGTTGTGAGCGCAACCAATGCAAGTGGCGTATCTAATGCCACCGTTTATATCCAGGTAAATCCGCAGCCTCCGTTAGCACCGTCAATAAGTTATCCGGCTTCGAGTTATGCATTACAACAGAATACAAGTATAACCATTCAGCCCACAAATAGTGGGGGAGTTGGGATGTATGCCGTTACGGCGGGGAGTCTTCCCGCTTCGTTGAGTCTAAATTCACAAACAGGCGTTATTCAAGGTAGTTTAACGGCCATACAGAGTCCGACGAATGTGACAATAACCTGTACGAATGCCACCGGCAGCAGCCCATTTGTAATTAGCTTTGGGGTTAATGCTGCACCGACCAATCACTGGTTTCTGATCAACAATACATGGTTCGGGCCTGTGTTTCAGTAGCCTTTCACGCGCTGTGCTAAGCGCTTTTTCATAGGTAATAAATTGGTAGAGTCTTGGCGCGAGGTCAGGACTTTTTTTGTATATTTACAACGAGCAATGTAGCTCAATTAAAATCTTACATTATGTCACGTATCACAAAACAGATAGCTGAAGCTGTCGCCAATCAACTTGTTTTACCTAAAAGGCAAGAACTTCAAAAGGAAGAACAAAAATTACATCAAATTACTACCGACATTTATTTAAAGCACATTCCGTCACAGGTAATGGATGCTTATGATAAGTATCATGAATGGTTTAATAAAACCGAATCCGTTTATTTAAACACTAACGGTTTTAATTATGAATATTTAGCGTTAACAAAAAATTATCCAAAACAACGTAATAAATACCCTGAGTTTACAGCCGCTGAATCAGCCAAAATAAGAGTTCAATTTGACATAGTGGCCGATTTGAAAAAATCAATAGAAAAGTTAAAATTTGATATTGAAACCGCTGTATTTAATTTACGTACTTATAGCAATGTCGAAAAAGAATTTCCAGAGGCGTTTAAATTGTTACCAGCTAAACAAACAACTGCGCTGATAGTTAATTTAAAAGACATTCGCTGTCAACTGGACAAAGCAAACTGCTAAAGGTTTGTAAGATTTCCAATAGTAGCTAAGAGCCTCATTAACTTGGGGCTTTTTTATTTCCAAAACTTTTCCTTAAATTAGTATATGGATAAACCTACGCTCTATAGCATCCTTCTTTGGGCAGCATTACTCATAATGTCTATTGGTGTTCCAATTTGGTTAATGCTCACTAACTGATATGAACGACCAATACCTCCGCTTTCACCTCCCGCCTAATCCATTCCTATGGCTACTGTTCGGCTTGGTTATCCTCTGCCTTTTCATACTGATTGGCGATAAGATGTTGAGTGTTTGGAATTATGGATTAGAGTAAGTAACTTTAGATATGGTACTCACACTTTTCCTTATTGCATTTGCCCTGTTCATTTTCTTGACGGGCCTCTGTATGGAGTTGGATGAAAGGCAGGGGAGAAGATGATACGCGGAACAGACCGATCTCACTGGAATGCAAAAGTCTCGTTGTCCGATTTGGTAGCAAAAGGTGTAAAATTTATCTGGTTCAAATCAACTCAGGCAGACACCTACCAAGACCCGACGTTTAACACTTCATGGCAAGAGGCTAAAGCAACTACTGGCCTTATTCGAGGGGCCTATCATTTCTTTGACCCTCGTATTGACGGCATAATCCAGGCTAAGCATTATTTAGCTACAGGCATCAACTTTTCAAACGAGGGTTGCCTTATGCCTTGTGTTGACGTAGAAGACCTCACAGGCAGTGACGCGGCTCAAGCTAACAGATGGGTTGCTGTTAACTATAAGATCGCTATAACGCGCCTAAATGACTTCTTGGGCTATGTTAAAGAGCACACTAACAGGGATTGCATGATCTATACGTACAATAACTATCCTAAAGAGTATTTTCACGGATATGGGTTTCCAGTTAACCCGATGTGGCTATCTTCGCTACAGACCAACTGTCCCAACCGATATGATACCGGGAAGCAGCCTGAATTTTGGCAGTGGACGTACAATTGGAATGGGACGGATATGGATGGTAACTATTTTACAGGCACACAGGACGAGTTAAATAAATTGGCAAACTTGTAGTATATTTAAAATAAAAAAACAATGGAACAATCAAAATTCTTATCACTGAACTGGGGAGATGTGCTAAAGGGTCTTATCATGGCAGTTGGCACACCTGCATTGCTGATTATTCAACAAGCCATAGCAAATGGACAGTTTGTATTCAATTGGAAGCAAATCGGCATGGCGGCTATCGCGGGGGGCGTGGCTTATTTACTGAAAAACTTCTTTACGCCTCCTGCGTCGAAGTCGGATAGCCCGGTGGCGAAATAAATCACAAACTAATTTCAAGTTCCTTGCCATGCCGACCCCCAATTGCAACTATTATTGTCTTTTGGATATGGCAAAGGGGCGTGTTTTAGTTTATTAATAATATTCTTCCTTTGCTTTTTATGGAGTATATATAAATATCTGTGTTTTTTCTTGGTTTCAATTCTTCTATAATTTGGATCTATTTTAAGAAGTTCAACGGTATTGATAGTCCCAAATTTAGCCACTACACTTCTTGGATGCATTATTTCGCCGTTTATTTGATGTAAGTACCCTTTAATAAGCATCGTATTATTCCCTTGATAAATCCAATTAGTTGCTTGATAAATTACTCCAACATGCCCAGCCATTGGGTCGGAATAGCTTATTAATACTTTTATTGATGTGTGCTGCCTTAGCCAATCAAATGTCATAGCTATAAAATGGGATTCTGAATTTTTAGGTTCTTCGTCCCTTAGCCATAATCTTGTCAATTCCAATACCTCATTATTTTCAAGGTCTACAGTTATACTTTTCACGGTTTGGCGACCGATCGGGAAACCATATATGGCTATTCCGCATAGCTCGTCAATGTCATTGAATAGGCCTATTGAATATCTACATGAAGTCCATTTGTGAGAATAATGGTTTTTTATTATAGTAGCTTTGGCTACTTCCTTATCTATAATGGAGATGTGATAATTCTTCATTAGTCCGGTCATCTTATTAAGATATAAAACTCTATATTATTTTCTTTTTGACTTTTAAATATACCTTCAGTAATAGCCATTTCACATAGCGTTCGTGCTTTTATTCTTGATATTTGGAATGATTGGCAAATATCATCAACTGTTATGCGTTCTGGATTTAACAATTTTATCCTATCAAGTATGATTTCCATATCATTTAAGTTTTAAAAAAAACCGGATGATTAGTCCGGTTCTGAAAAAGTCGGTGCGGGGGAGTTACACAGCCGAAACTGGTGTAGTCGGCAAACTAACCAACTTAATTTCCTTATTTCTAAAGAACTCATTATAGACAAATTCTATCACGGTACTTATTATTCCAAATGGTGTAGCAGAGCCTGTTAGAACGTCTGCAACAACCTGCGCGCCTGTAGATAACACTCTATCCCATTCGCTGTCTTGTAGGCTCTTTAAATGCTCTTGTATGACAACTATCAAATCTTCCAACGTCGCCGGAACGGTTAACTTCCAGTAATTAGCTAAAACGGATAGCGACGAATACAGCAGATCGGCATTGATTGGCAAATTGGCCTGTAATGTAGCGATGGTCAGCTTCGGATCTTGCCCGATAAATTGTTGTAAGATGTTGATAATACCTGAACCGTTTTTAATCTGTTCCTGGATTTGTGAAGGGATGTGATTCCATGCCCGGCGGGTGGCTGAAAAGATGCTCGTGAATAGTTCGCCTAAAAAAGAGAAGATGCTCATTTGATTTGAATTTAATTGTTTATGTAAAGTTATGATTTGTTTACTGCATTATAGGCATCCATATCCACAATTACAAGCACTGGGCGATACCTTTTGTTATCGTTTATGATATTCATTGCGACTTCAGCAGGCACTCCCATTTTCACATATCCATTACGGCCTTTTACATCGCAACTTACCATTTCAAAGCAGCATCCTGCTTTTGCTGTTTTATCCTTATCATCTTGCTGATTAAGGATGTCGAGTGTTTCAAATAGTCTCATATATTTTTTAATTTGTTGGTTTCTTAGGTTGCTCCTTAACCGGATGAAATTTCATGTACTGACTGCGAAGCACAGAGTCTATGTGCAATACAGCCGCATGATAAGCATTGTAATCCTTCGTGCTAATCTTGTCGGAATTACCCGCTGCGACTTCGCCAAAGTAGAGTAATTGGCTAATCTGGCTGACCTGGCTCTCTGTGAGCTTGTAGTACATAATCGGAGTGTCCTTTTTAGTTGTTTGCGCAAATCCGGCTAATGCTGCAAAAGCCAGAGCGAGTGTTATGGTGGTTCGTTTCATTATAAATTTAATAAATCTTTTGCTTCTTGTAATATTTCGTCTTGACCTATAGCATCGTCAATGCTATCATGAACAACTTTAGCCAAACTACCAATATTTATCTTACCCTCTACAATGTGGTTTCTCTTGTATTTATCCTCTGCAACGATATACCATTGGTCGGAATGGAGTAGATAGAGGAATATTTTAAAGGCTTTGGATAGTTTCATCTTTCTACTTTTTAATGCTTGCTATCAGTTTCTCTTGGCTGAAACGGAGACTTAATACCTTCAATATCTATTCCTGCCTCTTTTAGTTTATCCTGTAAATGACTGCGCCAATAATATCGTGGCCTGCCTTCTACGGGTGGTTCGGGGAAGTCATAATATCCTAATAGCCATTTAAATATTTCGTCACGTGATTCTAGCGCCTTAGTCAACCTTTCTATGGTGGTGGATTGGGTGGCTGTATATTCATCCATAAGCTTAGCGACATTGTCTCTTGAGAACATATTGTTAAATGGCAGTTTTGTAGGATATTTTGATTCTATAAATTCCTCTGCCGTACCTGTTACTAATGGGGACTCGCGGTCAAGGTTGTAGGATTGCTGCATAGCATTGAGGACCGATGTGGTAATCAGATATCCACACCCCATTTTGTTCAATATCTGTTCAAACTTGGGAATTATTTCGCTTTGTTTCTTTTCCATGTTGTTATCCCTCCCAAGGTTGTAGATTATCAAATTCGATTGGATTCATTTTACCTATTATTACTTTTTCAACATCTCTTAACGAGAATGCACCTGATTTTATTAATCCACGCCAACCTCCTTCTTGTTCCCATTGCTCCAATGAGAATATATAATCGGGTAAGTCGTAAAACTTTACCACTTTGACGTTTACGGGTTCGTATACTCCTTTGTAATTATAGTCGCTCATATCATTTTCCTTTAAGTGTTACTTTTTATTCCCCAATTCAAAACATCTTAACATTACATCATTAAGGTCGTAGTCTCCTTTTTCAAATCGGTTCTTTATCTTTTCAAATTCTGTTAGTGGCAACTTCCCTTCCCCCTCTTTCTGCTCGACAATTGGAACCCATATTTGGCGAAAGGCATCAGGCATATCATTTACCAATTCTTCTGCATAATAAGCATTAGCATCTTTCCACCTAATTTCTTTATCAATTCCTGCTTGCACCAAATCTTTATTTACTCTTATTTGCCACCTCAATTCTGCTAAAATAGTTTTTCCTGGTTCGGTGTTGACGATGGCCGGGCAGGGGAACCACGGCTGTTTAGCATAAAATGAATCGGACGCGGCTTTATTCGAAAAAGCGTAATCTTTGGCTTCTGTACCCATGTAGTCTTTTACAATAATTTGGGTGGGTTGGTTCATGGCTTAATTAGTTTAAGTTTATCAATATCATCTTCATAAAAGTTCAATGAGAATTTAGCACCAATTTTAATGCGTCTAATCTCCCCATCAGGGTTAAACTCTACATTCCTTATCTTGCCATTGCGCCAAATAGGATAGTTATCCCTAATCTCTTTTGGTATGTCATGTTTATTAATCTTTGGCTTTCCTGAGCTGTGACACATTAAATCTACTTGACATATGTTTTGATATTCCTGAGTCCCCTTAAACTCTTCCAACGCCTTTTTATGGTCGTAAGTCAAGTATTGAAATTTACCGCCATTTAATGCGTGGTCGAGGATTGTTTTAAGATTTGTCTCCATATCCTTTTACTCACTTGCTTTTGGGGTTAATAATGATTTGTAGTAGGAAACGCCCCGATTTAATGGTTTCGGGAATGCTTCTATATTCTTTAGCATTTCGGCGGTAGCATCTTCCACCCGTTGCCAACTTTTGCCTTTTGGCTCGAATACGGGCAATCCGTAAACTACACAATAAGCCATTACCTTATCGTAATCTTCTACGGCTGTGACTTTCATAACCGCATGGTGCATTGATACTATACTCATAATTCTTTCTCCATTTTAATCCACCCGAAAACAAGGGCGGCTGATTAATTATACCAGTTATGATGGCAGCGTAAACAATACGCCTGACCGCCTCCAATGCCCATATTACTAATCAATGTTGGAATAGTACAGGAACACCATGTATTGCCCGAATCATCCGTGTGTGGCTTCCTGTAGCCAAATAACGGGGACTTGCTATACTCCTGCTTTTCGGTCTGCTCTTTTGGTATGTTCATTGGGTGGGGTTATTTAATTTTATTATATACTAATTCTGCCATTTTTTGAACGGCTTCAAATGTTTCTTTATCTGAATTTGGATTCATATTTACATGAATGGTCCCCACCTTTGTGGACAGATAAAAGTGATTTTTAAGATTATTTCGCTTGGCCTTTTTCATTTTTCTCCCCCTTTTAATTATTGTTACCTATTGATAGGATGTGGTTAAACATTAGAATACCCTTTATAAAAATAACTTGAGTTGACAGCATGTGTTGAATTGTCGGTTTCATACAATGGCACCCACGGGCAATCGTATGTATCCATTTCAGAAGATGTTGCAGCATTGTTTCCAACTCTCAATACAGGTATACCACAAACCTTACTTTCATCATAGTACCTGCTTTCGTGGCAATCAACAAATAAAAAGTATTGTGGCGGATAAGCCATGTTTCTCAAGCCTGCTGCAACTTTTTCAATTTCAGTTTTCATACTCTTTGGTGTTTTACTGTTTTATATTGATTAGGGGTTAACGATCTAATGTGTTTGATGCTGAACCATCTTTGCCAATTGATATGTGATGTTTTTCCCAATTAGGATGACGTGACGATACATTATTTACAAATCCTTGTCGCCACTCTTCGGCTTCTTTTCTGGCTTCTGCCAATTGTTTTTTAAGTTGTGAAACCTCAAAACTATCACCACGAGTATCAACATATCCAAATGCCATAGATTGCGTTTCGATAGCTCCGATAATGCCATCAGCTATTTCATTTTGCTTTTCGCGTGGTATTGAGTTCCAAATATCAGCAAGTCCAGCCTCGTCAAATATGCACGATAGTGATTCGGCGTAATAATCTATTTTGTATTGTTCTTGTTTCATCATCTTAAGTTTAGTTTCTATTAATACCCCGGCTGTATTTCAGCAAGAGGGCTGTTTGGTTATAAAATTGTAAATATTATACATGCCAAGTGCAGCGATCAGCGTGTAAGCACCCATACCTAACCAATCCGATTTAACTAAATCTATACCACATATAATGCCTGATAAAAAGCAGAGTAATGCCTGCAGGATTATTCTTGTTCTCATCTAGTGCTATCCTTTCTGATTTCAGAATGGTCGGCTATAAATGAAGCGGTGTCAATCCTAGTAGTGTCAAATCTCACATAATTGGCGGCAGTCACAATTACGCAGGTGTCAATCGATATTGTTCCCATACTGGCAATAGTGACACTGTCCTGTGCCTGTGTGCTACTCTCTGCCTTGCGTTGCCTCTCACACCCAATCGCCAAAATTATCAAAATGGCGAGGAGGCAGGCGGTTTCGGTGGGGGAAAGTTTTTTCATGATATACGGGTTACTTTATAAACACCATTTTCAGTTTCAGCCACAATTACTATCGGGGCGAAGTTCTTATTATGATAACGCCAAGCCGTGAGCATGGAATTATACTTTGATTTCTTCACGTTAAAACTATCACCGACTTGCATAGTCTTAAATGGATAGGTTTGCTTACGCTCTTTTAATATTGAGTTGTTTGCCATTATATTAAATTCAGTTTTTTTTGCCGACTTAAGATAGTTACATATTTATCCTAACCCGTTCATATCTTTTTATCATTTCTTTAGCATCATTCCATCTGCCTTGTTTGCAGTATTTTAATGCCGAATCATTTATATGAGCCAGCGTTGACATTTTTCGGAATGGATATAATAATGCTTTTAAAAAATTCATTTCTAATATTTTATTGTCCCCATATCTCTTGCTTTCGCATTGTAGGCGTGACATGGACGCCTCGTTATTTATATGGTGCCAGCGGAGGCCACCTTTAGGGTGGCTTTCCTTCATGTTACTCATACAGGTTTGTTTCGAACCGCCCCTATACTTTCTTAAGACGTGCTATATTGACACTATCCCCGCCATGTATTTGTCTTTCGACTTTGTAAAGGTAAAAACTATTTCCCATATACGCAACAAAAATATTTAAAAATATTTTAAAATAAATTTCCTAATATCAAAACTTATACCCAACTTTGTTCCCACACCCCGAAAGATTGGAGGGGGAAAGGAGAGTAAAACAAGCATGAACTTAGCAACCTATACACAAGAATATACTCAACAATTTTTTGAGTTTAAAGATTGGGAACAAGCTTTCAGAGTATACTATGAAGATTATAAATTGCATGGTGATAATATTCAATTTGTAGTTAGCTTTAATCCGTATGATAGTGGTTATTGGATTGAAAAAGCAGGGACTGAATTAGGTGGTTCAGCAAGGATTTATAATCATAAAAAAATTATCGCTTTAAAGTCGCGTATTAAAAAGGAAATAGCATTGGCTAAAATTGAGGGGCGTTCACCAAGATTTATATCATAAACCAAATAACTCATTGACATATGGAAAAGCAAATAGAAGAAACATTCGACGCAAAGCAGGCCCACGAAGTACACGCCAAATGGTGTAAAGACAACCAATGGCCTCACTTTGCACCCACTCAATTCTGCTACGATTGCAGGCAGGATATTTATAAGCAAATCGATCACGGCACTTATAAAACAGGTATATCAGTCGAGCGTGCTAATGGCCCTATTACTGGTTGCCCTCATTGCCATCATTCTTATTGCGATTAAACCCTTTCACCCCCGGTTAGCAAGTGAGGGGAAAATAAAAGAGATATGAAAGAATTTGAAGGAACAAAAGGCCCGTGGTTGGTACATGATACCTACGAAGAGTATAATGATTATACGCCTGAAAATCCACAAATAATAGTTTGGGACGGCGACGAACAAGCCTCAAAATATATTTGTGATATGGGCGAAATGGGTGATTTTAATTATGCAGAAGAATTGGCTAATGCCAAACTGATTGCTGCCGCACCAGAATTATTAGAGGCACTACAATTACTATTAAGCCACGCGCCAAGTATAGAAGACTTAGGGGGCAAAAAAACTGCCTTTAGTAATTCATTCGGCGAAGCTATTGGAAAAGCAGAATCCGCACTTAACAAAGCATTATCATGAGCCTCCCCACCCTCCTCCAACAACTTGAATCCGGTTCAATATCGGCTGCGCAGGCAGAGCAGGAAATTAGGGATGAGATTGAACGGGTGCGGAACGAGTCGTTCCACTTGGTTTGGCGCAGTGCTTGCAGAGAGTTGAAAATGGCGTTTGAATTAGAAACTAAATCACATAAACATGAAAATAGAAATTAACTTAAACGGCAACAAATACTCAATCACGGTTGAGGGTAATTGCTTTACTGCCACTAAGTATGGCGAAAACCAAAAGTCAGGCGAAGAAACATCGCGGGATTTAGGATACTTCAATAAGCTATCTAACGCTTGTTTACGGCTATGTAGGGAAGAGGTAGCGCAATCGGATGACGTTGTAGACCTGAAAGAGTTTGCCTCGCGTATAGAGGCTATAAATAAGCAATTACTGGAACAATTGGAAGGGGTACAGATATGAGCAAACATCGATCAATCCAATCAACCGTACACCCGCCAAAAAGACTGCCGTTTAATAAATGGGCGCTCTACATAAAGGCGCAGATAATCAAGTCCAATTAAGTGGCTTTATAGCTTGATAAGATTTTAAAAAAGCAATTTCTATAACATAACATAATACTTAACAACATGAAAAAAGAACAATTACAGGTTATGGGCGAACAGTCGGCCATAAGCCAATTCAGTCAAACAGACGTTGACATTATTAAAAATTCGGTTGCCAAAGGTACAACGGATGCAGAGTTAAAGTACTTCCTTGCCGTTGCCGCATCAACCGGGCTTAACCCATTTCAAAAAGAAATATGGTGTTACAAGTCAGGCAACGATATGCTGATCTTCGCCGGGCGCGATGGCTTCCTTTCCAACGCACAACGCAAATCTGATTTTCGCGGTATCCGGTCCGCGTACGTTTGTGAAAAGGACAAATTTAAAATGAATGTTGTATCCGGCCATATTGAACACGAGTTTTCACAGGCTGATCGCGGTAATATCGTTGGGGCTTATGCCATAGTGAAACGTGACAATATGGATAGTTTTATTGCTTGGGCTTCATTTGCTGAATTTAACAAGGGTTACAACGCATGGAAATCAAATCCTGGCAGCATGATTAAAAAGGTTGCCGAAGCCCACGCGCTAAAGCAGGCTTACTCGCTATCGGGTATTGACTCCGAACACGATTATGACTTTCAGCGCAATACTTTTGCCTCTCCGTCAGAAGACACCGACTTCACAGAAATAATTCCTCCTGCACCATTAGAAGTGCCTGAAACGATCATTAACGCCATTGCTGATGCAAAGACATTGGATGAACTGACGGCAATCTTTAATGACAATACCGCGCTACATGGCGAGGCTTTGTTTATAAAGGCGATGGGAGAACGTAAACAGCAAATTAAAAAGGCGGCCAAAAATGAACAAGCAGCAAACGTTCAACCGTAAGGAAGTTCGGGAGTTGCTCAAAAGGCAAATTAAAGCCAGTGTGGAAAGTTACAACCGCGCTGGCCCCGACCCTTTTCTCATTAGGTTCTGCATGTCGCAATATTGCGATGAAATGGGCAGAACATCAAAGCGTCTTAAAAATGTTAAACCTATCAAATTTTAAACCATGTCAGAATTAGTAGAAGAAATAGAAGAGGTCGTCATTATCCAAGACTTCAAACAAAAATTAGATCAGCTAATTGATGATTTAATGACCGGCAAAAAACTATTGTCATTCAGTAGTTTAAAAAAATTCAGAGATACCCCCATAGATTTTGTAAATTACGTCTTACAAAAGCCGGAGCAAACAGAGGCTATGTTTTTAGGCACCGTCATTCACTGCCTGGTTTTAGAGCCTGAAAAGTTTGACGAACGATATACAGTCATGGATGACACGGCAAAGGTGGCTGAAATTGGTGGTGGTAACCCACGCAATACCAATCTATACAAGGAATGGAAAGCGAATTTTTTGGCTAATGTTAAAGGTACTGTAATCACAATTAAGATACATGAACAGGCAAAAGCCATCGCAAATAATATAATGTTCAACCGGGCTGCAAAAAAGATAATATCTTTATGTCCTGAACGTGAAAAGTACATTGAATGGCAATATAAAAACTTCGGCTTTAGAGGATATATTGATCTTAACGGCCAGAAGTTAAAAGCTGACCTTAAATTAGTCCCAGATGCTTCACCACGTAAGGCACAACGCACTATTATTGACAGATGGATATACGGGCAGGCTGCAATGTATCTTACAGAGGAGGGCGTTAAAGTGCCGTTTTATATAATAGCCTTTGATCGCAAGGGAGGCGTGTCGGTTCACAAATTGGATAAGTCACTTATTGATCACGGCTTAGAGGAATACGAAACGGTTGTAGACAAATTTAACGAATGTTTGATCAAAGAAAACTTTAATCAATCGTACGACTTCTGGGCAGAAAGTTGGGACGGAATTTTCGTCTGCGATAAGCCAGCATATATGTATTAACCCCCATACCTAACGCAAGCAGTTTAAAAAAGATGACATATTTTGCAGCCCAAGACATCCGCAGTTACAACCGTTCCCAATATTGCGCCCAAAACGACCCGCTAACCCTCATTCGCTCAGATGGCCTAGAGTGGGTCAGCGCTTCCCCTGCCTGGTTGAGATGCTTAGCGAGAATGAGGTGGTGGTTTTGGTGGAAGAGGAAATAAAGGAAGTTAAAAGTCAGTTAAGTTTATTTTAGTATATTAGTTTACCCGGCCAGCCAGCGGAATTAAGAAGCTTTAAAACGAGCTATTAGGGGGATCGTCTGGCTGGCGTGAACCCGAATAGCTTTTTTGATTTTATGGATTATATACAATTCTTAGAACGGAAAAAACATCTAATTGGTGACTTTGGTTTTGAAGCTACGTGGTATCCCGATATCGCTTTTGATTTCCAAAGGTTTATAATAGAGAAATCTATCAGAAAAGGCCGGATAGGTAATTTCATTGACACTGGATTGGGCAAGACACTTATTCAACTTTCGGAAGCTTTCAACATCATTTTACACACCAATAAAAAAGTACTAATCTTAACGCCGCTGGCAGTTGCTTTCCAGTTCATATTAGAGGCTGAAAAGATTGGTATTGATGATATTGAATACTCAAAAGATGGCAAGCATACTAAAAAAATCGTACTTTGTAATTACGAACGGTTACACCTTTTTGATACATCTGATTTTGTTGCCGTCATATGTGACGAAAGTTCAATACTTAAAAACTTTGATGGTAAAATAAAGGCACAAATAACAGCTTTTGTAAAGAAAATACCTTATCGTTTCTTATCGACCGCGACCCCTTCGCCTAATGATTTTATAGAACTTGGCACATCATCCGAAGCTTTAGGATATATGGGATATATGGATATGTTAGGTAAATTCTTTAAGAACAATCAAAATAGCGTTGATAGTTCAAACCGGAATATTGGCGAAAAATGGTATCTGAAACCACATGCCGAAAATGATTTTTTTGCTTGGGTAAACCAATGGTCTATTATGTGTAAGATGCCATCCGACTTAGGATTTTCAGATGAGCGTTATATTTTGCCTAACCTAATTATTAACGATCACGTTGTAAAAAATCAATCACTTATCGACGTCAACGGTCAGATCCAAATGTTTACGCCTATGGCTAAATCCATGACCGAAGTCAGGCATGAACAAAAACAAACCGAAACTAAACGTTGTGAAAAAGCTTGCGAATTAGCTGCCGGTAAAATTTCTGTCTATTGGTGTAACACAAATAATGAAAGCGCGTTACTCCGGGGTCTGGATAAAGAAGCCGTAGAAATAATAGGCAGCCAATCTATTGAGCAAAAAGAAGAAGCTTTAAAGGCATTTGCGTCTGGCGATATAAAGCGGCTAATCACCAAAGCTAAAATGACAGGCATGGGCCTTAACTGGCAGCACTGCAACCATTCAGTATTTTTTCCTACCTGGAGCTATGAGCAGTGGTATCAATCTATCCGCAGGTTTTGGCGTTTCGGACAGGTCAACGATGTGACTATCGACCGGGTAACATCGGACGGTCAGCGCCGGGTTATGGATGCCATAGACCAAAAAACAGATAAGGCCATAAACCTGCACGGGAAATTAACCCAAAGTGTAAACAGTTCTTTTACGCATACATATAAACCATTTAATAAAGAAGTTTTAAAACCCTCATTTATATGAAAAAAATCACAGAAAATATTGCCAATCCGAAACGTAAAAATCCAAATACACTTACCACTACGTTATCAGGCACAACAAAGGAGCAATTAATAACCGATCAATATGCAATTTATAATTCTGATTGCATGGAAGTATTGCCAACACTCGCTAATGAAAGTATTGATTTATCCATATACTCACCCCCATTTGCAGGGCTTTATAACTATTCCAGCGATCACCGCGACTTTTCCAACTGTGAATCTAAAGAGCAATTTTTAGAACAGTATGAATTTTTAATTGCTGAAATTGCCAGGGTAACTAAACCCGGCCGGATATCGGCTGTTCATTGCACAGATGTTTTTGATAACACTTGCAGGCTTTGGGATTTCCCACATGAAATTATTAAACTGCACGAAAAATATAGCTTTGAATACCGAAACCGGATAACTATTTGGAAAGAGCCATTAAAAGTGCGCATGCGCACTATGGTGCAATCATTAATGCATAAATTTATAGTTGAAGATAGCACCAAATGCTTTACCGCTATGCCTGATTATGTATTGGTGTTTACCAAAAAGGGTGATAATTTAGTCCCAGTTATACACCCATTTGGCATTAACGAATATGCCGGAGAAACTCCAATATTGCCAAATATACTGCGGGCCTGGAATAATGCTAATAATAGCAATCTTAATGAAGATCAACTTTGGGAACACCTTAATAAAATTAATGAGGAAGATAAAATAACCAAACTTAATCATTACATCTGGCAACGCTATGCTTCCTCTGTTTGGGATGATATTCGGATTGATAATGTTTTGCCATTCAGAGATAGTAAAGACCCAGATGATGAAAAGCACGTTCATGCTCTACAATTAGATGTTATTGATAGGCTGGTTGAATTATATAGCAATCCTGGCGAAGTTGTGTTAACACCTTTTATGGGCGTTGGAAGCGAATGTTATAGCCCTGTTTCAATGGGACGAAAAGCTATCGGCATAGAGCTAAAGGATAGCTATTATAAACAGGCAATTGAAAATATGAAATTAGTAAAAAGTAGGTATCGTGTAAAAGTTCAACAAACCCCCCTATTTTAACCACCCCGTAAAAAATTATCACAAAAATGGAACAATTCGAATGGAGCGAAAGCGGATTGCAATTACTGGCTATATTCAAAGGTAAAATAGCATCAGAGGGCGGACATTTCGCATTATGGTCTAAAATGCGCCGGGAACTAAGGCCAGTATTACAACATGCCATACCGGTTCGTAAAGCTAAACGCAGCCCATATAAACACCCCCATGCGCGATTTGTACTTGATAATTGGAAGGAGATGAGTGTTTATAAAATGGCTGCAATGACAGGAATGTCTCCGGCTGGTGTGTCCAGGTTAAGTAAAGCACTTCGGCTTCGGAATAAAAAATATATTTGGAATAAGACAGGTCGAAAGCCGGTTGAGAAATCATTAGTATTCGATACTGAAACCGGTATATTTTATTTTTCTTGCGCTGAGGCTTCGCGCGCTTTATGTATTAACGAGCGGACTTTTCAATGTTATATGTCTGGCGCCCGCAAATGGTATACCCGCTGTGTTCGCCTCTGTTAACAACTTTCTCCAAAGTTTGTTTTGTTTTTGCGTGTTGGAATGGTATATTTAGTAAGAAAAACGTTCTTTATCTTTTTAATCTAAATTAGTATTTTTGTGAGGTAGTAGCCACGGAGATACTACGCTTATACACACATTAATATTAAAACTGCCCGCGCTTGCTACTACCTTGCCGGGCTTTTTTGTCTTTATGCTTTTTTACCTTTAATCTTTATGATACCTAATAATCACAAACCAACTGCAACTATCCCAAAACAACCGGATGCTTCGGCCCATCAGCAGGTAATAAGAGACGCACATAAAGCAACCAAAGACGCGCGATTGGAGTCACGTTACTACCAGTCGCTTGCAGGGTCATACCAGTTACTTTATAATAAAGACACCGAGGCGTGGAAAGCAATAACGACAATTGAGGGAATTACTTATGAGTTACTGCAAGAACTAACTGAATATGCTGAAAAAAATGGGTATACAGAACGGGTGAAAAAATCACTTTCGCGGCTAATGCTTTTTGAAGCTAATATCGGTACACTAAGTAAAATACAATTAGATAATTTCAACTTATCCAACACACTAAGGAATGAACGGATAGAAAATGGTAAGCTGCGCCAGGAAATAACCGACCTTAACCGAAGATTACAATTACATACCGAAAATATATGACTGCAATTAAACCAAGGGACTATCAAATTGAATTTGTTAACTCAATTATAAAAAAACTTTCAGAGGGGCACACAAGGGTATGTTGCCAGTTGGCAACAGGAGCTGGTAAAACGATCTGTTTTTCTTATCTATTACAACGATATCTTTCCCGTTATCCGTCTGCTAAGATTGCTATTTTAGTACACAGGCAGGAGTTGATGATGCAGACCAAGAAAACGCTTTCTATTTTTGGAATAGAAAATGTATATGTAGAAATGGTCGAGACTTTTAATAATAAACTTAAAAAAGTTCCTGATATATATTTCGATCTTATCATCTTAGATGAAACACATATAGGAAATTTCTTTAAGCTAATAGACCATTTCATTGAACGGGAACGCGCAGGACAAAAAGCTACAATTATTCTTGGCTTTTCAGCAACACCAAAATCTTCAAGTAAAAAACATCCACTAAATGGATACTATCAGGCAATTGTTACAGGGGTGGAAATCAACAAACTAATAGAATTACAACATCTTTCTCCGGCAATACACCACGCACCACCTACGCAATTAAACTCAAAGAATATTAAGGTGACGGCTGGAGAATATAACATGGCCGCAATGGGGATTGAATTTTCTAAGCCCAAATTAGTAGACGCAGTGGTCGATGCGTACGAAAAATTTTGTAAAGGGAAAAAAACATTGGTATTCAATACAACAATTGAACATTCTAATTTAGTTCATGAGTGCTTCAAGAATAACGGGTATAATAGCAGGTCGCTTGACAGTAAATCAGTAACTGATGAAGTCCGGAAAGAAACATTTGAATGGTTATCAAATACTCCCAACGCAATTCTAAATAATGTAGGGATTGCTACAACTGGATTTGATGACCCAACTATCGAGGCTATTATTTTCAATAGAAAGACTAAATCACTTCCGCTTTGGTTGCAATGTTGTGGACGCGGATCCCGACTATCGCCTCAAACAGGAAAAGAATACTTCATAATAATAGATTTAGGAGATAATATACGCGGGGAAAAATTTGGTTATTGGAATGAAAAACATGATTGGAAGGGTTATTTTTATAACCCAGACAAACCAGGAGAAGGCGCGCCACCAATGAAAGTATGCCCAAATGAAAAAGTACCGACAATCGACACACAAACAGGGAAAGAAATATTAGTACCTTGTGAAGCACTAATTTATATGGCTGCAACGATTTGCCCATATTGTGGTTTTGAAATGCCGAGGCAAACCGTATATTCGGATATGATAATGGAGCTGGAAATTTTACCCGACACCCCTATTCGTAAAAATTCTCAAACATTTCTCCATAGTCTTATTAAGCAAATTACAGAACGTATTAAACCACTTCAACTTACCACAAATGAAAAAAAAGAAATGATGTTCTACGCGTTTAAAGAAGCGCATGAAAAAACAGGATTTGAACCTAAGCAACATATTTTATCACATTTAGTATCAGTTTATGGTAAATAAAATGTCGGTGGCTTACAGAGCCTCCGAAAAACAATTCCCCCATTTTACTTTATATAGGGCTAAGCAAAATGGCGGATGGGAATTTGACTTTGTGAAGTTAACTGCCTTCTTCACTTCACGTGGATATTTCATTTACAGAACTTCTATTGACCGGTTTATACCTATACGCATAATAGACAATATCGTAAAGCAGGTAGGTAAAAAAGAACTGAAGGACGAAATACTAAATTTTCTCATCCTAGTTGATGACTGCCCTGAATATATTCATCAGTTTGCGCTTAAAGATATTTCAAAAGCTGTATCTGATGATTTTCTTGAAACACTGCCAGCAAAACAGGTAGAATTCAGGAAAGACAGGAAAGACGCTATGCAGCTTTACTATCAGAATTGTATAGTCAAAATAACAAAAAATAAGATTACTACACATCCTTACACTGAATTGGATGGGTATATATGGGAAAGTCAAATTTTACCCCGTGTCTACAATACATCTGTAAACCCAGATCAAATTGAGTCTGATTTTAAAAAATTCGTTTTTAATATATCTAACAAGGATAATAATAGGTATAAATCTATTTGTTCTGTTTTAGGATTTTTAATACATAATTACAAATCCCCTGCATACTGCCCAGCAATTATTTTAAATGACGAAGTTATTTCAAGTAACCCGGAGGGAGGGACAGGAAAAGGCTTATTAATAAAGGCGGTAGAGCAATTCTTAACAACCATTACAATAGAAGGGAAAACATTTAGCTTCGATAAAAATTTCGTTTACCAATCCGTAAATGCAGATACAAAATTAATAGCCTTCCAAGATGTGAATAAATCATTTGACTTTGAACGTTTATTTGCCGTATTGACAGATGGAATTAATATTGAAAAAAAAGGGAAGGATGCCATACATTATACATTCCAAGATACTCCAAAAATAGTTATAACAACTAACTACGCAATTAAAGGCGCGGGGAACTCACATGAACGCAGACGGTTTGAATTGGAAATTTCACAGCACTATAACAGACAAAGAACGCCATTGGACGATTTTAAAAAAATGATGTTCGTGGAATGGTCGCAAAATGACTACGAGTCATTTGACGCATTTATAGTCGATTGCTGCCAATTTTATTTAAAGGCAGGGTTAGTATCCCAAACACTAATAAACTTGCCTGAGAAGCGATTAATTGCAGAAACAAACATAGATTTTATAAAGTTCATGACTGATTTTGATTTTAGAACAATAGCTCGGGCAGAATTATACCGATCGTTTACTGAGCAATTCGATGAATATCTTAGTAATAAATATTTTACTAAGCAATTATTCTCAAAATGGGTTAATGTATATGCTGAAAGCAAGGGTTATTCGGTTGAAGATTATATATACCAGTCCGTACGGCACTATAAGTTTACGTAATTACAAAGTTTGTAACCAAATTACAAACTAATTACAAAAAAATTACAAAGTTTAAAAGTGTAAACACTTGCAAATCAAATAATTAACACCAAAATTACAGAAATTACAAAGCTTTACCCTATATATATACCAATTATATCACGTACGTAAAATATATAAAAAGTTTGTAATGTTTGTAACAAAGTGCCATAACTCATTGGAAATGCACTTTTGAAATTACAAAGTTTGATAAAAATTACAAAGTTGCCTTAAAAAGGGGCAAAAAATTACAAAGTTTACCCCCAAAATTACAAAGTTTATGAACCGAAAAGAGGAAATATTACATCAACAGGTTGCTGAAGCATGGAGAAACTCACATCTTCCTTCCAATCCAGACCCAAACGCATATCGTAACCACCAACGACTTATATGCAACTGGGCTAACAGCGAAACAGGACGATCTGGGAATAAGGCTCGTAGCATGGGGGTAAAAAAAGGAATAGCTGATTGGTTATATATGCGAGAGAATGGAGGTGTTATTTGGATAGAATTAAAAACGGATACAGGAAACCAATCAAAAGAACAGAAACTTTTCGAAACGCTATGCAAATCTTTAGGTCACGAATACCATATTTGCAGGGATTATTATCACTTTTGGGATATAATAGGAGTAGAGCCTCCATTTAAACTTAATGAATTACTAACAAAGTGATTATGATGTTTATTTTAATTATCCCGATAAGAGGGCGTTAAAAAGATTTAGCTACTTGGTTTACTATGTAAAAAGTACTTTTTTATACAAAGTGCAAGGTAGATAACCTCACTTTTACCCTTATAAACACACAAAAAGTATTGTTTTCGCAAGGTTTTTTCCCACTTTTAACTAAAAGTAGCCAAAAACAAGTGTGTTTTTCCCACTTAGCTTAAAAACGTGGGATAGGGCAGAAAAGTTTAGGAAACGCAGCGGGTTAGTGCGTCTGGATCACCCAAACCGCTACCATCCAGGCATAAAAAAAGCCCGCGTTAGGCGAGCTTGTGTGTTCCATGTGGAACAAATGTCAGAGTGACGGTTAATTCGTGTCTTCCGTTCTTAAGTCGTTCAAGATTGTCAAACTAAAACTATAATCACCAACAACTTGACGTTTACCAAGCGCCGTGTATACCTCGGGTTCGTTTAGACCTAAGGCTTTAGCGGCTTCAGATGTTGTATTGTACTTGGTTGTTAGTTTAGTTTTCCAGTTATAAGTTAATATTATTTGTGTTTTCATATCGTTTAGTTCAAATATATGTAATGAACCGTATCAAGGTATCTCCACATTTGATACCTGTACCGGGTGTTGTTTGAGTAGTGGGTGAGGATGTACATATCTACAATGTGCTAAGTAATCCCAAAATAATCATTATGACTATTATGGTTAGGGTGGTGTGTTGGTCTTTCATCTCACTTCGTTTTTTGGTTGAGGGCTTCAATGAGGGCGTCAGCTTGGTTGATTGCCAATTTAGCCAAGTCGTTCGGATGTCGAGTTAGGCCGCCATTTTCGGTTTGAGCACCCATCTGTAACATGCCTTGCATAGCCATAGCTGCAAAGTATTCGCGCTTAGTGAGGCCTGGTATTTTAATATCAATTTCACGCCAATCATTGGGGATTTCTTGCGTTACAACTGATGGGTGTATTGAATGATCGCCTTCCGTTTTCATCTTTTGTGGTTTAAAGGGTTTTAAATTTGTTACTGGCTTCCATCTTAACCATAGCCTCTAAGATACGAATCCCGATCCGTGTATACCTGTATGCTACGTCATACATCTCAAGATTCCAATACTCATCATGGTGGTAGTTCGCCGTGTCGAGCATACGCTTCAGGTCTGAGTAAGTGAGCTTCCGGCAGCGGTGGTTACGTTCCATAGACTTCGCCAGTGCTTGGACTCCGGCAATTGTGCCGTTCCACCCTTCGCGGACTGATTTTGTGGGGGTGATTTTCATAGCGTAGCCTCCTTGTATGCCTGGTCACAGTCATAGAAACCCACTAAGCCGTTTATATTTTCGTCACCGGCTGCTATATCATAAGGATGGCGCTTGGTATGAATTTTAAAGTAATAGGCATCTTGATAGTGTTTTACATAAGTGCCTTTTGTACCCATTGTATCAAGCAGATACATTTTACCGGGCGTGTGCGGATCGTTTGCTTTCATTGGTTTATCAGGTTTAAATATTCGGTTTTGGTTAAATAATCTTGTGCGTATTCGCGCCCGTCCTGTGTGTATTGTACACTGGTTAGTCCGCGTTCGTCGGTAATTTGGCGCAGGATATGGACTTTGTGTGAGCTTATACAGTTAGCTGTAAAGCATAGGGCGGCGATCAGTGTTAGTGTTTTCATGGCTATCTAAGGTTAGCTATTGATAAAACAATAATCAGTGCCGGGGTTGCAATGGTTAGGAATACAATTGCCTTGTCTCTGTTAGCGCCTTCACCCTGAGCGATAACGGCACGGAATGCGGTTTTTAAAGTGTTCATGGTCATTAATTTTAATTGAGAAACATCTCTCACCACCAAATCCCCGCCGTTGTTTCAGGGCGAGGCTGGCGGTTGCTACTGGGGAATGACCAGTAACCCGGTAGTTAGTTTTTAGGATATAATTCCTTAAATTTGGTTGTGGTTTTTACATGATCTAATCCGCAATCAATATGTAATTTAGCGTATCTTACAGAACCGACCATACTTAAACAAACTCCATCTTTCACAATATCATATTGTGAACTTGAATATCTGTAAATCTCATACCCGTTATATTGAATTGGCGTTTCATCGCGTGGAGTTATAAACTCATGGATATACGGATTGTTACGGTGTTGCTCAGGCTTGTAAAAGCTATTTTTGTAGGTTTTCATGTTTTTGGTCATTATTAAAATAGGTGGTGAAATTGGGTTAGTTATATTTCTCTGTTTTCATATGAATAGCCGCGATAAAATTCAACATAGCTTAAGTCTTTAGTATAAGCCACACGCAATGGTTTAGAACCAATACCCCAATAAACACCGCCTTTATCGTATGCAGCATCCGACATTGGTACAAAGCAATCAAAAATAGCTATTTGGTTAGCTTTAACTATTTTACAATTACGGCCTGATGTTATTGTAGTTGGGCGTTCGCCTATATTATTACGTCCCATTGGCGCCCCATAGGTACAATTTACTTTGGTAATGATTTTTGATAAAGTTGATTGAGTTTTCATACTGGTCATTATTTAATATTTGTTTTACGTTATACAAGTTTATTAACTGTACCTATTTGACGATATTTTTTGTCATTCAAAACACTAATTTGCTCACATATTTCAAATATTAAATGAGCTTTTTTGAATTGCATGTAATTCTCTGTCTTTTCGATAATTTTTAGAGCTTTCTCTAAATCTTTAATATCCTTATCAATCGATTGTAAGTTCATGGTCTTTACGTTATTGGTTATTTAATTGTTTCAGTTGTTTTTCCAACTCTACCTGGCGCTTTACAAAAGTCGCCAGTGATCCGTGTTGTTTAAGGATGTAGCTGTAACACTTGTCGGATAGTCTGACAGTCCTAACCTTTGCTACATCGTCGTCGTTTAGTTTTCTCATATAAATTTATGGGTTGTTGATTAATTATACGTCATAAGCTACACGTAATTTTACTGTAACTCTATTATGTTTATATTCAAATTCAAAATATCGGCCGCATACACGACCTGTACAGTCATAATCCGAATAGATAGGTATTCCACCACTATTTGCGCGACAAAAACGATATAATATCTTATAACGTGCTTTTGTTATTCTACCGCTAAATGAGCGGCAAAATACAGCTTCGTCATAGTCGCCACCGTTGGGCTTAAACCGATTGTAGTTGATGTTACTTGGTTGATCTGGGTCATTGTGGTATGTTCTCATGTTTTTAAGTTTTAAGCTGCCTTAACACGTTACGATCATGTTTCTTAGATAACCATATCAAAGGCAAACAATACAGCATTAGTATTATGCTTAGCACTAATAAATCAAAGAACCTTTCTAAGTACATCCTAACTCGAACGCTATCACAGCGGCTAATAGTTCGCTTAACTAATCAAATCCTTGCGATCTGATATAACAAAGGTAATACGTATTACGATATAATCCAAATTTATTTGATTTTTGTCGCTAATTAGTTTGTAAGGTGAGTTTGCGACACTAACACATATACGCGCGTAGGATCCAATAGGGCAGGAGGGAGGTTTTAGTATTACTAAACAAAATTTACTTAACATAATGATATTTATGAGACGTATTATTGCCGGTTTAGGTTATAACGTGGCGTTATACTGCATTCCGTTCTCCCATACATACGCGCGCGCGTTTCCTTTTCACTCCTTCCTTCACGCGCGTTCCTGCTGCGTTTTCAAAACAGTTGTTCGGGTTTCAGCAGAATCATTTTAGTTTTTCCAGGTAAGAGGAGTTTCGTTTTGGAATTTATAGCCTACCCCGGCTTTTACTTTTCAATCTATCTTCGCACCGCACCCCCTCAAATCACGGGCGGTTATCTCCACGCCCCATACCCACACATTTTTTTTCTACACCCCACCCCACAAAATTTTATTTGGAAATGTGCGTACCAATCGCGTAACTTTATAGGAAAAGCAGTCCGATGCCCCAAAACGAAGTCATAATTGAGTTACAGAACGAGCGAACCTACCTCACCTTTGTTCGAGAAGGCGTCAAATTGTACGGCCTTAGTTGCTCCACCGACGACATTCAGAAGATGATTGAGCAGCATATCAGGTCGCACGTCAATAGCGAGGGGGTGTTGAAGTGACGATCACCGCCCAAATAGCCTACATCAAATCACATCCGTTCTATAGGCTGGCGCTCGCAGACGAGGCGGCTATGGAGTTGTTACTATTCGAGGTTATGTTTCACACCTACACTGTTGCAAGTGGAAACTGCGCTCGCGCTTACAGGCAGGCTCGCCGGATGAATGGCCCTCAAATCGTTGAAGCGATACGGGATTGTGCGCCGCCAGCTAACCTTGACCTGCGGTTGCCGATACCGGAGCCTGAGTGTGTCGTTGTGTCAATTAAAAATGCCGCCAGTATTTCAGTGGCAGCTCAGGGGGAGTTAGGGGAGTTAGAAGGCTAAGTCGCTGAAATTACGGAAGCTGTCGCCTCAGACACTAAAATAGTTCCGGTAAATCGTTGATTCTTATTGAACCATTGAATATTCACGGAGGTTAATGCCGGAGGGAACGCCGCTATTTGCGCTGCCGTTGCCGCTGATATACCCTGTATAGCTCGGTTACTCAGCCCAAATATAGGGCATGGTGACGTTGCTGTGGGTAATGTTCCAGGAAATGTTTGATCCTGTGTGCCAACCGCCATCCCGTTGAAGGATAGAAGGTGAACTGATTGTACTACTGCCATCTTATTTCAGATTTATCTGCGATAAAAGTAATAAATTTGGTAATGTGGTTTTTGAATTGTAGATTTACGTCAGCAATATGTTATTAGTGAAAATCAGTAAGACATTTAAATTATTCGCCCGGACTACCAGCACTTGTGATTTTCATGACATATTGCTTTATATCTTGTATTCTAATTGCTGCCGGGCGATATTTTTTTAATTATGAGCATCATTTCACTAACACCAGAACAGCACGAGCTTCTTGTCAAAGGAGGTATGGAGCGTTTTTTTTCGCCTATGTCCACTGAAGATATGTACGAAATAATTCCGTTACATGCGCAGGAGGGCGGGGACGACATGGATATGTACTGTTATGAGCGAGAAGAAAGAGAGAAATGTTTGGATATAGCCTGCAATGTTCCGGTTAAAAGTTTGGACGAGTTATTTTCTAACGCTGAAAAGATTCGGGTGTGGTTGGAGGGTGGTATCTAATGTGTGCGCTCCTGAGTATGTGCGCCTATTGCACCCCCGAAAATGGTAAAGAAAAGTACCTGATACAGACGTTAGAATCGTTACGCGCTACCGTCAACTTTGATAAACATCGCCTAATTGTCATCAATAACGGTATGGATGTTCCATGTCTGCACCAAAACTGGTTCACACTATTGGAGTCCGACACGAACTTAGGGACAGCAGAAGGCATAAACAGGGGGCTTATACTTCGTGAGTATGGCGAGCCATTTGTAAAATGCGACGATGATTGGACGACGGAACACGTAGGGTGGGTTGATGATATGGTTCGAGTGCTATGCGAGCATTCTGGGATTGGTATACTTGGCCTAAAGCGTGACGATGTGTACGGCGAGTTAATTGAGGATGGGGAATTGCTTTGGAACTCGGACATAATGGGGACTTGCACAATGTTTCAGCCGGAGATGTTGGAGAAAGTTGGCTACATGTGGAGTCCTGGGGTATATGGATATGATGACGTCACGATGTCAGTGAGGTCTGAGTGCGCAGGGTTTAAGAACGCCTTCATGAAAAACATACGCATAACTAACCTTGACGAGGGTGGAACTTTGTTCACGGAGTGGAAGAAAAGAGAGGCCAGCGAGCATATGAATGAGGTATCTATAGTGTGTGATAAGTATAGGGACGGAACGTTGGGTGTTTATTATAATCCGTTTGAGTGATGATCGAAGGAGATAGTGGTGAATACGAATTTCTAACTGAAGCTGTGCGCTTATCTGCTAACATTGATGCGCCTACGGTTGAAATTGGCGTACGATCAGGACTTGGAAGTGCTACTATGATGGATGCTATAGTTGAATATTGTCCAGGTAAAACTCACATCGGTATCGATCCTTACGGAAGCATCTTATACGCAATGAAAGAGAACATCGAACCGTGTCGGTTGGATTATACAAACGACATGTACAAGCAATGCATGGTAGATTTGTTTACGCATATCATTGGTAAACCGGTGGAGTTTGTTCATTTTAAGATGACTGATATTGAATATTTTGAACGATTTAGTGATGACACTCCCATTTATTGCACTAACGAATATTATTACAAAATTTATTCATGTGTGCATTTTGATGGGCCGCATACTGCCGATGCTGCTCTTTCTGAAGTTCATTTTTTCCATTACCGTACTCCATCTGGAGCAACCTTCGTATTCGATGATATTGGCGTTGAGGACTTTTTCTATACGCATTCTCGCGTACACGATTGGTTGTTAAAACATGGGTGGGAATGTTTAAAAACGGGGGTTAAGAAGGCTTTATATCAGAAAAAATGAGAATTTTACAATTTATAGTATGGATGCTATACGGAATCACATTAGGAATGATGATTGGCGACAGAGGTATTTGGACTGGAATTCCTGTTATTATAGGTTTAACCATATCAATAACTGCACTTATAATAAAATTAAATCCTAATGACCAACATTAAACTCATAACCGTATGCTCCCACCCTGAACACGCCGAAGCGCTGAGAAGAAGTGCGGAGTTGCATAATTGGGATTTCGTGTGCATTCACGTTCCTGAATGGAAGGGGTTTGGGATGAAACTTATTGAAACATACAACTATCTAAAGGCGCATCCTGAAGTAGAACGGTTTGTTTTTTGTGATGCTTTTGATGTAGTGGTATTTGGGACGCCGGAGGAGTTTGAGGAGAAACATATTTGGCATGACAATATGCTATTATCTTGTGAACGTGGGCTGTGGCCTCCAATATTACATCCATTTAAAGAAAGGTATATTGAGTATAAGCACAGGTTTAATTATATTAATAGTGGTTTGTATTACTCACCTTCAGGCACTTTCATTAGCTTAGTAGAGAAATACAAGCCAAGTTTCGATACAGACGATCAGTATTGGATGAATATGGTTTACCTATTTGAAGGGATGGATTTAAACATAATGGAAGATAGTTGCCAAAGAGTTTTTAACTCTCATAGTTTTATAGATGAGGGGCAGTATGGGTATGATGGGGGTCGTATTCAAATAATGAATTGCGAACCGGTGTTCGTTCACTCGAACGGAAGATCAGTTGATCCGAAATTAGATGAATTAGTAAAGGAGATGTTGGGATGAAAACTATATTTGCTATATTTTTAGTGGTATTATTAATATCAGCACTTGATTTACTTTTCTTTTTATTATATAAAGAAACATTCCTTATGGAAAATTCAAATAGCGTAAAAGAAAGTTTTCAAGTATGTAAGTGGGTTGTAATGCCGATGTTGATAATACTTTTTAACTCTTTAGGAATATTCTTTGTAAAATTTATATACGATAGTAGAAACTTATGACCCTCGCCGACCTCCGCGACAACTGGCAAGACGTGCCAGCGTTCCATCAATCGATACACGAGCATTTCATGGCACTTGTTAATGCTGACCCGAAACTCGACGCCCACAGAACATATGTTGAATCAAAAGTATTCGGCATGGGTGAACGTTCATTCTGGTGGTTATGGAAGCTACTACTCGAAACACTACCCGAAAACCCAAAGCTGCTTGAGGTGGGAGTTTTTAAGGCGGCTACCATGTCGCTCTGGAAGATGCTGCGGCCGGACGCTACCTGCTATGGCGTTACGCCACTTGACGGACGCGGCACAGGTTGGACAGAAGACGACTACTTCGCACATATCACTAAGATACACCACGATTTTGGGTTGGATATGCCAATTCTGTATGTGGGTGGAAGCGCTGAAACTCCAATCATTGAACAAGTATATCACTCACGTCCGTATGATATTATTTATGTGGATGGCGATCATAGCGAAGTTGGGGCTTTAGCAGACCTTAATAACTACGCAAGATGTGTAAAACAAGGCGGCTATTTAGTCATTGATGATTGTTGCTGTGACTTTCATATGCAATTCGGCTATTTCCAAGGCATACAATCAGTTCAAGACGCTTTTGACCAGTGGGATAGTTCTGAGTTTAAGTTTGTTTGCAATGTTGTTCACCTTAGAGTTTTGAGGAGGATATCAATATGACTTTTATAAAACAACACTGGCCTGCCATCCTCGCATCCTTAGGTTTCGTTGCACTTATTGGTGTGTCGGCGTGGTTGGTGGCAGGGCATTGGGAGTGGGTTAGGGGGACTCTTAAATGAAGCGAATCCTCTACTACAAATTCTTTGACGGCGGCTCAGAGTTCTACCGAATCAAACCTCTCGAATACATCCACGATAAAGAACTTACCCTTGTTGAGTGCCGGGACTCAACGCTAAACTTCCAATTACTTGACTCCTTTGACACTGTGTTCCTGCTCAGGCCACAGGGTCAAATCGCTATTGACTTTATCAAAACAGCTAAACGTTGGCACAAGAAGGTGATAATAGACTGGGATGACTCCCCCCTGTCATTAGGTACGCTGAATCCGCTCTATATGCAATACGAACACGAAAAGAAATCGACCATTGACTGCATTACATTAGCAGATGATGTTTGGGTGTCTACTCCTGAAATTAAGAGCGCATTTAGGTTGTATAACAAGAACATTCACGTCATCCCAAACGCCCACGATGACCTTCTGCTGCCCGTTCGCAACAAACGCCCATTTACGTACAACAAAATAGCTACCTATCGCGGTGGAGACTCCCATTATGGCGATATGTACGACATCGGTGTACCGGAGAAAATCATCAGTATGGTAAACGGTAATAAGGATTGGCAATTCGTTTTCTTCGGACAGCGATTTCATTATTTAGAAAACAGGTGTGGGGATAACTACATTGCCTATACAGGTGGTCTGAATATGGTGGAGTATATGCAGTGGATGATGAATCAGAACGCTTGCGTAGCCTTTTACCCGCTCGCTAATACGAAGTTTAATAGGAGTAAGTCTAATATCTTCTTCTTAGAAATGGTATACTGCGGGTCAGCTGTATTTGGGAATAAAGATTTGCCGGAGTACGACAATGTACCATGCTATCAGTGGCACGAAAATATTACGAAGGTATCTGAGTCGGAGTTGAAAATGGCTAATGAACTGTCTTGGAATTACATTAAAGAAAATTTATTATTGTCTAAAGTAAACTTGTTAAGAATAGAAAGGCTGAAAGCATGAAGTGCATCCATAATCGCATACGTGTAAAGTTTGAAACGACTCATAATAAGATTTTCGATGTAGGAGGTGTTCAGCTAATACGCCCCGATGACTGGCGCGACACATATGATGAAAAGTCACAGGAGAACGTAAATTATCTCGAAACGAAACCACAGATTTGTACAGTGCTGGCGACTAATGACAAGTACCCGTATAAGGTAGGTGACAGGCTATTCGTCCATTACATGGCGCACGAGACGGCCAGCTGCGGCGACATCTTGACTAACGAAGCCTTCATCATAGCCGACTACGTCTTTTTTACCTTCCGGACTGACGAAGAATGGGAACTTGTGCCAGGAACGTACTTGGGCAAGCAGGTTTATACGCCTGAACAGGCCACAAAATCGGGTCTTATCTACGAATTGGGCGGCAAAAAAGAGAACTTGCAGGTACAGATTACACATGTACCGCCCGATGCTGAAGAAATTTCAATTGGGGATACGGTATTGTCCATAGATAAGTACAACTATGAGTTCACCATCTACCCCGACAGATACATCCGACTCACCAAAGAAGAAATTGTAGGAAAAGTTATCCATGCCGAAAAAGAAGAAGCTATCGCATGAAGTTATAGCCGAACTGAGGGCAAAGATTAAGTCAATGAACTTAAATCTTCACCGGATTCGCAAGCAGTACTACATGTACGGTTACAATAAGTGTGTAAAAGAGTTAGGCAAGCCTATTAAGCCGCCAAAAATTAAGAAAGTTAAGGTAGTTAAGAAGGTTACAAAAGAAGTAACCGTTCCAATACAGCGCGGACGAGGCGAATTTGCCGACATGGTGTCTGATACCATAGTTGTAAGCAGGTTTTGCGCAGAAAGCGGCATTCATATCACCATCTTCCCCATTTTATTAGCTATTCTAACCCTCGAGACCCCAACTTTGCCTAAATTAAAGCAATTTGGGTGGGATTATAGTGTTTTGAGATACCGAATGCAGTACTTGGAGCAAGAGGGATGGGTGGAAGTGTTCAGGAACAGTACCAAAGCAATGACAATCGTGCCAAGTTTGAAAGGTCAGAAGTTATTTAGTAGCTTTAAGGAATATTATGGAAACAGCAAGCGCAAACCTGATTGAAGAACTGAATAAGATTTTCGAGATATATACCAACGAGCTGAAGGCGTGGCGTGAGGGGAAAGGGAAAGGGACGTATCTTCTCGACGAGGATATGTTCGATGTTGTTATCAAACTACTGGACAAGTCTGATAAGATTAAGAAGTTGAATCAGACGGATGAGGGCGAGAGCGGGGGGAAAGCGGAAGGGGCTAAGGTTCGTAATATTCAGGACATCATACTAAATGGTACTAAGAAATGACGGTTCAGGAGATTAAAGATGCTATTGGGCGGTTTGAGAGGGAGAGACTCATTGGTGAAATAACAGTAATCCAACCTGAACCGCCGAAGGATTACAAGACTATTGCCAATTGGAACTTACCTGCTAAGGAACAGTTTTTTACTTACACGGTACAGCCAGACCGTAACCGTGATCCATCGCAAGAGTTTTTAGTTACCGAAGCACTCCGGTTCAAGTATGGATATTGGCTATTCATCAATGGTGAACTATATTGGTTCACACCTTTCTACTATTTTTTTCTGAACTACTGGACTGACAAAGGCAAGCGGATGAGGTTTGTTGATAGTCAGTTACACGCCTCTCTATGGTTTTGGCAGATAGAGCAGATGGATAATATGGCTGGCGGTAATCTCATCACTAACCGGCGTTTTGGTAAAACGGTCTGGTCTACCGGATTGGCTTATTTCCGAACAATGACTAATCCATTCCATCGTTGCGGTATACAATCAAAGACGAATGCCGACGGCAAATTGGTTTTCAGTAAGCTGATAAAATCATGGCAGAAATTACCCAATTGGTTAAAGCCTATTGATAGTGGCGAAACGCGCCCTGCTACTGTGTTAGAGTTTAGTGAGCCTCGTACGCGCAGCACAAATAAGGAAAAGAAAGTATACGGGGAGGTATTGGATAGCTCAATTGACTTTAGGGCATCCGAGGAAGATGGATATGACGGGGATGAATTGCACACTTACTTTGAGGATGAATTTGGGAAATGTATATCGTCCAATACCGATACAAGATGGGGCGTTGTGCAATTCTGTTTGGTTATAGGCGCTAATATCGTAGGTAAAGCTATACGTACTACCACTGTAGAGGAAATGGAGCGCCGGGGCGGTAAAAACGCCAAGAAAACATGGGACGATAGTATGATTTCAACCCTTAATCCTGAGACAAATCGTACCAATTCTATGTTAACCAACCTGTTCATCCCCGCAGATTTCGGATTTTCAGGGCATCACCCAATAACAAAACAGCCTTTTGTTGATGAGTACGGTATATCTAATAGGGATTTGGCGCGAGAATACATTCTCTCTACTTGGGCTAACCTTAAAGATGAAAAGCTAAAGGCCGCGCAGCGTAAAAATCCCCTTACCCTCAAACACGCTTTTCAAGTATCCGAAAACTCCGGTACGTTCGACCAAGAGATATACGACTATTTGGAACAACAGAAAGAATATTTGGACGGCACAAGCCTGACAGGCGAGAAAGCGCCCAAAAATTTGCGCCGCACAGTTACCTTCTACCGCGACATAGATGGATTGGCAAAGTGGCGAGACGACCCGCAAGGGCATGCCTCATTCATTTGGGATTTCCCAAAGCCAACCATGTCCAATGCCCGTAAGCCGGGCGAACTAAACCAGTGGCGACCGCTCAACTGTGAGGAGTTTGTTGGGGGATGTGACCCATTCGCTGCTACGATTGTGTCTGGACCAGGCTCTATGGGTGTGCTGTACATTTTCCGTAAGGGCAACGCTGATGACTACGAAAATTCGGGTCTACCCATTCTACGTTACGCCCAACGTACACGGCGCGTAGAAGACTTCCATAAAAACGTTATGATTATCCTGCAATACTTTGGGTGCAAGGTAAACTATGAATCGGATGTACCGGACTATTACGAAACATTTGTTCGAGAGTTGTTTCGCAACTATGTCATGTGGACGCCTCGGGTAGCAATTGATCCTACCAAACGAAACCATACGCCCCGTCCGGGAACATTATCAAAAGACCCCTACGCTTTTCAGAAGCAATTTCAGGTATTGGTTTCCTACTTGTACGCAAGATGGCACAAAATATACTTTATTGAACTGATTGACCAATTAATTGATTTCGATGTGAACGACCGCACCAAGTCAGATGAGGTGATCGCTTTCTCTATGGCGCTGTTAGGTGGATGGGAGACGGGAGAGCAGCCTAAGAAAGATACGCGGACACCACAGTTTTTGAAGTTTAAGAATAATCAGAAGCGGCAGGATGCTAATGGAGGGTATATTGATTTATCGAAATATCATGAGCCTATTAGTGATAAAATACCGTTTTAGTTTATTCATTATATTTGAAACATGAATGAAGTATCAGCCGCAATCAACCCGCTTTTAACAGACGAAGATAAAAACAATGAGGCTTATGGGTTAAAAATGATGAAAGCGGCTGCCGCACAATGGCAGACAGGCTATTTAGGTACGTCGAGACTCCAACGTAAACAACGCTTTGACTACAACCGTTCCTATGCGTTGGGCAAGTACAATATGGATGAATTTAAAGACATTCTTGACCTTGACGGCGAGTTTTCGGTACTTAACCTGCCTTACGATTGTTTGAACATCCTTAAACCTTATCTTAATAGACTCAAAGATCGTTACAACCAGCGCGACGAACTTATTCAGTGCTATGCCACCGACCCTTTTACCTCATCCAAGAAAGACCAAGCAAAACAAGCGGCTATATTCAAGCTAAAACACAAAGACGATATACAAGCCGTTCAGCAGCAATCAGGCATACAGACTGAGGAGTTTAGTGAGAATGACCCTGAAACCGAAGCTGACATCAATATGGAGTTTGGCTTCAGCTACAAGGAACGCGAAGAAGTTATCATGGAAAACTTAATCAACATCGTTTTCTATGAAAATGGCTTTACCGATGTGGTGAAGGATAGGCTGTTGGATGACCTGATCAATTGCGGAATAGCAGGCACTAAGACCTATGTTGATGGAACGGGGCGAATAAAGATACGATGCATCAAACCCGAAAACCTTATCACTTCTTACAGTGAATGGAATGACTTTAGAGATTGGCAGTACTTGGGCGAGATATACTATCTGTCCATCATGGAAATTCGCCTACTTTACCCCGGAAAGGTAGACGAGCAGGAGTTGTATAACCTTTCTCAAACATTAGTCGGGCAATACGGAAACCCTGCTATGTGGGGCTTTACCTGGACGCCACTTTACTATACTTCTATAGCGCGTCCTTACGATGCTTGGCGTGTACCAGTTGTCGAGATCGATTTCAAGACGCTGTACAATATGAAAAAGTCAGTTGTCACCAATAAGTTTGGCCGCGAGTCGATTGTGGATGAAGTCACCAACCCGAATGCCGACGTGAGCGAGCTTGACTCAAACCCCTACTACGTGTCATACACTGGTGTTTATATCATGGACACCAACCATGTTTTGCGATGGGGGCTATCCAAGAATATGGTGAAACCTGAAAAGAACTTGGAAGAAATCATTTCGCAGTATTGTGTATATATGTACGACAATACGGAAATGTCCAATAAGCCTTTGATGGAACAGCTCATACCTTCTGTTAAGAAGATGACGCTGTATGAACTGCAACAATTGAAGATTGTAGCCGCCGCAGCGCCGGATGGGTACGATATAGACGTTGCTTTGATGTCGGATATATCTTTGGACGGCGGTAATACCACAATGTCACCACAGGGTTTATATGAGGTCTATAAGCAAACAGGTATACGTTATTATAAATCGATACCAGATGAAGGTATTGAAGGCGGTCAGCGTCGCGTACCTGTACAGGCAAACCAAGTACCGTTTAGCCCCAAACTGGAGGCATTGCAGCAATTGAAGCAAAATGAGTTGTTGGTTATTACAAACATTATTTCCAATGAACTCGACAGTGGCAACATACGCAACCAGGCTGTGGGACAGAAGGTATTGCAAGAAGCTAAACAGACAGGCGAGTCAACCAGCAACTACATCTACAACTCATTCCTAAATGTCTTGCAACGAACGAGCAAAGTTGTTCAGCTTCGTGGATGGGACATACTCATGTATGGGAAGAAATGGGGGGTACAATTCTATGACGGATACAGACAGGCGTTAGGAACAGGTAAGGTTGAATACCTGAAAATGGAAGCGACGCCGGATTGGGGGCAAACCGCCTTTGATATTCAGATAAAAACCATTATTGGCGACACCGAACAGGTTGCTTTGGAAAATAACATTCAGGCAGCGTTGGCAAATGATAAGATTGAGTTTTCCGATGCCTTGGACATACGGGAATTGGCAGTAACTAATGTGAAGTGGGCATCTTATGTGATGTCGCAGCGGATTAATAAGCGGCAGAAGACGCTACAGGAAAACCAGATGGCGCTCAGTCAGCAGAATACGCAGGCAGCAGTTGCAGGCGCACAGGCTAAGACGCAGGGTGAATTACAGTTATCGCAGTTTACGGCAGAACAGAAGGCGGCGGCTGATTTGAGGGAGAGGGAGACGCAAATGCTCGTCGAGCAGGAAAAGTTTGCTGGTATACTTAAGGCGAACATAGCTCAGTCGGTGCTGCAAGCAGGTGGAAAGATAACCGATATACCAACGTTTGTTTTTGAAGGTTTACCATTGCAGAAAGCACTTGACCACGCCAACGCAATGAACTATTTACAAACGATGGCACAAGCGGCAGGTGTGCAGCAACAGCGGGCAGACGCTCAGCAAGCGCAGCAGGAACAACCAGAATCAATGACTGTTCAGATGCCAGACGGAACTCGTGGGCAAATACCTAAACATAGGTATGATGAGTTTGCTCAAAAATATCCAGATCATCAGGTAGAAGCAGCATAATTACAGATTCCCGTAAAATAATGTAAAAAGTTTATTTTATACTTGTATCGGCAATTCAGCCAAATTAAAAAAATACTAAAATGCAAGAAAATGTAAAAGTATTTACACCGGAGGTATTAGTAAATATTTTCGGTAATGTAAAGATCAAGGGCGATTTTACCTACAAACTCCATGTTGGGCACATTAATAGTCGCGAACTATCTGAACTGGTAAATGTAAATAAGGAATATGGAATGGATTTTCATATTAGTCGTTCGGGGAAGGGGTTAATTATTTACTGTCCAACAATTATAGCATCGGAAGAATTATCTCAAACCACAGAACCAATCACAAACAAAAAAAGAACTATTCGCGACTTCTTTGAGTTAGATTTACCCAACCAGGAAGCGAGAATGGCGGCCTTTGAGAATACAGCAAAGGTAAGATTGGATTTGGAAGTTAATAGTTTATCAGAAGCAATCTTACAATCTTTTTATATTAGCGACACTAAGCAAGGTGCTGAATATTGGCAGGATATAATGGTCAATGCGATATGAAAAGGCAACCAAAAACGGTATTTGATAAAATATGCGAAAAGTATGGACTAAAATACCCATGCGCATCAATTATTAAAGCGTTATCTGCTGCTTATCGGTTAGGGAAACGCGAAAGCCACTTAAAATAAACTTCCCAAACATTTTTTTCAAGTGAATAAATCAAGCCATACAGTTGTGAAATTGAATGGCTTTTTTGTTTTATATTTGATTTATGTCTATAGGAGACCCATTTTCAGAATTTGGAGGAAGTGCATTCTCGAACAATCCATTCAAAGAGTTTGGAGGTGATGTAATTAATCCAAATACAACGGACACTCTTCAAAAAAAATTTTATGCTAATTATATGTCGTCTCCAATATACAAACAGAGATTAAATAATTTTGATATAAAAGACAAGCCAGATATATCTAATATTTTAAATACAAATATATCGCATATTACCGGAGTAGGATCAAAGGCTATGACAAAAGATGTAACCGCAAACAATACCATTAAAACAGCAGGATTCCCTATAAAACAAGGATTGTCTAATGTTAACATAGATAACAATCAGTTAGGGCAAATAAACAAGCAGTATAATGTAAATACGAAATTAGATGATGTAGTAGCTCACGAATTATCACATGTTTCAAGGCAACTAACTCCGAAAGAAGAAGAATTTATAGCGTCTATGAATAAGCAAAAGATAGCCTCTGATTTATTCAAAGAATTTAAAAAACAAGGGCCGGTATACGATTCAAAAACGCTGAAACCCGCGGGATTTTCAGAGTGGTTATCAAATAGCTACGAACCAAACCCTGCTGTACATGATTCTAGTCCAAACGAAATTAAAGCAGACCTTGATGCCTTGCGATTTCAAATGCAAAAAAAGGGAATTTATGATGTTTCAAAAAGAAATATGAGTGCTGATGATTTTAAAAAGGCAACTCAAGATAAGGATATACAAAATAGTGTAGAGTTTAAGAGACTAATGCAGCGATTTAATCCAAATAACATTATTAAATTAAATAATACGATAGCTCTTAATTATAATAAATCAAATGGCGAGCAGGGGAATATGGCATAAAAAAGCCCCGGCGAGCGAGGCTTTAATTTCTTACGCAGAAGGTGGAGTAGGTGCTACCGAAGCGGTGAATGTGATTTGGAAAGCCTCGAAAGCAGCGATTGCAGCCTGAGCGTTGGTAAGCGCAGTTTGAAAGTCGTCAGATGCTTTGGTGATTTGCGCCTTCAAAGCGTCAAGGTCAGCCTGGTTGTCGTCTACATTAATTGAAATGATTGCCATTTTTTGAATGTTTTTAATTGTTAATACTTCTTTACCATTGATATACACATAAAGGTTTTCGCTGAAACGTGTGAATCTCATAGCGTAAAGTTACTAAATTAAATGATATGACACCACCGGACAATTACGGAGAAAAACCGAAACCGCTAACAGCGCAAGACAAGGCTAAGTGGAATAAATTTATTGGCTTTGTTGAGGCTAATAATATGAAGAACAATCCTATTTTGGATCAGCGCAACAAACAAGTTGGCATGAGTCTTTTACAAAAGTTCAACTTAGCTAATCCTAAAGACGCTTTGCCGACTGACATCATTCCAAAAGTTCAGCAGGAATTGCAAGATTATCGCACTAATTTGGTTAATCAGTGGAAAGCGGGAAGAATTGCGCCGATCGAGGGCGTTAAGACGGAAGATGATTTGATGTCTGGAATCAGCAAAGTCGATGGGTGGCCCGGTACAAAAACCCTTAGCAGCCGTTTCCCTACCGCGCAGATAACAATTGTTACGCCGGAAGGTAAACAGGTAAAGGATTATGGAACTGATATAGGAGCGTACGATAAGGCGCAGGGAATAACTGGCTCAAAATAGCAACTCGAAAAGTACATTAATATTTGTTTTAAATTGCGTACAAATAATTTAAAACAATTTTATGGCAAACGAACCAATGTTTTCGCCGGTAGCACCCGACGCGGTATACACCCCGGAAACACCAATCGAAACTCCGGCTGAAGTGACTGCCGAAGTAACGCCGCCAGTAGTAACAGAAGAAACTCCTGCGGCTGAACCCACACTTGAAGCACCCGCAGAAGCTACCGCACCAACTCAGGTTGAAGTCATACGCGAGGTAGAGAAGATCGTCGAGAAGTATCCTGAAATGGATGAGTACACTTCTGAACTTTTCACTGCGCTTATGGAGGGGAAAGAGGATGTTTTACTCAACTACCTTTCCGAAAAGCACCGCGACTATAAGAAGATGTCGGACTATGACGCTATCAAAGCCAACTTGCTTAAGTCTAATCCACACTATTCGGATGAAGATGCGGCACTCAAAATAGAGATGCAATACGGGGATGTGGTGAAGATTGACCTGTCGGGCCTCGATGCAGAAAGTGAGGAGTATGCCGAAGCAGTGGCGCACAACAAAACAGTAGAGCGCAACCAAAAGCTACTAAAGCTCGATGCTGTAGAAGCCCGCGCTGCTTTAGAGGCCGCAAAAAAAGAAATTAAACTACCAAAAATAAAACAACAGGAAGTCGTAGTAGATAACCAACCAACACCTGAAGCAATCGAGCAGGGACGCAGAGATTGGCAGGCATACGTTGATAATAGTATTCCAGAAGTAAAGGATTTCACCTACAAAGTGGGGGACGAGGATGTCTCTTATCAGGTATCCGATGCGGAAAGAAAAGAAATGTCAACGCTGTTAAAGGAATCCAGCGGCAACCAAATCCTGCAAGAATTGGGATGGGTAGATAAAGAAGGTAAGCAAAATGTTTCAAAGATAGCCGGGGATGTGCTGAAATTGAAAAAAATGGCTACACTCATATCTAACGCCTACACTCAAGGAAAGACCGCAGGGACTAAATCAACAGTGGCAGAAATCAAGAACCTTGACCTGTCACAAAATAATTCAACAACAGTCGCAGCGCAACAAGCCGACATTGGCTTATTGGGCTTTGCGCATTTAAACCCTAAGTAAAAAAAATTAAACAACAATGGCAGCATCAACCATCCCCGCAAGTTTCTCCGCCCCGCAGGTCACCCGGTACGGATTAATCAACTCCCTGAACGTAATCAATGTTACGGCTTTTGGTGAGATAGTACAAAAATTTGGCTTTACCCCATATATCGGCTTGAACGAATTGGCAGGTAATGAAGAAAAATCAGACAACAAACAGGTACGTTGGTACGAAGAACACGGGCGCGCATTGAACTTTGTTACCGCAGCAGGTGCAGTGTCAGGCGCAGCAGGCGCTTCAATCACCGTAACTGTAGGTGCAGGCAACTACTGGTCAAACGGTACGCTATCCCTACCATCGGTAGGCATGGAGTTCCGCAGCGCACAGACAGGTATCATTACCCGCTGTACCGCAGTGAACCGTACCACTCCGTTCGCACACACATTTTCTATTACCCCGATTGTATCTACTCAGGCAGCTACCGTAGCAGCAGGTGAAGAATTACTTTCTATGGGCTTTTATCAGGTAGGCGGTTCTTCGGACGTTACCGAAACCATCATTCCTACTGTTGACCGTTACAGCAACTACAACACCGAACTTCGTTGGGACACCACTCTGGATGACCTTGCGATGATGGAAAAGGTGGAGTTTTCCTGCAACGGATCACACGCATGGTTTACTTTCCAACAGCAGAAAGACGAGTTGCGTCAATACCTGCAACGCGAGTACAACTTGATGAACGGCATTCAGGCAAATAACCTGCCTTATGACGAATCCGGATCTGACGGTGTATTGGCACAGGTAGCCGCAAATGGACAGACTCTGAATTATAGCCAATTCGGAACTCAAACCGTAATGGCTCAGGTTGACCGTATGCTATCGGCTGTAGGCGCTCCGGGTGAGTACGATGTTTTGGCGGCTAAATTACCGTTCCAGGACATGCAGAACTCAATCGCCAATGAAATTAACAACGGTGCTATTATCTACGCAGAAGGTTCGCCTATGGGTGGTTATGACATCAAAGCTAACTTCAAGAGCATCACCATGTACAACCGTAAACTGAACTTAACCAACTACCAAATCTTCGACGAACAGTTTATGTTCGGCGCAAGCGGTACTGGTATTCAGTCTAACTTGTCGCTATGGGTTCCAAGAGGTAAAACCACTGGCTTAGGTCAAGATCAGAAAACACAAGTCATCGTACCTCGTTTCTGCCTGACCTATCAGCAGATTGGTGGTGCTAACAAATGGCACATGTGGCAATCAGGTGGTTATGCAGATAACCCGAACGGTACTATCGCTAACAAATCGTACCATAACATCGCTTACTTTGGTGTTAAACTGTACGGCGCGATACAGTACCTGACTACTTACAAACAGTAATACTATCAAAGGGACAGGAAAGTGAGCCTGTCCCTTTTAACTTAATCTATACAAACAATTAAAATGGCAACTATCGAAAAGAAGCGCGGAAATCCGAACTTCGTCAAAAGAACAGTAGAACCGGACATCGCAGGAATTAACAACGCTCCGAACCTGCACAAAGAGTACATCTTCCAACTTATCAGAACCCACGAAAAGCAAAAGCCGATCTCCGCAAAGATGGGCGACTTAGGCGGGGAAATCTTATCACCTTATCAGCCTTTCTTCGCTGTAGTCAATTCAGGACTGGCATGGGACGCACATTATGTCCCGCGAGAAGGCGCAAAACCGGGGGCGTCACGCAGATGGCGCTATCTTCACGGCTTCCCTACCATATGGGTTGACGAGCAGATAGACCCTGAACCAACCAAAGAAGAAATTGCAAGCAACCTTAATGACATCGTATTCCGTAATGGGATATTGCGCGTGTTTGAGCATGAGCAGACCAAATTACAGGCTGTTATGCTGAATGACGCGTTTGAGGGTTGTAAAAGGCCATTAAAGAATGTGCCGCATCAGTACAGGTTATTGGATCAGGATAAGATTGATAAAGAAGTTCTGAGCCAACTTGACGAGCAATTTGAAGCTGAAAAAGCGGCGCGCGAGGCTACTCCACAGGAAATGTATGCCCTTGCATACTTTTTCGGAATTGACTTGGCGCAGACCGACGAGGCTATACGCAAGCACTTCATTACGAAGGCGCGTAGTAACCCCGGCATATTTCGTCGCGAATTTGTGAACCCTAAAAATAAATATAAATACATCTTTATGACGGCATTGGGTCAGAACATCATATCTGACACAAGAATCCCAGGTCATGTCTATTTAGTAGAAGCTGACAGGCCAGTATATGACTTGAGGACAGACAATACCATTGAGGAACTATCCGCAGCGGTGATGGGAAATGACCAAAAGTCCACTGACCTATATAATCAGTTGCGAAAAATGATTGAAGATTAATTGGTAAAGCCCCGTAGAGATTTGGGGCTTTATTTTTACCCCTTCACTCGTTTTAACGCTTTGTTTTTGCTACCTGCTTTTTTAGCCTTACGACTTGCAGAAGCAATGATGGCTCCAGCGCTCTTTTTTGAATATCCTTCTTTTTCTACAGATTTTACAGCTCCTTTAAAACCCACATGTTTTATCTTTGCCATGACTTTTTTTTGTTTTAAAGATAAGTATTTTGTAGATTTGCTTTTAAAGCAATATGGAAACAATTACAATTAATGATCGGGAATACCCATTATCTACCACCAAAGAGGAATTGATGGATAATCTAATCGTGTTGGGAGAAAGCGCACACAAGATTAAAGATGAGCCAATACAGAAAAAAGAAAGCCACTACCTCACCCCCCGAAACCACCTAAAAGACCTTAAATATCATATTGAGGCATTAAAGCGGTTAGCGCCGGGAAGTCCGACGTTAGCTATTAAGGAGATGCAGTATGAAGCGGGGTTACGTGCGCTTAGTGAATAAACCTCGTAAATATTAACCACCAACCTAATATTGCCAGTATAGCACACGCAGCCAGTATAGCCCAATGAAACACAAACGTAGGCGCAGCGAATGGTAGAATCGTGATTATGGTAAACACTATTGTGCTTATCCAAATGTAGATTGGTAAAATGCTCATATAATCTCAACACAAAATAACATTACTTGTTTTTGTTATATTTGGGCTATGACGGTAGACCAAGTTTTTCAAAGAGTATTGACACTTTCGGCTAAGTCTGGATTTACCGGGACAATTTCAAGTGTCAATTTCAATCAGAACTTTCCGTTCGCAGAAAGGCGCTATTATCAAAAACTTTACGGCAACCAAAATGAGTATCGTTATGGTGACCCTGTCCCTCGTATTGCTTACCCAAGCACAATAAAAGTTAGTTCTTCGCTTTCTAAGTTCAGTTCAGCACCGCAGATATTAACCATCGATGCAAATGGACACGCACCAAAGCCTACCGATTTGTTCTTTGTAGACTCCCTTAGCCATATCATGTATGAAAATGGGGGCGCAATAAATGGAAGCATTACAGCGGGTACGGCCTACACTAACGGAGTATATACAGGAATTCCCTTAACTGGCGGGAGTGGTACTGGCGCAATAGCAACTATAACGATAGCAGGAAACTTAGTCACTCAGGTTCGGGTCACAACAAATGGTACGGGATATAAACCTGGCGATACATTAAGCGCCCTTGCTGCGAATATTGGCGGAACAGGGAGCGGATTTTCATACTATGTCCTATCTGTAGGGACTACGCCAACAGCAGTTAGGCGTGTTGAAAAACAGGATTTGGCAGATAATCTATTTAGCTACTATGAATATCCAACTGAAATGTTCCCTATTTATGTGGAATATGAGGATTATTTTCAATTCTATCCAACTACGTTAATATCGGCTACATTGACGTATCTAATGAACCCGACTACCTGTTATTGGGGATATACGTTGAATGGCACAATTAGCACTACCAATACACTTGTTGGCGGTAGTGGCTATACTAACGGCACGTATCCAAATGTAAACTTCACAGGAGGCGCGGGCAACAGCGCAAGCGGCACTGTAGTGGTTTCAGGCGGCGTCGTTACGTCGGTAACAATTACCAATGGTGGGTTTCAGTATAAGGTTGGGGATACGCTGACGGGAACGTTACCTGTTGGTGCGGGGTGGTCATTTAAAGTTGCAAGTATCACTAACGCGCGACAGGTTTATGATTCCGCAACAAGTGTTGATCCTATTTGGTTGGACATCGACATAGATAACATAATTTATATGTTTTTGACCGACATGGGCGCGTTCTTGAAGGATTCGGAATTAGAAGGCTATGCTACGGCGAATAGCAGGAATGGAGGCATATCATGACGTACGGAAAATTGGCTGAGTTGATTATAACAGCCTACTACAAGGCGTATCCTAATCAGAATGCAAACTATACGCTACGCCAGATTAGTGAATTTATCGCCCAAGAAGTAGCTTCTCACGCCTTTTTAGATGCGGTAGCTCAGGACAGGCTTGGGGAAAGCGTCTACTCCAACGACCAATTTCTCTGCACTTACAACGGACTATCCGTCCAAACAGAGTCGGCTACAGGCAGAAAGTACATTACGATGCCAAATACGCCTGCCGGATTACCGCAGGGACGAGAATTGGCATATATAGCCTTCAACGGCAATAAAAAGACGCAGATATTCCCGATGCGGAATAAGGATAGATTTATGCAACAGCTTACGGTTACGCCGAAGTGGATGGTACTCGCGTACATTGAAGGTGGCAACATCTATTTGGATAACGTAAGTAGCCTCGTTTCAGCAACGGTGAACCTAACTTTGGTAGGTAGCGTTCCTGTCGGCACAGAATTGGTTGATTTGCCACTGAACTTACCAAAATCGGTTGAATCGGCTATAGTTGATAAGATATTGAATAGGTTGAATATGGTGAGGAATGTACTCCCCGATGGCGTTAATGACAACGTGTCAAAGTAAAAGGATATGCTAACATTAAGAGAAGTAGTAGGCCAATTGTTGGACAGTCAGGATTCCAGTTCTCATACGTTCCGGCGTTTGTATAATCTTGGCGTCTTTGGCATGAAGACTGAATTTGGTTTGGATGTAAAAAATTCAATAAAAACAGTCCTTCTCGACATAAATCCCAACAAAACCTGTGAACTCCCTTGTGATTACGTAACGCTTAGTAAGATGGGGGTTGTTAATTCGTATGGTGAGATAAGTTGCTTTAAGCGCAATGAAAGACTCTCCATGTACCACGCCGAATACTTTACTCAAACAAACCGTAACGCAGGTGTACCGACTTTGCCGACTTATGGATGGTACGGAGGCTTAAACGGGGGGCTGGTTGACTACAATGCTTTTGCCTACCTGAACTATTGGTACTCCGGCACAACCTTTAACCTATACGGACTTGGTTCAGGCACAGCAGATGTTGGCGAATATAAGATTGACGAAACAAACCGAATCATTCTGTTTAACGAGCAGTTTCACTGGACGCAATTCTTGCTTGAGTATATGTCGGATGGTAGTGATGAGGAAAATGATGATTATCCGGTTGATATTCGGATGGCAGAAGCGGTGAAATGCTGGCTGAGGTGGCAGGATAAGATCGATAAGAAAAACGTAGGAATAGGGGAGAAAAACAAACTCAAACTCGACTATTATAATCAGAAGCGCCTCTCAAGAATGCGTATTAACCCAATTATTCTTAACGAAATGCAAAATATTGAGCGCAGAAGTTGGAGAATGGTTGCAAAAGCATAAAGTATTATTTATATTTATAATGTTTTTCATAAGGAAGTAGTTTTTGGTTTTAGAAAGTCTCCATGCGATACACGATCCGGGGGACTTTTTTTATGCCCAAAAATGACTGCCTATTTTATGTTAAATTTGAGGAATGGCTGTAATTTCAAATCTTATAACTTTTTATCACGGCGGTCAAGATCAGGACGACGCTCCTATCAAAATTCAGCCCGGCGACTACATTGCTGCGTACAACTGCCGAAATTCAGGCACAGTATCAGGAGAGGACGGCTACACGACCAATATCGAATCCAACATCTTCATTCAAGGCTCACTTCCATCAGGTATTAACAAAATTGTAGGCGCACAGGGATTTGAGCAAATACGTAAATCTGTTTGGTTTATCTACAATTCAGAAGGCTTTCACCAAATAGGGGTATTAGACTACGATACCAATGTATTAACGATTGCTTTTGAGAACCTGACCGACTCAGCAGATGTAGATATTCTAGCGCTGTCCCCCAATAATTATGTACTTGACATCAAGTTAGTCAATGACGACTTTCTCATTTGGAATGATGGTAAAGCGCCTGTTGGGTATACTAATTTAACCAAGTTGCTTGCGGGTGGTTACGGCACATTGATAGCCGAAGATTTGGCATTGCTGAAACCACAGATACTTCAGCCGCCAACTGGCACATATGGCAGTGATAACGGGCAGCCATCGAATGACCTTTTCGCCCTATTGCCGCAATTTACCGTTCAGTATATCAACGCTGAATTTAATTATTCAGCATGGGGTACGTGGTCTAAGCGCATTGTCCCTTACCAACAGGATACGCCATCTTTAGGAAGCGATGTGTCTCAAAATAACTACATCGTTGTTAGCGTAAATATCGGCTCTGAACGCGCGAATACTTTAAATATAGCATGCAGGTTCGGGACTAATATTTTCAATATTATTAAATCGGTTGACAGGGCTTATATACTCGCATTACCCCATTCGGCAGTAGATGTAGACAATGAGATTTACGAGGCATATAATTCCGGTACAAATACGTATAGTTTTGCCTTTTATAATAATGACATCACCATTCCGGTCAATCCGCTTGAAACCGACCTGTTTTATGACTATATATGGCCTTGCGGCGCAACGGAAGTGGTCAATGGAACGATCATAGCCAATGCGGATATTCATGCGGGGTATGAAAGGCCAACAACAAGCGTTACGGTGACTGGTATAGGGTATGATCCCAACATTGATATTCCCGCAGGAACATATCCTAACCCACTGAAGGTATTAAGTTATTTCCCAGGCGCATCCGGCAGCGGGGCAGGCGATCATAAACGTATTATGAGCTTTACGCTTGGCGGGACTCCACATACAGGCGATAAGATCATTGTTGTTGTATATGATATTAGAAATTCCGCATCCACCAAAAACTATACCTACACCGTTCCAAGCGCATTGGATGGTAATTTAGCCGGGGTAATTGCTGCGTTCGCGCCATTTTTTCCTCGTTCTTCTTACACCACCAATAGTATCACGTGGACGGACGACCCTTACTTTACTATGCAGAATATAGCAATACAGCTATTTTTTGCGGGGGCTACTGTAGCAAATTCAATTGAAAGCGTATTGGATAACCAGCCCTACCAGGCGGCATTATCCTACAGGGACAGCAATGGAACTCCATTCCCGTTACGTACAGATAGTTCATTTCAATTTATTACCCCATCAAGGGCGCAGGTTAACGGTCAGGCAGTCGAAGTGTCGTGGACTATCAATGATATGGCTGCGCCTGTTGGGGCAGTAGATTATCAGTGGCTATTAACCAAACCGGCATTACCGCAATTGGTGGAAACTACCGCTACCATCTTAAACTTCAAAGGTACATGGAATGCTTCTACCAATACGCCAACATTGGCTGTGAATGATGGCAGCGCAAAGGTAGGAGACACTTATCAGGTAACAACGCCTGCGCGCCCTGAATTTACGCCTTATCATGATTTAGGCAATGGTGCGGTATATGATACAGGGGACTATGTGGTTTATAACGGACAGCTTTGGAATGTCTTGCCGAAAAACTTTGGTGACTTGACCGATACTGGAAATATACTTGCCTTTTCGCTTAATCCGTTGCAATTATTCAATTCAGAATACGCGACACAGGGCGTATCGACTATTTTAGGTTATGAATATGTTGTCAATGATAGGTGTACCCTGCACTATTATATTGATGGTAGCGGAACTAAACAATATTTTAATCAGCCATGCGTAAACCTGTCTGTTTTTGGGTTTGATGCGGCATCCTATATCGTAAAAGTAGAAAAATCAGCCTCCTTCACGGTATCTGGTGGCAATGTGCTTTATAACGGACAGCAAATAAATGGACTGAATATATTTTTAAGGCTATATTCTCCTGCGCCACAAGACCAATCTTCATCGGCAGTTCTTAACGGAACGGTTTATTACGAAGTTGGAGAGCGTTTTACGATCACTAACGGGCAGCATGATGTATTATCAGGAACTTTTGCTTCCGGTGGCGTTTATTACAAGACCCGTCAAATGCCGGATGCTTTATTGCCTTACGCCAATCCGCCTGTAGACGTACTGTCAACCGATTTTAACTATTCTGATTTTTACCCATCCGCATTCGGCTCATTCGGAAGACCGCGCTATTATAATGATGAACTGGAAAAAACAGAGCGAAAGGCAGTTATTACATGGTCTGATACTTATGTATTGGGCAGTAAGCGGAATGGGCTTACTCGGTTCTACCCTGAAAATGTATACGGAGTGCAGGGTGGTCAAACCTCGGCCAATTACGGGCGAATCGTGAAGATGCTGCAAGTAAACAATGAGTTGGTGATTCTACAGCAACTAAATCATGGTAGTATACCTGTTTATCAGGTGGTATACACGGATGCTTTGCAGAAAACTACCGTTGCTGTCAGCGAAAAACTATTTAACCCTATCCGGTACACCACAAGTAAGCACATCGGAATTGGGGATGCAAAGGAAAGCGTCGCTATTTACAACAACGTTATTTACTGGATTGACCCTAACAGGTCGCAACCCGTAAGATGGGAAGGTGATGGGTGTTTCCCTATTTCGCTTAAAATGTCGAAATATTTCAAAACGACATTGCAGGCGGCATTTGGGTTGGGGTATAAGATAATTGGGTGGTATGATATATTTAATGATGAATATGTTATCTCCATTCAGCAACCGGGCGGTATCATTAGTACCTTTGCTTTCTCGGCAGCAAACTGGCAGTATTTAGAGACGTACACTATTGCGCCGGGTGATATAACCATTACTACGCCACCAACGCACTCTACGCCGTCTTATGATAGCGGCACAGGAGTTGTTACGCTGACGCCAGATGCTAACTACGTTGGCTCAGACACAATGGTTATTTCTTTTCCTGCGCCGGGGTTGGGGACGGTAACTAAAAACGTATGCTTTAGTTGGACTGCCGGAAGTGGAAGCGTTAATCCTTTTGCATTTACGTCTATTGATAACGCACTACTTGATACTTTATATTCCTCTAATGTTATCGGGGTTTCTGGCAATGATTACGCTGTACCGATCAGCATTACTAGTGGAGAATACAGTATAAATGGTGGCGCATGGACTTCATCAGCAGGAACGGTTAATAATGGCGACTCAGTACAAGTAAGGCAAACCAGTTCAGGTAGCAATGATACCACTACGACTACAACTTTAACTATTGACAGCCAATCTGCAAATTTTGATGTAACTACGCAAGCATCAACCCCCGCATTTAATGTTAATATTTATAATAATTCTTCTTCTGTTCTAATTGTAAGCACAACTATAGGCTCAAATGTATATGGTAATGTGAATCCAGGCGGGTCTATGAGTTTAAATGTCGCAGCTGGAACTTATACTGTCCAAGTTAAAACAGGAGCCGGAGGAACTAGATATGTGAATTGTACCGGGCAGACAGAGCAAAGTGGTGGCGCTGGATTTTTAGCTTCATTTACAGGTGTAGTAATATCCCTTGCTACTATAACGGTTATAGATATACAAGATACGCCATGAGTAACTACTCCGCAATAGAGAATAACCAATTACAAATCCTGCTGACTGACGTCTCTCGGTCAACAGGATGGAGTGTGTCTGGAAGTGTCGCTTCGCACGAATCTTGTAATAATGGCAGTATCTACTTACTCGGCTATCCTTTAACCATCGGGGCTACCTACGAGTATACATTTGAGGTATTGACTATAACAAGTGGTGTCGTGGAAACCAATATAGGTGCGTCACACTCGACTACTGGGTGGGTTCATGAGATTGAAGTGGCGACTTCGAGCCAGCTGTCCATATTCTCCAACGGTAACTGCTCCATCACAAACTTCACCATACGGCTTGTCGAGACAATCAACGACAACAAGGCGCAAAATACCATATCGTTCAGCGAAAAGACAAAAAAATGGGTGTCGTTCTATTCGTATATACCAGAAATGGCTATGTCGATGTTTACTAAGGTATTCAGTGGATTTGATGGCGATATTTACGTGCATGAGGCAGGAAGCGATTCGCGGAATAACTTTTATGGCGTACAATATCAATCTATCATACAGTTTGTAGATAATATCGAACCTGCTATACCTAAAACGTTCCAATCCCTATCAATTCAGTGCAATGAGCTGATGATAACAACCCCAAATGGTATACAGACGAGTTTGGGGCAGATAAGTGAATTGGCCGCAATAGACTACGTAAAGGCGTTCCTTGACGATGGTGTATCTCAGGTGAATGTGCAAGCATTGGAGGGTGTATATGCTGCCAATTTCAACAGAGATGCTAACACGGGGCTGTTGGATGGTGATGTACTTCGTGGCAATTACATGATCGTTGAACTAATCAGTACGGGCGCAGAAAGTTTGTTGCTATATACTATAAATGTGGTGAGTAGGCATTCGTCAATTGGTTCACGATAATTACTTATATTTGGTCAGATGGAATCTATTGAACTCAGCAAAGACATAGCACTCGACTTATTTCAGGTTGAATTGAGTAAAGGAAAAGTGTTCCATGCGCCTCTGGTGCATTTATTTACGCCGGGAATGTACACGCGCCAGATTTTAATGGAAGCTAAGCAAATTAATGTAGATGGCGAAGAATTGGAGAATTGGCACATTAGCAAAGTCCATAAAACTACACATGCTTTTTGTGTTTTAGCAGGGAAAGCAGCAGTTTATAATGGTGCAGACCAATTTTTAGGTTTAATTGAAGCGCCATTTACCGGAATCACAATTAAAGGCTCAAGGCGCATATTAAGGATATTTGAAGATATGATTTGGACTACCTCTCACCCATTGCCATATATTACAGGTGAGGAAAATAGTTGGAGTTCAGAAATGAAAGAAATGTTATTAATGCGAATTGAAGATGATTTGGTGGAAACACGCGAACTAAATATGGAGGAATTGAAGTGGCATTTGCAGCAGTAAGCGCAGGAATAGGCGCGGCGAGCATAGGGATCGGCATATATAAAGGGATAAAAGCAAGTCATGACGCTAATGCTATTGCCAAAAACAATCCCCGTCCCACCTATCGGATACCTGAAGAATATAAACAGAATTTGGCTTTAGCGAAACAAATGGCTCAAATAGGCTTGTCGCAGCAGGCGTATAACCAACAGCAGAACGCTATTACTTCAAATCAGGCAGGCGCGGTATCGGCGTTAGGTAATTCAGGCAATCCGGGCGGAAATTTGGCGGCTATTGTTCGCGCAGGAAATAATTCTATCGGGCAACTTAATGCACAGGATGCTTTGGCAAGACAGCAGGGTACGCGTTCTGTTATGGCAGCTAATAGCGCCATTGCGAATCAGAAATTGCAAGCGCAGCAGTATAACCAGTTTGATAAGTACTCGGAAAACTTTAACAGGGCGCAGGCATTACGGTCAGCCTCTAATCAGGATTGGAATAACGCCCTAAATGGTGCAGCAGGGTTAGCGGGTGGTTTGGCAAGTAATAACTTGGGATTTGGGAAACAAAGTTCCACCAGTTTAGCGCCGGGAACTGCAACCAACCTGCAAATACCACAACAGTTTTGGAACAGTCCAGGATTAGGCTATCAAAATCAACCTAATATGCCTATTGGCAGTAATTGGCAGCAATTCTAATGGCAGGCAATCATCTAAATATCGCTCCCGGTGTTGGCGAAAGTGCGTATTGGGATACAACTCCCGCTATACAGGCTTTTACCAATGTACTTGCGCAGCGTAAAGCAGAACAGGCTAAGAAGGATCAGGATTTAATAAATCAGGCATCCAAACTTAACCCTGAAGCCATACGCGATGCAGATAGGCAGGATTATATCAATAAATACAACGATTGGAAGCAGACGCAGATGGCTGCAAACCAACTGCCAACCAACTCACGTCAACGTTTAGACCAATTGGCGACAGCACAGCAGAAGTACAATGATTTGAATAACTTCATTTACGAGAGTAAAAAAGAGGCTGCTAATGAGCATGGCGTATCTAACATGTTGCTTCAAAATCCGCATATGTTTAGCGATGAAGCGCATGGGCAACTCATTAAATCTATGCAGTCTCCGATGTCACACTCTGATTTTATACCGGGGAATAATTACAATAGGTTAGAGCGGTACATCGATCATACGAAAGTTGATGAGGGCTTTGATGCTGCAAATAAAGAGGCGCTTAAGCAGCAGGAATGGAGCAATCCTATACAATCACAGGGCAGAGACAGGCAAGGTAATAAAACAGGTGTAGTGGTGCATAATGAACGCCAGGTAGAGCCTGAAGATTTGTTAGCTACTCACGCTCACATGTATACCCTATCGCCTGACATACGGGCCTCTATTGACAAGAGGTATGCAAACATAGAGGGGCAGAACCCGCAGGAAACTATGATGCTTAGATTACGCCAGAATGCTATTGATAGAGGGGATTTGACAGTTGGCCCAAATGGACAGTTACAAACTGCGGTTAATGAAAAGACGAAGCCTGAGTTTAAG
>Ga0207702_10000221_pt1 | contig 66273 bp, 68 predicted proteins | sample KBSCornC62_FD_184302 | JGI IMG/M metagenome (GOLD analysis project Ga0207702, IMG submission 184302) | Corn rhizosphere microbial communities from Kellogg Biological Station, Michigan, USA - KBS Corn C6-2 (SPAdes) (version 2) | ecosystem: Host-associated > Plants > Roots > Rhizosphere > Soil ...
TCCGATCTCGAACTTCACCGTCCGCCGTATCAGCTACGGTGAGGGTGTCGAGCGCGTGTTTCCGGTTCACTCCCCTCGCATCGCCAAGATCGAAGTCGAGCGTAAGGGTGCTGTCCGCCGCGCGAAGCTGAACTATCTCCGCAACCGTAAGGGCAAATCCGCCACGACGGTGAAGGAGAAGTCCGACCGCGCTTAATCCCTTCCGCGGCAGAGGATGCCCTGCACGCTCGAGCACGAGCTGCGCCTGCATGGCCAGGGCATCTTTCCCGTGGCGGGTATCGACGAGGCCGGGCGAGGTCCCTTGGCCGGTCCCGTCGTTGCAGCGGCAGTCATCCTGCCGCGCGAGTTCGTTTGCAATGAACTCGACGACTCCAAGAAGCTCACTCCCTCGGTACGCGAGACTCTCTATTCGCGACTGACGGAATCGCGTGAGGTCATCTGGGCCATAGGCATCCGCCAGGCGGAGGCCATCGACCAGGTAAATATCCTCCGTGCCACGCATGAAGCCATGCGCGATGCACTCTCTGCACTGACTGCCATGGCAGTGCATGCCCTCATCGATGGCCTGCCGGTCAGACCATTCCCCATTGAGCAGACGGCGATCGTGGGTGGCGATGGGATTAGCATGAGCATCGCCGCCGCAAGCGTGATCGCAAAGGTCACGAGAGATCGCATCATGCAGGAACACGCCCTCGCCTGGCCGCAATACGGCTTTGAGCGCCATAAGGGCTATGCAACCCCAGAGCATCTCGCTAGCCTCGAGCGCCATGGGCCGTGCCCCATTCATCGCAGAAGTTTCGCGCCAGTGGCACAGCTTACGCTCGCGCTTTGAGCAAATCGCATTGCGTGCAGCGAAGGATCCGCAACCCGCACACCTCGTCCTCGGTCGTAAAGGCGAGCAACTGGCTGCACGGCATCTGAAAAAGCGAGGATACAAAGTACTCTATCGAAATTTCCGAAACGACCGGGGTGGCGAGATCGATCTCATCTGTCGTCATGGGGAGATACTTGTTTTCGCGGAAGTCAAAACCCGGAGCAGTGAAAACTTCGGACGCCCCTTCGATGCGGTAGATCGAAAAAAGCGTCGTCGCATCGTGCGAGGCGCCATGGCATGGCTGCGCATGCTGGACCTTCCAGATATTTCATTCCGCTTCGACGTCGTCGAGGTTCTCGTCGGCGAGCCCCTCGAAATCCGCGTGATCGAGAACGCCTTTCCGATGCCCGCGGGATATTATTACTGAGGCAGCTCCCTCCCCTGTTTCCGGACTCCGGGATTTCCGCGCCCATCATAGCCCCGGTCATTTCTCCCGCTTTGACGGAAATAACGATTTGCCCTATCGATAATCCATGCAGTTATCGATGCGAACGGACTATGCCCTGCGAGCGCTCTTCACGCTCGTCGAGCACTATGGCGGCCAGCCCATTCCGATCGCAGAACTCGCTCGACGCAATGATGTTCCGAAGCGATTCCTCGAGCACATCATGCTCGACCTCAAGGAGCGCGGCTGGGTGAGCAGCGTGGCAGGCAAGAGGGGCGGATATGTCCTCGCCCGCAATCCGGAGCGAATTACGATGGGGGAAGTCGTTCGTCATTTCGATGGCTACCTTGCTCCACTCGCCTGCGTCTCAGTGACGGATTACAAGCGCTGCTCCCAGGAGCCCGTCTGCCGATTCCGCCGTATTATGCTCGAATCGAGGAACATGGTCGCCCGACTCATGGACCAATCCTCCCTCGCCGATGTCATGCGCGGCCACCCTGTGACGGACCGCGAAGTCACCTCCCTCCAGGGCGTGGACGGCGACGGCATTTGATCTCCAAAATTCCGAATCCAATTTACCCTTGATCAAAATAACGACCTATTTAATCGTTATTCATTGACAGGCGGACATCCTCACGTACACTCCGCCTCAATCACCCCGCCTCCTCCAATGAAATCGATTTTCCGAATCGCCCTGATCGTCATCGGCTCTTCGCTTTTTGCCAGCAACCTGATGGCTGCGGCGGCAAATCTGCTGAATGTCTCGTACGATCCCACCCGGGAACTCTATTCCGAGTACGACGCGGCATTCGCGAAATATTGGAAGGCGAAGACAGGCAACGACTTGAAGATCGACCAATCCCATGGTGGGTCGGGCAAACAGGCGCGCTCCGTGATGGAGGGTCTCCCGGCCGATGTCGTTACGCTGGCTCTGGCCTATGACATCGACTCGCTCGCAAGCAAGGGAAACCTGCTGCCGGCGGACTGGCAGAAGCGGCTTCCCAACAATAGTTGCCCCTATACTTCGACGATAGTCTTTCTCGTCCGAAAGGGAAATCCGAAGGGGATTCACGACTGGCCGGATCTCATCAAGGACGATATCCAGGTCATCACTCCGAATCCCAAGACCTCTGGGGGAGCGCGCTGGAATTACCTCGCTGCGTGGGCGGATGCACTCGAACGGAACAGCGGTAATGAGGATAAGGCGAAGGAATTCGTCATGGCGCTCTATCGGCATGTCCCGGTACTCGACTCCGGCGCGCGCGGGTCGACGATCACATTCACCCAGCGGGGAATCGGCGATGTTCTCCTCGCCTGGGAAAACGAAGCCTATCTCGCGCTCAAGGAAAAGCCAGGCCAGTTCGAGATCGTCACGCCGCCGCTGAGCATCCTCACCGAGCCTCCGGTTGCCTGGGTGGACAAGGTCGTGCAGCGCCACGGGACGCAGGATGTGGCCAAGGCCTATCTCGAATACCTCTATAGCGACGCAGCGCAGGACATCATCGGCAAAAACTTCTACCGCCCAATTGGCGCGGCCTCGAAGCAGAAATACGCGCATCAGTTCGGCGAAACGAAGCTGGTCACGATCGATGATACCTTCGGCGGCTGGGCCAAGGCTCAGGATAAGCACTTCGCCGACGGCGGCATCTTCGACCAGATCTACCAACCCTCCGCTCACTAATCTCCCCTCAATGGAGCGGCTTCCGGCCATGGCAGCCTTACCGATGAAAGTCTTAACCACAAAATCCCCATCCCGCCTCCGGGAGCGCCGTCAGGTGCGCCAGGTGATCCGCCCGATCGAGGAACTTGCGCGTAACTCGCAACACCTCTTCGCCGCGCATCTGGCCCTCACGGGAGCCCTCGGCGAGCGGCTCGTGCTGCCGCGATTCCTCTTTGCTGGCCCCGGCTCGAATGGCGCGAGCTTCCTGCGCGTGGGTATCTTCGGCGGCATCCATGGCGATGAGGAGTCGAGCGTGCTCGGTACGCTGGCGTTTCTCGAGCACCTGCATCGGGACCCGGAGATTGCCCGCGGCTACGAACTCTTCGTCTATCCCATCTGCAATCCGACCGGATACACTGATGACACCCGCTGGTCCCGATCGGGGCTCGATCTCAATCGAGAGTTCTGGCGGGAGTCGGCCGAGCCGGAAGTCATTCTGCTCGAGCGCCAGCTCACGAATCTCGCTTTCAACGGCATCGTCGGTCTGCATGCCGACGATACCAGCTCGGGCCTTTATGGATTCGTGAAAGGGCATTCGCTCACCCGGCATGTGCTGGAACCCGCCTTGGCGCGGGCGTCGACCGTACTGCCGCGGAATTACGACAAGAGCATCGACAACTTTCAGGCCAACGAGGGCATCATTGAATCCGGGTACCCCGGCATCCTCAGTGCGCCGCCCGACCAGCACCCTCTCCCAATGGAGATCGTCTTCGAAACCCCTGCCCTGGCGCCGATCAAGCAGCAGATCGAGGCGCATACGCTCGCACTGGAGGAGATTCTCCTCCGGTTTCGTGCTATGATTTCCGAGGCCCAAGCGATATAGCCCCGTTCGTGAAGCACCGATTCACGCTGCCAGGCTTTGGCCTGACTCTGGGATACACCCTTGTGTACCTCGCGCTCGTCGTGCTGGTACCGCTCAGCGCGCTGATCCTCAAAACGGAATCGGGCGGATGGGCGCATTTCTGGCAGACCGTCTCATCTCCCCGCGTCCTCGCCTCGTACAGAGTCAGCTTTGGAATCTCGCTTATCGCCGCGTTGGTCAATGGCGGCTTTGGCCTCATCGCGGCATGGGTGCTTGTGCGCTACCGCTTCCCGGGCCGCCGCATCCTCGATGCCATCGTCGACCTTCCCTTCGCACTGCCGACCGCGGTCGCCGGAATTGCGCTTACGACCCTGTATTCTCCGAACGAATGGATCGGCCGACTACTTGCTTATGATCAGCCGCTCGGCATGTGGTTGAGCCCGCATTCTCCCATCGGAGCATGGTTGGCCACCCAGCATTGGGCGAAGGAGTATCTCGGCCCCATGGGACTGCGCATCGATTTCACTCAACTCGGCGTGCTAATCGCACTCACATTCATCGGCTTCCCGTTCGTGGTGCGCACTATCCAGCCGGTGATCCAAGACCTCGCGCTGGATGTCGAGGAAGCCGCCGCGTGTCTTGGCGCCACACGATTTCAGACCTTCCGACGAGTGATACTCCCCGGCCTTTTGCCAGCGATTTTTACGGGGGTGACGCTCGCCTATGGGCGGGCTGTCGCCGAATACGGCTCCATCGTCTTCATCTCGGGCAATCTTCCTTTCAAAACGGAAATCACGCCGCTTCTCATCATTTCGAAACTGGAAAACTATGATTACACCGGCGCGGCGGCGCTCGGGTTCATCATGCTCCTTGCGTCATTCGTCATTCTGCTGGTCAGCAATGGCCTGCAGGCTTGGGACAATCGCCGGAAAGGAGTTGCCTGAGGCCATGGCTGGAGTGACCTCCTTCCCAACTACTGCCCGCGTGGAGCGCCCCGTCCGAGCCACCGCGGAGTCTCCGGTCATACGCGCCGTTCTGATCAGCGTCGTCTTCGTCTTTTTCACGCTGTTTCTACTTCTGCCACTCTTCGTGGTTTTCAAGGAGGCGTTCTCGCAGGGAGTCGCCGCGTTTCTCGCGGTCTTTCGCGATGATGCCACGGCCTCGGCCGTAAGGCTCACGCTTCTCACCGCGGTGATCGCGGTGCCGCTCAATACAATTTTCGGCATCGCTGCCGCATGGAATCTGACGCGGTTCCATTTTCCGGGTCGCTCGTTCCTCATCACCCTCATCGATCTTCCCCTCTGGGTCTCACCCGTCATCGGTGGACTGATCTACGTGCTCGTCTTCGGCGCGAATGGTTGGTTCGGTGCATGGTTTATCGATCACGACCTGCCGATCATTTTCAATACCCCCGCCATCGTGCTCGTCACGATGTTCGTGACGTTCCCATTCGTGGCGCGCGGTCTCATTCCATTGATGCAGGCACAGGGTACCAAGGAAGAGGAAGCCGCATTGAGCCTTGGCGCGAATGGCTGGCAGATTTTCTGGCGAGTCACCCTTCCGAAGATCAAGTGGGGCCTCATCTACGGCGTCATTCTCTGCAATGCGCGGGCGATGGGAGAATTCGGCGCGGTGTCGGTCGTATCCGGCCACATCCGAGGAAAGACGAATACCATGCCTCTCCATATCGAAGTTCTGTACAACGACTACCAATACTCGGCGGCATTCGCCGTTGCCTCGGTCCTGTGTATCCTGGCCTTGCTTACCCTCATCATTAAGACCTATGCGGAATGGCGCGCCGAGCAGCAGCTTGCCGAAGCCGCTAGACACACCGATCTTTCCCATAAGCCATGAGTATCGAAGTCCGCGATATTACGAAGAAGTTCTCGCGTTATCCGGCGCTGGACCGAGTGAGCCTCAAAGTCGAGACCGGCGAACTCATTGCGCTTCTGGGCCCCAGTGGCTCCGGAAAAACGACCCTGCTGCGCACGATCGCGGGGCTGGAGTTTCCCGATGATAATGAAGGCCGCGTACTTTTCGATGGCAATGATGTGACCGCCCTGAGCGCCTATAAGCGTCATGCGGGTTTCGTCTTTCAGCATTATGCGCTCTTCAGCCACATGGATGTGTTCGAGAACGTCGCCTTTGGCCTGCGCGTCATTCGGGGCGGCAAACGCCCACCGAAGGCTGCGATCGAGAAGCGGGTACTCGAGCTGCTCGATGCGGTGCAGCTATCGGGCTATGGCAAGCGGCTTCCAGGCCAGCTTTCCGGAGGCCAGCGCCAGCGAGTCGCGTTTGCCCGTGCGCTCGCGGTCGAACCGCAAGTGCTCCTGCTCGACGAGCCGTTTGGGGCATTGGATGCAAAGGTTCGCAAGGAGTTGCGGCGGTGGCTGCGGGAGTTTCGGGACAGGGTCAAACTGACCACCATCTTCGTCACCCACGACCAGGATGAGGCTTTCGAAGTCGCCGACCGCGTAGTGCTCATCGACAAAGGGAAAATCCAGCAAATCGGCTCACCAGCAGAGGTGAAGAAAGCTCCGGCGAATGTTTTCGTCGCGGAGTTCCTCGATCTGGAATGGCCCGGCGGCTCGTCCGCCCCACAGAGCTCTCCTGCCCTTCCTCTTTCGGCCTAAGCACCCCAAAAAGTACCGGCCGCATCAATCCGCAGGCAGGGCTCAACTCGCGCTCGTCCACCGGATGTAAAGTTGCTTATCTGATCGACCGCCTATTTCCGATGCCATGACCATCGCGCTCTTCTTTTTGCTGATCCTGGTGATCTTCATTCTCTTCGTCAGAGAGACCGTCCCTCCGGATCTCGTCGCTATTGGCGTAATGGTTCTGGTTACCCTGGTGGGCTGGATCTCGCCCAAGGAGGCATTCGCATCCCTCTCGAACGAGGCGCCGGTCACCGTGGCGGCCATGTTCATCCTCAGTTCCGGCCTGCAAAGGTGCGGGGCAATCGAGGATATCGGCCGCCTGCTGCGAAGGATGCCGAGCCTGACGGAACTTCACCTTCTCGTTTTGTTGATGGTCAGCGTGATTTGCTGCTCGGCATTCGTGAACAATACGCCGGTCGTTGTCGCCCTTCTGCCGCTCGTACTCGGAGTCGCGCGGCATTTCGACGTAAGCGCCAGCAAGCTGCTGATCCCGCTTTCCTTTGCTGCCATCCTCGGGGGCACCTGCTCACTCATCGGCACGTCGACGAATATCGTCGTCTCCTCCATCGCACACTCCGATTACGGCATCCGGTTTGGAATTTTCGACATCACGAAGCTGGGCGTGATCGTGGCCGCGGTCGGCGTCATCTATATGGCGTTGATCGGCCGACATCTCCTGCCCTCCCGCGAATCACTGGCAAGCCTGGTCGGCTCGATCTCCACGAGAGAATACGTCACTGAGCTTCTTGTGGGTGCGGATTCGCCTTTGCGAGGCCATCGCATTGATGAGACGGAGGTCCATAAGATCGCCAATGTCCGCGTTCAGGGCGTGGTGCGAGGGGATGAGTTCCTTCCACCGCCTTTTCACGAGATCGTCCTTCAAGCCGGCGATCGGATTGTCCTGGGCGCTCCGCGGACGGCGGTCGTGGAAGTGCAATCGCTTCACGACGTATCCCTTACCCAGGAGAGAGAGCTCGGTCTGGAACGCGTTCGCGCGGAAAACACTGTCGTTGTCGAGGCGGTCATCACCAACAACTCGCATTTCGCCGGCAAGACCCTGCGGGAGTCCCGCCTCCGTGAGAACTTCCATGCGCTCGTCCTCGCGATTCATCGTCATGGAGAAAACATCACCCAGAATGTCGGGCAAATTCCGTTGAAGTTTGGTGACACTCTCTTGCTTCGCATCTCGCAGGAAGGTCTTAGCCGTTTCGCAGGGAGTCCGGATATCCTTCTGCTAAACGACACCGCGATTCCAACCGCGCGGCGGAACAAGCAGCCCATCGTCCTGAGCGTGCTCGCTCTCGTGGTCGCGCTCTCGGCTTTCGACGTCTATCCCATCTCGATCCTTGCACTTGCGGGCGTGGTCGTACTGGTCTCCACGCGCTGTCTGCGGATGAGCGAGATTTACGATGCCATCGACTGGCGCATCGTCGCCATGATTGTCGGCATGATTTCGCTCGGTGCCGCGATGAAGAATGTGGGAGCCGACCAATGGCTCGTGAACGAGGTCGTGTCCGTGGTCGGAAAATCGAGTCCCGTTCTCGTGCTCGGGGCGTTTTATTTGGTGGGTACTCTTCTCACCGAGCTGATCTCGAATAACGCTGTCGCCATTTTGCTCACGCCGATCGCCTACCAGACGGCGATCAAGCTCCACTACCATCCCGTACCCTTCCTCATCGCCATTATGTTCGCCGCATCGGCCAGTTTTGCCACGCCGATTGGGTATCAGACGAACACCTTCGTCTATGGCGCGGGCGGATATAAGTTCAGCGATTTCCTCCGGGTCGGCGCGCCGCTCAATATCCTCTTCCTCGTGATCGTCACGCTCCTCATTCCCATTTTCTGGCCACTCCAGTAAGGGCCAGTTGCCGTCGGCCATCCCGCCACGCCAGAGCTTCGGCCGGCGGGGGACCAATCCGTCGGAGCGGCGGGATCAGAACGTGACGCCCATGTTCAGGCCGAAGAGATTTGCGTTGTTCACCATGCCGGTCCCATCTGGGCGGATAATGTACTGCCAGAACGGCTGCACGTAGAGGAACTTGCTGACCTGGGCACGATAGTCGATTTCCACCACCCCTTCGTTCGTCCGGCGAATGGTCTGCCCGGCATTCTCCTGCGCCACGATTTTATCGTAGCTGTAGTTCCCAAATCCGAAGACGACTCCGAGCTGATCCTTGTCGCGGCTCGGGATGAGACCTTTATAGACGAAACCCGCCTGAAGGTAGAACGGCATGGCGTTGTCGTAGGCCGGGGCGTAATTGATGAGCGAGAAGAGGTAGAGCCCCTTGTCGCTGAGCTCTTGCTTGGCTGCTGGCTCGTTCACTTCCTTGAAGCTCTTGCCGTCGGTCGCACCCTTCGCCAGTGGCGCAGGCTCTTCCTCCCGTGATGGCGCCCGATAGACCATCTGGTCGGCCTGCCAATAGAGGTCATACTTGCCGTCGTATGTCTGGCCATTGAACGACTTGTTCTCGACTCCCCAATAGATCCCTCCGAATGCGTATTTGCCGGGGAGCTTCGCCGCTCCGAGCTTGGGGGTGACACCCGTCTCAGCCAGGAAGTAAAGGCCGTTGAGATTCGGATTGGGCCGATACCCTGCAAGATCAAGGCCGTGATTCGACATGGCCGATCCATCAGGAATCGCGAGATAGAGGCCCGCCATCGTGTATTGCCAATCGACAGGCTTTACTTTGAGGAATCCACCCCATCCCGCGTAGCTGCTCCCCCATCCGAAGCCGTTCAGGCCACCAATGCCTTTCGAGGAAGCGATCGCGTTGTTGATGAAGAGTTTCGAGTCCGGTTGATCCAGAAAGAAGTCGTAGGGATCCTGCCACCCGCCCGAGATGGTGAGCAGGTCCTTCACGCCCAGAAGCTCGGGCGTCGTATAGGTCAGGAAGAATGGCATGAGTCGCCATTGCTGCCCGCTCTGGTACTTGGAGGGATTGAATGTGCTGGATGCACCAGCGTAGTCGTTCGGGTTTCGCCCATCGCGCCACCGCACCGACCCCTGCGCCGTGAGTCCCTCGATGCCGGCGAGCTTTCCGAAATCCAGTTTCAGGCCGAGGGTGATCTGCTCGTCGAATGCCCCATGCGGAGTGTCGATGCCGCCGCCCGTGAATCCATAGAAGGTGCCGATCCAGCTCCCATACAAGTCGATGCCGCGCCTCTCGAGCGAGTCGCGCATCCTAAACCAGTTTCCGGATGCGTACTTTCCGCTCCACCAGTTGGAAGTGCCCTCAGGGGCCATTCCCGGACGATTGGACAAGGCGTCCCGTGCAGGCCCGGCATGAAGGTGAGAAAGCGATGTCAGTATAAGGAGGCCAGCGACGAGGCTCGAGAGAGCCGGTGTGTGCAAACGTGAGAAGCGGATTGTGGTCATTTTCAAAGACGGAAACCGACGCGTCCCCCGCCCGGCATTCCGTGCCTCCCTTTATTGCGCTTTTCCGCCAAGCGAACGATGACCCGCCTCAAGGATGCCGCCAAGTACCACCCCAGCCGTTGCCGGAAACGACAGCGCCGGCGGATATCCGCCGGCGCTGCGCCTGAACTCCCTAAAGGCCTAGCTACTTGCCTTGAAGAAACTTGCCCCGTGGAGGGCGATTCTGTCGGGCTCGTCGCCCGATCCCCTATTGGGGTTAGAAAGTGACTCCCATGTTCACGCCCAGAATGTTGGCGTTGTTGATGAGTCCGGTTGCGCTCGGGCGGATGATGTACTGCCAGAACGGCTGCACGTACACGAACTTCGCCATCTGGACGCGGTAGTCGACTTCGACCACACCTTCGTTCGTCTGGTGCACCGTTTTGCCGGCATCCTCTTCGGCCTGCAGCTTGTCGAAGCTGTAGCTGCCGAGTCCGAAGGCAACACCGAGCTGATCGTTGTCGCGTCCCGGAATGAGGCCTTTGTAAACAAGACCCGTCTGGAAATAGAACGGCAGGACGTTGTCATACGAGGGCGCATACGTGAGGAATGCGAAGCCATAGAGGCCCTGGGTGCTCGGCTTGGCGGGAGCGACGGGCTCCTTCACCTCCTTGAAGCTCTTGCCATCCGATTCCTTCGAGTATGTGGTCGTCTCGGCGGCCTTCGACGGCTCCCGGAAGAGCATCTGGTCGGCCTGCCAGTAGAAACCATATTTGCCGTCGTATGTCTGCTTGTAGAACGATTTGTTCTCCAGGCCCCAGTAATAGCCGCCCATGGCGTACTTGCCGGGCAGGCCCGCGATCGTGGGCGTCACGCCGACTTCGCTGATGAAATAGAGGCCGTTCTTACTCGGGTCTTGCGCATAGCCAGCGAGGTCGAGACCGTGATTCGAGGTCGTGGTCGCACTCGGGATCGCAGTGTAAAGACCCGCCTGGACGTATGACCAGGTCGTGGGCTTCACCTTGATGTGACCGCCCCAGGAAGCATACGTCCCGTTGAATGGGAAATTCGCGCCCAGGCCCTTGGTCTGCGTGATTGCGTTGTTTTGGAACAGCTTCGAATCCGGCTGGATCGCGAAGAAGTAATAGGGATCGGTCCAGCCGCCCTCGATCGTCACCATGTCCTTCACCGGCAGGAGATCGCGGGATTCCCACATCAGGTAGAAGGGCATCAGACGCCATTGGACACCGACCTGATAGGAGGACGGATTAATCCAGGGACTCGCTCCCACGTAATCGTTGGGATCCCGCCCGTCACGCCAGCGGGCCGAGCCCTGCGCGGTGAGGCCCGTGATACCGAGCATTTTTTCGAAGTCGAGCTTCAGACCAAGGATGATCTGCTCGTCAAAAGCACCGTGCGGCGAATGGAGACCGCCGCCCGTGATGCCATAGAACGTGCCAACCCAGCTTCCGAATGGCTCGATGCCGTGGGATGCCAGAGTGTCGCGCACTCCGAACCAATTTCCGGAGGCATATTTTCCATTCCACCAATCGCTCAAAGACGATTCCGAAGTGGTGGTTGTGGTTTCCGGGGCAGGTGCCGGGGCGGGCCCGGCCTGCGCCGAGCCGAGTGCCGCCAGCGCGAGAGCGCCGCCGGCAAAGCTGCGCCCGACCGCCTTTCGCAGGGCAATAAGTTGAGAGGTCATTGTTTGTTTTTCTGAGTTGGGTTGTGTGTTCGGTCAGGCAGCGGGATGCGTGATGCGCGCCGGACGGGCCGGAGCTCATGCTCGTTCCACGCGAGCCATGTTTCGCGCTCCCGTTGAGCAGCCGCGGTGCTAAACCAGGCCAATGCCTCTTAAATACCCGGTCGAGTTCGTCCTCATCATGATGAATGAAATTCATACATGCCGCATTGGCATGTAATGTCCTCATTCAGGGCCGACGCATATACCTGGACCGTTCGGAAGCGAGCGATCTCCCTGCAACCGATCGGGCACCGCTTGTGGCATGGGGGAAGTGTCGAGCGGTTAAAAAACGACAAAAAAAAGGCCGGTCCTGCAATGGACCGGCCTCTTTGTTGATTTATCTAATGAGAGATGCGAGCGCCTTAGGCGATCTCGGCGACCTCCGGAGCGGGAGCACCGCCTGCGGCTTCGTCGCGATCTTTCATTGCTGCCCTGCGGCTGAGCTTTACACGGCCCTTGTCATCCACGCCGATGCACTTGACCCAGACGGCATCGCCGACCTTGACCACGTCCTCGACCTTCTTCACGCGGAAGTCGGCGAGTTCGGAAATATGGACGAGACCGTCCTTGCCCGGCAGGACTTCAACGAAAGCTCCGAACTCCTTGATGGAGACGACGGTGCCCTGGTACATCTCGCCGATCGAGATTTCCTTGGTCATGCCATTGATGATCTGCTTGGCGCGGGCGAGACTGTCACCGTTGCTCGAGTAGATGTGCACGGAGCCGTCGTCCTCGATGTTGATCTCGGCGCCGGTCTCGGCAACGATGCCCTTGATGGTCTTGCCACCAGGTCCGATGAGCAGGCCGATCTTGTCGGGGTTGATCTTGATCGTCTCGATGCGCGGAGCGTATTGGCTCATCTCGGTGCGCGGCGCGGCAAGCGAGGCTTCCATCACGTCGAGCACCTTCTGGCGGTCGTCGCGGGTGCGATAAATCGCCTCCTCCATGAGCTTGAGCGAAATGCCCGGAAGCTTGAGGTCGAGCTGGAAACCGGTCACGCCGTCGCGTGTTCCGCAAAGCTTCCAGTCCATGTCACCGAAGTGATCTTCACTTCCGATGATGTCGGTGAGAAGCGTGTAACGGCTGATCTGGTCGCCGCTGAACTCCGTCACCAGACCGCACGAAATGCCGGCCACAGGCTTCTTGATCGGCACACCGGCATCCATGAGGGCGAGAACGCCGCCGCAGACGCTGGCCATCGAGGTGGAACCATTCGACTCCATGACCTCGCTGCTGATGCGAATCGCGTAAGGGAAGTCGCTCACGTCGGGGATGACGGGCTCGATCGAGCGCTCGGCCAGAGCGCCGTGGCCGATTTCGCGGCGGCCAGGGCTGCCGGTACGACCGGTCTCACCCACCGAGAAGGGCGGGAAGTTATAATGCAGAATGAACCGCTTGGTCGTCTCGCCGCCGGTGTAGCCGTCGAGATCCTGTGCTTCGTCCGCCGGGGCCAGCGTCGCAAGGCAGAGAGCCTGGGTCTCACCGCGCTGGAAGAGCGCGCTGCCATGGCTGCGCGGCAGCAGGCCGGTCTCGGCGCTGAGCGGGCGAATCGTAAGCGTGTCGCGGCCGTCGCAGCGCACCTGCCTGTCGAGGATGCTGATGCGGAAAGCCTTCTTCTGCAGATAGTCGAATGCCTGGCTGATTTCGAACTTCGTAGCAGCCGGGAACTTCTCGAGAATCGCAGCGCTGACCTCGTCCTTGAGGGCACCGACCGCCTTCTGGCGGGCGACCTTGCTCGGCGTGTAGATTGCGGACTCGATGCGGTCACCCGCGACGGAGTAGGCGATCTCGAGGAGCTCGTCGGCGACGACAAATAGCGGAGCGACGCGCTTCTGCTTGCCTGCGGCTGCGGCGAGTTCCTTCTGCGCGGCGACCATCTTGGCGACCTCGGCCTGCGCGAAGTGCAGCGCGGCAACGAAATCGGCTTCCGGCACCTCATCGGCCTCGCCCTCGATCATGATGACCTCGGTTTCGTTGCCGACATAAATAAGATTCAGATCGCTGTCCGCACGGTCGCTGTGCGTGGGGTTGGCGACGAACTGGCCGTTGATGCGGCCGACGCGCACGGCACCCACCGGGCCGGCGAACGGAATGTCGGAGACACAGAGAGCTGCGCTCGCGCCATTGATGAAGAGAATGTCGGGATCGACCTCGCCATCCGCGCTCAGGAGCACGCCAATGATCTGCGTATCATAGAGATAACCCTTGGGGAACAAGGGGCGCAGCGGACGATCCGTCATGCGGCAGGTGAGAATTTCCTTCTCCGAGGGACGGCCTTCGCGCTTGAAGTACCCGCCAGGGAACTTGCCAACGGCGGCGGCCTTTTCACGGTAATCCACGGTAAGGGGGAAGAAATCCTGGCCTTCCTTGACAGTGGTGGCGGAGACGGCCGTCACGAGGACGATCGTTTCGCCGGAACGGACGGTCACGGCACCGTCGGCGAGCTTCGCGAGCTTGCCGGTTTCGATGATGATGGGATGCTGCCCAACGTGGGCGGTTACTGATTGTGGCATGTTATGATTTCAGGATTGGCAGCGCCGAAATCATGGGGGAGTGGCGCCGCACGGGGTGTGTATGTGAAATGCCAGAAAGCCCCAGCTAAAGGCCGGGGCTTTCGAAAACTGGCATCGGGTGAGTCCGCGTTACTTGCGGATTTGGAGCTTCTCGATGACCGTCTGGTAACGGTCCGAAGCGGTGCGCTTCAGGTAATCGAGGAGACTGCGGCGCTGGGCGACCAGCTTGAGCAGACCACGGCGCGAGGAATGATCCTTCGAGTGGCCTTTGAGATGCTCGGTAAGTTCGTTGATACGCTTGGTCAGGAGCGCGATCTGCACGTCGGCGCTACCGGTATCTTTGTCGTGGAGGCGCAGGGTTGCGACCTCGCTGGATTCATTCTTTCCCATTTCTTTCAATTAAAATAGTCCTCGACCATGCCACGCCCGGCAAATGGAGGCAAGCAGGATTTACAACCTACTTCTTTGCCCGCAGCCAAATCGCCCCCGTGACTGCCAGGAGAAGCATGTCCCGAAGGATCGGCCAAAAGAGGCCACCAGTCTCTGGAGCGGACCCGAAGCACCCGCATTGGATATCCAGACCCCGCATCCAGGCCTGGATCAGGGCAAGGAGGAAAACGATACAAAGCGCCGCCACGATGCCAGCCGCGGCCCGCAGGCTCCTGCCGAAAATGAGCGCGAGCCCGCAGACGATCTCGAGCCACGGAAGGTAAAATGCCAGTGGTAGCGTCGCAACCTTCGGCAGCAGGCGGTAATTTTCGATCGCCTGCTGGAAATCCAGGGGATGGCCGATTTTGAGTGCTCCCGCATAGACGAAGAGCGCTCCCAATGCGACGCGCAGCACAAGGACCATCAGTGCTTCGATCCTGTGGCCCATGCCTCCCAACCTCCTTCCAATACATAGACGTCAGGCCATTTGGTGGCCTCGATGAGCCGCCGCGCCACGGCCTCGCTGGTCTCGCACGAATCGCTTCGGCAATATACCACGACCTTGTTTCCTGGCTGCCATCGGTCGATCACCGCAGGGAACTCTGCATCCCAGGATCCCGGCCGAAGAGGCAGAGCCCCGGGGACGTGCCCGCGGTCATAATCCTCCTCCGGACGCGCGTCGAGCCACAGGATGGAGTGCTCGCGCGCGGCGGCAGCGAGTGGGATCCGCGGGATGGATGCGCTCTCACCCTCGATCCGGCCATGGCGGGCATGCCATCCGTATGAGACGACCGCGAGGATGAGCGCCAGCCCCAGGATGCGGAGGGCATCCCTCATTTCACATTTGCGTAACATGTGTATCGGCGCACCCCGATATGCGGAAATGCGACCTCGATCACGACATTCTCCCGCCAGCAGGAAGCCACCGATTTCGGAGTGACCTCGAGTTGGTATTTCCGGCCAGGCTCGATCGTCTGGAGCGAGGTATCGAGACGATCGGGATTCGCAATGATCTTCACGGATTGCGCTGGCTCGTCGGCCTCGGGAAAGCGGATGTGCACATCCGCCGAGCCTGTCTTGTATCCTCTCCCCCAGAAAAGCGCCTCAGGATCGATGCGCGCGAGAGTGTTTACATGCACATGAAAAGTCAGCTTTTGCGGAGGCGCTCCATCGTTCGTCTTTACGGTGATCGTCTTGGTATCATCACCCATCACGCCGATGATCCACATTGCGGCATGAAGATCGCCGCCCTCACCTGGCGCATAACGCGTGCGCGCGAGCTGGGCCGCAGTGCAACTGCAGGAAGGCTTCATCTCCGTGATTTCGACCGCCCGGTCACCAGTATTGCGGAAGTGGAAGACCGCTTGAGCTTGCGAATCGGTCGATTCGGCAGTCACGTCCACTTTGGGTTGATCGAAAACGATTGCCGCGCGGGCGCAACCGACACAGAGCAGCAGGATTCCAAGTCCGATTCGCATCGCGGCTCATCAAATCCCGAAGCTTCCCGTTCGTAAAGCGAACAAGAATCGAGACTTGCGCGAGCGCAATCGGAGCTCACACCGTCTGCTCGCGATGCGTGCTGCGCAGGTGAATGGTCTTTTTGTCGAGATTGTGGACTGCCCGGATGTAGCGCACCGTCTGGCTCCGGGCGCGCATGAGGATCGAATGGGTGATGGCCGTATTCCCGACGAGTTTGACTCCAGGAAGGAGCGCGCTGTCGCTGATGCCGGTGGCGCAAAAAATCGAGCTCTCGCCGACGACCAGATCGTTCGTCTTGTAAATGCGGCTCAACTCCACGGGTGAGACCGTCTTGAGGAGGTCGGCGCGCTCGGCATCGTCTCTCGGCCACATGCGCAGGAGGATTTCGCCGCGCAGCGCCTTGAGCGCGGAGGCGGTAAGCACTGCTTCCGGTGATCCGCCGATGCCGACATAGAGATCGACGCCGGAATCCGGCAGCGACGGCGCCACCGCCGCAGCGATGTCTCCATCTGCGATCATGCGCAGGGCTGCACCCTGCTGGCGGACGATCTCGAGATATTTCTGGTTACGCGGCCGATCCAACATGACCACGACCAGATCGCTGATGCGCTTTTTGAGCGCCGCCGCCGTGTAAGTCATCACTTCGCCGAAATCCATTTCCAGCGTAAGCGGCGGAATCTTCGTATGCTCGATGGCTTCGCGCACAGCCGGCCCGTAGGCGAGCTTCTCCGAGTAGAAGCTCGGGATATTCATCATCCCTCCGTCGCCTTCGTCGGGCACATGGGTCGCGGAGAGTACCGAGATGGAGTTCGGGAGCCCTTTCGAGATATTGCTCGTACCGTCGATGGGATCGAGGGCGATGTGGAAGCAGGGCGACCCCTCGCTCCACGTACCAAGTCGGTCACCGAGAAAAATGCCAGGCGCATTGTCCTTGATGCCCTCGCCGATCATCACCTCGCCGCGAATATCCACGAGATCGAAGACGCCCTGGATGGCATCGCATGCCGCGGCATCGGCAGCCTCCTTGTTCCCGCGGCCCATCCAATGGATGGAATTCAGCGCCGCGTTCTCCGTCGCCCGTACGAATTCGAATTCGATATTCCGCTCCGTATCGTGAATGGTTCGCATGCGATGGTTTCTCGCAGAAAACCGTGAGGCGAGCCAATGCCGACTATCGGCGGCTCATGAATTTCGCCACAGCTGATCCTTCGTGGCATTCATGCATAAGCCAAGCCAGGCAATCGGATCAGGCGGCCACCTACTTTGGCGGAGCCCCGCGACTGTGGGACCCGGCAGCGGCCGGTTCGTTTTCTGCGGTAGGCGAGTCGCGCCGCGAGCGCCGTGGATTTTCCCGGGGGCGCAGACGCCCCACGACCGAATTCCCGGCCTATGCCGCGATGCGCTCGCCCGGACCGTCGATTTCGCGGAAGCGGAATCGCTCGTGATATTTGCCGCCATTGTGCTTGCGGCAGCACTTGATGCAGGCAACCCGGGATTTCACCCGCCGGACGCGAGCCATCACGGTCTCGCATTCCGGGCATCGGTAAAAATACTTCCGCGCGAGACGACGAGGCTTGAATGGCAGGTCGTGGCAGCGCTTCTCATCGGGAATCCCGAGATCGGCGCAGGCCTGCAGCCACTCGTCGCCATGGGCGGCTATGCGGCGGCGACCGGCGCGGTGTTGCGCCACGAGATGGGCCAGCTCATGCCGCAGCGTGCGCTGGACCTCGCCAGCGGAAATTTCGATGAGCTTGGGATTGAGGACGATCTGCTTGGTGCGATAGCACGCGATGCCAGCAGTGGTCCGCATGCGCGGATTCCACGAGACACCGACGCACTTCGCCAATGCGGGGCAGCCGACCTGCCTGGCCAGGACGCGAGCGACCTCCTCGAGAATGGGATCGCGGCGCAGGCTGGCACCGCCACGCGGTGCTCTGGACTTGGGCGCGGCGCCACGCTGGGGCAGACGGTTGATCTGCTTCAGCAAATTCAATCCGAAATTGAAGACGAGTTGGTGCGGTGAGCGTCTCATTCTTCCGGAGTCAGGTTTTGGCGTTCGAGTACACGGGATAGCGCGGTCAGCGCGGCCTCAATGTCGGTCCCCGTGGTCGATTTGCCCAATGAAAAACGCACTGTCGCGCGCGCCGCTTCGTGAGGCACATTCATTGCATGGAGAACATGTGACATTTGCACCGAGCCTACCATACAGGCCGAGCCACTCGAAACACTGATTCCCTCGATATCGAGCCCAATGAGGAGAGTCTCCCCATCAGCCCCCGGAAAACTTACATTCAGAGTATTACCAAGACTGAATTCAGGATCACCATTTCGGATGGCAATAGGGTACTCGGCCCGAATTCCCTCCCAGAGCCAGTCCCGCAGCCCAGCCTGGCGCTCCTGCTCGGCCTCCATGTCCCGGTGTGCGATTTCCGCGGCGACAGCCATCCCGACGATGGCGGCCACATTCTCCGTGCCGGGTCGGCGCTGATTCTCCTGCGCCCCGCCGTGGTGCAACGGGATCAGAGGAAGACCGGCACGCAGGAACAGGGCACCAGCTCCCTTCGGCCCATAGAATTTATGGGCGGCGATCGACGCGGCATCCACTCCCAGCTCGTGAGGCTGGACGAGTTCCTTCCCGAAGCTCTGGACCATGTCGCTATGGAAGAGCACATCGCGTTCCCGGCAGAGAGAGGCCAGTTCGGCAATGGGCTGAATGGCGCCGGTCTCGTTGTTTGCCGACATGATCGAGACGAGGCTGGTTTCTTTCCGTACAGCCGCCAGCAGGTCGTCCGGATCCACCCGCCCCGTGGAATCCACGGGCAGGGCAGTCACTTCGAAGCCGTGCTGGGCCTGGAGAAATTCCAGCGAGTGGAGCACGGCATGGTGCTCGGTCGCGGCAGTAACTATATGCTTCCCTTTTTCCACATGGGCCAATGCAAGGCCAACGAGGGCGAGATTGACCGATTCCGTTCCCCCGCTCGTGAAAATGATTTCATGCGGTCGCGCTCCCATGAGGGCGGCCAGCCGGTCACGCGCATCATCGACCGCCGCGCGAGCGCGGCGTCCCTGGGCATGAATGCTCGAGGGATTGCCGAATTCGTCGCGCAGGTAGGGAAGCATCGCCTCCAGCGCCTCGGGAGCAAGGGGGGTGGTGGCGTTGCAGTCTAGATAACCCATTCGAGCTCCTGGGCTTGCGGGGCGGTCGACCGCTTGGGCACCACCTTGAGCTGCGTCTCCTCGTAAAAGACCAGGGATTGCGCCGGCACGCTGTGCATGAGGAAGACATTGGCTCCGATCGTGGAGCGCTCGCCGATCACGGTCTCGCCGCCGAGCACCGTCGAGTTCGGATAAATCGTCACCCCATCCTCCACGTTGGGGTGGCGCTTGCCCCCCTTCACAATGCGGCCCACGGTATCTTTCTGAAAGCTTCGCGCCCCCAGGGTCACGCCGTGATAGAGCTTCACGTGATTCCCTATTGTGCATGTCTCTCCGATGACAACACCCGTGCCGTGGTCGATGAAGAAGTGGCTGCCGATCTGCGCACCCGGATGAATATCCATACCGGTGCGGGCATGGGCCCACTCCGTCATCATGCGAGGCAGCAGTGGCACCCTCGCCTTATAGAGCCGATGAGCGCAGCGCTGGATCGCGATGGCAGAGACGCAAGGATATGAAAGCACGATCTCTTCGTTGCAGGCCGCGGCGGGATCTCCCTCGTAGGCAGCCTCGATATCCGTCCGCAGGAGTTCGCGTACCAGTGGAAGCTCCACGAGAAAGGCATTCATGATCTCGCGCGCTTTCGATTCCGGACATTGCGGCTCGGTGGTGCGCAAGCTGCGGCAAATCTGGTCCTCCAGCCTCTCCACCAGGCTGCTCACCCGGATTTCCGTAAGCTGAGCAAGAAAGTCCCGGTGGATTGGCTCCTCGTCGTGGAAGCCGGGAAAAAGAAGCTGGAGGAGGTCCTCGCAGATGGAGGCGATCGCCCTGGTCGAGGGCAGGTTGAGGCCGTCCGTATTATTCAGGCCGCCGACCCGCTCGTAGGAATCGAGCAGACTGCGCACCGCCTGTTGTTGAGTGCTCTCCATCGGGGCAGAAAATATCGGCCCCGGCGACCAATTGTCGAGCGGGCGCAGGTGGGAATTTTATCCGCCGCCCGGAGATACACCCGGGCGGCACGCTAGGACGCGGCAGCGAATTACTCGGCGCCGGGGACTGCCCCGTCTCCGATATGGCACCGTATTCCCTTGGTCTCGATACCGGTCCGTTCCTTGTAGGCGGAGACGATGGCATTCGCGGCGCGCTCCATGGAGTCGGCATCGACGACCACGACAATGGCGCCGCCAAATCCCCCGCCGGTCAACCGAGCGCCGTGCACGCCCTGCTGTTGGAGCGCGAGTTCCACGAGGGCGTCGAGTTGAGGAGTGCTGTTCTCGAAGTTGTGCTTCGAGCTTTCATGCGAGGCAGCCAGCAAACGGCCGAAGGAGGCGATATCGCCATTGCGCAGGTAGCCGAGGGCCTCGAAGACGCGCTCATTTTCGCCGACCACGTGGGCTGCACGGCGGCGCGGGAGATCCGGGAGTCCGGCTGCGGCCAGTTGAGCAGAGGTCGCATCGCGCAGGGCAGGCACACCGAGGAGACGGGCCGCCTCGAAGCACTGGGCTCGGCGCTCGTCGTATTCACCGCCATTCAGCGCATGGGCGACTCCGGAGGGAATCACCAGCAAATCGATTCCCTTCGGAAAAGGAATTCTCTCGACCGACTCCGCACGGCAATCAAGGAAGATGGCGTGCTGCTTCCGACCGAAGACCGAGGAGACCTGGTCCAGCAGTCCGCAGCCGACTCCGACGAATTCATTTTCCGCACGGCGGCCGAGCTTGGCGAGTTCCAGCGGAGACAGCTCGATCCCATAAAGTTTCTGCAGGAAGACACCGGTCGCGACCTCCATCGCTGCAGAGCTCGATAGTCCAGCGCCCACCGGCAGAGTCGTCGAGTACTCCGCATGGAAGCCATCGATCTCCCGTCCGCTCTTGCGGAGCATGGCTGCGACGCCGAGCGAATAATCGCTCCACGTCCCGTTCGGCTTCAGCTCTTCACCTGCAGGAATCGATGTCGTCTCGAATCCGGCGCTCGCAACGGAGATGCAGCCATCCGCCGTGCGCTCACCCTGCACCGTGACCCCCAGGTCGATCGCTGCGGAGAGCACCACTCCCTCATTATAATCTGTATGGTTTCCGAGCAGCTCGATGCGGCCCGGAGCAAAAGCGGAAATCATAAGCCGCGAATCTGTAAGGGTCGTACAGGAGTTAGCCAAGAACGATTCTTCAGGCTCTCGATCTTTTCTTGCGAAGGGGCAAACCGTTTGCGAGGCTTCGAGCGAACCTCAGCCGAAAGGTAATTTTATGTCGGAAACCACCACAGAGTCGTCAAATCTCGCGGGTCAGAAACTCGAAAGTGGGGCCGCCCACGCCAAGGCCGCGATCGCGGAAACCACCTCCGCCGCAAAGGATGTGTTTGAATCCGGGAAGCAGCGCGCGCAGACCGCGATCTCCTCGAGCAAGGATCACCTCAGCCAGGCGGCCAAGGATCTCGGCGAAGCAGCCACCGCCAAATATGGAGAGCTCCGCTCCCAGGCAGCTCAAAAGGCCGAGGAATACAAAGGCCGCGCCCAGGAAGCTTTCAGCGGAGCCTCGGGCAAGGCGCAGTTTTATCAGAGCGAAACGGAGCAGTTCATTCGTGAGAAGCCGCTCCAGGCCGTAGGCATCGCCGTCGCGGTCGGGTTCGTGCTCGGTTTGATCATGCGTCGCTAGTCATCCCCGCTCTGCTCGGATGACTACTTCAACCGCCCAGGAGGGGCCGGCCAGTCCGGCCCCCGAAGGCATCACGGCCGAAGCGCTTCGCCTCTTTGGCTCGATTACCCGGCATCTGCAGGGCCTCGCAGCCCTTGCAGGCCTGGAAGGCCGCGAGGCCGCAACGCTGTATCTGCGGATCTTGATCGTGCTCGGGGCCGCGCTCTTCTTCGCGGCGTTTGGGTACGTTTTCGTCCTGTTGTTTGTCGCCTTTGCGTGCGACCGGCTCTGGCATATCGACTGGCTCTGGATTTCGCTCGGCTTCGCAGTCCTGCATCTCCTGGGGACGGCAGCCGGCCTTCTCTATATTAAAAAGCAGTCTCGCACGCCCGTCTTCCGTGGCACCGCGGAGGAAATCCGCAAGGATGTCGCCGCAATGCGGGGCAATGCCACTCCTCTTATCTGACCCTTTCATCCGAACTTATGACCGCCGAGGAAATCCGCCTTCAGATCGATGCCAGCCGCCGTGCGATCCAGGCGGACTATGCCAGCCTCCGCGCAGAAATGGATGTGGCAGCCAAGGCAAAGCGCGCCATCATGCAACATCCCCTTCCGTGGCTCGGGGGCGCCGCCATGCTCGGCTTCCTGTTCTCTGGACGGAGGAGGGAAAAAGTCCGCAAGCTCAAGGTCAAAGGCGGCGGAGAAGTGAAGACGGTGGAGAAGTTCACGTTCTTCGGAGCCCTGCTCGCCATGTTCCGCGTCCTCCTGCCGCTGGCCAGACCGGCGATCCAGGCGATCGCGACACAGAAGATCACGGAGTTTGCCTCCCGCCGAGTGCGGTAGCGCTCTATCGCAGCCGCTTGATCTCTCGCTCCGCCGGCGCATAGCCGGCATCCCAGGCGTTCTTCCAGTAAAGGAGGACGGCTCCCGCATCCTTGATTGCGAGCATCTGGTCTCCCGGCGCATCCACGTGAATGACGCCCGCCGGGGTGCGTCCATCCCGGAGCACGACGTAATCGCCCGCAATGGGGAAATCGGCATGAAATGCGGCATGCCCCGCTCCTGCTGACACCTGCGGCACCGCCACGGCGACCCGCACGCGACCATCCGCGACCAGGCAATAGTGCCGCTTGATATAGGCGCGCATTGCATCGGGATATCCAGCCCCACCGCCGACCACCATAGGAGTCGTAGCCAATCCCGCCGGGGATGGCGCCTGCAATTTCCCTGTCTCGATACCGCGCAACGTCGCGAGGACGTAAACGAGATAAATGGGCCTCTTGCGAAAGACGGTCTCCCCCTTGACGTCGAGGATTGGCTCGTTGGGACTCGTGAGGGCCAGCGCATCCCGCAGGAGGGCTCGCTGCTCGCCCATGCCGTCGTGCCAGGGAGCATCTTCGATCACCTGGTATACGAGCAGCCCGAGACAAATCGCGAGGGGAGCCCGCGTAAGCCAGCGGCTATGCGAGGCCAGCAGTATGTCCGCCCCCGCCAGCAAGAGAATCGGATAGCAGGGAAGGAAAGTCTGCTTTTTCAGCGAAGGACTGAATCCGATGATCAGGAACGTGTAAAATGCCGCGGAAAGAAACACAGCGATCCACAGTCCCGAGCCGCCCTTTCGTCGCATGCGAATGGCGACCAAGATGGATGCCACGCAGCCCACTACGAAAAGCGCGAGCCTCCACGTGGAAAGCCCGCCGGGTTCGTTCACCGTGAAGAGGCAGTATTTCATCGCGGCATACGCGCCGTGCTTTGCAAACCACCCGAGGAAAGCGGCAGGCACGACGATGAATCCAAACGCGACCGCAACCGCGCACTCGATAATGCGCGGAACCGAGTATGCGCGGCGGAACTCGGGATCCAGCAACCAAGTGGAAGCCCAGCCAAGTCCCAAGCCCGCGAGCAGGACGGTCGTCTTGATGGATGCCATCAGCGCCGCTCCGAGGAGCAGCCCTGCCGGAAAGAACGTCCGCCAGCCCGGCATTCCTGGCCGGACCAGCATCCATAGTGCGGCAAACCAGAGCACGGTCCATAGGACGTCCGGCCGGAACTCGATTGCCTTGAGTGACCAGTCCGCGAGAGCGAGAGTCAAAGCCGTCCCCCATAGGGCGACACGCGAGCCGCAGAGTTTTCTCCCGAGGAGATAGAATAGCGCGACCGCGCCAAAGCTCAGCGGGATCTGTGCAAGGCGCGCGATCAGCACGATATTCGGAGTCTCCCCGGCAAGCCGTGCAAGGGGTAAAAAGAGCCAGGCAAAGAGCGGCGTGTGGTTGTCGAAGCAATCCCGATACGGCACCTCGCCCCGCAGCCAACTGTAGATCACATGGAGGCATTGCGGCTCGTCGGAATCCACGCCATGCCGAAACAGCAAGCCGACCCGGAGTGCCAGCAGCAATGTGATAGCCGCCAATGGCAACCACTCCGCGTCGAGCCACGATTGCGTTGCGACTGGGCGGGCGGAAGTCTTCATCGAAGCGAGGAGCTTTTGCACGAGCGAATGGTCGGTGGCAACCCCGATCAGTGCCATCTTGACGAATGCCACCCCCGGGACTACCGCTGTCGCATGTTCCTTGTCGAAATACCTGCCGCAACTCTGTGGCGTTGCCGACAAGAAAACTTTTGTCCCCTTTGGAAATCTCCGCTTTAGTCTCCCACCGTGAGTGATTCGCCCCAGTCAGCCCCCGCTCTCTCCGCCACAAGCGTCGAAGTCGTGCACGAAAACCATCCCCTCCTGGCTCATGTCGACATGTATCTGCAGGTCGGAAAAGAGCACAACGCTTCCGACATTCATTTGGCAGTAAACTCGCCGCCCATGTGGCGCCGCTTCGGCATACTGCAACCGATTTGGGACGATGCCCCGGTACTCACTGCGCAGGATACCGAGGCGCTGGCGATGGGCTTTCTCTCGGCCGCTCAGAAACATCACCTCGCCGATATCGGAGATGTGGACTTCGCGTATGCGAACAGCTTCGGGCGCTTTCGTACCAGCGTCGTCCGCCAGCGATTGGGCCTGGACCTCGTCTTCCGCATCATTTCGTCCAATCTCCGCTCGATGGATGACCTCGGGCTGCCCTCCGTCCTAAAACTCCTCACCCAGTACCAGAATGGCCTCGTGCTCGTCACTGGCTCGGTGGGAAGTGGAAAATCGACTACGCTGGCGGCGCTGGTGGACGAGATCAATAAGGCCCGGCATGACCACATCATCACGCTCGAGGATCCGATCGAGTACATCATCCCGTCCAAGGGGTGCCACGTGACTCAGCGCGAGGTGCACACGCATACGAAATCGTTCGCGAATGCGCTGCGTGGCGCGCTGCGCGAAGATCCAGACGTCATCATGGTGGGTGAAATGCGAGATCTCGAGACCATCTCGCTGGCGATCACGGCCTCCGAGACCGGTCACCTCGTGCTCGGCACCCTCCATACAGCGAATGCCGCGCGCACACTGGATCGCGTGCTGGACGTCTTTCCGGTCGATCAGCGCGATCAGATCCGCATCATGGTGAGCGAATCGCTGCGCGGCATTGTGTCGCAGCAACTCGTCCCGCGAGCCGACGGAAAGGGCCGCGCACTGGCGATGGAAATCCTGATGAACACCCCGGCGGTGGCCAATATCATTCGCGAGGCGAGGACGTTCATGCTGCCGGGCGTCATCCAGACCGGCAAGCGCCTCGGGATGAAGCTGATGGACGACTCCCTCGCAGAACTCTTCCAGTCGGGGATCATCTCCGGCGAGGAAGCGATGGCTCGCGCTGACCAAAAACCGTTCATGCGCCAGGTCACCGGCCTGCAATAACCCTCCATCTTCACGTCCCTCGTAATTTCCCTCCCATGGCTTACATCGACCAATTTTTTCAGGTTCTCATCGACGCGGGCGCGTCAGATCTCCATCTCGCGGAAGGCCAGCCTCCGAAGATTCGCCGGCATGGCGAAATCATGCCGATCCGAGAGGAGGTCATGGAACGCGACGAAGCGACCTACATGCTGAGCGAGATCTGCTCACCGAAGCGGTGGGAAGCCTTCGAGCAGTCGGGCGATCTCGACTTCGCCTATGAGATGAACGAGGACTCCCGCTTCCGCTGCAACTACCTCAAGCAGGCCAATGGCTACGGTGCTGTCTTCCGCCTCATCCCGACGAAGATTGCCAGCCTCGAGCAGCTCGGAGTGCCCTCGGTCATCAAGGAATTCGGAAAAATGCGTGCGGGGCTCGTGCTGGTGACCGGACCGACGGGCTCAGGCAAATCGACCACCCTTGCAGCGCTTATCGACTACATCAACACGAACTACTCCCGCCATATCGTGACGGTCGAGGAACCGATCGAGTTCGTTCATGGGAACAAGCGCAGCATCATCACCCAGCGCGAAGTGCCGGAGCATGCAAAGTCGTTTCCGACAGGCCTGAAGGCGTCGCTGCGCGAAGATGCGGACATCGTCCTCGTGGGCGAAATGCGCGATCTCGAGACAATTTCACTCGCGCTTACAGCTGCGGAGACGGGCCTGCTCGTGTTCGGCACACTGCATACGAACAATGCCCGCAAGACCGTCGATCGTATGATCGACGTCTTCCCGTCCGACCAGCAGGCGCAGGTCCGCACCATGCTCGCCTCCTCGCTGCGCGGCGTCGTCGCCCAGCTTCTCATGAAGAAGGCCGATGGCGGCGGTCGCGTGGCCGTGAACGAGATCCTCGTCGTCAATAGTGCCGCATCGGCCATCATCCGCGAAGGCGCCACGCAGAAGCTGCAGGACGTGATCGTCGGTGGCCGGGCGGAAGGCATGCAGTTCATGGACGATGCAATCTGGGCGCAGCTCCAGCAGGGCATCGTCTCGCCCCATGAGGCCTACATGAAGGCCATCGACAAAGGACGCTTCAAAAACTTCCTGCCGCCCGAGGAAGCCGAGCTGGCAAATTCGGCCGGCGCGAGCGAAAGCGAATCCCCCGCCGCGAAGAAGGTGGGCGAAGGTTCGCTCGCTCAACGCGCGGCCGCACCACCAGTCCGGCGCCCAGGTCAGCTCCAGTAAGATCGCGCCCGGGCAGACGGCGGCCCAGGTGCATTCAAACAGTCCGCCACCAAACGGCACCCGTCTTGGACCTTGGACCTTGGACCTTGGACCTTGGACCTTGGACCTTGGACCTTGGACCTTGGACCTTGGACCTTGGACCTTGGACCTTGGACCCTGGACTTCCATATGGCGTGGACGACGCGGATTCGCTATGGACGAGGGCGTGCCCCGTCCCGCCAAAAGCTCCGCGCCGCGATTGCTCGTCGTCGACATCAGCAACTCGTTCACAAAGCTCACCGTCGCGTATCGCGGACGACTCGGGGCTGTGCATCGCATTCCCACGCCGGAACTCAACCCAGCCCGGCTGGTGGAAGCTACGGAGGGACTCGCATTCGATCATGCCGTCTTTAGCTCGGTGGTCCCAAAACGCAGCGCCGTAGTGCGAAAAAACCTTCGCGTCCCGCTGGTCGAGGTGAACCATCTCGCACCCCTCGGCATTGGCATCGATTATCCAGATCCCGCCACCATCGGTGCCGACCGACTCGCAAATGCCGTGGCGTGCGCCGCGATGCACGGCAGTCCGGCCATCGTCGTCGATTTCGGCACGGCCGTGACATTCGACGTCATTTCGGGCGATGGCGATTATGTGGGCGGAGTGATCGCGCCCGGCCTGAGTGCGATGACGGAATACCTGCATACCCGCACGGCCTTGCTGCCTCTCATTGAGTTGAAGGAACCCCGGCGCGCGGTGGGGAAATCCACGCGCGAAGCCATGCTCTCGGGTGCTGTGTACGGTTATCGAGGCCTCATTTCCGAGATCGTCCGCCGCATCAGCGAAGAGGCATTCCCTGGCGCCCAGCCGAAGGTCGTGGCCACCGGCGGAGATTCCAAATTGATCGCGCGCAAGATGCCGCTCTTCGATGCCGTCGATCCGCTACTCACGCTTCATGGCCTGCGGCTCGTCGGCGAGAGGGCGTTTTGTTCGGTTTGAGAGTTGAGAGGACTTGTCGGCTCGGGCGATTCTTTGTGCAGGCGAGGTTCCGTCCGAGCCGTAGATGAAAAGGTGGAACGTCCGGCGGCTGCCGGATCCCTAATGCGTCTTGTTTCTATTAGCCGCGCGTGGCGCGGGTTGATCTTTAATGAAGCGCGTTAGGGACAACGCACTCCACCAAACATCAGCGTGAATCGACGCCGACTCATTTCCTCCCCCGCGTGCCCCACCTTCGCAGTATGATGATGCCCTACCGGATTTTCACATTCCATGAAGTATCGGCTAAAACTGCGCGCGTGAGTCGTCGGCAGGCGGCGGAGGCACCTGCTGCTGGGACTGCGGCGGCGGAGCGCCATTGCCGGAGTGGAAATAAAAGTACTGCACCGGCAGGGTGATGAGATCGAGCGGCAGCACAAGTGGCACGAGCGCGTAATAAGCAGGCTGCGCGTTGTATGGCGGTCCCTGCGGATCGCTCGGCGGCGCCTTGCCTTCGGCGTGGGCGATCATGTCCAGAGACATGCATGACGTTCCGAGCACAGAGGTGAGCACGGCCAGCGTTGCGATACCGAGGGCTTTCATGAGTTCCTGCAAAGATTCTGCGCTCCAATTTCGCCGGGCGCGCCGGCAATTCAACTCGAAAACCTGGGCTCGCGGGCGATTGCGCGGCGCGGCGCGCTCCAAGGGTGGTAGTGTTATGGAGGGTATTTGCAGCCGATTTCTCAAAGAGCATCTCTTCCGCTTGACACGAAAACGCAATTCGCTAGCCTCTCCCTTCCGACAATTTCCAAGGAGCGCATATGGCACATACTGAAGTCATTCTTACCGTCAATCATCCGCCGCTCGGCGCCGAGGCGGATATCGTCCGCGTACGTCGCGGCTATGCGCGCAACTTTCTCGTTCCGCAGGGCAAGGCTCTGGAAGTGACCAAAGGCTCGCTTCGCGTGATCAATCACCTCAAGGCCAAGCGCGCCGAGCGCGAAGCCCGTGAGATCACGGCCGCCGAGGAACTTGCGTCGCGCATCAACAAGCTCAAGCTCACGTTCACGCTCGAGACGGGCGAGACCGGCAAGGCTTTCGGCTCGATCACCGCGAAGGATCTCACCGAGCGTATCGAGTCCGAGCTCAAGGACGTTACCCTGCCCAAGCATGCGGTGACCCTCGAGAGAGGCATCAAGGAGTCCGGCGAGCATGAAATCGCCGTGCGCCTGCACCCCGACGTGACCGCGAAGCTCAAGATCAAGGTCGCCGCCAGCCAGCCCGAAGGGGACGAGGCCAGCGAGGAGTCCGACTCGAAGAAAGCCAAGAGCTAACCAATAATGTCTCCAGATTCTCAGGCTCGTCTGCCAGAGAATCCCCCGCACGCCAACGGGGAGTCACAAACCGAGAGCCGCCCGCGGAAGGGAAATTATTCCCAAAAGCGGGCGTCTTATTTACCGGATATTCACAGGACTCTCCCCCAGAGCCTCGACGCGGAAAAGGGAGTTCTCGGCTCTGCCCTCCTCTCTCCCAGCAATGTGCTGGGCGAGTGCATCGAGCGGCTCGACGAGAACCACTTCTATCACCCGGGCCATCAGATCATCTACCGGGAGATGATCGGCCTTCAGAACGCGGCGAAGCCGGTCGATTTCATCTCCCTTACCCAGATCCTCAAGGACAAAGGGGATCTCGATAAGGCGGGCGGCGCGGCCGCGATCTCGGAGTTGTTCACATTCGTGCCGACTGCGAGCAATGCCGATTACTATATCGACATCGTCCGGGAGAAATTCCTCCTCCGTCAGCTTATCCAGGCATGCACTGAGTTTGCGGGCCGAGCCTATGACGAGCAGGGCGAGGTGAAAAACCTCCTCGACGAGGCGGAGTCGAAGATTTTCCAGATCGGCGAAGAGCGCTTCAAGGGCACATTTGCCGACATGCGCACCGAGGTGATGAACGCGATCGCGAGCATCGAAAACCTCTACAAGAATCGCGGCGGACTTTCCGGCCTCTCCACCGGCTTCAAGAAGCTGGACGAAATGACCGGCGGCCTGCGTGGGTCGGAAATGTTCGTCGTCGCCGCCCGTCCCTCGATGGGAAAGACGGCATTTGCGATGAATATCGCCGAGCACGTCGCCGTGAATCTCGGCAAGGCGGTCGGCGTCTTCAGCCTGGAAATGAGCAGCGGCCAGCTTGTCCAGCGTCTGCTTTGCTCGCATGCCCGCGTCAACCTCGGCCGGGTGCGCGACGGGTTCCTCTCCCAGCACGACGTCACCAAGATCACCAAGAGCGCTGCCACATTGTCGAAGAGCCAGATCTACATCGACGATACCGCGGGCATCAGCATCCTCGAGTTGCGCGCCAAAGCCCGCCGCATGCGCGACCGGCACCAGATCGAACTCATCGTCATCGACTATCTCCAGCTCCTGCGCTCGACCTCGAAGCGCGGCCAGGACAACCGTCAGATCGAAATTGCGGAAATTTCCAACGGCATCAAGGCGCTCGCGAAGGAGCTGGATATCCCGATTATCGTTCTCGCCCAGCTCAACCGTAACCCCGACGCCCGCACCGGCGCGGCGAAGGGCCGCCCTCGCATGAGCGATCTGCGTGAATCCGGCTCGATCGAGCAGGACGCCGATGTCATCGGTCTCCTGATCCGCTCGGAGGTGTATGAGGACGACGAGGACTCGAAGAAAGAAGTCGCCGGCGAAGGCGAGCTCATCATCGCGAAGCAGCGAAACGGCCCGATCGGCGATGTCCCGCTCACATTCCTCAAGGAATACACGCGCTTCGAAGACCGCGCCGAGTCCAAGGAAGAGGCGTAGCTCCGGAGTCCGGGCGATAGCTGGAGGAATCTGGAACTCAGGAGAGATCTGAGTACCTGGAAGGTTGGTTCGATCCTTCTCCCTGGCGTTTCTGCCGCAGAAGAAGAGGCAGAAAATACCGGGCATCAGCGGCGTCAGCCAGTCCCTTGAGGGCGGTAGGGTGTGTCGCGCGCCGCGACCGCCGTGGATCCCCTTTTATTCGGTGAGAGCCCTCTTCGCGTATCGGAACCCGATCCAAAATTCAAAAACCTAGCGGCGACAGCGATCTCGATCCCTCGGATGATGACCGTCTGGAGGGCGGCGACCTGCGTACCATGGAGTATGGCAGCGCAGACGCTGCCGCATCCGAAGAAAACGAGCAGGAATGTCCGACAAATTCCGCCGTGGGATCAGGCGAGAGGCGAGTTCTGGACGCGGCTCGTCATGCCTTGGCCTGGTCGATGCGGCCTGCGGCGTAAGCCTCGAATACGCGCCGGATTTCGTCCCGCACGCGTCGGAATATGGCGAGGACTTCCTCGTCGGATCCATTCGCATGAGCCGGGTCGTCGAATCCCCAGTGGTGACGATTCACCTGCCCCGGGAACATTGGGCAAGCCTGATCGGCATTTCCGCAAACGGTAATGACCGTTTCCACATTCTGCCTGAGGAATTCCTCGAGATGCTTCGATCGGTGGCCGGAGATATCAATGCCGATCTCGCGCATCACTTCAACGGCCTTCGGATGGACGTAGCCGGCGGGCCGAGAGCCCGCGCTTTGCACGTCTATCAGGTCGCCGGCGGCCGCGCGGAGGATTCCCTCGGCCAGGTGGCTACGGCATGAATTTCCGGTGCAGAGAATCAGAACAGTGGGTTTGTTGTTCATGTGAAGAGAGCTTTTTAGGTTTGCGGGATGGCTCGTTGATACCAACCGCGGCTATCCACGCAGATGCGGCATACGGAAAGCATTACAGGAACCTCGACCAGCACCCCGACCACCGTGGCAAGAGCGGCGGGACTCTTGGCCCCAAAAAGCGTGATGGCGACGGCTACCGCGAGTTCAAAGAAGTTGCTGGCACCAATCAATGCGCCGGGGGTGGCAATGTCGTGCCGAACCTTGAATAGTCGCATGAGACCGTAGGCGAGGCCGGAGTTGAAATAGACTTGAATCAGGATCGGCACGGCGATGAGCAATACGGCCGTCCAGTTGGTAAGAATGTTTTCCGCCTGGAATGCGAAAATCAGCACGAGCGTTGCCAGCAGCGAAAGAATGGTGACAGGACGAAATTTCGGCAGGAAATGTGTATTGAACCAATCCGACCCCTTGGATTTTACGAGAATCGTCCGACTCATCCATCCCGCCGTCAGGGGAATCACGATGAAAACAATCACCGAAGTAAATAGCACTTCTCCGGGGATATGTATGCCACTTACGCCCACGAGAAACATCACGATAGGCGCGAAAGCAAAGATCATGATGAGATCGTTGATCGCAACCTGGGCCAAGGTGTAGGGCCCATCGCCGTCAGTGAGATAACTCCAGACAAACACCATCGCCGTGCAAGGCGCGGCTGCCAGAATGATAAGTCCAGCCACGTAGTTTTTCGCCGTCGTCGGATCAATCCATCCGAGAACCGACGAGAAAAGCCATTGAACGAAAAACCATCCAAGGAGAGCCATGCTGAATGGCTTGATGAGCCAATTTACAAACAGCGTGATAAAGAGGCCCTTGGGCTTTTTTGCCACTCCTTTCAATCCACCGAAGTCGATTTTTAGCATCATCGGATAGATCATCAGCCAGATGAGCACCGCGATGGGAATGTTGACGTGAGAATCCTTCCCAAATTCCAGCTCGCTTATTTTCCGGATCCAATCGGGCAGTAGCTTGCCGAGGGTCACGCCTGCAATCATGCAGATCAGCACCCAAAGGGAGAGATACCGCTCGAAGAAATCGAGTCGCTTGGTAGGACTTGTGCTCATCGTCGATTAGCAACAGCCTTCTGGTCCGCACCCGCAGCTTCCCGACTCTTTCACCAGCTCGACACCGCCAAGCACGACGCGCCGGATCGGCTCTCCCGTCTCCGGGTGTTGCGTGAGCGGGGATGCGGAATCCTCCTGCTCGATCTCGTAGTGCCGGGGCTCCTCGCAGCATCCCTGGGGAATCGTCTCGTAAACGTAGGTTTTCATATGTGGTTTGGTCAGATGTGGTTGGTTGGTGTCTGAAAGAGTGCCTGGAGCGCCTCTGCGCCAATGGGTTCCTCGGCCTGCCATGGAAGTAACACGGCGCGGCTCGCCAGCGATTCCACGACCTCGGTCATGTAGGGAACCTCGTTCGCCGCCCGCTTGCGAAGCAGCGGATCACAGGTATCCAGACCATGCAGGCTTTGGTTGATAATCCAGGCCGAGGGCTCGATGCCCGCCCGGCGCAGGTCGGCTTGCAAGGCGGCCGCCTCGTGCACGGGAGTCGCCTCCGGCAGGGTCACTAGGAGAACGCGCGTGTACGCAGGATCACGCAGGCGCGGCAGCAGCTCCCTCACTTCGGCAGGGGTGCTTTCGCGGGATTGGCGGCCGAGCTCCCGATGGTAGGCCTCGGTCGCATCGAGCAGGAGAAGCGTGTGACCGGTCGGCGCGGTATCGAGAATGACGAAGCGATCCTTTGCAGATGCCACCGTGCGGGCAAAGGCCCGGAAGACCGCGATCTCCTCGGTGCACGGTGAACGCAGGTCCTCCTCCAGCAGCGCGCGGCTGTCGGGGCTCAACCCAACACCTTGCGTCGAAAGGACCTCATCGACATATGCCTGTGTCTCAGCGACCGGATCGATGCGTTGCACCGAAAGATGATCCACATCCGCGCCCAGCGCCTCCGAGACATGCGCTGCGGGATCGGTGGTGGAGAGGACAACTTCGTGCCCTCGATTGGCCAGCGCCAGCGCCAGGGCCGCCGCCACCGTCGTCTTGCCCACGCCGCCCTTGCCCATTGTCATCACGACGCCGCGACCGGATGCAGCCAGGTCGTCAACCAGCTCGCCGACGGACTCGAACTCCGGAGCATCCGGCAAAAACGGAAGCTCTCCGGCATCCGGACTTCTCTCCGACCCGATCGCACGCAAGGAATCGAGACCGATGAGGTTATGCGGCCGTAATGGCACTTCGAATACGGGCAGAGTTCCGAGGAAGGATTGGAATTCGATGAGAGCGCGCACTCCTCGCAACTCCAACGAAGCCGCGATGGGATCATTGGGATCTCGCGCCGTGAATACGCCATTGAGAATGAGGCTCTGGTTCTGAATCCCCAGTGCGCCCAGCTCCCCGTGAGTCCGCTCGGCTTCACGAAGGGGCGCAATCGACGTACGGCTCACGAGGACAAGTGTCGTCCGATCCGCATCCGAAAGCGCGTCGAGAGCCTTTTCGTAAATCGCCCTTTGCTGATCGAGCCCCGCAAGTGGGCCGAGGCATGTGGTGCCGGAAGTGTTCGTCTCGAAAAATCCGGTCCATGCCTTCGGCAGCGCCAGCAATCGCAGCGTGTGGCCCGAGGGAGCCGTGTCGAAGATGACGTGATCGTAGCCCTCTGTCGCTGCGGAGTCGCCAAGCAACCGGGCAAATTCATCGAAGGAGGCGATCTCCGTGGTGCAGGCGCCCGAGAGCTGCTCCTCCATGCTGCGCAGCGCAGCTTCCGGCAGGATGCCCCGCATCGGCTCCACGATCTTTGCCCGATAGGCGCACGCGGCTTCCTCCGGATCGATGTTCAGCGCGAAGAATGACTTCGCACCCGGCACCGGTCGAGCCTCGCGCCCAAGCTCGACGCCGAGGACCTCGTCGAGATTCGAGGCAGGATCCGTGCTCACCAGCAGCACGCGATGCCCGCGATCCGCAAGCGCGAGCGAGGTCGCGCAGGCGAGCGAGGTTTTTCCCACCCCACCTTTCCCGGTGAAAAAAAGAAACCGTGTCGCTCGATCGATGAGCTGGGAAAGCGGCGCGCTCATCTCATCCCTTGGCACGCGCGAGCCATTCTCCGCGCATTTCCTCGTTCGGATATTCACCCTTGAGCACAAGCTCCCCGTCCACGAAGACCAGCGGCAGAACTTCGATGCCCTCGCTCTGGAGCAGTGCCTTCACCTCCGCATGCTGCGCGAACGCGATCGGCTGCTGTGAGAGATTGTACCTTTCGACCTTTACACCCGATTCGGCCAGATCCCGCAGGAAGCCGGCTACCCGCACCAATTCGGGATCGACATCAGGACCGCATACCCCCGTCGAGCAGCACAGCGCGGGATCGAAGATCTGGATCGTTTTCATATTTCGTGCTCCTGGATTTCTTCAGCAATCACATGGGCTCTTTTGCCGGAGTGCGCCCTCCACCCAGTCGCAGGAACCCTTGATGCCCCGGAGATTTTCCAGGTCCGCGCGGAAGCGCGGATCCGTCTGCACGCAGTCCTGAAGGCATTTGAGATTGGTTTCCAGCTCTGCGGGCCGCACCGCAGGCAAGCTATAGATCATCCAGTTCCCATGGCGCGTGCACTCGACCATTCCGTGCCGTCGCAGATACGCGAGCTGCTGCGAGACCTTCACCTGCGGAAGATCGAGCGCCTCCTGGAAATGACAGACACAGAGCGGCCCGTGCGTGAGCAGATGGACGATCCGCAACCGCGTCGCATCACAGAAGCACTGGTAAATCTGGATCAGGTCCACAGATTGGTAACATACAGATTTTTGAATATACGTAAACTTGTATATTTATTGTCTCTTCCCAACACTCAATGTGAATAGATACTGGTATCTATTCATGTGAGCCAACTTGCTCATTCCGTGAAGCTTACCAAAGACGCGCCCGACGGGATGAATAGATTCTCCGTCATCGTTTCCGACTTTTCTATGCCCGAGCCACCAGATCGAGAGGTCGATCTGGAACGAGCCATAATCTCGTTTCCTCGTTTCCTGCCCATCCGCGAAAACGATGAAACGAACGGAAATGGAGTCGAATTTATTCTGTAAATCGGCCCGGGGACATGGAACCGAAGTACTCGGCCTCGCGATTTGCAGATGCCGAGGGTCCATGGCGGATCTGGGTCCTATTGAGCCAAGGGCCACTCCGTAATTGGACGCAAAACTTTCGAGTCACACGAAGTCTGCGGAGAAGACGACGCCAGTTGACATGTCATCCGAATCGAACGACGCTCGCCACGCTCACGCTGCAGCGCATCAGGTGTTCCGGTATGGGTTTGTATTTTGAAAATCCATTCCACCATGCGTTGGCTTCCCAGCATGCCTCCAGGGAAACGCAAAAACTCGCGTTTACTTGAAGGCGGCGCGGGTTGTCCCACGTCAAACCGGCGCCAGCTTGACGCGAAAACGACCGTACTCCTGCATCACAATTTATGCAGGGCAAGAGACTTGAATCCCGTACGCCAATCCGAAAGGAGCCTGTGAAGCTCGCCGATAATGTGACCGGCCACCAGACGCCGAATTTGAAACTTCTCATCCAACTCGGAGCGGAGGAACGCGAGGAGCGCCTCTTCTTTGCGAGGCAGCAGGATCTCGGCGTGGAAATTACTGCCTTCCTTTCGGGCCGGCCATTGAACGATCCGGTGTTTCGCGCCGATTTGGAACGCGATATGGCGAAGGATCTCGCCGATTTCACCGGTCTCATCACATTTCATGGCGCGTTTCTCGACCTCGCGGTTCATAGCGCGGATGAGATTATCGCTGCTACCTCGCGTCGCCGTATCGAGAGCGACCTGATCACGGCTCGAGGGCTCGGCTGCCGGAAAATCATCTTCCATCTCGGCTTCAATCCGCTGATTGGCGGCCAACGCCACCGCACGGAGTTTCTCGAGCGGAATATCTCCTTTTGGAATGAGATCGTGGCGCGCCATCCCGATTTCGAAATCTGCCTGGAGAATCAATGGGAGACAGATCCGACGATCTTCGAGGAGCTCTTCGAAGCGGTCGACCATCGTCGCTTTGGGATGTGCCTGGATGTCGCGCACGCGCATGTGCACAGCCACTTCGCCCCGGAGGCGTGGGCCGAAAGAATGCGTCCGCACATTCTCCATCAACACTGGAGCGATAACCATGGCGATCGGGACCGCCACGCAGCGCTCGGGGCCGGCAATATCGATTGGTCCACCCTCGCCGCCCCGGCCGTCCCCGTGACGCTCGAAATGAATTCCGTGGCGGCCCTGCGCCGTAGTCTGTCGTTTCTCGGACAGCGGAAACTGCGCCCGACTTTCAATCCATACCCAACCACGTTCGAACCATTGCTCTCATGATTACGATCACTCCCTGCCGCACGCCGTCGGATCGCCGGCTTTTCGAGCGAATCCCCGAGTCCTTACACGGGAGCCATCCGAGCTTCGTCCCCCCCTTTCCTGGAAGCATTGCCAAATTCCTGAAGCCCGAAAGCCTGTTTAACCGGCAGGATGGCACGATCACCGGCTTCATCGCACGCAGGGATGGGCGCCCGGTCGGCCGCATCGCCGCCATCCACAATCGGTCGCACAACGCCTATTGGAACGATCGCATCGGTTTTTTTGGCTTCTTCGCCTGCGAGGATAACGAGGAGACGGCCCGTGCGCTTTTCGAGCAGGTAGAGAAGACGCTGGCCAATGCCGGCTGCGACGCGATCCGCGGCCCCTACAATCCTTCCATCAACGAAGAATGTGGCCTGCTCATGGAAGGGTTCGACGAGCCGCCGAGCATCTCCATGCCATGGAATCCTCCCTATTATGCGCGCCTCATGGAGAGCGTCGCACAGGAAACCACCCGCACGCTCCTCGCCTATCACCTCCCGCTGCATATCGGCATTCCAGATCGGGTGCAGCGCGTTGCCAACCGGCTGAAGGCCCGCTCGAAGAACGTGCGCATCCGCTCGTTCGACATGAGCCGTCTCGATGAGGAGCTACGGCTCGCGCACCGGCTCTACAATGTCACCCTCGACCGCAACTGGGGCTTCGTTCCCATCTCGCTCGAGGACCTGCTCGCGTCGGCGGAAGACCTCAAGGCTTTCGCCAATCCCGAGTTTCTTATCTTTGCCGAGGTCGATGGCGAGCCGGTCGCTCTCATGCTGACGCTCCCCAATTTCAACGAAATCCTCATTCGCACGAAGGGCGTCCCCCATTTGCTCCGACTGCCATGGATTCTTTGGCTGATGAAGACCCACAAGATTCGCACCGTGCGTCAGGTCGTGCTGGGGATCGCTCCTGAACATCGCGACAAGGGCCTCGCCGGGCTCCTCTGCAACGACATGGTCCTGCGCACGCAGCGCACCTCCGAGTCGGCGGAACTCTCCTGGATCGAGGCGAACAATTCCCAAGTCATTAATATCATCGGCCTCATGGGAGCCACGCAGTCCCGGAGCTATGCGATTTTTGAAAAGCCGCTCGCGGGCTCTCAAAAATAAAATCCGAAAACAATCGTGGACTTCCATCAGAGGACGGCGAGCGTGACTGATGGAAGCCCCCGAGGATACCCCAGTCGGAACTCCGAAAGAGCTCTATGAAAGCACCGCCGAAACGGAGGCAGCCATCGAGCGGATTCATGGCCATTTCCGAAGTGTTCGGAAGGCCATGGCCGACGAGAAAATGAGCAGAGGCCGCATGCCGAAAAAAGCCATGCTTTCGACAGCGAAGGCCGCTCAGCCAGGCTAGCTCCCGCGAAGCGTATTCGTGCTCCTCAAGCACGGGACCTTCCAGAATAGCTCATCTGGATCGGTTCCGGTCGAGCTCGGCTGGGATTCTCCTGATCTTCCCGATGAATCGGAGGGCACGCAGGCTTTTGTTGAAACTCGCCGGCTCTCCGATGCCAGCTGAGGGGGACAGGATGGAATTTTACTCCTCTCCGGCGCTCGGGCGCGAAGGTGGCTTTCTTTTCTTCTCATCCACACAATCGTCCTGACCCGGCGCGGGGGTGCTTCCCGGCGGGTTCGAAGAAGCGTCGTCGGGGATTTGCCAGCGGCCACCCACTGCATCCAGCCACTCCTTGCTTTTGCCGCTCATTTCGTCCGGGACAGGCCGTGGGATCAATCTCAACTCCCCCGCGATCACATCCAGGTATGCGCCTCCCAGCCAAACACTGCCATCCTTCTGACGGTCGACGAGGATCGGGACTCGCGCGTCCTTCAACTGGACGTAGCTTATTTCCCCAAGAGCGCTAATGTCTTGCGGCCATGCTACGATATGGCTTGGGGTGATACGTTCCGATCGGGCGCTTCCGATCCGGGCGTAGTAAACCGGGTTCGAGCAAACAACCTTTTCCCGACCACTGATCAAGGTGATTGTTTCCATTCCTCTGGCATTATTGCACGGAGCCTACCTTCAGCAAAATCGGTTCCAGCCTAAGGTTCGATTCGAAAATTCGAGAAAACAGGGATAAAGCCCCCGCGAGCCGTTGATGGAATCTGCGTCGCATGAAAAATCCACGGAACCCGACGGCGGCTTCCCTACCGCAGAAACCGAACCCGGCAAATGCCGGGCATCCTTGGCGGGAGCTATTTCTTTGGGTGGTAGGGAAGCCGCGCCGCCGGGTTCCGTAGCTTCTCATTTCCATCCCGCGTGTGAGGCATGGGAATCTAACTCGAAAATTCTATGACACCGGGACGAGGCCCCGCCTGAAGTGTGGATGAAAAGGGAGAACGTCCGCGACTGAGGGATCCCCAACGCGTTTGGTTCATAATTGCCGCGCGTAGCGCGGGATTACCTTTAACCCGCAAGTTCACGTATCTCCGAAACGTGAAATCCACCGGATTAATTCCTCAACGGAGTTTGAAGATCGCCTGCGAGTCGACCGGCCAGAGAATCCGGAAGGTTTCCTGCGCAACCATGCGGTAAGCGGCGACGAATCCCGGTACCATTTTCTCCAAGCCCAGCACGGGACGAATTCTTTCGAGGGTCTCGGCGGGGCGGTCGGTGTAGAAAAAGAGATTGGCGCCGTGCCCGCCGTGATCGATGCCGTCGAACATTTTCCAAAGATCGGGCTCTTTCTGAAGCGGCGCCTCGAAGTCGCCGACCCCGCGAAATTTCTCCAATGCCTCACCTCTGAACTGAAGAACGAGTTGGTAGTTCATGCGGATCTTTCTTTTGTGGATTCTCCCGGGTGCCTCTTCAGCTCGCACAGCAGGCTCGGAAGGTCGACGGTGCGTCTCGTTTGGGGTAATGCGGCAGCGATGGCCTCACAGATGTCGGAGGTGAAAGTTGCGATGCCGCAGCGACGGGGTACATAGTCGCCGACGAAGGCGAGATTCCTGGTGCAAAAGGGGCTTCCCATAGGCTGGCGATACATGGATCGCGCACCTTACGGGGGCGGAGACAGGAGTGCCGGAATGGCGACCAGCCCGCACGAAACAGACCTCACTCTCGTTCGAACCGGCTGGAAGTCAATACTCGCCACAGTAGCGGAGCGAATCCTGTAGCACCGGACCGCGGCGCGAGAGCCGACGCGGCGGCGCCGGAATGAAAATGGATGTCCTTGCTCATCGAGCCGGCCGCATCGAGGGAGAGCGGTCGATGAAGGGATATTTTTCCGCGGGAATGCTCCCTCAGCCCGAGGAATGGGAGCATGGCGACATGCTGCCGGAGGAAACGTCAGGGGATTTTCATTAGAGATTCCTTCCCAGCAATCGATATGGTGCTTGATCATGGAATGGATTTCCCCGGAAGAACGCCTTCCTCACGACACGCTCGGCGTCTGCACGCTCTGGCTATGCCTGGCGGATGAGCGAGTGGTCGAGGGAGGCTATCGCCCGTCCGAATCCATCGAATCGGCCGGTGAAGGAATTTTTTACGAGGCGGATGGTGAAACCGTTTCCGGGATCACCTGGTGGCGTCCCATGCCAATCGGCACCCTGCCGCCGCTGCCGCCTGGACGGTAACCCGTAAATTGTCGCGGTAAACTTCGGCAGAAGAGTCGGCCCTTCGGCTCTTCTATTCCACGGTCACGCTTTTGGCGAGATTGCGGGGCTTGTCCACGTCGCGACCGAGTTCGACGGCGATGTGGTAGGCGAGGAGCTGGAGTGGGATGACGGTGAGCACCGGCATGAGGTACTCCGGCGCGTCGGGCACGAGGATGACGTCGTCCGCGACATGGCTGAGGCGGTCGTCGCCTTCCGTGCCAATGGCGATCACCGGGCCCTTGCGCGCCTTGACCTCCTCGATATTGCTGAGGTTCTTCTCGAAGACGGCGTCGCGCGGGGCGATGACGACCGAGGGCGTGTGCTCGTCCACGAGGGCGATCACGCCGTGCTTGAGCTCGGCGCTGGGGTGGCCGGAGGCGGCGATGTACGAGGTCTCCTTGAGCTTGAGCGCTCCCTCGAGGGCGACGGGGTAATTGTACTGCCGGCCCATGAAGAGCATGACCTTCGACTGGGCGTATTTCTTCGCGATGCGGGCGACCTGGTCGTTGAGTTCCAGGGCGCGGGCGACCTTGTCGGGCAGGGCCTCGAGTTCGCGGATGATCTTGAGCCCCTCGCTGTGTGAGAGGTGCGTGAGGCGGCCGAGCAGGAGCGCGATGAGCGCCTCGACGACGACCTGCGAGGTGAAGGACTTCGTGGCGGCGACGCCAATCTCGGGGCCGGCATGCATGTACACGCCGCCGTCGCTCTCGCGGGCGATCGTGGAGCCGACGTTGTTGCAGATGCCGAGCGTGCGGTGCCCCTTGCGCTGGCACTCGCGCATCGCGGCCAAGGTGTCGGCGGTCTCGCCGCTCTGGCTGATGACGAAGACGAGGGTGTCCTTGGGGAGCGGGAGATTCCGATAGCGCAGCTCGCTGGCAAACTCGCACTCGACCGGAATGTGCGCGAGCGCCTCGATCATGTACTCACCGACCATACCGGCGTGGAGGGCGGTGCCGCAGCCGCTGATGACGATGCGGTCCACATCGCGCAGCTCAGCATTCGACATGTCGAGGCCACCGAGCTTGGCGGTAGCCTCCTCGGTCGCAAGACGGCCACGCATGGCGTCGCGCACAGTGCGTGGCTGCTCGAAGATTTCCTTGAGCATATAATGGGGGTAGTCCCCCTTGCTCACGTCCTTGTCGGTAAACTCGACCTTCGTGATCTCGTACCCGGCGCCATTGCCCTGAAGGGTGCTGATCTCGAAGCCCTCGGCGTCGAGCGCGACGATCTCGTAGTCCTTCAAGTACACCACATCGTGCGTGTGGCTGAGCATCGCGGCCGTGTCGCTGGCCAGCAGGTTCTCTTCCTTCCCGATGCCGAGCACGAGCGGGCTGCCGCGCCGGGCGCCGATGATCACGCCAGGCACGTCCTCGTGAATCATGGCGATGCCATAGGTGCCGATCACCTGCTTGAGCGCGGCGCGAAGGCCCTCGACGAGGGCGGCCCGGGTTTTGTTGCCCAAGCGGTCGAATTCGCGACCGATGAGGTGCGCGAGCACCTCGGTATCCGTCTGGGATTTGAAAAAGTGTCCCTCCTTCTCGAGCTCGGAGCGCAGCTCGAGGTAGTTCTCGATCACGCCATTATGGACGAGGGCGAGCTTGCCGGAGGCGTCGAAGTGCGGATGCGCGTTCTCCTGGGTGACGCCGCCGTGGGTCGCCCAGCGCGTGTGGCAGATGCCGGTGTGTCCGTGAATGGGATCCTCGGCGACGAGGCGCTCGAGCTCCGCAATGCGCCCGACGGCTTTCCGCACGGAGAGGCCGTTTCCATTCAAGGTCGCAATCCCGGCCGAGTCGTAGCCACGATACTCCAGCCGCTTCAATCCCTGCAGCAGGGCGCGAGGCGCCTCGGCTTTGCCCACGTATCCGACAATTCCACACATATGTCCTAGACCCGCCACGTTACACGGATTTCAAAAATGAAAAACTCCAATCCGTCCCGCTTTCGGCGCTCGAATGGATGTGACAAAGCGACACTCTCCGCACAGTATAACACCCCCAGTCTTCTCCCGATCCAGTCATGAATCCCCTGATCCCTGCCGCTACCCGCACCCTCGCCATCATCATGGGCGGAGGCGCCGGCACACGCCTCTTCCCACTCACCAAGGAACGCGCAAAGCCAGCCGTCCCGCTCGGCGGCAAGTATCGACTCGTCGATATTCCGATCAGCAACTGCCTGAACTCGGGAATCCGCGGCATGTATGTGCTCACGCAATTCAACAGCACGTCGCTGCACAGCCACATCAGCGCGACGTACAAGTTCGACAATTTCTCCTCGAGCTTCGTCGAGATCCTGGCCGCGCAGCAGACGCCGGAGGGCTCGCACTGGTACCAGGGCACTGCAGACGCGGTGCGGCAGAACCTGCGTTACTTCCTCCAGAAGCCGTGGGACTACTTCATCATTCTGAGCGGCGATCAGCTCTACCGCATGGATTATCGCGACATCCTCAAGCAGCATGTCGACAGCAAGGCGGACCTGACGATCGCGACCATCCCGGTCGATCGCTCGGCGGTGCCGGGTTTCGGCATCATGCAAACGGACGAAAATCGCCGGATTGTGCGATTCGTCGAGAAGCCGAAGGATCCCGCCGTGCAGGATACGCTACGCATCCCGGGGCACCTGCTCGAGTCGATCGGCCTAACGGCCGATGCGGATCTCTACCAGGCCTCGATGGGCATCTATGTCTTCAATCGCGACGTCCTCATCGATTGCCTCGACAACGACATGGTCGACTTCGGCAAGAACGTGATTCCAGCAGCCATCGACCGGCTCGACGTGCGCGCGTACATCTTCCAGGGCTACTGGGAGGATATCGGAACGATCCGCGCCTTCTTCGATGCGAACCTCAACCTGGCCGAGCCGAATCCCTCGTATCGATTCTATGTCGCCGGGCGACCGGTTTACACCCAGCCGCGCTTCCTGCCTGCGAGCATCGTGCGCAATAGCACCATCGACCAGGCGATCATCTCCGACGGCTGTCATATCTTCGACGCGAAGCTCGAGAAGTGCATGGTGGGCATCCGGAGCATTGTCCGCTCGGGCTCGACGCTGAAGAACTGCATCATGATGGGCGCAGACTATTATGACGACGATGTGCACGACGCGCCGGTCGGCGCGCCACCCATCGGCATCGGGCGGAATTGCGTAATCGACCATGCGATCATCGACAAGAATGCCCGCGTCGGTGACAACGTCGTGATCAGTCCGGCGGGCAAGTCCGAGGATAGCGATGGCAACGGATATTACATCCGGGATGGCATTGTCGTCATTCCGAAGAACTCCGTGATTGCGCCCGGCACGTGGATTTGACGAGAGTGGGCGCCAATTCCGCGCCCGCTCGATAGATCCATGAAGTCTTTTCGCACTCCGCTCGCACTCCTGCTGCTGGCCCTGTCGACCCTCGGCCTCGGGGGTTGCCTGTTCGACCATCCGCTCACCGACGTTTCCTCAGCGAATATCGATACGCGCCTGCTTGGCGTGTTCGAGTTCCACGAAGCGCCGAAGGGGGAGACACCCACGCCGACGCCACCTCCCGGCACGGACCTGAGCAAGCTGCCCGACCACACCATCATCCATCGCGTGGCGGTGCTGCCGTATGGCTCGCTGGCAAACGGGACATGCCGGTACGTGATCTATTACCGGAATTTCGGCAAGAAGCCCGCTCAGACGCTCAAGTTCCTCGGCTGGATTTCGCGTGTGGACTCGCGCTATTACCTCACCATCCAGGACATCACCGAAGGCTCGCCGACATTCGGTAAGTATGGCTTCATCGCCTATGTCTGGGAGTTTCCCGGAAACTTCCGGGTGTATGCGCCAGACATGACCGGACTCGAGAGCGCCACGTCGTTCCAGCTCCGGCAGGCCGTGCGGAAAAAGCTCAAGGCGGACGCTCTCTTCCCGTACAAGGCAACTTACTGGGAAAAGATCGGGCGCACCTGGTGGGATTCGAAGGGCGCGATGGATGGCACAGCCATCCCGAAGGAATTCTACGACGGCGCACCGAAAACGCCTTCGGACGTCAAGCCAGCGTATTGATCGGGAAGACGAATGCTTTGGGTGGAATCCCGCGATGGCGGGGTTCCAATGTGTTTTGTTCTTATTTGCCGCGCGCAGCGCGGGATGACCTTTGACCCGTAAATTTCACGTATTTGCGAGACGTGAAATTTGCGTCCCTGCAAGGTCCTTGGGGACAAGGACCCTTGTGGGAGCGACTTTGTCGCGGTTAACCCCGACAGAGTCGGCCCTTCGGGCGGTCTTTCACGGGATGTGAAAAATCCGGGTTAACGACGGCGCGTTGGGGATCCGGCAGTCGCGGGCGTTCCAACTTTTTCGATCCACGGCTCGGACGGAGCCTCGCCCTCCCACCGGAAGGAAGGCTCCCGCCGAAATATTCGGCTTTTGCCGGGTTTGTTTTCTGCGGTAGGGAAGCCGCGCCGTCGGGTTCCGTTGATTTTCCGGCGATGCGGACACCGAATCTCCCGATCAGATTCGCCTGCCTCGCATGCATGGATCCACGCGGGATGAAAATAGGAATCCACGGCGGTCGCGGCGCGACTCGCCCTACCACCAGCTAACGGTATTCGCCCGGTGGGCGAATGGCTGGAGCCTTCGTCGGATCCAAATCGATATCCGCGCGGCAGCGCGTCGTCCCCGTTCGGCAGGACGTTTCCGATGAAAGCACCGACTATTTCCCTGCCGCAGAAAGCGCGACAACAAATATAGGTCAGACTCTTGCTTTCGGGATGAGCAGGGCAAGCTCCGACCTCAGCTCCCGTGGGCGAGGGCCTCGACGTGGGGCCAGCGATGGCGATTCTGGATCGCGCGAGTAATGAATTCCTTCGCCTCGGCGATGGCGTCGGGCAGCGATCGACCGTGCGCCAGGCCCGTGGCGATGGCGGCGGAATATGTGCAGCCCGTTCCATGAGGATCGGCCCCTCGGATGAATGGCGCGGAGAAGCGCTGGACTTTCCCATCCGGCTCGACGAGCACATCCACTGCCTGACGACCGGGCAGGTGTCCCCCCTTGAGCAGGAAGGCCGTCTGGAAACGATTCGCAAGCTCCAGGCCTGCGGATTCCATCCCGGCGACGTCCTTCACGTCTTCGCCGGCAAGGACCGAGAGTTCGCTGAGATTTGGCGTCACCAAGGTCGCAAGGGGCAGCAACTCGCGGCAAAATGCCTTTGCCAGGCCCGGCTTAAGCAGGCGATCGCCGCTCGAAGCAATCATCACGGGATCGACCACAAGAGCTGGTCGAGCCTTGCGCCCCGCCACTCCCTCGATCAGCGCATCGATCACGGCGCGAAGAATGGCCTCGGAATACAGCATACCCGTCTTCACGGCAGCCACAGGATAGGCGGAGAAGCTCAGCCGAATCTGCTCTGCCACGATGGCCGGTCGCATGGGCTGGATCATCGAGACCTTTCCTGGAATCTCGGCGACCACGCAGGTGGCGGCGGTCAGCGCATATCCGCCGAGGGCGGTGATCGTCTTGAGATCGGCCTGGAGACCGGCACCGCACGAGCTGTCGGAGCCGGCAATGGTCAGCACGACCGGTGGCGCGGGCGGGCGGCTCACCGGCGGTCGTTCAGAAGGATGAAGACCCAGTAGAGGAGCTGGCCCAGCGCGGCGACGAATGCCGCGACATAGGTGAGCGCTGCGGAATCGAGGACGTTGTTCACGCCGGCGGCTTCCTCACCCTGCCGGATGAGGCCCATCTGGCCGAGAATCACCTTCGCCCGCCGCGAGGCATCGAACTCCACGGGCAGGGTGATCAACTGAAAGGCGGCGATCACGGCGTAGCAGATGGCCACGAGGAAGATGACCTTGTAGGTCATGAACGGCATGTGGAGGAAGATCGGCAGGATGAAACCTGCCAGAATGAGGATCGGCAACACGCGCGAGACGAACATCGTCGCTGGCACGACGGCCATGCGGAGATGCAGCGGGGCGTAGCCCTTGGCATCCTGAATGGCGTGGCCGACCTCGTGCGCGGCAATGCCGAGAGCGGCGATGGAGGGCGTATTATAAACGTCCGGTGACAGGCAGAGGCGCTTGCTGGAGGGATCGTAATGGTCCCCGAGCATGTCCTCGATCTCGACCACCTCGACATCGTGAATGTTTGCAGCGGAAAGGATTTCGCGCGCGGCCTCGGCACCGGTCACACCCGAAGAGGCTGGCACGTTTTTCCAGCGCCCGAAGGCCGACGAGACCTTGGCCTGCGCGATGAGGCCGAGGATAAGAGGAACGCCGATAAGAAGGAGCCAGAGCATCATAATCTGAGAATGGTTGTCGGTGATCTTCGACAAGAATCGTCGCAAGCGCGTTCAACGCAAGCCAAAGCGGACTTACGTCGCGGCGCGAACCAGCGCGTAGAAGTCCCCCGGCGAAACGTAGAGTACCTCGAAATCGCGGAACCCCGCAGCCCGAGCCATGGCGTCGTATGCGTCCAGGGATTCGGGATAATCGTGCTCGAAGATATGCTCGCGCACTTCCTCGAGTTCGGCGGCGTCCAGACCGGTCCAGTTCGTTTGCGCGTGCGTCCACCAGCGCTCCATCACCTCCGCGCGGGACTCGGTCGCCCCGCGGATGGGCTCGTAGAAAAAGAAGCTGCCACCCTCGGCCAGCCGCGCGCGCAGCCTCGGGAGAAATGCGGCTTTGTCCGATGCCGGCAGATGGTGCAGCGAGAGCCCGATGAAGATGACGTCGAATGTCCCGCAATCGTCGCCGGCGATGTATTCGGCGAAATCCGCCTGGGTAAATTTTTTCGGGCACGAGAGCCGGGCCGCATTCTCCTCCGCGAGGCCGAGCGCCACGCCGGAGAGATCGACCGCTTCGTAACTGGCGACGGGCAGTTCGCGGAGCATCGCGGTGGTGCAGTCCGCATCGCCGGCGCCGAGGTCCAGAAATGAAAAGGGAGCTCGCACGCTCTGCAATGCCTCGCCGAGCGCGGCATACGCCTCGCGGTGGCTAAGGTAATCGAGCGTAAGCACCTTCCGATAAAGCCGCCACCGATCGAAGAAAGCACGGACGCGCTCGGCGTCCTGGCGAGACTCGTCGGGAAAAACATCCAGGCTCATGGCAATTAGATCTCCAACGGTTTGGGAAGGCGGCTCAGGAGCCGGTGACCGCGACTCGTGATCTCGACGACGTCCTCGTGGCGCACGCCTCCGATCCCCGGAATGTAAATCCCAGGCTCGACCGTGAAAACCTGACCTGCCCGGAGCGTTGTGCGCGCGATCCGCGGCTCTTCATGAATCTCGAGGCCGAGACCATGGCCCAGACCGTGGAAGAATCCCTGCCAGCGTCCGTTCTTTTGCTCCGTGGGATAGCCGGCAGTTGCAAAAAACTCACGCACGTCATCCTGGATCGCCGCACCCTCGGCGCCCGGGCGCAAAGCCTTGAATGCGCGGGTCTGCCCATCGAGGCAGGTCTGCCAGAGATGGCGCTGCGCGTCGCTCGCGCGCCCACGCACGACCGTGCGCGTGAGGTCGCCGTAGAAGCCGGTCTTCGCCACGCGGGGAAAGATGTCGAGGATGATGAGCTCGTTCGCGCGCAATGGTCCATGACCCCGTTCGTGGGGATCGCATGCCTGCGCCCCGCAGGCGACGATGGAATTCCCCGAGGCAAAGGCGCCCTCGAAGAGCATGGCCGCCTCGGCCTCCGCCCTCAATCGCTCGGCAGTAAGCACTCCCCCGCCCCATTCGAGCTTGCGATCCGCGCGAATGCGGCAGGCCTTCAAGATCTCGATGGCTCGGGACATCCCGCTCTCGGTGATGCGCAGAGCGGCCGTGATGGCGCGCACCTCGGCGGGTGACTTGAGCTCGCGCTCGGGCCAGAAACTCCCCTCGCATGGACGGACGATCACGCCGTGGCGGGAGAGTGTCGTGGCAAGACCCAGGGGGAAGTCGCCCGGCACCAGTGGGCGCGAGGCCTTGTGCTTCCTCGCGAAGGCCGCAACAACCTCCGCGAAAGTAGGAGCCTCCTTTCCGCGCTTGCGGGCAGCAGCCTCGTAATCTGAATAAGCCTCGACGGAATCCACCCTCGCCTGCTTGCGTCCGCGATCGACCTCGAGAGCATTGAGCAGGATGGCTGTCCGTCCGCCGGGCTCCTGCACGAAGGCAAATGCATCCGGCGCATGAAAGCCAGTGGCATGGAGCATGTCCGCGCTGGATTCGCTTGCGGCGACGATGAGACGGGAAGGCATGTTCCCCATTAGCCACGATCTCCAGGAAACGCCATGGAGAAAAATCCGGACTTTTCACTGCATGCCGACGTCCGCCATCGTGGCCAGATGAAGGACCTCTGGCAGTGGACTCGCATGACCTCGGCAAAATGGGAGGACGCATGGATCGAGCGACTCCAATTTCTCGGCCCCGGCCGCGCCGTGTGTGTGGGATGGCCGGGCTCGCGGAGCGCGCGCATCGAAGCATTCGTAGATGAAGCCACCGCGCGCAAGCTCGTGAAGGATTTCGGCGGGCGGATGGTGAAGGCGAAGGACTGGACGGCACAACCCGAGCAGACGAGAGAGCCGCTACGCATCCGCAAGCGTCTCACGGTGCACGGCGATGAAGCCGCCTTTGCAGCGCATGATGACCCGAGCACGCCCATCCTGATCCCAGCTGGCATGGCCTTCGGCACGGGAGAGCACGCAACGACGGCGAGCTGCCTGCGCATGCTCTGCGACCTCGCTCCGTCACTACCGACCGGGTGGAGAGCGGTCGATGCCGGCTGCGGCAGTGGCATCCTCGGCATCGGAGCCGCCGCACTCGGCGCGGTCGAGGTCGAAGCCTTCGACTACGATCCCGCCTGCGTGCGTATCGCGAAGGCGAATGCGCGCGCTAACCGCGTCCGCACAATGAAAGTCTCTCGCGAGGATGTCCTCGCCTGGAAACCCGCCGCCCCGGCGGATGTCGTGATGGCCAATCTCTTCAGCGATCTGCTCGTCTGCGCCGCCCCCATTCTCAAGAAAGCCACGAAGAAGGGCGGCGCGCTGATCTTTTCCGGCGTCCTCCGGTCGCAATTGCCCGAGGTGGTCGCCGCATTGGAAAAGAACCGATTCGAGATCCAGCGCACCCTTTCTCGCGGAAAGTGGTGCGCCGGCTGCTGTCGGAGAGTTTGAGCTCATAAGCGATGATCTCTTACAATAAGCCAGCGTCATTCCGGGCTCGTCCCATGGTCGCCGGAATGGGCGCCGCCGTATTGCTCCGAAAAATTCCCGATTGTCGAATCCGGCAGGGAAGTCTTTAGTTTCATTCGACGTGCCAAAGAGAAAGAAGCCCACTGCAAAAGCCCGCGCGCCCCGAGGCCGCAAGGAAGTCTCCGCGATGGGGTGGATCGAAGATCCCCATGGCGCGGTGCTCCTTGTGAAGCAGAAACGCGGCCAGAAATTGTGGACCCTGCCCGGCGGGAAGGTACTCGCCACGGAAACCGTGGAAAACGGACTCCTGCGGGAAATCTTCGAGGAAACGGGAGCGAAAGTCGTCTTCTCCGCACAGATCGCGATGTTCGATCGTCCCGAGAAGAGAAACCTGACGTTCCTCTACCGAGCCCAGCTGAGCAACGATACGCTCAAGCCCCAGGCGCGCGAAATCGCCGCCATTGAATATCGCACAGTCCTGCCCGCGGATTCCTCTCCGTCGTTACAGTACTTCTGGAAGCTGCTGCGATCCGGCGTGGATCGCTAAGGTCGCTTTCCATCTGGAAAAGCTCCGCCTCGGCCGCAGCTTTGGACCTCGGCCAGCGGGTGAATTGAGCATTGACGCCCCTTCGGATGCGCCGATAGGTTGACCCTCCGCTCTTGATGCCGCCGCCTCTCGGGCGGCTCCTGAAGAAATATGGCCCAAGAGCTCGCATACGTCATTGTTACGCCTTACTCGATTCGCAAATCGCGCACGGGCGGCATTTTGGCGCGGCTCATCTCCCGATCCGGACTCGAATTGGTCGCCGGGCGCATGTTTGCCCCGAGCCGGGAGTTGATCGAGGAATACGCGGAGTCGCTCATCACCGATAGCGAGCCCCGCCATCGACGCACGCAGGAGCTCATTCGTGACTATGTCCTGGCCAATCTGGCTCCCAATGAAGATGGAAAGCGTCGCCGCACGCTCCTTCTGGTCTTGCGCGGAGAGGATGCCGTAAGCCGCGTCCTGGATGTCGCCGGGCATATCGAACACGAGCGCAAGGCAGGAGAAACCATCCGGGATACCTACGGCGACTATATCGCCGAAGGTGACAAGGTGCATTATTTCGAACCGGCCGTGCTTGCCGCACCGAATCGCGAGACAGCCGAAATTCATCTGCGTCTCTGGGCGCGCTTCTCCGATTCCGACGGCGGCATCCTGGAAGACATCGTCCCCTACCCCGAGGAAGCGAAGGTTGAGAAGACGCTCGTCCTCATCAAACCGGACAATTTCCGTTTCCCGAATGCCCGACCCGGCGGCGTGCTCGATCTCTTCTCGCGCACCGGACTGTCCATCATCGGCTTCAAGGTCCACCACATGAGCGTGGCCCAGGCGGAGGAATTCTACGGACCAGTACTCGAGGTGCTCCAGCGCATCTACCGCGAGTCGGTCGGCCGCCGCGCGCGACTCACGCTCGAGGGCGAGCTCAACTGCCCGCTCAGCGAGGAGATCGAGCGCCAGCTCGGCGACATCCTTGGGCCCGTGAGTGGTCGCGCACACTGGGAAAATATCGTTCAGTTCATGTCGGGTACGAGGCCCAGCCAGTGCCCGCCCGAGCTGCACGACACCCCCGGCAGCGAAAAATGCGTCGCCGTGGTTTACCAGGGCGTCGATGCCGTACGGAAGATTCGCGAAGTACTCGGTCCCACCGATCCTTCGAAAGCTCCCTCCGGCACGATCCGGCGCGAGTTCGGCCAGACCATCATGGTCAATGCCGCACATGCGTCCGACAGCGTGGAAAATGCCAACCGTGAGTTCGGCATTGTCCGAATCGAAGAAAACAACCTCAAACCATTGGTGGAGCACCATTTCGAGACGCCGATGGCGACCACTCCCGATTTAGCCGTTCAACACGGTTGAATCCCGACCGTACCACCGATAGCCTTTTCACCACAATCGTACGACACACCATGCAACTCTCTTCTCGCGTAGAAACCCTGTCCCCGTCCCTTACGCTCGCCATTGACAGCAAGGCCAAGGCGATGAAGGCCGAAGGGATCGACGTCTGCGGATTCGGCGCCGGCGAGCCCGACTTCGACACACCGGAGCACATCAAGGCCGCCGCCCAAGCCGCACTCGAGACCGGCTTTACCAAGTACACACCCAGCTCCGGCATTCCCGAGCTGCGCCAGGCCATCGCCGAGAAGCTGGCCGCCGACAACAAGCTCGAGTACAAGCCGAGCCAGGTCATCGTCAGCAATGGCGCGAAGCAGAGCTGCTTCAACGCGATCATGGCGGTGTGCGAACCCGGCGACGAGGTTCTCATCCCGGCTCCTTACTGGCTGAGCTATCCGGAGATGGTGCGCCTGGCCGGAGCCGAGCCCGTCATCATTCACACCACGCAGGAGAATAGCTGGAAGATCACGGCGGAGCAGTTCGAGGAGGCGATGACTCCCAAGACGAAGATGATCATCCTCAACACTCCTGGGAATCCGACCGGATCGGTCTATACCCGCGAGGAGCTGCGTGCGCTCAGCGAAGTCGCCGCCGAGGAAGACATCTACATCCTCTCCGACGAGATCTACGAGAAGCTCGTCTATGATGGCACCGAGCATGTGAGCATCGCGTCGCTCACGCCCGAGGCCTACGACCTCACGATCACCGTGAATGGCTTCAGCAAGGCTTACGCGATGACTGGATGGCGCCTCGGCTATCTCGCCGCACCGGAGCCGATCGCCCGCGCCATCGACTCGATGCAGAGCCACAGCACGTCGAATCCGTGCTCGTTTGCCCAGAAGGGCGCACTCGCCGCCATCAAGGGCGACCAGCAGTGCATCGTGGACATGCGCGAGGAGTTCAACCTCCGCCGCGAATACATGTATGGCCGCCTGAGCTCGATCTCCGGCATTACCGCCGTGAAGCCACTCGGCGCCTTCTACGTGCTCGCGAACATCAGCGCCCTCGGCCTGAACTCGACGAACTTCGCCGACCGCCTCCTCAGCAAGGCCAATGTCGCTGTCGTCCCGGGCATCGCCTTCGGCGATGATCAGACCGTGCGCCTGAGCTACGCCACGAGCCTCGACGTCATCAAGAAGGGCCTCGATCGCATCGAGGAATTCGCGAAGACGCTGTAAGCGCTCTCACGGAAATTTCCCACCAAAGAGGGAGCCGCTCGATGCAAGTCGGGCGGCTCTTTTTTGTTTCGGCAGAGGCTCCCGCGGCTCTCACGGGATCATCTGCCGTCAATTGGCATCATTCAGACTCCGCTCGATCCGCTCAAGATTTTCGAGGAGAGTCCGACGGCGTTCATCGTTCAATGCATACTCAGCAACAAAGGCTCGAACTTCGGCAACGCTAAAGAGACCCTTTGCAAAAGCTTCCCGAAAGAACTCTCGATCCTTTTCCCGATCCGCCTCCAGTTTGTTGTAGGCGAGATCCATCAGTCCGATTACCAGGACCGAAACGTCACCAAAGATACGCCGCTCGGCACGCTGCTCCCATCCCGGTGGCTGTGTAAGCAAGGTCCACCTGCCTACTCGCTCGATATAAAATCCATTCACCTGCTGAAACCGACTACCCTCGCCAAAAGCATCCCGACTTTCATCCAGAGCGATCGTTTCATCACAGGAAGGGAAGAGGTCGATGTCATCTGACATCGAAAGCGATCGAAGATTCGGCGGGGCGGTTATCCCAAGAGTCGCACGTCCAACGGCGATAAATTCCTTTTCTCCCGTGATCTCCGCGAGAGCGAGAACAGCGCGTTCGATCCGAGCTTCTGTAATCTCAACGGGCACGCGACAAGGACAATACTCCACCAAACGGGTGCGAATCCGCGAGCGCTTCCTGCTCGGGACGAGGTCGAGTAAGGAGCACGGCGATCTCGGAGGGCGACCAATTCAACAGGATGTCCGACCATATCGCTTTGCTCCAAGCGACGGCCTCTCCGTGTTTATTCGCGAGTGTTTTCCGTGCAGCGGCCTTGGCCGCCCCAGGATTGGACACCACGATGGCAGCGATCTTCTCTCGAGTTTTCAGCTTGCGAAACTCGAAGTCACGCGCGGCGACCGCTTTTTTCTTTAGAGCCTCGGAAGCATCCATCGCAAATCGATGATAAAATGGTTTTCGCGCCTCGTAAAGGTTCCGTGGGGTAGCGAGGGCCCCGACCAGTTGGGTATCAAAACAAAACCGTGAGCCGCAACGAGATCGCCCAGGCTGCGTCGAGGTTGGGGCTGGCTCCGGGCGTGGGGATGTAGCTCACGGTCGGCTGGAGGAAGACGTTGTCTAGGATGTGCGCCTGGTAATAGCCCTGAAACATCAGCTCGCTGGGACGCTGGAAGAGATTCGGATTCAACCAGGACCATGCCGTACCAAAGCCGATGGTGTCGTTGGGCCGGTGCGGCACGAGGCCGAAGCCGGTGAGTCCCATGCCGAAATATTGGTTCACCGGCAGCGTGTCGGAGTTGTTCACGCCGAACTGGAAGAAGCTGGAGATCGCGGCGGCCTGGCGGGTGGTCTTCACGGCGGAGGCGAGGCTTTCCTTCCCGTCATGCGTGTCGCTCGCCTCGCCCGGATCGTTCCCCCATAGGCGCTGGCTGCCGAACATGTAGAAGCCACCGGTGCCATCCTGCGAGATTCCGGGCGGCCCCTGGAGCGTGCCAGTCTGATACCATGCGCCTGCCGCGATCTGACCGGGGTTCTTTCCGCCGAGGAGCCAGTCCACGCCGGCCTCGGCGATGTTGAAATAGTAGCCGTTGAACTCCGGCCCCATCATGCCGGTCTGCACTCCACGAGCGACGTTGCCGTCGTAGAATCCGTAGCTGAGGTAGAAGTTTTTCGTCGGGGTGAAATTGACCGTGATTCCGCAGACCGAGTTGTAATAGCCCCCGATGGCCCCGAGCAGCGTGGGATTCACGAAAATGGGCGTGTAGAGCACACCCGTGACGGCAGGGATCGGCGGCTCCTCGTCCTGCGTCGGCACGGGCCGGGCGACGTTGTTGAAATCGAAAGTCGGCACCACCTTTCCGATACGGAAGCTCAGCCGGTCGTCGAACAGGCTCTGCCGATACCAGAGCTGATACAGCTCGGAGCGATCGAGAGGCGCAGGGCCTGGCAGGCTGTTGTAGCCCTGCACCGATCCGGCCTGCTCGTTCGTCTGCTCCCCGTTGAACTGGAGGAACTGAATGCCAAAGGATGCGCCCTTCCATCCGGTGAGCTTCTCCGGGTCGAAATTCGCACCGACAATGAGCGCGCTGTTCCAGCTCCATTTGCCGGGCTGAGCGCCGCCGGAGAGCAGTCCGTTGGTATCCGCCAGCCACATGCCGCCCACGCGAAGGCCCATGTTGTCCAGCGGCTTCCCCGGGATCAGTCCGGCGGCCCATCCATTGCCGGGAAGATTGGTTTCCGCGGCGGGGTTACCGGAGATGGCGGTGGGAGTGGTTTCCGCATGAACCGATGCGCATGCCAGGGCGAGAGATGCAAGCAGCGGAAGAAGGTCAGTTTTGCGCATCGTGGAAACCCTGGAAGTAGTCGAAGAACAAACCGTCGGGATCGAGCTTCGCGCGGAGGTCGGCGAGCCGCTGCCAGCTCGCGGGCGAGAATGCGCGCACCGCGTCGGCTGGCGTGCCCGCCGTATTGGACTCGCCGATGTAGGCGCCGCAAAGAAATGGCTGCATGCGCCGGACACATTCGGCGTGCCATTCCGCATTCGCCGCATCTTCATCCGCCTCGCGCCACATTGTCCATGGGCCGCCGTAGATGCGCGCGCTCATCGAGTAGGCCATGCCCTCGAGCCGAGCGGGTGCGTTTGGCCCCGTGAAGAAAACGAAGAGCACGAGCGTGAGCGGCGATGGCGAGGTCGCGACGTGCGGTGCCACCTCGCGCACGAGTTCCAGCGGAGAGGCATTCGAGAAGGTCGCCTCCACGCGATTGCGCAGGCCCTCGGGCCACAGCGCGCCCGAGGCGTCGAAAAGCTGCTCGAAGGTGAGCGGAGTTGCACAGATTTGTTGAAGGGGTCGGACGGGCGCGTCCTCGAGGGGCTGGAGATTCTCCCGCGCTTCCTTTTCGCTCTCCGCGAATGCCGTGGCCGTGACCATGCAAAGCTTGCCCCCATGCGCGGCGGCGGCGGCCCGCAGCTCAGGAGGGGCTTCGAGGAGGAAGAGACTCAGCTCGACACTCGGATCGAGGGTGGGCGCGATCTGGCCGAGCCAGTCGGCAACAAGCGGCGCGGCATCGAGAGAAAACCAATATGTACTCCCGTGGATCGCGCGCGGAAGCGGATGCAACCGCAAATGATAGCGCGTGACGACACCGAAGAACCCCGAGCCCGCGCCGCGCGCCGCCCAGAACCACTCGACGTTTTCATCCTTGCTCGCCGTGATGAGTTCGCCGTCCGGCGTGACGATCTCGACCGCTTCGACGCTCTCGGCTCCGGCTCCCCAGATGCCTTGATTCCAGGACATCCCTCCGCCGAGGAGATAGCCACTGAGCTTCACCTGCGGGCAGTGGCCACTCGGGTAGGCGAGGCCTTCCGCATTGAGGATTTTCTGAATATCGCGATTGCTGATGATCGGCTGCACGACAGCGCGACGACCAGCGACGTCGAGCGAGATCACACGCGTAAAACTGCTGATGTCGATGAGCAGTCCACCCCGGCGGAGGGTGGGCTGGCACCAGTTATGCCCGCCGCCGCGCACGGCGACCTTGAGGTCGTTCGCGCGGGCGAAACGAATCGCGGCGATTACGTCCTGCTCGTCGGCGGCGCGCACGAGCAGTTTCGGCGCGCGGCCGGGTATCAGACGGTTCCAGAGATTACCGTGAAGCAGTTCTGTAAAGTTCGAGTCTTCGGGTGTTGCGACCGCGCCCTTGCAGGCGCTGCGGAGGGCGGCGATGTCCATTTTACCAGGGGAGAAGTTTCCAAAGAACGAGGACCTCGATGGCGAATAATGCGACGAGGATCATCACGCCGCGCAGAGTCGTGTGGCGCGGGTTGCCGTCCTTCAGAAATAGCCACCAGCCGAACCATCGAACACACCATGGCATCGTGAGGAAGCTCGTGAGGGCCACGCTGATCGAGTTCCCAATGAATGTCGCGAGCGAGGCATGCAGCCCAAGTTTCGAAAGGATCGGGCTCAGGAACTTCATCTCGAGCATCACGATGGGAAACAGCCCGAGGAGCACCAGCATGGCGGTCTTCCAATCAGGTGGTCCCTTGCCGGTCGTGGGGTCGATCGGCACCCAGCCGGGGAACGAGGTGGCGAGGCGGGTGAGCTGCTCGTGCTCGATGATCTCCTTCGACTCGGCGAGGAGATCGGCTCGCTCCGGCGCGCACATCCATGCCTCGAGATGTGCGGCACTATCGAATCGCAAAATCGTGGTCCAATAGCCGCCTTTGATGTCCGGCGCCTGAAGGAACATCCCCTTGTAGCCGGGATAGCGCGCCTGCGCGGCCTGTATGCGCGCCGCCCATTCGCGATACCGATCCTCCATGCCGTGGCGGATCTTGGAAAAGATGACCTCCGTGACATTCGCGTCTGCCGGGCGCAGATCCTCGCCGGCTTCCGAGACCTCGCCGAGATTGCCACCGTCGAAGAGCGGCAGCCCCTTGGCGACGATTTCGCCGCGCTCCTTCGAGCGCTGCCAGGCGACGGCGTCTTCGTGCGAACGGAAGTTCAGGATGATCGTCCACTCCGTGCTGCCTGCATGGGTGGGCGGGATGATGTCGCTGCCGAGGAAGCCCGGGAATTTGCCGATCGCGAGGTCGTGCTCCGCTTTCCATGCGGCGAACTCGGAATCAACACCGGGGCGAACCCTGGCGGTCGCGATAAGGACGGCGGGAGCCATGGAGGGGTGGCGCGGGCGCAAGGCCCGCGCCATAAGCAAAATCAATAGGGATGACGGTCCGACTTGTTCATCCAAGCCTCGCAGGCCTTGAGTGCATAATCGCGCTCGAAGTCGGGGAAGCACTGGATCGCCTTGCGCTCCTTCCAGGGGAGGCGGAAGTCGATGTACTGGAACTCATCGTCGAAGCCGATCTTGCTCGTGTCCTCGAGGCGGGTGCCGAAATAGACGCGATCGATGCGGGCCCAGTAGATCGCGCTCATGCACATCGGGCAGGGCGCGCCGTTCACGTAGAGCTCGCAACCCTTGAGCATCTGCGCACGCTCGGGCACGGGATCGGGCGATCCCTCGGGACGCGGGATCATCTTCAGATTTCCCTCGTAGTAGTCGCTGCCGAGCAGGCCCTTGGTGTTGATCTTGCCGCAGGCGTCGATGATCGCGGTCACCTCGGCGTGGTAAACGGGGATGCCTGTGAGCAACACCCGGTTCTGACCGCGGCCGATGATCTCTCCGTCCTTCACGATGACGGCGCCAAACGGGCCGCCCCAGCCTTTCTCCACGGACTCGATCGCCAGGCGTGTCGCCTCGTGGAGGAACTGCTTCTTGTATTCGTAACTCTCGATGTCGGGTGTGCTCATGGGATTATGTGTGTGGCGTTGGGTGGGAACGTCCGCTCTTCCTGTGCGATGACGCAGAGGAAACGTACGCCCGAGAAAATCTCGAAAAAAACGCTGGCCGCGATGCTTTCGTCAAAAGACGAGAACCACGAGAGAACTCTGCGGGATACCTATCCAGAAGCGTCATTTTAGGGGACGGGATGGGGAGAGTTGTTCCCGACTCCGAAGTCAGGGAGATTGGAGGCGTGTAATACTCCATCTCACCTATTCCGCCAATCAAAATCGGGATTGGCGTCAATTGTCCGACATGAGCACCGGCCGAATAAAGCCGCCGCCCGCATCCACACGGAGCGAGTCGAATCTCAAAACCCCGGATTCGCCGGAGGCGCCGAGATGGAGTTATCTGCAGCGGGAGGTCCCGGAACCGCGGCTGCAGCTTGGGGACGCGGCGAGCCAGCCTGGCGGACGGCGAGCATGAGGTTGGACTCGCCCTTGCGCCATTTGTACCCGGTACCAAAGTCGAGCGGTGCGACTCCGCCTTGCCCATACGCGGCCACTAGGTCGGGCTGGTAGTATTTTTTGAACAGATTCAGCGTGCCGTCGTATTTGCCGAAGAACGTGATCTGCCACGGACCGCTGGCCATGTAGTAACGAAGCGGGATGCCGGAATCGTCCTGCAGGATGGCACCGCAGTGCTGCAGCAGGAAGTCGCGAACGTGACTGAAATAAGGTTCGTGAAGCAGATAGGATGCGGCCTTTAGATAGCCTACTGCCGGACGGAATCGCGACATCCAGGAGAGCAGCGCGCCATGCTCGCTGGTCGATTCGTTGGAGAGATCGGCCCGGATGTAATATACGGCCTGCTCCGGTGCAGATGCATTCTTGCGGAAGCGGATGCATACGCCGGGCAGACCGCCGCCAGGACTGAATGGAGAGACGCTCGTGATCGTGCCGCCGCCCAGGGCGATGAAGGACTCGATAATCGGAAGCACGCCTTTGAAGTCGGTTTGCTCGAGGTCCGTCTTCATGGACTTCGTGATGAAGAAACTGAACTCCAGCGTGACGAGCGTCGATCGGCGGAGATTTTCGAGGCCCGTCCTGATTCGCACGGGATCGAGCTGCTCGGGCGGGACAACGCTGCCAACCGACTCCAGCCCAACGAGGATGTAAACCGGCACGTCCGGAAACAAGCCGTAGGCATTAATGAAGTCCGGGCCGGAGAAGAAGTAATAGAGTGCCTGCGGACCGCCGATGCGGGGATCGAGCACGCTCGCGGAAAAGCTCCTCATCTTGCCGAAATACTCGTTGTCGAATTTCCGCCACGTGGTCGCATACGCGCGGGTATGATCGAGGTATTCGGGTGTGTGCTGGAGCGCCTCGAGGGACGAGCCAGGCGGCAGACGCAGGCCGGAGAGGAATCGGGCCTGCTCGTTGGCGGTCGATGGATGCACCGCCGAAACCGTGGCGGGTCCCGCCACGCCTGGCGGCGGAGGCACCTGGCCAAACGAAAAGCCAGTGGCGGCGAGAAGCACGAGGAGCAACGACGCAGGTCGCGGAGCAAGCAGCTTCATGGCAAAAGAATACTACGACGCACGGATTTTACCATGCATACACCTGCCTCCGAAATAAATACCCAGCGATAGGAGCAGAGTGGCCACGCTGGCCGCTGCCTGGGCGGGCTTCTCGACAGCGGTGTAGACGAGCGTGAAGATGGCCATGGCCGAAAAGACGAGTGGCGTGATGGGGTAGCCCCAGCATCGGAACGGGCGCTGGAGTCCCGGTTGGCGGATCCGCAGAACGATCACACCCGTGACCGCGAGCAGGCCGCAGAGAACAAGCGCGAATTGCGTATAGACGAGCACGCTCTCGAACGTGGAGGTCCACAGCAGCACGAGCACGAATGCAAGCTGGAATAGCACGGCGAAAACCGGAATGCCTCCCCGCGTGCGATGGCTGAAGAAGGAAAGCGCCGGAAAATCCTCGCCAATGGTCTGGGCCACGCGCGGGCCGGTCCATGTCATGGCACTGATGGCCGAGATGAGTCCGATACAAATCAGCAGAGAAAAGATCGCCCCTCCATGCGCTCCGAAGATGGCCGCTGCAGAGAGGCTGCCGACGTCGATCTGCCCTTTGAGCGTGGCGAGCGGCACGGTCTTGAGGAACACGGCATTGAGCGCCACATAAAGGAAGCCGACGGATATCGTGCCCGCGAGAAGCGACCATGGCACGTCGCGCGCCGGACTGCGTACTTCACCGAGGATGTAGGTGGACGCATTCCATCCGGAGTAGGAGTACATCACGAACATCAGCGAAATCGCGAATGGCGCCGACAGGAACAAGGCTCCGTCTCCCGCAGATGGCAAAAACGAGATCGGCTGGTGAATCCCGCTCGCCAGCCCCGCGATGATGAGCACGGCGATGAGCATCAGCTTGAATGTCGTGAAGACATTCTGAAATGCCTTGCTCGAATCGAGCGTGAAGAGGTGTGCAATGGTCACGATGCAGGCAATGACGGTGGACGATGCGACAGTCGGCACCTGAGGGAAGACGACCTGGAGGTATTTCGCAAAAGCCATGGCCGCAAGCGCCACCGGCGCCGCGAATCCGACCGTGGCGGAAACGAACCCCGCCATGAAGCCGATCGGGCGGCCGTAAATGCGCGACAGAAAATTGTACTCTCCACCCGACCGAGGAAAGAGTCCCGCCAGCTCCGCATAACAGAGCGCTCCGCAAAGCGCGAATACCGCACCGAGTGCCCAGAGAGAAAGGAGCACGAAACCGGAAGGTAGCCCCGGAACCTGGAAGCCAAGGCTCGTGAACACACCGGTGCCGACCATGTTTGCGATCACAATGGTCGTGCAGGTGAATCGGCCGATCCCGGGTTTGCGATCCGATTTGTTATTCATCGCCGGCGCGGTAGACGATATGCCCCCCCACCCATGTTTGACGAACGCGGAAGTCCTCATCGAATACTACCATATCGGCTGGGGCACCCGGAGTGAGTGTGCCACATTTCGTCTCCATGCCGAGCGCGGCGGCTGGCGTGCGCGATGCCGCACGAACGGCATCGCCCAGTGGAACCCCCGCCTCTCGCACAAGAGTGCGGACGCAATCGATCATCCCGCAGGTACTTCCGGCCAGAGCAGATCCGTCGGAAGTGAATGCCACGCCGTCGCCCACACGGCATGAAATTCCACCCAGATCGAATTCCTCTCCGATAGCGAGCCCTGCTCCCGCGGTCGCGTCGGTGATGAGCGCCACGCGATCCGGCCCTTTGGCAGCCCATAGCATGCGCAGGAGCGTGGGCTCGACGTGATATCCGTCGGCGATCACCTCGCATATCACTTCCGACCGGGCCAGCGCCGCCTCGAGGAGGCCGGCGACTCGAAATACCCCGCGGCGACGAGCGGAGGACATGCAGTTGAAGATGTGAGTGACCTGCCGCATCCCCACATCGAAGGCTGCAACCGCCTCTTCGCCCCAGGCATCACTGTGGCCGCCACTCGTTCGAATTCCCGCAGCGGTCAGCTCGGCGATCAACTCCCGCGCCCCGGGCAGCTCGGGAGCGAGCGTGATTTTTGAGATCACATCGGTGTAACGGGTCCAGTGGTCGATATCATCCGCCGCTGGAGTCTGCAGAAATTCCTCCCGATGTGCCCCGCGTTTCGCGCGTGAAAAATAGGGACCCTCGACATGCACCCCGGCCAGCCGGGCACCGGTGACACCGGAGTGCGATTGCCATTCCCTGGCCGCGTCGAGTACCCGGCCGATATCCCTCCATGATGCGCAGACGGTGGTGAGCGCAAGGGTCGTCGTGCCACCCGCTGCGTGATGCCGACAGATCGTCTCGAAGGCCTCGGGCGAGGCTTCCATGGCATCGCGTCCCAGCGCGCCGTGCACGTGAATGTCCACGAATCCCGGGGCCACAAAAAGGCCGCGCGCGTCGATCGTCTCGGAGGGCATGCCGGAAGCGGCAATCAACCCGTCCCGCAGCATCAGATCCCCCTGCGAAATCGTCCCATCCGGCAGGCACAACCGGCCATTCGTAATGCGCAGGGTCATGATGGAAAATTACCGGCGGAGGGTCTCGAACCCACACTCCCGAGGGAACGCGATTTTGAGTCGCGCGCGTCTGCCAATTCCGCCACGCCGGCAATAAGCTGGGAAATATGCGCGAGCCCGCGGCGCTGCGCCACCAAAAAGCGACGTGAGGCGCGGCGTTCTGACTCGAAAATCGAGAAAACGGGTGATGAAGCGATGTCGTGCCTGGAAGTGTCAGGTGGAACGTCGGGCAGCTGCCGGATCCCTAACGCGTTTCGTTCATATATGCCGCGCGTAGCATGGGATGACCTTTAACGAAAGCGTGTTGGGGATCCCGCAGCCGCGGGACTCCGCCCAATGCATCCGAGTTCGCATTCATATTTTCACGTCGAGTGAGGCTCCATGCGGGCATAAAAATCTGATCCGAAAATTCGAGAGTTCGTCTCCTATTCACCATGCAGTCTGCGCAGCGAGGAATCCACGGCGGTCGACGGCGCGACTCGCCCTACCGTAGAAAACGAACCCGGCAATGCCGGGTGTTCTCAACGCGAACCATTCTTTAGGGGGAGGGCGAGGCTCCGTCCGAGCCGTAGATTCCATTTTCATTCCGCGTGGAGCCCGGGGTGCAGGGAAATCCCTAAATTTAAAAAAGTCGGCGGCCAAGGGACTGGCCGGCCCTACCATGGATGAGAATCGTGCTGCCGCACGGCGTCCAATCGAAGGCGAATCTAGGAAATGCGGGAGTTGCCTAGAATTCCAAGCCTTTTGGGGGGCCGAGGATTTCCCGGGCCAGTATCGCATTGCGCAGGCCGTCGTTGGAATGGAGGAGGTCCTCGAGGCGGCTTCGTGGCTCGACCGGGCTCTTGTGTGCCGCGGGGGCTTTTGAAGCTGGAGCTTTCTTGCGAGCGGGTTTTGCCTGCTGCTGGCTCGCGAGGCGGGTACTGGCGGTGAACTTTTCCGCGGCCTCGATCAATGGCGATGCGGGCGGGCGCGAAGCCGGCACAGGCGGCGGGGTCAATGTCCGTCGAACCGGCTCCGGGACGTGCACTTCCGCAGGCAGGCCGAGAGCTTCGCGAAGCTTCCGCGCAGCGTCGTCGGGACGCGGGAAGGGATCGATGGGCCTCGACCCGGTCGGACGATAGGGCGGCTGGGTGTCGCCGCCGGTGCGTGCGCCTTTGCGCTCCTCCGCGGACTTCTTCATCACCCACTGAATGAAGGCGATGATGCCGAGAATGAGGACGAAGACGAACTGCTCCATGACGGGGGAACTATCCTTGCGGATGGGTGGTTTTGTCCGGAGAGGCGATGGACTCGCGCATCTGGGTGTCGGACTGGATGTTCTTCATCCGCAGGTAGTCGAGCACGCCGAGATTCCCGCTTCGGAAGGCCTCGGCCATCGCAAGCGGCACCTGGGCCTCCGCCTCGACGACCTTCGCGCGCATCTCCTGCACACGGGCTTTCATTTCCTGCTCGGAGGCGACCGCCGCCGCGCGCCGCATTTCGGCTTTGGCCTGGGCGACGACTTTGTCCGCCTCGGCCTGCTCGGCCTGGAGCTTGGCGCCCACGTTGTCGCCGATGTCCACATCCGCGATATCGACGGAGAGGATTTCGAAGGCAGTGCCGCTGTCGAGGCCCTTGGCGAGAACGGTCTTGGAAATGCGGTCGGGATTCTCGAGCACCTCCTTGTACGAGGCGGACGAGCCGATGGATGTCACGATGCCCTCGCCGACGCGGGCGATGATGGTCTCTTCCGTCGCGCCGCCGACGAAGCGATCGAGATTCGATCGTACCGTGACGCGGGCGCGCACTTTCACCCCGATGCCATCACGCGCCACCGCGTCGATGGTGATGCGGCCTGCTGAGGGATTCGGGCAATCGATGACCTTGGGGTTGATACTCGTGCGGACCGCTTCGAGGACGGTCTTGCTCGTACCCTTGATGGCGAGGTCGATCGCGCAGGCGCGATCATATTCGAGAGGGATGCCAGCTTTCTCAGCCGCGATGAGCGCCAGCACCACATTGGGCACACTTCCCCCCGCGAGATAGTGCGCCTCGAGCGGGTCGGTCTCGAGCGGGAGGCCGGCTTTCACGGCGGTGATCCGGCTATCCACGATCATGCCGACCGGCACCCGGCGCAGATGCATCCCAATGAGTTTCGCGTATCCCACCGGCGCATCGGCGACGCGCGCCCGAAGCCAGAGGCCGAAGAAATTCAGGAAGATGGCCGCACCGAGCAGAACGAGGACCAGACCTCCGAGCAGGATGACGATGAGAACAATACCGAGTGGGTTGGTAGGCATTGGCGGGGATGGTTCGCCCGGATTTTACAGAACCAGGCGGCAGGTGCTATGCCTTTTTACATACCACGATGCGTGGGCCTTCCACGGCCGTCACATGTACCGGCGTCCCCGGCTCTACAAACTCCCCCAATGTGACCACGTCCACTCGACGGCCGTCGAATAGGGCCGTCCCGGCCGGCCGAAGCATGGTGAGCGCTACGCCTTCGCTGTCAATGGAGGGTCCCTGCCGTCGCAACCCGGCCCCCGTATTCAGCGTGCGTCCCAAAGTGAGCCGACGGCCGATTTTCGTCTGCGGAAAGATCGCCATTCCAACGCAAAAGCCGACCAGCGCAATGACTCCAATAATGCAAAGCACAACCGTGCCGCTAATCGGACCAAATCGAACATACCCTACAGCGATGGCTGCAATGAGCAGGATGCCGCCGAGCGTGCCGAGCACGCCTCCGGGAAGGAAGAACTCCGTGAGCACCAGCACGAAGCCGATGCCTGCGAGCAACGCAATGACGCCCATGCGGGCAGCCTATCGACTCGGAGTGGGGCTCGGCGAGCTTTCCCCGCCGTCGATCGTGCGCTCGCCCGTAAGTACCTCCTGAACGGAACCCGCCACGTTGAGCGTAGTCTTTCGGACAGTTTGTCCGACCGATGTCCCGATCTCCTTCGTCTTCGTCCCGACATTCTTCACCGTGCGCTCGACGAACCCGAAGACGCCGCCCTTGAAATGCGTCGAGCCGCCCGAGTCATCCTGCGATCGGGAGCCCCCCGCCGTCTGCTGCTCGCGGGCGTCCGGATCGATCTTCAAGACGTCCACCACCTTCCCGTTCTCCGCAGAGACCTGGAGATCTCCTACCGGAGCCCCCATGTAGTCGAACAGATGGACGCTCCAAATCGGCGCGCCGGTCGCTTCGTCGGTGCGGAGCGTGTAATTGATCGTGTGAAATCCGACCTTCTGCCGGCTCGCCTCGGCATCTGCGACTTTGAATGCTCCGTCGGAGTCGAGATTCAGCCTCGTGAAATCCAGCACCGGAAGCGCCGCGATCGACGAGTTGTGCAGCGGGGTGCTCTCGGAGGCAATCTCCGCACCCACGACGACGAACTCGCGAACGCCGCCCCGCGCTGTGGGATCGCTCATGAGAATGGTCCAACTCGGTGGCTGGGGCTGACCGGTCTCACCGCGCACCTCGACGAGCTTCTTGAGAATGCCGTCGCCTTTGGCCTTCTTGATCACCTGCAGTGCGTCATATGCCGTTCCGGCACGGATATTGCCGGCCGCCGCCAAGCAAATCGTCACATAAAGGGCTATCCTCGTGAGCACGGGAAGACATTGGCTCAGGTCTGCCGGATTTCCAGCGAATTTTCCGACTCGATTTTATGAGGGATCGCTGGAAGGTTGGGCGTGTGGCGGAAGACACTGCATCTCTGCGCAAATCCCTCGATATCTACCGCGGACTCGTGGAGGTGAGCGGGCTGATCAACTCGATCACTGAATACGAGGAGCTGCTGCGCGCCATCCTTGATGTGGCAAGACGCGTCATGTTCGCCGAGGCGGCCTCGCTGTTTCTGAGGGATCCCGAAAACTCGCATCTGAATTTGGCGATGGCGTCGTACAGCGATGGCGAGTTCGTACAGCCCAAGATCCGGATCGAGCCCGGGCAAGGCATCGCAGGATGGGTACTCCAGCATGGGGAAAGCCAACTGGTGCCGGACGCCTACGCAGACTCACGCTTTTTCCGCGAGGCAGACAAGGCGACCGGCTTCCTTACCCGCTCGATTCTATGCGCACCGCTGCGTCACGAGGGGGCACTCATCGGTGTCATCCAGGTACTGAATCCGCGCGGGAAAGCGGCGTTCGAACCGGAAGATCTCGAGGGCTTCGATGCATATTCGAATCTCATCGCCATCGCGATCGAGAAGCTCCGCGCCATCGAGCGTATCCGCCAGCAGGAGCGCGTCGAGCGGGACGTGGCGATCGC
>Ga0207702_10000222_pt1 | contig 66254 bp, 63 predicted proteins | sample KBSCornC62_FD_184302 | JGI IMG/M metagenome (GOLD analysis project Ga0207702, IMG submission 184302) | Corn rhizosphere microbial communities from Kellogg Biological Station, Michigan, USA - KBS Corn C6-2 (SPAdes) (version 2) | ecosystem: Host-associated > Plants > Roots > Rhizosphere > Soil ...
AACGGCATGACCGTCGCGCTGAGCGGCTTGCCCGCCGCCGGCGACACGATGAGCGTGAAATCCGGCCAGACCCAGGACGTGTTCGGCACGCTGACCAACATGATCAACGCGCTGAACGACGGCAGCCAGAACAACACGCAGCTCAGCAACACGATGAGCCGGCAGATCGAGTCGATCGACCGCGCGCAGGACCAGGTCTCCAGCACCCAGACCGACGTGGGTGGCCGCCTGAACCGTCTCGCCCAGCAGAAAAGCACCTACAGCGACCTCACGCTGACCTACCAGACCACCCTGTCCGGCGTGCAGGACACCGACATGGCCAGCGCCATCAGCAAGCTGATGCTGCAGTCCACCGCACTGCAGGCTTCGCAGCAGACGTTCGCGAAGGTGCAAGGGATGAGCCTGTTCGATTACTTGAAGTGATGCGACGCGCAAGCACCGGCGCCTGCGTGCGCAGGTAGGTCGGGACAAGGCGTTGTCGACTTCACGGCAGGCGTAGCCTGCGATCGATGTGATAGGTGTCGTAGGCGAGTTTCAGGGATAGTCCTGCACGTACCCATTGGCGCTGCACCGTGTAGTTCCAAAGCTGGGTCGAGACGACGAGCTGCCGGTATGAGCGCGCGGCGTAATGCCGGAGGACACCCTTGAGCAATCGTCCATACAGCCCCTGGCGCGAGAGCCGGGGATGAACCGCGTTGAGCACGATCTCGATCGTGCCTTCGTCCGGGCGAAGATCGCAGGTGGCGAATCCCGCAACACGATCTCCGGCGGTCACTACCCAAGTGCAGCCCCCGGCGTTTTCCGGTACCAATCGGCTCTTTGCCCATTCGACGTAGCCAGCGGCGATCTTGCCCCGTGGCAGCAGCGGGTTCGCGCTGTAGTGGGAGCGGTAGCCGGTGAAGCTGCTTTCAGCTATCTCGTGGACGGCATTACGATCGGCGGCGGTGGCCAGCCGGACCCCTCCTGGCAAAGGCTCGTGCGGCAAGGTCGTCAGGTCGATGCCGTAGTAGACAAGCGTGTCTGCGTGGATCACCGGCCATCCCCGACGCTGCAACTGGACGACGGCGCCGGAGTCGCCGGCAGCGGTGCGAAGGATGATCAGCGTGGCGTCGCTGGCCATGACCTCATCGATGACGTCCTTGTCGGGAGTACCCTCCGGGACGTGGCCCCGCACCACCTCGATGCCGAAGCGGTCGGAGTCGAGCGCGGAATCAGCCAATATTCGAGAGCTGCTCATTTCGCGGGTTCCATGTCTTGCCCGTGGCATTGAAACATTCGGCTTGGCTTTGCGCACTGGAAACACACCGGGTCGAGAGGGTCTCCTCGGCGGCTTGCGTGACCTGGTCCTGATGGGCCTCGAGGCCTATCCACAGCGGCAGGCGTACCAGGCAATCGCTGACGCGGTCCGTATGCCGCATCGGGCCATGCGTGCGCGCGCAATGAAGCCCGGCGGGCGAGCTGTGCAGCGGGACATAATGAAACACGGTGCCGATGCCGGCGGCTTTCATGCGCTCGATGAAGGCGCTGCGTCGTGCCAATCCGTCGAGCAGGATGTAGTACATGTGGGCGTTGTGTGCGCACTCCGTCGGGATCATCGGACGTCGCAACACGCCTCGCGCTTCCAGAGGTTCGGCCCACGCGTGATAGCGCCACCAGATGGCCAGGCGCCGGGCGGTGATGCTTTCGCCCTGTTCCAGCTGTGCTGCCAGGAATGCCGCGACCAGTTCGCTGGGCAGGTACGACGAGCCGATGTCGACCCAGGTGTACTTGTCCACCTGGCCGCGGAAATACTTGCTGCGATTGGTGCCCTTCTCGCGGATCATCTCGGCCCGCTCGACCAGCGCGGGGTCGTTCACCAGCAAGGCGCCGCCTTCGCCGGCGATCACGTTCTTGGTTTCGTGGAAGCTCAGTGCCGCCAGGTCGCCGATGCTGCCCAGCGCGCGTCCCTTGTAGCCGGAGAAGATGGCTTGCGCGGCGTCCTCCACCACTTTCAGGCCATGCCGGGCGGCAATGTCCATGATCGTGTCCATCTCGCAGGCCACGCCCGCGTAGTGCACCACGCAGATCGCGCGGGTGCGTGCCGTGATGGCGGATTCGATCAAGGTCTCGTCGATGTTCAGCGTATCGGGACGGATGTCCACGAACACCGGCACCGCTCCGCGCAGCACGAACGCGTTGGCAGTCGAAACGAAGGTGAACGAGGGCATGATGACCTCGTCGCCCGGCTGCAGATCCAGCAGGATCGCCGCCATTTCCAGTGCGGCCGTGCAGGAGTGCGTGAGCAGCGCCTTGCGCGCGCCGACATGTTGCTCCAGCCATGCGTGGCACTGGCGGGTGAACATGCCGTCGCCGGACAGGTGCCCGTTGGCATGTGCCTGAGCAATGTTGTGCAGTTCCCGGCCGACGAGATAAGGGCGATTGAACGGAATGCTCATGCTTGCCCCCTACGGACGGGCTCGATGCCGGTGATTGCAGGTGCCGCAACGCGGTTCCATGGCGGCGTCAGTCCGGCAGCCACGCGTCACGCCAGGCGACCAGGTTGTCGCCGGTGAGCATCCAGTCACGTTGCACGGCGGCGCGCAGCGCGTCTCCCATCTTCGCGGTGGCGTCGAGGTCGGCGACGTGCATGCGGATCGCGTCCACCCACTCCTTGAAACGGTTGCGCACGCGCGTCACCGGCAGGTCGCCGCGGTAGCAGACGATGTCGCTGCACACCACCGGGAAGCCGCAGGCGCCGTATTCGAGCAGGCGCAGGTTGCTCTTGCAGGCGTTGAACAGGTTGTCCTCCAGCGGCGCCAGCGCGAGGTCGAGATCCAGCGCGGCCAAGGCCACCGGGTACTGGCCGATCGGCACGCCGTTGTGGTGCTCGTGCACGTGCGGGCGCAGCTTCTCCGGGCACATGCCGAAGAACACCCATTCGACCTCGCCGGCCAGTTCGCGCACCACGTCGGCGATCAGTTCCAGGTCGCCGCGGTGGCTGCTGCCGCCGGCCCAGCCCACGCGCGGCCTGGCGCCCTTGCGGCGCCGGCTGGCCAGCTGGCCCCACCAGTCCACAGGCAGGCGGTTGGGCACGACGCGGATGTCGCCGTGCATGTCGGCGAACTCTTCGGCCAGCGGCGCGGTGGAAACCACGAAGCGGTCGGCGAGCGCCACGGCCTTGCGCAGCGACTTCAGCACGTCCTTGGGCATCTGGTCGCGGTGCACGCTCTTCAGCGGCAGGTTGGGCAGGTAGTCGTCCAGTTCGTAGACCTTGAAGGCGCGGCTGAAGTCGCGGTAGCCGCGCATGGTCTCGAGCTGGCTGTCGGTGAGCTGGCGTTGCAGCACGATGGTGGACGGCTCGTAGCGCTCCATCCCGATCGGCTCCAGGTGCATCGGCGCGATCATGCCTTCGGTCAGCCCCTCCCGTTGCATGGCATGGAACGGCTGCCGGATGCGGTAGTGGCCGGAGCCGTTGGCGTCGGCGGCCACGCAGAACAGGCGCGGCAGCAGCGGCTGCGAAAAGGGTTGCCAGGCCTGCGGCCGGATCTGGTCCAGGTCGAAACCGTTGCCGCCCAGGCTGAAGTTGCGGTTGTAGGCCGGGTCGCGCGCCAGCAGCGGCAGCCACTTGCGGTACATCGCCTGCTGCTCGCCTTTGAAGCGCGCGTGTTTGGCTTCCTGGCTGTTCCGGTCCACTTTCTTCTGGCTGACGTTGCCCTCGTGCATCAGGCGGGCGTGCGGCGTCCACACCGTGAGATAGCCGGCCTGGTGCACCTTGAGGCACAGGTCGACGTCGTTGTACGAGACCTTGAAGTCCTGCTCGTCCAGCCCGCCGACTTCCTCGTACACCGACTTGCGGATCATCAGGCAGGCGGCGGTGACCGCGGTGTAGTTCTGGTCCACCTGCAGCCGATGCATGTAGCCGGGGGCGTCCATCGGTTCTCCGATGAAGGGGTGGTCGGCCGGCCCGCGCAGGCCCAGCACCACGCCGGCATGCTGGATGCGGCCGTCGGGGTAGTGCAGCTTGGCGCCGACGATGCCCACCTCCGGCCGCTGCGCATGGTTGAGCAGCGCCTCGATCCAGTCCGCGTGCAGCACCGCGGTGTCGTTGTTGAGCAGGATCAGGTATTCGCCGCGCGCCTGCGCAGCGGCGAAATTGTTGATCGCGGAATAGTTGAACGGATGCGGCCAGCGCAGCACGCGCAGCTGCGGGTTGTTGAGCCGTTCGATGCCGTCCAGGTAGGCGCAGGCAGCCGGATCGCGGCTGTCGTTGTCCACGATCAGCAGCTCGTAGTTCCTGTAACTGGTCTTGGCGAGCAGGCTGTCGATCAGGCCGTTGAGCATCGGCAACTGGTCGCGGGTGGGGATGATGATCGAGACCGGCGGCTGGCGGTCGTGCAGGTAGGCGATGCGATGGGAACCGGCAAGCGCGCCTGGCTGGATTTCGTGGGCGATGCCCAAGCGTTCGAGATGTCCGGCCAGCACCTGTTTGCCCAGCGTGCCGGTGTCGGGCGCGGCCAGCCACGTACCGAACGGAACGGTCGAGTGCAGGATGGGTTCGGCAAGATGGCCGATGCTGTCCAGCCCGAATTGCTCGATGCAGCGAAACATGTGGTCGTAGGTGGCCATCACGCCGGCCTGCTCCTGCAGGCCACCCGCGATGAGCAGGTGCTCGCGACGCATGGCCAGCATGTGTCCGGCGTAGGGATAGCTGCGCAACAGGTCCAGGTTCACGTCCGGCTTGAGGACTGGAGCCGCCGGGCCCTCGGGCAACCAGGTGTCCTCGTCGGCGTAGCAGCACGCCATGCCGGGATGTGCGGTCAACTTGTCGGCCAGGAGCAGCAGCGCATCGTCGTCCAGCACATCGCCCGCAAGCAGCGGAAGCAGCCAGTCGGCTCGGCCTGTCGCGGCGGCCTCGTTGAATGCGGAAGCCCAGCTTTCCGCCATCGGATGGAGGACGACATCGTCGGGCACGGACAGCCCGGCATCGCCCAATACGGTCACGGCACTGGCCTGGAACGATTGCCTGCCCAGCGACTGCAGCGTGCGTGCCAGTAGCCCCGGATCATCCCCGGCGTCGGCAATCAGTACGTGGAAGCCGGTTGATCCGGCGACGCGGTTGCGTGCCAGTACGGCATGTTTGGCGCTCAATCGTTGCGGGGCCAGCCAGCGTCGGTATTGCTCCTCGGGAGAGATGGGCTGGAACGCGATTCCCGCCTGACTGGCTGCCGGTTGCGAGACTGTCGCCAAATTGTCGGCAAGCTTGCCAAGCAGTACGTCGAGCAGCTCAACGCGGTGTGCCGCGGCGATGGCGTCGAGTTCGATGCGCGGCAGCTCCGCGGCCCGCCGGTAAAGCGCCTCGATCTGGTTCTGGAACAGCGAGTCGCTGTGGCACAGGCGCAGCATGTCGCCCACGAGCTGGCCGCGCCGTGTTCGCAACGCCGGCGAGTCGATCAGCGCGTGCAGCTTTTGCCGATAGTCGTCGGCATCGTGCGAAACATAGAGCGGCGGCGGGATCGCATCCAGGTCGATGGTGAAGCCGCAGTCGGTCCACGCTTGCGGGGCGAACTTCAGGACAGGCTTGCCCAGCGCCGCCGCTTCGCACAGCGCGGTGTTTGACGGGAAAGGCGCTACATCGAGGTAGATGTCGCATGCTGCATAGGCAGCATGCAGCTCGTCTTGCCGGGCGATGTTGCCTGCCAGGTGGACGCGGCCCGGGTGGTCCGCGGCGAGGCTGGTCCCGACAGGATCGGACGAGGGGCCGACCAGCAGGACGTGCACGTCGGGCCGCTCATCGAGCAGGGGAGCCAGCAGGGTCGCCGTCGAGACGCCGGCGATCGGCACGAACTTGTAGGCCGAACCGCAGGACATCAGCAGTGGCGCATCATGCGGGATGCCATATCGGGCGCGGATGTCGATGTCGGGCGCCGGACCGAGGCTGGCGAGATCGAGAGGAATGGGCGTCCAGCCGATGTGCATCTGCGGTACCCCGCGGCGCGCCACGGTGACGCGCGCTGCGCTTTCGCACAGCGAGACGATCAGGTTGCTCACGCTGGCGCCGAGCCAGAACACGTGGCTGGCGTGATCCTCGAACAGCACTGGTGGCGGCGATTCCATGCCGGCGAGCGCCACCACAGCCAAAGGGTCGTTCGGATGGGTATGCAGCACCGCCAGGTCGGCGTCACGCAACAGCCGCCGCAGGCTGGCGGCACGTTCCATGGGCGATCCGCGGTCCAGCGTCTCCAGGCGGATGGTTCCACTTTCGACCAGTTCCTCCACCGCGCGCGGAAGCGGGACACCATCCTGTCGGGTGGTCACGAGCGTGTGACTGGAACACGTGTCCAGCGCCATCCAGCGACAGGCTAGTCGCGTGTGGCCGCCGACGGCATATCCGGCGCTCATGATGGTGAGCACGCGGCGACGCTCGGAGGACGGTTGATGGGGTGGTGCGGCTTGCGGCAACGCATGGCCCACGTGTGCCAGCAGAGCCTCCAACCGGGGCGAGGCGAAAATGCCGCAGCCCTTGAGCCAGGCGATCGTTGCGGCTGCCTGTGCGAATTCGATGGCGGCATTCGGATCGCCGCCCTCGATGGCCTTTTCCATGCGGTCGAGCAGCCCATGGAACTCGGCGTGATTTTGCGCGAGGCATTCCTCTACTACAGACATCGACGGGTCCCAGGTGCGCTCGGTGGATGTGCGGAAAGACGGCCTCGTCGACTTTTCGACGGAACGAGACGGCCGAGACCGTCGCAGCAAGGTTGGTGCCAATCGCCGGAGCGGTGCGGCGATGGCGTCGCGGTGGCGGATGGCGCAAGCGGCTGGACTGCATCGGCAGGCCTTCAACCACCCGGCACGCGGCCGATGCTTGTCGCAGACGGGATCAGGGGCATATCCCGTGCCAACGCAAAGAAATTTCGGGAAATGACTCAAGAAGCCCGCACCACCGCCGAAACATCCCCTGAGGCGGTTGGCACTCCGGTCCAGGGGCACCGCCGGAGAAGGTATCCGACAGCTTCAAGACCGCTTAATTAGGAGACATCCCATGTCACTGGTCATCAACACCAACGTTTCGTCGCTGAACGCGCAGAACAACCTGACCAAGTCGCAGAGCGCGCTGGCCACCGCCACCATGCGCCTGTCCTCGGGCCTCAAGCTCAACAGCGCGGCCGACAACGCCGCGGGCTTCGCGATCGCGCAGCGCTACACCACCCAGATCGGCGGCCTGTCCCAGGCCAGCGCGAACGCTTCCGACGCCATCAACCTGGCGCAGACTGCCGGTTCGGCGCTGGACCAGGTCACCGCCAACCTGCAGGCGATCCGCGACCTGGCCGTGCAGTCCGCCAACGGCACCTACACCGCCTCGGACCGCTCCTCGATCGACCAGGAAGTGCAGCAGCGCCTGGCGGAAATCACCCGCATCGCCAACCAGACCACGTTCAACGGCTCCAAGGTGCTGGACGGCTCGCTGGGCACCAAGAGCTTCCAGGTCGGCGCCGACGTGGGCCAGACCATCAGCGTGAGCCTGGGCACCAGCGTGAAGGCCTCCGCGATGGGCCAGATCGCCCAGGTGGAGACCGGCAACCTGAGCGGCGCGTTCGTCGACGCCAGCGGCAATGCCCAGACGATGGACCTGAGCAAGATCTCCATCAAGGGTACGGACGGCAACTCGGTCACGCTTTCCGGCACGGCCAGCAGCGTGCAGGACCTGGCCGACGCGATCAATGCCGCGGGCGTCGCCGGCGTCAGCGCGGCGGTCGACGGCAAGGGCGGCGTCAGCCTGTTCGCCAACGGCAGCTTCCAGGTGACCGACAGCGGCGCGGCTTCGGGCAGCGCGGTGACCTCCGGCGCGATCACCAGCGGCGCCTACGTGAACGGTTCGACCACGGCCTCCAACGCCTCGGGCAGCATCGCGACGGCGGGCTCGCTGGCCACCGGCAACGTGCAGACCGTCAACAGCGCCAACGCCCTGATCTCCCAGGTCGACGTGGCCCTGAAGTCGGTGGCCGATTTCGCCGCCCAGCTGGGCGCGGTGCAGAACCGCTTCCAGTCCACCATCGCCACGGTGGCGGCGCAGAGCACCAACCTGCAGGCCTCGCAGTCCACCATCCAGGACGCGGACTTCGCGGCCGAGACGGCAGCGCTGAGCAAGGCGAACGTGCTGCAGCAGGCAGGCATCTCGGTGCTGGCCCAGGCCAACTCCAACCCGCAGATGGCGCTGAAGCTGCTGCAGTGACGGCGGCAGGGATCGCCCGCACGACGCGGGCGGTCCCGTCTCGCGATGGCGGCCCTCCGGGTCGCCATCGCCCGAGGGTTTCAGGCAAAGCCCATGCGGCTGGCGTGAGTTTTGCCTGTGATTCTTGAATTCCCGTCGAGCGGGATCGGATCTCCACAGGAACAGTCCCATGACTTCCATCTCCGGCGTCGGCACCACTACCACTGGCACGGGCAGCGGCACTGGCAGCGGCCTGAGCAGCACCAACAGCCCGGGCAGCGGCCTGCTCAGCTCGGCGGGCATCGGTTCGGGGCTGGACGTCAACGCCATCATCACCGCGCTGGTCAACGCCAAGCAGGCGGGACCGTCGCAGCAGATCAGCAACCAGACCACGCAATTGCAGGCACAGGAGGCCGGGCTGACCGCGCTGGGCAGCGCACTGAGCTCGCTGCAGACCACGCTGGGCAAGCTGGGCAGCAGCCTCACCTTCAACAGTTACACGGCCACGCTGGGCGACAGCACGCTGGGCACCACCAGTACGCTGCCCAACGCGCAGCCGGGCACCTACAGCCTGACGGTGAACCACCTGGCCACCGCGCAGAAGCGGGCCAGCGCCGCCTATGCGTCGGGCAGCGCGGTGGGCGCCGGAACTTTGACGGTGGGCGTCGGCAGCCAGTCGATGAACATCAACGTCTCGGCGACCGACTCGATCAGCAGCATCGCCACGGCGATCAACCAGGCCAGCGGCAATCCCGGCGTGCAGGCCACCGTTGTCAACGGCACGAACGGCGCGCAGCTGCTGCTCACCTCCACCAAGACCGGCGTGGCCAACGGCTTCAGCGTGAGCGCAGGCAGTGGCAGCAGCGCGGGGCTGTCCGCGCTGGCCACCACGCTCGACACGGCCGGATCGAACGAGGCCAGCGACGCCAGCCTGAGCATCGACGGCATCGCGGTGACCAGCGCCAGCAACTCGGTCAGCGGCGCGCTGAACGGCGTCACCCTGAACCTGGCCGCCACCGGCTCCACCACCCTGACGGTGAGCCAGGACACCAGCGCGGTGACCGGCGCGGTCTCGGATTTCGTCAACGCCTACAACAGCTACATCTCCACCGTGGGCACGCTGAGCGGCTACGACCCGAACTCCAAGCAGGGCGGGGTGCTGCTGGGCGACACCACGCTGATGTCGGTGCAGCGCCAGGTCAACAGCGTGCTGAGCGGCAGCGTGGCGGGCAACAGCATCGGCTCGCTGGCGGCGCTGGGCATCACGCGCAATGCCGACGGCACGCTGTCCTCCGACAGCGGCAAGTTGAGCAGCGCGCTGCAGGGCAACCCGGCTGCGGTGCAGGACCTGTTCGCCGGCACCAACGGCTACGCCACCCGCCTCAACAGCATGCTGGACGGCTTCACCTCCAGCAACGGCATCCTCGCCACACGCACCGCCAGCATCCAGAACCAGCTCAGCAACCTGAGCCAGGAGTCGACGGCGCTCACCGCGCGCATGAACGTCTACGCGACCCAGCTGCGCCAGCAGTACACCGCGCTGGACACGCTGATGTCCTCGCTCAACAACACCAGCAGCTACCTCACCAGCTCGCTGCAGGCGATGTTGAACAGCAACTCCTCGAACAAGTGACGGAGGCCCGCACATGACGAACGCCTACATGCGCCAAGCCAACGCGATGTACCAGCAGACCCGCGCCGAAGGCCGCCTGGAGGGCGCCGATCCGCACCAGCTGATCGCCATGCTGCTCGACGGCGCGATCGAGCGTATCGCGCAGGCGCGCGCGCATCTGCATCGCGGCGACGTGCCCGCCAAGGGCGCCGTGGTCACCAAGGCGGTGGCGATCGTGGGCGAGCTGCGCGCCAGCCTGAACCACGAGGCCGGCGGCAACGTGGCCCAGCGGCTGGACTCGCTCTACGACTACGTCAACCGCCGCCTGCTGTTCGCGCAGCTCCACAACGACGACCAGGCGCTGGCCGAGTGCGCACGCCTGCTCGAACCGGTACGCGACGGCTGGAACGGCATCCGCGACGCCTACCTCGCCGGCCGGGCCGGGTACGCCGCGTGAGCGCGGAGCATGCCCCGCTGGAACGCGCGCTGACGGTCAGCGCCTCGATGCTGGCGGCGGCACGCGAAGGCCACTGGGACAGCCTGCCCGAGCTGGATGCCGAGCGCCAGCCACTGCTGCGCGCCGGCCATCCGCGCGACGCGCGCAGCCGCGAGCTGCTGCAGCAGCTGCTGGCGTGCAACGAGGAAATGCTGGACCTGGCCGCGCGCGCGCGCACCGAGGTTGCCGGTGCGCTGGGCCGCCACGGTTACGCCCACCAGGCCCTGCGCACTTACGTCGACCTCGCCGGTTGAGCTGCGGCACCAGCACGCCGCGCTTGATCCGCGGGCGTCCGGCGCGCATCGTGCTGCGGCAATACCACTCCGGGCCGGCCGACGACCCGGGTAGCCACGCGGAGCCGACATGACTGCCAGCAGCTGGGACGAATTCGATCAACGCCTGAGCAGCGAGGAACACCTGCACGCCAACAGCGAGCCGCTGGCGTGGCCGCCGTCGCCGGAGCTGCTGCAGCGGCTGGCCGAGCGCAACGCGAACACCCTGGCGACGCTGGCCGCGCTGGAGGAGCGTCGCGCCGACCTTGGCGACGACGACAACCCGCTGATGCAGGAAATGCTGCGCATGGACGCCAAGCTCACCGCGCTGGTGGAGATCGTGAACCAGTTGCTGGCGCCCGCTGCCGGGCTGCCGCCGCGCCGGACGCTGCGCTTCAACGCGGTGGGCGCCGTGCTGCCGGCCGTGCTGCTGCCGGCGGGCGAGGAGGGCCTGCTGTTGCGTCTGCGCTTTGACGCCTGCCGCAGCTTGTCGCTCGAATTGGCCGGCCGGATGGTGCGCGCCATCGACGAAAACCGAAGCTTCGTCGAGTTCGCCATGCAGGGTGACGCGACAAGTGACGCGATTGAGCGCCTCGTGTTCCGCCATCACCGACGCAAAGTGGCAGAGGCGCGCCAGCAACTCGGCTGAGGCTCGACGCAGTCGGCATTTCGTATGTGATATCGATCACAGTTACGTAATCCGGGAAGAGGCTTTTTCGACGGCCATCACGTGCTTCCGGATGTCTTCGTCACGGCACCGGTTTTTTGCAAAGACCTTTCGTGTCATGCGCTTGCGGGAAATTTCTGCGCATGCCGATGCACCGCGGCCGCCGTATTTTGGCGGCCGCGCGACGCCTTGCCGTCGCCACCACCGTCAAAGTTGGCCTCCTTGTTGCTCCCCGTTCATCAAGCCGGCGACGGAAAGCCGGCACTGACGAACAGCGCACCCCGATGGAAGCCGAAGGGTTGCGACGAGTGCGGTAAGGAGAAGGGGCTGTGCAGAAATTCGATTTCCTCGTCATCGAGTCCGATGCGGCGCGTGCGGAAGCCGTGCAGTCGGCGCTTCACTTCCTGGGCTACCGGCCGCAGCTTGCCGCCGAATGCCGATCAGTCGACGAGTCCACCCACGCATGGCAGGCCGTTTATGTCGGCAACGCCGGGAGCGAGGTCGCGGCCGAACGTCAGATGGCCCTGCTCGGCGATGCCGCGAACCACGTGCCGATGCTGGTGCCCGCCGATGCGCCGCTGGCCGAGCGCTGCGCGAGAATGGCCTCGCCGTCCGCCACGCGCGTGGCCGTGCTGGAGTTTCCGCTGCGCTACGAGCAGGTGGCCGAGGCGCTGCGCAGCGTCCACGCGCGCCTGCTCGGCGGCCAGTCCGGCGCGCTGCGCTTCGTGGGCCATTCGGCGCCGATGCTGCATGTCAATGCGCTGATCCGCCAGGTGGCGCCGTTCGATTCCACCGTGCTGGTGCTGGGCGAGTCGGGCACCGGCAAGGAGATGGTGGCGCGCGCCATCCACGAGCAATCCTCCCGCCGCGACAAGCCGTTCGTGGCGATCAACTGCGGCGCGATCCCGGCCGAGCTGCTGGAAAGCGAGCTGTTCGGCCACGAAAAGGGTGCCTTCACCGGCGCGATCAGCGCGCGCAAGGGCCGCTTCGAGCTGGCCGAGGGCGGCACGCTGTTCCTCGACGAGATCGGCGACATGAGCCTGCCGATGCAGGTGAAGTTGCTGCGCGTGCTGCAGGAGCGCGTCTACGAGCGCGTCGGCGGCAGCAAGACCCAGCGCTGCGACGTGCGCATCATCGCCGCCACCCACCGCGACCTGGAGCAGGCCATCGGCGAAGGCAAGTTCCGCGAGGATCTTTTCTACCGCCTCTCCGTGTTCCCGCTGGAACTGCCGGCGCTGCGCGAACGGCTGGAGGATCTGCCGGTGCTGATCGAGGAGTTCAACCAGCGCCTGGCTCGCCGCGGCCTCGACGTGGCGCACTTCAGCGCCGGCGCGATGCACACGCTGCGCGAGCATGCGTGGCCGGGCAACGTGCGCGAGCTGGCCAACCTGGTCGAGCGCATGGCGATCCTGTGCCCGCACGGCGAGGTGCGCGCCAGCGAGCTGCCGGCGAAATACCGCCACGGGCCGGCCGGCGAGGAAGTGCACGGCGCGGCGCTGCTGGCGCTGATGGAGGATGTCCAGGCGTCGGCGGCGGCCATGACCGGCGTGCATCCGGTGGACGAGTCGCGGCGCCTGCTGCCGGAAGAGGGCATCGACCTCAAGGATCACTTGGCCGACATCGAGGTGGGGCTGATCCGCCAGGCGCTCGACGCCACCGGCGGCGTGGTGGCGCACGCCGCGCGCCTGCTGCGCATGCAGCGCACCACGCTGGTGGAGAAGCTGCGCAAGTACGGCCTGCAGGCGAACGGTCTGGTGGCTTGAAGCCGGGATTGGGATACGGGATCCGGAGCGGCAAAAGCCGCCCCGCGCCGTCTCCCGAATCCCGGAAAAACCACTGGCACGGCTCCTGCATTCATCCCCTGCAAACCCGTCGCGCGACGGGATTCCGTCTTCCACCTATCGGCATGGACACCGCGGCATGAGCACGATCGACGTCAACAACCTGCTTGCCCAGATGCGCCAGATGACGGCGCAGGTGCGCATGCCGGAAAACGCGGTGCAGGCGCCGGCGAGCGGCGGCCCGGCGAATTTCTCCACGCTGCTGCGGCAGTCCATCGCCGCGGTCGGCAACAGCCAGGTCGAGGCGGGGAACATGGCCGCGAGCTTCGAGCGCGGCGATCCCGGCGCCGACCTCGGCCGCACGATGATCGCGGTGCAGAAGGCCGACCTCTCGCTGCGTACGGCGGTGGCGGTGCAGAACAAGCTGGTCGACGCCTACAAGGACGTCATGAACATGTCGGTCTGACGCCGGCATCCCGATCACCGAACAGCCCTGACCGACGAGCAGCAGCATGGCCGAGAACGCCATCGCGACGACCGCCAACAACGGCGCGCGCCTGGACTCCCTCAAGCAGATCACCCGCAACCCGGCGGCGCGCCAGCTCGCGCTGCTGGTGGCGGTGGCCGCGGCGGTGGCGCTGGGCGTGGCGGTGGTGCTGTGGTCGCGCGGCCCGAACTATGGACTGCTGTACGCGGGGCTGGACCAGAAGGACGCCGCCGCGATCACGCAGGAGCTGCAGGCCTCCGACACCGTGTACAAGCTGGGCGGCGACGGCACCTCGATCATGGTGCCGGCCGCCGACCTCGCTGCGCTGCGGCTGCGGCTGGCGGCGAAGGGCCTGCCGCAGGGCAGCGCCGCGATCAACACGCCGCCGGCCGGCGACTCGCCGTTCGGCATGAGCGACCTCGCCGAGCGCACGCGCTACCAGCAGATGCTGGAGAGCGACCTGGGCTCCACCATCGCCTCGCTGCAGTCGGTGCGCGCCGCGCGCGTGCACCTGGCGATGCCCAAGCCTTCGGCCTTCATCCGCGACAGTCGCGGCGCCAGCGCCTCGGTGCTGCTCACGCTGTACCAGGGCCGCCAGCTCGACGCCGGCCAGGTGGCGGCGATCGTGCACCTGGTGGCGTCCAGCGTGCCGGGGCTGGATCCCAACCAGGTCTCGGTGGTCGACCAGCAGGGCCGGTTGCTGACCGGCAATGCGGACGCGCCCGGCGAGACCGGCGACAACCGCCTGCGCCTGGCCACGCGCATCGAGAACACCTATGCCCAGCGCATCGAGGAACTGCTGACGCCGCTGGTCGGCCCCGGCCGCGTGCGCGCGCAGGTCAATGCGGACCTGGATTTCAGCCAGACCGAGAAGGCCAGCGAAACCTACGGCCACGATCATCCGGCGCTGCGCAGCGAGCAGGTCAGCAGCGAGCAGCGCAGCGACGGTGGCGCCGCCGGCGGCGTGCCCGGCGCGCTCAGCAACCAGCCGCCGGCGACGGTGGCGCAGCCCACCGCCGCGAAACCGAACGCCGGCGCGGCCGCCGCGCCGGGCAACACGGCGTCGACCACCACGAACAGCCGCGACGGCGAGAGCTCCAGCAGCGCCACGCGCAACTACGAGCTCGACCGCACCATCAGCCACGTCAGCGATCCGGCCGGTCGGCTGGCCCGCCTCACCGTGGCGGTGGTGGTGGACGACAAGCTGGCGGCCGCCGCCGCCGGTGCCGCCAGCGGTGCCAAGGACGTGCCGTTCACGCCGCAGGAATTGCAGCATCTCACCGACCTGGTGAAGAACGCCGTGGGTTTCGACGCCGCGCGCGGCGACAGCGTCAGCGTGATCAACCAGGCCTTCCATCGCAACGCCGCGCCGGACGCGGCGCCCGCGACGCCGCTGTGGGAGCGCCCCGGCGCGCTGGACCTGATCAAGCAGGGTCTCGGCGTGCTGATCGCGCTGCTGGTCGCGTTCGGCCTGCTGCGCCCGCTGCTCAAGGGCCTGCTGCGTGCTGCACCGGCGAAGGGCGTGCTGCCGTCGCCGCTGCCGACCGTGTCCGTACGCGTGGGCGACGACGAACCGCAGGAGGGCGGCCGGCTGTCCGGCAGCCAGCCGGCCCGCCTCGACGTGGCACCGGCGCTGGTCTACGAACAGCGCATCGGCCAGGCCCGCCGCATGGTCGGCGAGAACTCCCGGCAGGTGGCCCAAGTGGTAAGGAACTGGGTGAACGAAGATGGCAACTAACCGTTCCGACGCGCCCGTCACCGGTGCGCAGCGCGCGGCGATCCTGCTGCTCACGCTGGGCGAGCAGGATGCGGCCGAGGTGCTCAAGCATCTGAGCGCGCGCGACGTGCAGGCGGTCGGCAGCGCGATGGCCGCGCTCTCCAGCGTCTCGCGCGAGCAGGTGACGGACGTGCTGGACAAGCTCGACGACGACATGGGCCGGCAGACCTCGCTCGGCGTCGGCACCGAGGAATACATCCGCAAGATCCTCACCAATGCGCTGGGCGAGACCAAGGCCGGCGGCCTGATCGACCGCATCCTGCTCGGCCGCAGCTCGAAGGGTCTGGAATCGCTGAAGTGGATGGAGAGCCGCGCGATCGCCGAGATGATCAACCAGGAGCACCCGCAGATCATCGCGCTGGTGCTGGCGCACCTGGAGCCGGACCAGGCGGCCGAGGTGATCGGTTACCTGCCGCCGCGCGTGCGTTCCGACGCGGTGATGCGCATCGCCGCGCTCGACGGCGTGCAGCCGCATGCGCTGAACGAGCTGGACGAGATCATGGAGCGCCAGTTCAACGGCGGCACCAAGAAGCTGAAGTCCGCCAACGTGGGCGGGCTGAAGGCGGCCGCCAACATCCTCAACGCGATGGACAGCAGTCGCGAAGCCGAGCTGATGACGGCGATCCGCAGCCAGGACGAGGCGCTGGGCGGACGCATCGAAGACCTGATGTTCGTGTTCGAGGACCTCGCCGAGCTGGACGACCGCGGCATGCAGACCCTGCTGCGCGAGGTGCCGTCGGGCATTCTGATCACCGCGCTGAAGGGCGCCGAGCCGGCGATCCGCGAGAAGATCTTCGCGAACATGTCCAAGCGCGCCGCCGACATGATGCGCGACGACCTGGAAGTGAAAGGCCCGGTGCGGCTCAGCGAGGTCGACGCGGCGCAGAAGGAAGTGCTGGCCGCGGCCAGGAAGCTCGCCGACGCCGGCCAGCTCAGCCTGGGCAGTGGCGGGGATGACTACGTCTGATGGCGGCCGCGATCCACGATGCCGCGATGGACTTCCGACGCTGGGAGCTGCCGCAGGTCGGCGCCGAACCGGATGCGGCACAGGACGACGCGGCGCCGCCGCAACCGACCGTGCGCGAGCTGGAGGCGCTGGAGCAGCAGGCGCGCGATGAAGGCCGCGCCGCCGGCCTCGCCGAAGGGCGGGCCGTGGCCGCGCAGGAACTGCGCGAGCGGCTGGCGCAGCTCGACGCCGTGTACGAAGCGGCAGCGCGCCCGCTGCAGGCGTTCGACGAACAGGTGGCGCAGGCGCTGGCCCAGCTCGCGATGGTGGTGGCCGGCCGGGTGGTGGCGCACGAGTTGCAGCGGGCGCCCGAGCTGGTCGTACGCGCCGTGCGCGAGGCGGCCAACGCGCTGCCCGCGGCGACCCGCGAGCTGCGCGTGCACCTGCACCCGCAGGATCTGGCCCTGCTGCGGGAACTCGGCGCGGCCGAACGCCACTGGCAGCTGCTGGCCGACCCCGCGCTGGCGCGCGGCGACTGCCGGCTGGAAAGCGAACACTCGCGTCTCGACGCGCGGGTGGAAACCCGCCTCGCGGCGGTGGTCGATGCCGTGCTCGGCGAAGCCGCCGGGCCGCACGAGGGTGCGGCATGAACGCCGTGGCCGATCCGGCCGCGCGCCGCGCGCGCTGGCAGCGCCAGTTCGCGCGGCACGCCGCCCGCGCCGTCGCGGCGCGCACGCTCAGCGTGGAAGGCAGCTTGCGTCGCGTGGTGGGGCTCACCCTCGAAGCCGAAGGCTGCGAGGCCGCGCTGGGCGCGCGTTGCCTGGTCGACACCGCCGACGGCGCCACGCTGGAAACCGAAGTGGTGGGCTTCGCCGACGAACGCCTGCTGCTGATGCCGGTGGGCGACATGCACGGCGTGCTGCCGAACGCGCGCGTGCGTCCCTGCGCACACAGCGGCGGCCTGCCGGTGGGCCGGCAACTGCTGGGCCGGGTGGTCGGCGCCGACGGCCTGCCGTTGGACGGCCAGGGCGCGCTCGACGCCGACGAACACGCCGCGCTGAAGAACGAGCCGATCAACCCGATGGCGCGCAAGCCGATCGACGCGCCGCTGGACGTTGGCGTGCGCGCGATCAATGCCTTGCTCACCGTGGGCCGCGGCCAGCGCCTGGGCCTGTTCGCGGGCTCCGGCGTGGGCAAGTCCACCCTGCTCGGCATGATGACGCGCTACACCGACGCCGACGTGGTGGTGGTGGGCCTGATCGGCGAGCGCGGCCGCGAGGTGAAGGAATTCGTCGAACACACCCTGGGGCCGGGGGGCAGGGCGCGCGCGGTGATCGTGGCCGCGCCGGCCGACGCGCCGCCGCTGAAGCGCCTGCGCGGCGCGCAGTACGCCACCGCGATCGCCGAATGGTTCCGCGACCAGGGCCTGCGCGTGCTGCTGCTGATGGATTCGCTGACCCGCTACGCCCAGGCGCAGCGCGAGATCGCGCTGGCGATCGGCGAACCGCCGGCGACCAAGGGCTATCCGCCGTCCGTGTTCGCGCTGCTGTCGGCGCTGGTCGAGCGCGCCGGCAACGACGCCGAGGGGCGCGGCTCGATCACCGCGTTCTACACCGTACTCACCGAGGGCGACGACTACCGCCACGACCCGATCGCCGACGCCGCGCGCGCGATCCTCGACGGCCATATCGTGCTGTCGCGCGACCTCGCCGAGGCCGGCCACTACCCGGCGATCGACATCGAGGCCTCGATCAGCCGCGTGATGCCGCAGGTGACGGCACGCGAGCACCTGCAGGCGGCGCAGCGCTTCCGCCGCGTCTATTCGGCCTACCGCCAGCAGCGCGACCTGATCGCGGTGGGCGCCTACCAGAAGGGTTCCGACCCGCAAGTGGATCTGGCCATCGAACTGTGGCCGCAATTGCGCGACTTCCTGCAGCAGGAAGTCGACGAACCGATGACGCTCGAAGCCGCCGTTGCGCGGCTCGGCAAGCTCGCCGAACAGGTGACTGCATGAATTCCCGCTCGAAGCGCCTGCAACCGGCGGTGGACCAGGCCCACCAGCAGACCGAGGACGCGATGGCGCAGCTGGCCACGCAGCAGCAGCAGCTGGCGAAGGCCGAACACCAGCTCGGCGAACTGGAGCGCTACCGCGCCGAATACGCCGCCGCGGGCGAGGGCGCGGTCAGCGTGAGCGCGCTGCTCAACCGCCAGCAGTTCGTCGCGCGCATCGACCAGGCGATCGCCCAGCAGAGCGCCGAGGTGAACCGCCAGCATCGCCGGCTCGACCAGGTGCGCGACTCCTGGCAACAGGCGCATGCGCGCGAAAGCGCGCTGGGCAGCGTGGTCGCGCAGCACCAGGAACACGAACGCCGCGCCGAGGATCGGCGCGAACAGGCCGAGGTCGACGAACGCATGCAGCAACGGCGCTCGCGATGAAGCGCCCGCCTGCCAGCACAGGAATCCCTGCGCCATGACGCCAGCCCCCATGCTCCCCCGGCTGCCTGCCGCGAACAGCGTGCGCAGCGCGTCCGCCGCAGCGCCACGTAGCGATGCGGCGCCGAATCCATTCGACCAGCACCTGCAGGCAGCGCACAGCGCAGCCCCGGCCGGTGCGCCGACGGACCAGCCCCCGGCATCGCCGCCAGCTGCGCGCACGCCGGACCGTCCCTCCACCCCGGACGCCGCGGCGAAACCCGCGCAGGAACCGAAGGTGCCCACGCTTGCCGCGACTTCCGCAGCCCCGGCGACGGGCGCATCGCCCATCGCGTCGGGCGGATCGGCGGATACCACCCAGATCGATGCCGCCCTGCTCGCATCGCTGGCGCCGCCGATCGTGGCCGAGGCGGGCGATGCCGCAGCCGCCACCGCGGCGAAGACGGCGGACCCGGCGAAAACCTCGACACCCGGCGAGGCGGGCGCCGCCACGCTGGCCGGCGCCCTGCTCGCCATGCTCGGCCAGGTGGCGAACGGAGCGGGGGGCGCGAAGTCCACGGCGGACGATGCCGCGGTGGCGGCGGACGGCGCGGCCTCGGGCCAGGCCAGCGCTGCCGTGATGCCGCAGGGGCAGGCGCTGGACGACAAGGCGCTTGCCGCGGCCGTCGCCACCGTTGCGCCGAACGCAAACCTCGCCGCCGCACTGGGCAACGCGGAGCACGCGCTCGCGACCGGCGACACCGACACGCACAAGGATCACGGCCTGGAAGCGCTGGCGCTGGCCACCGCGCCCGCACCGACCCCGGCGCCCGCCACGCCGGCGCTGCCCCAGCTGCAGCTGGCGTCGCCGCCGGGCAGCCCCGGCTTCGCCGGCGAACTCGGCCAGCAGGTGCTGTGGCTGGGCCAGCAGGACATCAAGGAGGCGAAGATCCGCCTGCATCCCGAGGATCTCGGCTCGATCGATGTGCATCTCAGCGTGAGCCACGACCGCGTGGACGTGGTGTTCAGCGCGCAGCATCCGGCCGCCGTCACGGCCGTGCAGCAGAGCCTGCCGCAACTCGATCAGCTGCTGGCCCGGCACGGCCTCTCGCTCGGCCACGCCGAGGTGGGACAGCAGCAGAACCGCGGCGACCAGCGCGCGCGCGGCGAGGGACACGGCGCGTCGACGGCGGACGAGATCGGCGAAGTGCAGGGCGCAAGCCTGCCCCTCGCGAGCAGCCGGATCGGCCTGCTCGACGCGTTCGCCTGAGAGCCTGAATACCCGGAATCCGCACGGCCGTCGCCGCGTCAACGGTGGCGGCACGCGTCGTGCCGCGCGCGACGGACGTGCGTCGCGGCGAGCTTCCGGCGCGCGTCAAGAAAGCGCCGCGCAGCTTCCCGAGTTTCGCGCCGCCACCCGCGAAACCGCCTGCCGCAAGGCTTTCCGTGCATGGCACATGGATTGCATTGGACGGGTGGGCGCGCCGTGGCGCGCAACTCCCAACCCGGCGGATCGAGGATTTCATGGCCAACGAGGAACAGACCGCAGCGGCACCGGCACCGGCGGCGCGCAAGCGACGCGGCCCGCTGCTGATCGGCGTGGCGGCGTTGCTGGTGCTGGCGGGCGGCGGCTACGCCTGGCAGGCGCAGAAGGCCGCGCATGCGGCCGCCGCCAGGCAGACCGCGACGGACACCAAGCCCGAGCTGTACCTGCCGATGGATCCCCCCTTCGTGGTGAATTTCCGCGACGAGCAATCGCTGCGCTACCTGCAGGTGGCGGTGACCCTGATGGCGCACGATTCGAAGGCGATCGAGGTGGCGAAGTCCGCCGATCCGGTGATCCGCGACGCGCTGGTCTCGCTGTTCAGCAACCAGGAGTACTCGATCATCAGCAATGCCGCCGGCCGCGAGAAGCTGCAGGCGCAGGCGCTGGCCGCGGTGCGCAAGATCGTCCAGGCGCGGCTGGGGCGGCCCGGCATCGACGCGCTGTACTTCACCAGCTTCGTGATGCAGTGACGGGACGCCGGCGATGAGCGACCTGCTTTCCCAGGACGAGATCGACGCGCTGCTCGACGGCGTGACCGACGGCGCCGTGGAGACCGGCGGCGACCGGCCGTTGGCGCCGGGCGCGGTGATCTCCTACGACTTCACCCAGCAGGACCGCATCGTGCGCGGCCGCCTGCCCACGCTGGAAATGGTCAACGACCGCTTCGCGCGCTACTTCCGCGCCGGCGTCTTCAGCGTGCTGCGCAAGACCTGCGAGGTCTCGGTGCTGGGCGTGAAGATGCAGAAGTTCGCCGAGTACGTGCACGGCCTGGTGGTGCCCACCAATTTGAACCTGGTGCGGATCAAGCCGCTGCGCGGCACCGCGCTGGTGGTGTTCGAGCCGCGCCTGGTGTTCAGCGTGATCGACAACTTCTTCGGCGGCGACGGCCGCTTCCACGCGCGCATCGAGGGTCGCGACTTCACCGCCACCGAGAACCGCGTGATCCAGATCATGCTGGGCGAATTGTTCACGGCGATGGTCGAGGCCTGGGCGCCGGTGCTGGGCCTGCAGTTCGAATACCAGGGCTCGGAGATCAACCCGCAGTTCGCCAACATCGTCAGCCCCACCGAGACGGTGGTGGTGTCGCGCTTCCACGTCGAACTCGACGGCGGCGGCGGCGAGATCCACCTGACCCTGCCGTACGCGATGGTCGAGCCGATCCGCACCCTGCTCGACGCCGGCGTGCAGAGCGACCGCGTCGACCGCGACGACCGCTGGGCCGAGCTGCTGCGCGACGAGGTGCTCGACGCCGAGGTTCCGATCTGCTCGCAGCTGCTCGACATCGAGCTCACCCTCGGCGAGTTCCTGCACCTGCGCCCCGGCGACGTGCTGCCGATCCAGCTGCCCGAACTCGCCACCGTCTACGCCGAGGACGTGCCGCTGTTCCGCGGCCGCTACGGCCAGGCCAACGGCCGCAATGCCATCCGTTTCCACACCCAGGTCGGCCGGCGCGAAGTGCGCACCGGCGGCGACCTGTCCAGCCGGGAAGAAATCGCATGAACCAGTCCACCGAAGCCCTTGCCGACGACGTCGGCGAACGCGTCCAGTTCGATGCGTTGCGCGGCGCCGCCGCGGGCGCCGGCGAGGTCAATCTCGACATGATCCTCGACGTGCCGGTGACCCTGGCGATGGAGGTCGGCCGCACCCGCATCAGCATCCGCAACCTGCTGCAGCTCAACCAGGGCTCGGTGGTGGAACTCGACCGCGCCGCCGGCGAACCGCTGGACGTGTTCGTCAACGGCACCCTGGTCGCGCACGGCGAGGTGGTGGTGATCAACGAGAAGTTCGGCATCCGCCTGACCGACGTGATCAGCCCCGCCGAGCGCGTGCGGAAGCTGAGGTAATCGGGCAGTGGACAAGACAGCGGGAATAGGACGCAGGTTTTCCGCGTTGGCGCCGGTGGCGCTGCCGGCGGCGGACGTCAATGCGGGTGGCGAGCTGTTGCGGGTGCTGCTCAGTCTCGCCGCGGTGGTGGCGCTGATTTTCCTGGCCGGATGGATGTCGCGGCGCATGCAGGCGCGCAGCCGGCCGGGCGGACGGCGCATCCGCTGCGTGGAGACGATGGCGGTGGGTGCGCGCGACCGCGTGCTGCTGCTCGACGCCGACGGCAAGCGCCTGCTGGTGGGCGTGGGCCCGGGCGGCATGCGCACGCTGCATGTCTACGAGGGCGCGGTGCCGGCCGAGTCCGCTGCGCCGGCGCCGTTGCCGGCGGTCCCCAACATCGCGCAACTGCTGTCGCGCTGGAAGGCGAAGCCGTGATGATGCATCGCTCGCTCGCCGCGCGCTGCTGGCTCGCGCTCGCCCTGCTGCTGTTGCCGCTGCTCGCGTCCGCCGCGCCGCAGGCCGCGCCGGCCACGCCGACCCTGTCGATGCCGGCCAGCCCGGCAGGCCTGGGCGGCGCGGGCATTCCCGTGCTGACCGTGCACGATGCGCCGGGCGGCGCGAAGAACTGGACGCTGTCGCTGCAGATGCTGGCACTGCTCACGGTGCTGACCCTGCTGCCGGCGATCCTGCTGATGATGACCTCGTTCACCCGCATCATCATCGTGCTGGGCTTCCTGCGCCAGGCGCTGGGCACGCAGTCCACGCCGCCGAACCAGGTGCTGCTGGGGCTGGCGCTGTTCCTCACCCTGTTCGTGATGTCGCCGGTGCTGAACCGCGCCTACGCCGACGGCGTGAAGCCGTACATGGACGGCCAGCTGAGCGCCGAGCAGGCGCTGCCCGCGGCCAGCGCGCCGTTCAAGCGCTTCATGCTCGACCAGACCCGCGAGGCGGACCTCGCGCTGTTCACCAAACTCGCCGGCGAGCAGCCCTATGCGAGCAAGGCCGACGTGCCGTTCAAGGTCGCGATGCCGGCCTTCCTCACCTCGGAACTGAAGACCGCGTTCCAGATGGGCTTCCTGCTGTTCATCCCGTTCCTGATCATCGACCTGGTGGTGGCCAGCGTGCTGATGTCGATGGGCATGATGATGGTCTCGCCGATGATCATCTCGCTGCCGTTCAAGATCATGTTGTTCGTGCTGGTGGACGGGTGGACGCTGCTGCTGGGGACCCTGGCCGGGAGCTTCTACACGTGAGCGCCATGCCGACGTTCACTCCTTCTCCCCGTCGGGGAGAGGGTTGGGGTGAGGGGCGGGTGCTCGCGACGCCCTCCATTTCCCCTCTCCCGCTTGCGGGAGAGGGGTTGGCTTTTGCTCTCGCTTCTTCGCAAGTAACAAAGCGGTTTCGTGCGCCTGCCGGCGCCCGAGCTACTTCTCTTTTGCTTGTCCAAAAGAGAAGTAGCCAAGAGAAAACGACACCCCGATGGCGCGCCCTGCGCCCATCCATGGGCTGCGGGTGCGCGGGTGGGCTACGGGGTTTTTCGACGGCACGTCCGTGTACCGGCGAAAAACTGGCTCGCATCCCTGCGAGCCATCCTGCGGACTTTCCTCCACCCACCCGCCGCGCCATAGGGGCCCCGGGTAAAGCAGCGCGCTCCTGCGCGCAGAAGCAACAGCAACAGCAACGGCCAGAGCATCCCACCCCAGCCCTCCTCTGCGCGCAGGGAAGGGAGACGGCGAGAGCGCGCAGCCTTGCTGTTGCTTCTGCTTCTGGCGCGCACGATGCGCGCCTGCTCTTGTGGGGCCCCTGGGCGGCGGTGAGGTGGGGACGGCAAGGCCGCGCAGCGGGCATCGCCATGGAAGGCGATGCCTTTTCGCGCGGGCAGGAGCCCGCTCGAAAAGCCCGGCCTCGCCTCACGGACTTGCCGGGCAGGATGCCCGGCAAGCGCCAACCGGGGTGGCCTTCTCTTTTGGTTACTTTTCTCTTGGCCACGCAAGAGAAAAGTAACTCGGGCGCCGTGGGCGCACGAAAGCCCTTCGCCTTGAATGCAGCAAGAGCATCGCGCACAGGGTGCGCTCCTACGGGCGCACGAGAGCCGCAACTCTTCGCCATTTCTTCAGCGAAACACAGCGCAGGCGCCGCCCCATGACCCCCGAATCCATCATGGAAATCGGCCAGCACGCCCTCTACGTGGCGATGCTGGTGGCCGCGCCGCTGCTGCTCACCGCGCTGGTGGTGGGCCTGCTGGTCGGCGTGATCCAGGCGGCCACGCAGATCAACGAGATGACGCTGTCGTTCATCCCCAAGCTGATCGCGATGGCGCTGGTGGCGCTGATCGCGGGGCCGTGGATGCTGCGCCTGCTGGTGCACTACACCACGCAGCTGATCGAGAGCCTGCCGGGGGTGATCCGGTGATGACGCTGGACGTGGCCTGGCTGTTGCCGTGGCTGGACCGCTTCCTGTGGGCGCTGGCGCGGGTGAGCGGGCTTTGCCTGCTGGCGCCGGTGTTCGGCGCCTCGGTGATCCCGATGCGGGTGCGCCTCGGCGTGGTGGTGGTGCTCAGCCTGGTGCTGGCGCCGCTGGCGTCGGCGGCGCCGGACGTGCTCGGCCCGGCCGGCATGCTGGGGCTGGCGGGGCAGCTCGCGATCGGCGCGGCGACGGGCTTCGTGTTGAAGCTGGTGTTCGACGCGGTGCAGTTCGGCGGCGGCCTGGTGGGGCAGAGCATGAGCCTGGGTTTCGCCGAGGTGGTCGATCCGCAGGCCGGCGGCAGCGCGAACGTGCTGGGCCAGTTCTACCTGGTGCTGGTGACCTTGCTGTTCCTGGCGATGGACGGCCATCTGCGCCTGATCGCGCTGCTCGCCGACAGCTTCACCAGCCTGCCGCCGGGCGGCCCCGCGCTCGACGCGAACGGGCTGCACGCGGTGCTGGCCTTCGGCGTGCAGCTGTTCGGCGGCGCGGTGCGCGTGGCGTTGCCGGCGATGACCTCGCTGCTGGTGGTGAACATCGGCTTCGCGGCGATCAGTCGCGCGGCGCCGTCGATGAACCTGTTCGCGGTGGGCTTCCCGATCACCGTCTCGCTGGGCTTCATCGCGCTGTGGCTCTCCTTGCGCAGCCTGCCGGGCGCGTTCGACGCCTTGCAGGGCGATGCGTGGGACTTGATGCGCCACCTGCTGGGAGGCTGAAGGCATGGCCGATGCACTTCTCCAGGCAAACCGCGTAGGAGCGCATCCTGTCCACGAGGGACTTCCTTCGGTCGTGCGCGATGGCTCTGGTGTTCGATCGAAGCCAAGAGCGTTCGCGCACAGGGTGCGCTCCTACGGGAAGATGAGCGGGCGCTGAGATGGCTGACGACAGCGACCAGGAAAAAACCGAACAGCCGACAGAAAAACGGCTCAAGGAATCGCGCGAGAAGGGCGAAGTCCCGCGATCGCGCGACCTCAGCGGCGCGGCGGTGGTGCTGGCGGGCGTGGCGGCGCTGATGGCCGGCGGCCCGGCGTCGTTCGGGCACGCGCGGCGGATCTTCGCGTTCGGCCTGGATTATTCGCGCGAGGCGCTGTTCTCCGACGCGCTGCCGGGGCGCGTGCTGCACGCGGCGATGCGCGAGGCGCTGGCGCTGTTCGCGCCGGTGGCGCTGGCCACGCTGCTGGCCGCGTTCGCGGCGCCGCTGCTGCTGGGCGGGCTGAACTTCAGCGGCAAGGCGCTGGAGCCGAAGTTCGAGCGGATGGACCCGATCAAGGGCCTTGGCCGCATCTTCGCGTTGCGCGGCCTCGTGGAACTGGGCAAGGCGCTGCTGAAACTGCTGTTCATCGGTGCCGTGCTGGCGCTGCTGCTGCGTCACTGGCAGGGCGCGCTGCAGGCCACCGGGCGCGGCGCGGTGGGCGCGGGCATCGCGCAGGCGCTGGGCCTGCTGGGCCAGGCCGCGCTGTGGTTCGGCAGCATCCTGGCGCTGATCGGCGGCCTCGACGCGCTGTACCAGAAGTACGACCACACGAAAAAGCTGCGCATGAGCCGGCAGGAGATCAAGGACGAGATGAAGGAGAGCGAAGGCAGCCCCGAGATGAAGGGCCGCATTCGCCAGGTGCAGATGGCTCAGGCGCGCCGCCGCATGATGGAGGAGCTGCCCAAGGCCGACGTGGTGGTGGTCAACCCCACCCACTTCGCGGTGGCGCTGCGCTACGACGACGGCCGCATGGGCGCGCCGCGGGTGATCGCGAAGGGCGTCGACGTGCTGGCCCAGCAGATCCGCCTGGTGGCGGGCAGCCATCGCATTCCGCTGGTCGAGGCGCCGCCGCTGGCACGCGCCTTGTATGCAAGCACGAAGCTTGGCCAGGAAATCCCCGCTGCGCTCTACGTGGCGGTGGCCCAGGTGCTCGTCTACGTCTACCAGCTGAAGCAGGCTGCGGCGCAGGGCGAGGCGCCGCCGGCCGTGCCGAACCCCGAGGTCGACCCCGGCCTGATGGGGCCTTATCGCTGACAGGCTGTTGAAAACAGCCTGTCCCATTTCAACAAGTAGTCACGAGTCAAATCCATGACGGGCACGCAGGTACTGGGCAATTTCAAGCAGCTGGCGCGACGGGGCGCCGGCGCGCCGGTGATGATGCTGGTGATGCTGGCGATGATGATGTTGCCGCTGCCGCCGTTCCTGCTCGACATGCTGTTCAGCTTCAACATCGCGCTGTCGCTGGTGATCCTGCTGGCGGTGGTCTACGTGATGCGCCCGCTGGAGTTCGCCGCGTTCCCAACCGTGGTGCTGATGGCCACGCTGCTGCGCCTCGCGCTCAACATCGCCTCCACCCGCGTGGTGCTGCTGCACGGCCACGACGGCCCCGGCGCCGCCGGCAAGGTGATCGAGGCGTTCGGCGAGTTCGTGATCGGCGGCAACTTCGCGGTGGGCCTGGTGGTGTTCGCGATCATCACCATCATCAACTTCGTGGTGGTCACCAAGGGCGCCACCCGCGTGTCGGAAGTGACCGCGCGGTTCACCCTGGATGCGATGCCCGGCAAGCAGATGGCGATCGACGCCGACCTCAACGCTGGCCTGCTGACCCAGGAGCAAGCCCGGGAACGGCGCCAGGAAGTGCGCGAGGAGGCGGACTTCTACGGCTCGATGGACGGCGCCTCGAAGTTCGTGCGCGGCGACGCCACCGCCGGCATCCTGATCCTGATCATCAACATCGTCGGCGGCTTCTTCGTCGGCGTGATGCAGCACGGCCTGTCCGCCGGCGAGGCGGCCAAGACCTACACGTTGCTCACCATCGGCGACGGCCTGGTGGCGCAGGTGCCCGCGCTGATGCTGTCGGTGGCCACCGCGATCATCGTCACCCGCGTCTCGCGCGCGCAGGACATGGGCCGCCAGCTCGCCAGCCAGGTGTTCGGCCAGCCGCGCGCACTGGCGGTGGCGGCGGTGGTGCTGGGCGTGATGGGGTTGATCCCCGGCATGCCGAACCTGGCGTTCCTGCTGCTGGGTGGCGTATGCGGCGGCGCGGCGTGGCTGCTGTTCAAGCGCCAGCGCGAGACACGCGAAAAGCTCGCCGCCGCGCCGGCCGAAACGCCCGCCGCCGCCGCGCCGGCCGAACGCGTGGAGCTGGGCTGGGAGGACGTCACCACGGTCGACCCGCTGGGTCTGGAAGTGGGTTACCGGCTGATCCCGCTGGTGGACCAGCACCAGGGCGGCGAACTGATGGGGCGGATCAAGTCGGTGCGCCGCAAGCTGTCGCAGGAACTGGGCTTCCTGATCCCCGCGGTGCACATCCGCGACAACCTCGACCTCGGCCCCAACACCTACCGCATCATGCTGATGGGCGTGCCGATGGGCGAGGCCGAGGTGCATACCGAGCGCCTGCTCGCGATCAACCCCGGCCAGGTGCATGGCACGGTGCCGGGCATCGCCACCCAGGACCCGGCGTTCGGCCTGGAAGCGGTGTGGATCGAGCCGGGCCAGCGCGAGCTGGCGCAGGGCTACGGCTACACCGTGGTCGACCCGGCCACGGTGATCGCCACGCATCTCTCGCACATCCTGCAGGGCCACGCGCACGAACTGCTCAGCCACCAGGACGTGCAGCAGCTGCTCGACCGCCTCGCGCAGGGCGCGCCCAAGCTGGTCGAGGACCTGGTGCCCAAGCGCCTCACGCTTGGCGTGGTGGTGAAGGTGCTGCAGAACCTGCTGGCCGAGCGGGTGCCGATCCGCAACATGCGCGGCATCGTCGAATCCTTGGCGGAGCACGCGGCGCAGAGTCAGGATCCCGGCGTCCTCACCTCCGCCGTGCGCGTGGCGCTGGGCCGGCAGATCGTGCAAGAGATCGCCGGGCTGGGCACCGAGGTTCCCGTCATCACGCTGGCGCCGGAGCTGGAGCAGATCCTGCTCGGCTCGATGTCCGGCGGCGTGGCGGGCGCCGCGGTGGAACCGGGCTTGGCCGACCGCCTGCAGCAGAGCGTGGCCGAAGCCGCGCGGCGCCAGGAAATGAGCGGCGAACCCGCGGTGCTGCTGGTCGCACCGCTGCTGCGGCCGTGGCTCGCACGCTTCACCCGGCACGTGGCACAAAACCTGCACGTGCTCGCCTACAACGAGGTGCCCGACAACCGTCGGGTGCGACTGGTACAGGCCTTGGGGCGTTGAGGAGCAGGGACTTGGAAATCGGGATGCGGGATTTGGAAAGGCGGTCGGCGCGGCGGGTTCGCGGCGTCCCGGCTGATGACGGATCACCGGTCGCGGATTCCGGATCCCGCTCGCGGAGCAGGCACGCATGAAGATCAAACGTTTCGTGGCGCCCGACATGCGCCAGGCGATGCGCGAGGTACGCGAGGAGCAGGGGCCGGATGCGGTGATCCTGTCCACCCGTCGCATGGAGGACGGCATCGAGGTGATCGCCGCGATCGACTACGACGAGGCGCTGGTGCGCGAGGCCGCCCGACACGGCGCGCCCACCGCGCCGCCGCCCGCGCCGGAAGCGAAGGAAGCGAAGGCCGAGCCGGCACCGCTTGCGGCTCCGGCGCAGGCGTCGGCGCCGGTCGCCCCCGCGAAGCCGTCGGTGCCCCCGCCGCCGCCCGCGCCGCGCCGCCCGCATACCGCCGCGGCGCCGGGCGCCGCGGTCGCGGCGGAACCGCCGGCGGTGCATCCGCTGATGGAGCGCGCCGCGCGCGACACCGCGCAGTTGCGCAGCGAGCTGGGCGACCTGCGCGCGATGCTGGAGCTGCAGCTGTCCAGCCTCGCGTGGAACGACATGGAGCGGCGCCAGCCGCTGCGCGCACGCATCCTGCGCGAGCTGACCCGGCTCGGCATCGAGGCCGACGTCGCGCGCACCCTGGTGGCCGAATTGCCGGAACGGCTCAACGCCGACCAGGCGCGCTACCTGCCGCTGGGCATGCTGAGCCGCAGCCTCGCGGTGAGCGGCCGCCCGCTGTGCGACGACGACCGCGGCGTGGTCGCGCTGGTCGGCCCCACCGGCGTGGGCAAGACCACGACGATCGCCAAGCTCGCCGCGCGCGCGGTGATGCGCCACAGCGCCGGGCGCGTGGCGCTGGTCAGCACCGACCATTACCGCATCGGCGCCGCCGCACAGCTGGAGCACTACGGGCGCCTGCTCGGCGTGCAGGTCTATCCCGCCTACGACGCGCGCAGCCTGGGCAAGGTGCTGGAGATGCTGGCCGGTCGCCACACCGTACTGATCGACACCGCCGGCATGGCCGGCAGCGACCCGCGGCTGTCGCAGCAGCTGGAGATCCTCGCCGACACCGGCGAACTGCGTTCCTGCCTGGTGCTGGCGGCCAACGCGCAGACTTCCTCGCTGGAAGACGCGGTGCGTGCCTACCGCGCGCTGAAGCCGCACGCCTGCATCCTGACCAAGCTGGACGAGGCGCCGAAGCTGGGTGGCGCGCTGTCGGTGCTGATCCGCAACCGCCTGCCGCTGGACTACGTCACCGACGGCCAGCGCGTGCCCGAGGACATCGCCACCGCCGACGCGCGCGTGCTGGTATGCCGCGCCGCGCAGTCGCTCAAGAACGAGCTTCCCGACGACGACCTGATGGCCGAGCGCTTCGGCCTCGCCGTGGCGCAGGCATGAACGGGGTGCTCGCGATGAACCAGGCGGCGGGACTGCGACAGCTGCTGGCGGCGATGGTCGGCCGGCCCGTCGCGGAGGCGGGCGCCGGCCACCAGGCCGACGGCCTGCTGTCCGCGGTGGCGGGCGCGCGCCGGCACTGCCAGACGATCGCGGTGGCGGGCGGCAAGGGCGGCGTGGGCAAGAGCACGCTGGCGGTGAACCTCGGCGTGGCGCTGGCCGGCGCCGGCCGCGAGGTGATGCTGCTGGACGCCGACACCGGGCTGGCGAACGTCGACGTGATGCTCGGCCTCACGCCGCTGCGCCACATCGGCCACCTGCTCGACGGCGAATGCACGCTGCAGGAACTGCTGCTGCCCGCGCCTTGCGGCCTGCAGGTGGTGCCGGCCGGCTCCGGCGCGCGTCGGCTGGCGCAGCTGGGCAGCAACGAACTGGCCGCGATCATCCGCGCCTTCGACGAGCTGGCGCGGCCGCCCGAGTACCTGCTGGTGGACACCGCCGCGGGTCTCGCCGACAACGTGACGATGTTCGCCGCCGCCGCCGCCGAGGTGATCCTGGTGGTGTGCGACGAACCCGCCTCGCTGACCGACGCCTACGGCCTGGCCAAGGTGCTCAGCCGCGACTTCGGCGTGCGCCGCCTGCGCATGGTCGCCAGCATGGCGCGCAACGAGGGCGAGGCGCGGCAACTGCACCAGAAGCTGGCGCGGGTCAGCGACCGCTTCCTCGACGTGGCGATCGAATTCAGCGGCTGGGTGCCGCACGACGAGCGCCTGCGCCAGGCGATCCGGCGCCAGGCCGCGGTGGTCGAGCTGTGGCCGTCCAGCCCCTCGGCGCGGGCATTCAAGAAACTGGCCGGTGCGGTCGATAAGTGGATCGAGCCCGAGCATGCGGGTCTCGACCGTATCTCCTTCTTCGGTGGCCGGACGGCTCCGGCCGGGGGTATGCCGGGATGAACGCGGCTTCGGAATATCTGCAACTCTCCCGCGAGAGTGCCGACGAACTGGTACGTCGGCACGCGCCGCTGGTCCGGCGGATCGCCTATCACCTGATGGGGCGGTTGCCGGCCAGCGTCGACGTGGGCGACCTGATCCAGGCGGGAATGATCGGTTTGCTGGAGGCGGCACGCCACTTTGCCCACGACAAGGGCGCCAGTTTCGAGACGTTTGCGGGCATCCGCATCCGTGGCGCGATGCTGGACGAGCTGCGCCGCGCCGACTGGACGCCGCGCTCGGTGCACCGCAAGACCCGCGAGGTGGCCGAGACGATCCGCCAGATCGAGGCCGAGACCGGCGCCGTGGCGGACGACGCCGAAGTGATGCGCCGGCTCGGCATGAGCGCGGAGGAATACCACCAGGTGCTCGCCGACGCGACCTCTTCCCGCCTGCTCAGCCTCACCTCCTCGGACGACGGCGAAGACACCGGCGTGCTCGACGTGGCCGACGAGAACAGCCTCGGCCCGGACGAGGGCATCGAGCACCACGGCATGCGCGCGGCGCTGGTTGAGGCGATCACCGCGCTGCCCGAGCGCGAGCAGCTGGTGATGTCGCTGTACTACGAGCAGGAAATGAACCTCAAGGAAATCGGCGCCGTGCTCGGCGTCAGCGAGTCGCGCGTGTGCCAGATCCACGGCCAGGCTGTGATCCGGCTGCGCGCGCAGCTGGCCGGCTGGCGCGACTGAGTCCACGCCACCCACCATCCCCGGGGCCGCATGCGGCCCATTGCACCCGGAGCAGACGTTTGGACAAGAACATGAAAATCCTGGTGGTGGACGACTTCTCCACCATGCGGCGCATCGTCAGGAACCTGCTGGTCGAGCTGGGCTTCACCAACACGCTGATCCAGGAAGCCGACGACGGCGAGAACGCCATGACCATGCTGCGCAGCCAGCCGTTCGACCTGGTGGTGACCGACTGGAACATGCCGAACATGACCGGCATCGACCTGCTGCGCGCGATCCGCGCCGAGGCTGCGCTGAAGGGCTTGCCGGTGCTGATGGTCACCGCCGAGAACAATCGCGACCAGATCATCGCCGCCGCCCAGGCCGGCGTGAACGGCTACGTCGTCAAGCCGTTCACCGCGGTCACGCTCAGGGAAAAACTCACCAAGATCTTCGAACGGATCGCCGCCAGCGGAGCCAGCGCATGAATGCCGTCCTTCCCCTTGCCGTCGACGACAGCCTGCCGCCCGAGCTGCGCGATCTGCTGAACAGCCCGGAAGGCCCTGCCTTCGAGCACGCGCTGGACACGATGGTGCGCCAGCGCGAACAGCACCTGTTCCGTGCGCTGGGCCAGCTGGCGCGCGAACTGCACGACGCCGTGCGCCGCCTCGGCGGCGAGCTGGCGCAGGAAGGCGTGCCCGGCATCGTGGCCGACGCGCGCCAGCACCTGCAGGACGTGCTGGAAATGAGCGCGAACGCCGCCAACCGCAGCATCGACTTCGCCGAACGCCTGCGGCCGCAGGCCGAGTCGCTGGCGCGCAACGCCTGGGACGTGCTGCAGCAGGCCGAGGGCGACGAACCCGCCGCCGCGCTGGCGCGCGAGGCCGCCGCGTTCGCCGACGGCTGCCGCGCCGGCCTCGGCGACATGGTGGTGGCGCAGTCCTGGCAGGACCTCACCGGCCAGCGCATCAAGAAGGTCGCCAGCTTCATCGGCACGGTGGAATCCTCGCTGCTGGAACTGGTGCGCCTCACCGGCGCGCTGGCCGGCGTCGAGGCGCCGGTCGACGTGGCCAAGGTGACCAGCCAGGAGGATGCCGACCGCCTGCTCAGCGAATTCGGGTTCTGAGGGCGCCGGGCACGTGGGCGCCGATTTCGACAATGAGCTCAGGCAGGACTTCCTCGTCGAGGCCGGCGAGCTGGTCGAACGCCTCTCCGAGCAACTGGTGGAGCTGGAGCAGGCGCCGCAGGACGGCGAGCTGCTGAACGCCGTGTTCCGCGCCTTCCACACGGTGAAGGGCGGCGCCGGCTTCCTCGCGCTGGAGCCGATGGTGCAGCTGTGCCATCACGCCGAGGACTTGCTCAACCTGGCTCGCAACGGCGCGGTGCGGCTCGACGCCGGCTACATGGACGCGCTGCTGCAGACGCTGGACCGACTGGTCGAGATGATGGCCGCGCTGGGCGCAGACACGCCGCTGGCGATGCCGCCGGCAGAGCTGCTGCAGGCGCTGCTGCCGCATGGCGGCAAGCCTGCCGTCGCGGCCGTGCCGGCGCCGTCGCCCGAACCGGCGGGCGGTGCCATCGACGACAGCGAGTTCGAGGCGCTGCTGGACAGCCTGTACGGCACCGCCGCGCCGGGCACGGTAGCGCCGACCGCCTTGCCGCCGGCACCGGCGCCATCCGCAACGATCGACGACGACGAGTTCGAGGCGCTGCTGGACACGCTGCACGGCAAGGGCGGTCAGCCCGGCTTGCAGGGCACGAGCGGTCAGCCCGGCTTGCCTGGCACGAGCGGTCAGCCCGGCGCGACCGCGCCGGCCGCCGCACCCGCCGCACCCGCCGCATCGCCGGCTCCCGCAGCCGCGCCCGCCGCGCGCCATGCCGCGCCGGCTGTCGAGACCACGGTGCGCGTGGACACCGCACGGCTGGACCTGCTGGTCAACCACGCCGGCGAACTGGTGCTGGTGCGCAACCGCCTGCTCAGCCTCGCCGCGCGCCACGGCAGCGAGGCGCTGGCCGCCGCGGCGGCCGAGCTGGACCGCATCACCGACGAGCTGCAGGGCGCGGTGATGGGCATGCGCATGCAGCCGGTGGGCCGGCTGTTCCAGCGCTTCCCGCGCATCGTGCGCGACCTCGCCCGCCAGCTCGGCAAGGAAGTGGAACTGGTGCTGGAAGGCGAGGGCACCGATCTCGACCGCAGCCTGGTCGAGGCGCTCGCCGATCCGCTGATCCACCTGCTGCGCAACGCGCTCGACCACGGCGTGGAAGCGCCGGACCTGCGCGAGCGGAACGGCAAGCCGCGCAAGGGTCGCGTGGTGCTGTCGGCCAGCCAGCGCGGCGAGCGCATCGTGATCACGGTGCGCGACGACGGCCGCGGCATGGACCCGGAAATCCTGCGCCGCAAGGCGGTGGAGAAGGGCGTGATCGACGGGGCGCAAGCCGCGCGGCTGTCCGAAGCCGAGTGCTACGAGCTGATCTTCCGCCCCGGCTTCTCCACCGCCGCCACGGTGTCGGACGTCTCCGGCCGCGGCGTCGGCATGGACGTGGTGAAGACCCGCATCACCGAGCTGGGCGGCACCTTGGCCGTGCATTCGCGCCCCGGCCACGGCAGCGAGCTGGAACTCGCCGTGCCGCTCACCCTCGCCGTGCTGCGCGTGCTGATGGTGCGCGCAGGCAAGCGCCTGCTCGCCCTGCCGCTGGGCAACGTGGAAGAGGTGTTTGAACTGGCCGCGGGCCAGGATTGCCTGCTCGACGGCCGCCTGGTCGCGCGCCACCGCGGCCGCGCGCTGCCGCTGGTCGACCTGGTCGACTGGGCCGGCGTGGCGGCCGAGCCGGTGCGCCACGTGGCGGTGCTGCACATCGGCCACCAGCGGCTGGGTTGCCTGGTGCACGAGGTGCTCGGCCGCGAGGACGTCATCGTCAAGCCGCTCGGCCACCTGTTCGCCGACGTGCCCGGCGTCGCCGGCGCCACCGTCACCGGCGATGGCCGGCTGGCGCTGGTGATGGAGCTGGCCGGTCTCGCCGACGGCGCCGCGCCATCCCCTCTCCCTCTCGCGCAGACCGGCTGAACATCATGGATCTGATCAGCATCATCGGCACGATCCTGGCCTTCGTGGTCATCATCGTCGGCACCATCCTCAAGGGCTCCACGGTCGACGCGCTGTGGAACCCCGCCGCGTTCGTGATCGTGTTCGCCGGCACGCTGGCGGCCCTGCTGGTACAGAACCAGGGCAAGGTGCTCAAGCGCGCGCTGAAGATGATGGCGATGGTCTTCAAGCCGCCGCAGCACCGGCCGCACGACCTGATCAGCCGCATCGTGGGCTGGAGCGAGATCTCGCGCCGGCAGGGCCTGCTCGGCCTGGAGCCGCAGATCGAGTCCGAGTCCGACGCGTTCGTCAAGAAGGGCCTGCAGCTGCTGGTCGACGGCGGCGAACCGGAGGCGATCCGCGGCGTGCTGGAGGTGGACCTGGAAACCCGCGAGGCCACCGACCTGGCCGGCGCCAAGGTGTACGAGAACGCCGGCATCTATTCGCCCACGCTGGGCATCATCGGTGCGGTGATGGGCCTGATGGCGGTGATGCAGAACCTGGCCGACCCGAGCAAGCTCGGCCACGGCATCGCCGCCGCCTTCGTCGCCACCATCTACGGCGTGGCGCTGGCCAACCTGTTCATGCTGCCGATGGCGGCGCGGCTGAAGGGCCTGATCCACAAGCAGACGCGGATGCGCGAGATCCTGATCGAGGGCCTGGTGTCGATCGCCCAGGGCGACAACCCGCGCCAGATCGAGTCGCGCCTGCAGGGGTATGTGGCATGAGGCGGCACAAGCACGAGGAACACGTGAACCACGAGGCGTGGGCGATCCCCTATGCCGACCTGATGACCCTGCTGCTGGCCTTCTTCGTGGTGATGTACGCCGTCTCGGTGGTCAACGAAGGCAAGTTCCGCGTGATGTCCGAATCGCTGATCGAGGCGTTCAACGGCTCCAGCCACGCGATCGCGCCGCTGCCGCCCACGCGCGTGCGGCCGCACAACGTCAATCCCGCGATCGCCACGCCGGCCGGGCAGGCGGGTTCCGCGGCGGTGCCGATCGCCGTGCCGATCCCGCCGCATCCGGTGGCGCTGCAGGGCGGCAACGGCCGCGACATCGCCCACCAGGCCGCGCCGCCGGCCAACCTCAAGCGCATCGAGGCCGATGTGCGCAAGGCGCTGCAGGCGCTGATCGACCGCAAGCAGGTGGTGGTGCGCAACAACGGGCAGTGGCTGGAGATCGAGATCCGCACCGACATCCTGTTCCCCAGCGGCGTGGCGCAGCTTTCCGTGCCGGCGCAGGGCGTGCTGCACAACCTCGCCGTGGTGCTGGCGGGCTTCGCCAATCCGCTGCGGGTCGAAGGCTTCACCGACGACGTGCCGATCAACACCGCGCTGTATCCCTCGAACTGGGAACTCTCGGCCGCGCGTGCCGGCAGCGTGGCGCGGCTGTTCGTCAACAACGGCATCGTGCCGGACCGGCTCGGCATCATCGGCTGGGGCGAGATGCATCCGGTGGCGGACAACGACACCGTGGAAGGCCGCAACGAGAACCGCCGCGTGCTGGTGGTGGTGATGGGCGAGGGCTCGGCGCCGCAGCGCGAGCGCAGCAATATCGGCGAACTGAGCCGGCAACCCGGCATCGCCGAGGCGACCGCGCCGGGCACGTTGCCCACCGTGCGGGTGATCGAGCCCCTGCAGCCGACGGCGGCGGGCGCGGCGGCGAAGCATGCGCCGGCCGAAGCGCCGGCCGCCACGGCCCATGCGGAAGTGCCGGCCGCCAGCAGCCCGTCGGGTGACCTGCCGGGTCACGCGATCCAGGCCAGGGCCACGCCATGAACAGCCAGGTTTCCGACCGCGCCGGCGCGGATCGCCACTGGCTGTCGTTCCGCATCGGCGCGCAGCTGTATGCCGCGCGGCTGGCCGACGTCAGCGAGGTGATCCGCGACGAGGAACTGACCCCGGTGCCCGGTGCCGCCGCCGACCTGCTCGGCGTGCGCCACCTGCGCGGGCGCATCGTGCCGGTGATGGACGGCCGCCGGCGGCTGGGCCTGCCGGCGCAGCCCGCGGCCGATCCGCTCGCGGTGCGCATCGTGATGCTGGCGCATGCCGGCCAGTCGCTGGGCCTCAAGGTCGACGCGGTCGGCGAGCTGATCGACCGCGACGGCCTGGAGATCGCGCCGCCGCCGCCGGGCCGGGCCAACCGCGACGACGATCCGGTCAGCGGCGTGCTGCCCTGGCGGGACGGTTTCGTGGCCTTGCTCGACGCGCGCCGGCTGTACCGGCTGGAGGGAGACGACGATGTGGCTTGAACTGGGCGTACTCGCGCTGCTCCTGCTGGCCATGGGCCAGACGATCCTGCTGCTGCACCTGTGGCGGCAGTCCGGCTGCCTGCGGCAACGCGTCGATGCGTTGTGGCAGAACGCTGCCGGCACCAGCACCGACGTGCCGACCTCGATGCTGGTGACCGCACTGGGCCGGCTCGAACGGCAGCTCGGCCAGGTGGAACGGCCGGCATCGCCCGGACGTTCGTGGGAACTGGCGAAGCAGCTCGCGCGCGAAGGCGCGGATGTCGAGCAGCTGGTGGCTTGCTGCGGGCTGTCGCGCGACGAGGCGACGCTGATCCTCGCGATGCGCGTGCCGGTCATGTAAGAGCCGGCTCAAGATTTCCGGTTGCCTGGCGCCGCCATCGATGACGGGGCAGCGTTCACGACGCGCTTCCTCCCCTCGCCCGCTTGCGGGAGAGGGGTTGGGGGAGAGGGGCTCTTCGCTTTTCACTCGCAAGTTTCAAAGCGATTTCGGCCGCCTGCCGGCGCCCGAGCTACTTTCTCTTTGCGTGCTCAAAGAGAAAGTAGCCAAAGAGAAAGAGCACCCCGATGCGGCGCTCTCCGGGCATCCTGCCCTCCGAGTCCGTGGGTCGTGGCCGGGCTTTTCGAGCGGACTCCTGTCCGCGCGAAAAGGCGTTGCCCTCCATGGCAACGCCCGCTGCGCGGCCTGATCGTCCACGCCTCACCGCCACATAGGGGCCCCGACGGGCAGCGCGCTCCTGCGCGCAGAAGCAGAAGCAAAGGCAACAGAGGACCGTGCCAGCACCACTGGTGCAACAAGATCGCCTACGGAAATGCCGTCTGACACACGTTGCTCGCCATCATGTACTGACACGCAGTACAGAGAACCAGAGAATCCCCATCATCGGCAGCGGCCCGAATGCCCAGGACAAAAGCATTATGCACGCGGGTTGACGGGGAAGTTTCCTACGGAATTGTTAGGTTCTATGCACTTAAGAGCAAATTACTCGAATATTTTCATACAGGCGCTGAGCATCTGAGGGTTATTGATGATTATTAGCCGAAGTCGGCTCCTCGCCCTGGTCATGTTCTGAAACAACATTTTTGCGGGCTGGTAGTACGTGCGGCCATTATAGACAAGATTGCCTTGGTGATTATACGAAAAGAACTGATCAACCATAACGGCCACGCCGTCGAACTCCTGGCCAATTACATCGTGCGACGTGATCGGAATTCCTGCAGAATAGCTTTCGTGGTGCTCATTGTTATACTGCGATGGAGTGAACTTGATAACCTTCCATTTCTTTGTATCAAGCGAAGCTAAGTGCCGAATCGCGTCATCTGAGTTATTGAAATAGACAAACTCAATATTTCCAGTATCTTCTACTTTCAGTCCTCGATGAGTGTTCACAAATGACTTGATGAAGTTAGCGATTTCTTTATTCGTCCGAATCTTCTCTGAAAGAGAAAAGCTTAATATTCCTGGAATGGCTGTGATCTGAGCGCTCATGTCATTCCTAGTCTCGTAGTCGTCAAGGGTTTGGGAGCGGTCATACGAAAAAATGCACTGGCCGTTATTGGCTGTGATGTGACCTACGATGCTAGCGAACTGCTGAGGGCGAACACGTTGAGCCTCGTCGAGCAAGATGGGACCAAAGTCGTTCAGGTCATGACGCGCTATGTCTCTAATGGAGATGATCTTCCATCCCGTCTCAATTAATACGTGGTGGCCCTCGTTGAGTTTTCCGCAGTGAACAATAAGTGGAGTTCGACCGGAGCGAGTTAGTTCGGCGACTATATCGTAGGCGAGCAGTGTTTTACCCGTGCCCGCTGCGCCAGTTAAGGAAACAAATACACTAGATGTGTTGCCTTCCAGTAAAGCCAATATTTGACGTTTGACATTCTCTTGCTGGGACGTTAAAAAATACTGCGCCAGTAAAAACTTAGTCGGAGAATTGAAGGGCGAAACCAAATAGGCTGACGGATTGAATCTATCGTCTATTGGGATAGTGTCTTCAACTACTTGACCTATCAGGATATTTCGTACTGCGTCTCCTGCTATTTGCTCTAATGTGTCTTCAGGGGTCAGCAAGAAGAACTGGTGGGTCAGTGAGGAATACGATATGCAAATTAGATCCTTCTCAAGGTAGCTGAGATAATATTTGTTCCTGCGGAGCTGTCTCAGCATCTTCTCGAGTTCACAGTCCGCCTTAAGCTCGATGTTTATATGGTATTTTTCACCGAATCTCAGCAAGTCGAACTCCTTGCCAATCTGTGGGATCCGGTACCCAATGTAATATCGGTCGAATAGGCGATCATCTGGCTCGCTTTCTCGCAGCTGTTCGGTCAGCGAGTGCAGGTCGTCAATTTCGTTAGGGCGTATCTCAATCCCATGACGGGTAGCATACTTTTCGAAGGCGTCCTGATCTAGACTTCTCCGCGCCTGAACAAAGGAAAGCAGGTTAATCGCTTTTGTCATGGTTTCAGCGCGGCCTTTTGCGGGAATCCAACACACGAACGTGATCGGAAAACCTAACTACCATTCGGCCCCACTTCTGGGGAGGTAACCGGGATCGTGGCGGGCTGCTCAGTGGCTGTCAATCGGGGAGTACTTGCGCCAATCAACCACTTGCCTGCTGGCTGCGCGGCTTGGCCGAAGGCAGCATCGCGGTGTTATCCGGTATCCCGGAGGCGGTATGCGTTATAAGGAACAAAGTGCGGCGGTACTCACCCGCGAAGGAGCAGATGTCTGGCAATTGGTCGCGCGTTGCGGACTGCCGAGCAACGAGGCGCCACTGATCCTCGCGCCACGTGTGCCGCTGGCGTGAATCAGCCCTGCTCCTCCGCCGCGTCGTAGACCGCGGCGAGCACCGACGCCGCCGCGGCATAGAGCAGCACCGGCACGTCGTCGCGCAGGCGCAGGCCGGCCAGCAGGGCGGCGATCTGCGGATCGGGGTGCAGCGGCAGGCCCAGCGCCTGCGCGCGGGCGCGCAGGCTTTCCAGCGACTCGGGCGGCAGCGCGCGGGTCTCGCCGCTGCCGGGGGCGGACAGGCGCAGGCTGACCCGGCGCGCGGGAGGAGGAGTCGGCGGGTTCATGTCGATGAGTTCATGCGGTGGCCTGCAGCAGCACGGCGCTGTAGCGGTTCGGCGGCTCGGGCAGGCCGAGCTGGCAACTCAGCTGGTCGAGCAGCAGCCCGCAGGCGGCCAGTCGCTGGCGCAGCGCGCCGAACTGGCGTTCCAGCTGCTGCACGGTATCGGCCTGCGCGGCCCACAGGCGTACCGACAGGCGCGGCTCGCGCAACTGCAGTTCGCCCTGCACTGCGCCCAGCGCAGGCAGGTCGAGCGCGAAACCCAGGTTCCAGCCGCGACTGCCGGCGCCGGTGTCGATGACGTATTCCAGCTGCAGTTGCAGCACGTCGTGGCCGTCCACGCCGTGCAGCGGGATCTCGATCATCCACGCCGGCAGCGGGCCGCTGGCGGACTCCAGCTGGGCCACCTCGACCCGCGCCAGTGCGGCCTTCACGTCGCCTTGCAGGCGATCCAGCAGCGGTTCCGCCTCGTCGCCCGCCAGCAGCGACGGCGGCAAGGCCGCGCGCGGCTGCGCCTGCAGGCCGCGCTGCAGCATGGGCGGCGCGGTGTCGCCGGTGGTCCGCGTAGCCGGCGCCGGCGCACGGCGATCGAGCAGGGCGACCAGGCGCAGCAGCGCGCCCTTCCAGTCGTCCTGCAGCGATGGCATCGGTTGGCCCGGCGGACGCGCAAGCAGGGCCTCGAGGAACAGCCCGCTGTGTTCGATCGCCACGCGCAGGCCTTCGCCGCGGGTGATCTCGGCCGGGCTGGGCATCGCCTGTTCGAGCAGGGCGAGCGCGTTGCGCAGCTCCGGCGGCAGCTGGCGCAGCACCGGCCGCTGAGCCAGCGCGTCCAGCGTGGCCAGCAGCGGCGCGTAGCCGTTCTGTTGCGGCAGGCGCTCGCGCAGGGCGCGCTGCAGCACGGGGTCGGTCGGCTGCGCGAGCATCTCCAGTTGCGGCTGGGCGCCCAGGCTCAGCACGCGCACCTGGAACTGCGCGGGCAGCTGTCCGCCCGCCACGTCAGCCTCCACCGTCAGCGTGCCGATCTGCAGGACCTGCAGGCCCTGCGCATTCACGCCCAGTGGTCGCGCCAGCAGCACGCTGCCGATGCGCCAGCTCGGCGCGGCGCTGCCGGAGGCGGCGCCGGCCCAGGTCAGGGCGGCAAGGCTGGTCGGCTGGATGATCAAGCGGATTCCTGCGCGTGGATGGCGGTCGTGGGCGGGTTCGTCGCGAAGGTCATCGGCGATCCCCGCAGAAACTTGAGGCGGCGTTGCCCGGCGCGCGACCGGGCTAAAGCGTGCCCCGGGACGGCCGATAAGCCCAGCAGTCGGCGCCAACGGGCGCGAACGGAGCGATGGGCATGGCCGGCAAGCGGGCGGCGAAACAGGACGGCGAACAGACGGCGGGCGCGGCGGTGGTGCTGCCGTCGGACTGCCGCATGGCCGCCTTGGCGGCGCTGCACACCGAACTGGCGGCGGCGTTGCCGGACGGCGCCATCGAGCTCGACGGCAGCCAGGTGGAGCGCGTGGACACCGCCGCGCTGCAGCTGCTGGTGCTGCTGCGCCGCGAGCTGGACGGCCGCGGCGGCACGCTGGCCTGGCGCGGCAGCAGTGCGGCCCTGGACGACGCGGCCGGCCTGCTGGGCCTGGCGAAGATTCTGGAACTGCCGGCCGCCCGGCCGGCCTGAACGAGGTGGCAGCATGGCAAAGATTCTTGCGGTAGACGATTCGGCCTCGATGCGCGGCATGGTGGCGTTCACCCTGCGCGGCGCGGGCCACGAGGTGACCGAGGCCGAGAACGGCCAGCTGGCGCTGGACGCGGCCGGCGGCAGCGCGTTCGACCTGGTGCTGGCCGACGTCAACATGCCGGTGATGGACGGCATCTCGATGGTGCGCGCGCTGCGCGCGAAGCCCGAGTACAAGGGCGTGCCCATCCTGATGCTCACCACCGAGTCGCACACCGAGAAGAAGATGGAAGGCAAGGCCGCCGGCGCCACGGGCTGGCTGGTCAAGCCGTTCGATCCCGAGCAGCTGCTGGCCACCGTCAAGCGCGTGCTGGGCTGAGGAGGAGAGCCTGCTCATGGTCTCCAAGCCCCCCGCGTTGCCGTCGAGCGGGCGCCATGCGGCAGTGCGTGGCGCAGCGCCTGCCTGGCTGGCAGAGTCCTGCCCCTGCGAAGGCAGGGGTCAAGCCGCGCGCTGCCGCATGGCGCCCACCCGATGGCAACCCGAAGGGCCGGGTCTGTTTGTGCGCACGCCTGCGTCACCACTCGGTCGTGGACCGACGTCCACTCCTTCGTTCTTCCTTGGCCTGCGCGCAAACAGCTCCCGGCGCGGGGTGCTTGGAGACCACGAACAGGCTCTAAGCCCATGAGCGCAGTCGATCTGACCCAGTTCCACCAGACCTTCTTCGAGGAAAGCCGCGAGGGCCTCGACGCGATGGAGGCGGCGCTGCTGGCGCTGGACTCGGGCTCGACCGACCACGAGCTGGTGCACACCATCTTCCGCGCGGCGCACTCGATCAAGGGCGGTGCGGCGACGTTCGGTTTCGCCGACATGGCCGCGTTCACCCACGTGGCCGAATCGCTGCTGGAGGAAGTGCGCAGCGAACGCCGCGCGGTGGATGCCGGGCTGATCGATCTGCTGCTGCGCTCGCTCGACTGCCTGCGCGGCATGCTGGACCGCACCAGCCGCGGCCAGCCCGCGGCCGACGCCGGCAGCGAGGCCTTGCGCGCCGAGCTGGCGCAACTGGTCGCGGGCGCGGCGGCGCCCGTCGCGGTGCAGGCGTCGGCCGCGCCGGCCACCGGCTGGGCGATCCGCTTCGTCGCGCTGCCGCACCTGCTGCAGACCGGCAACGACCCCCTGCGCGTGTTCAACGAACTGCAGGCGCTGGGCCGGCTGGAAGTGCTGCGTGCCTTCGTGGCCGAGTCCGCGCCCGCGGACTTCGCCGCGCTCGATCCCGGCCAGTGCCATCTCGGCTGGGAGCTGCGCCTGCACGGCGCGGTGGCGCGGGCGGATCTCGACGCCGTGTTCGACTGGCTGGACGGCGATTGCGAACTCGCCATCGCGCCGCTGGCTGCGGACGCGACCGCAGCGGCCGTGCCGATGCCCGTGCCTGCGCCGCCCGCGCCGGCGGCCGTTCCCGTCGCGGCACCGGCCGTCGCGCGCGAAGCATCGGCCTCCGGCCATGCCGACGGCGGCTCGATCCGCGTGGGCATCGACAAGGTCGATGCGCTGATCGACATGATGGGCGAGCTGGTGATCACCCAGTCCATGCTCAGCGACATCGGCGCCAACTTCACCATGTCGCAGCTGGAGCGGCTGCGCGAGGGACTGGCCCAGCTGGAGCGCAACACGCGCGAGCTGCAGGACAGCGTGATGCGCATCCGCATGCTGCCGATCGGCAGCGTGTTCAACCGCTTCCCGCGCCTGGTGCGCGACCTGGAGCGCAAGCTCGGCAAGCAGGTGAAGCTGGAGCTGCACGGCGAGCACACCGAGCTGGACAAGACCGTGCTGGAGAAGATCGGCGATCCGATGGTGCACCTGGTGCGCAACGCGATCGACCACGGCCTGGAGACGCCGGAGAGGCGCCGCGCGGAGGGCAAGTCCGACGCCGGCACGCTCAGCCTGGATGCCCACCACGAGGGCGGCAACATCATCGTGCGGATCAGCGACGACGGTGCGGGGCTCAACCGCGCGGCGATCCTCGGCAAGGCGATCGAACGCGGCCTGGTTGCTCCCGGCCAGGAGCTGTCCGACGAAGAAGTGGCCGAGCTGATCTTCCAGCCCGGCTTCTCCACCGCGGCCCAGGCCACCGATCTCTCCGGCCGCGGCGTGGGCATGGACGTCGTGCGCCGCAACGTGCGCGACCTCGGCGGCAGCGTGGGCGTGAAGAGCGTGGCCGGCCAGGGCAGCGTGTTCACCATCGCGCTGCCGCTGACGCTGGCGATCATCGACGGTCTGGTCACCACGGTAGGCGCCGAGCGCTACATCGTGCCGCTGATCTCGATCGTCGAATCGCTGCGCCTGCCGGCCGACGCCGTGCGCCGCACCGCCGGCGGCGGCGAGGTGTTCCGCTTCCGCGACGAATACCTGCCGGTGATCCGCCTGCACCACGCCTTCGGCTGCGCCGACGCGGTCACCGCGATCGAGCGCGGCATCGTGGTGGTGGTCGAGGACGGCGGCCAGCGCGTGGGCCTGCTGGTCGACGAACTGGTGGGCCAGCAGCAGGCGGTGATCAAGTCGCTGGAGAAACATTACCGGCAGGTACAGGGCGTGTCGGGAGCCACCATCGTCAGCGACGGTTCGGTGGCGCTGATCGTCGACGTGGGTGGCGTGGTGCGGCTGGGACGGCGCAGCAAGGCTGCCTGACCGTTCCCTTGCCCGGATTCCGTTGCGCCAGCGAACCTCGATGCAGCCTTCCGCAGGTCGGGATTCATCCCGACAACGCACCCCCGGCCGAAGGGCCGGGAATCCCGACCTGCGCAGGCAGCCGGCCGCTGGGCCGCGTTTCGCGTATTGCCTGCAGGCGATGCGCTCGTGCGTCGCGCACAACCGCGCCCGCCGGGCGTTTTCGTGGCCGCTGGCTCCCGGTCCGCGCATGGAAACCCGCTCAAGTCCGCCGGGGACGGGCCGATAAAAGACCGAGGCCGGGCGCCCCGCAGGCGCCCATCACGAGGTAGACGATCCATGCACGAACACCACGCAGGCACGGCGCCCACCGTGCAGCAGCTCACCTTCAGCCTGGCCGGCGAGGAGTACGGCGTCGACATCCTGGCGGTGCGCGAGATCCGCGGCTGGTCGCGGGTGACCCGCATCCCGCAGGCCTCCGCGTACATGCTCGGCGTGCTGAACCTGCGCGGCGCGATCGTGCCGGTGCTGGACCTGCGCCTGCGCTTCGGGCTCGAACGCGAGAGCTACGGCGACAACACGGTGATGATCGTGGTGGCCGTGGCCGAGCGTCTGTTCGGCATCGTGGTGGACGCGGTGTCCGACGTGGTCGACATCGACCCGGCAACGGTCAAGCCGGTGCCGGACATGGGCGCGATCGTCGACACCCGCTACCTCAAAGGTCTGACCACCCATGCCGAACGCATGGTGATGCTGCTGGACGTGGAGAAGCTGATGCGTCCGGAAGACGTGGAAACGCTGGACGCCGCGCTGCCGGCCGTCCGCGAAGTCGAAGTTGCCGCCTGATTCGGGAATCACGATGAACATCAAGAAATTCACCGCGCGTTTCGCCAAGTTTTCCACCCTGTCCGTCAAGGCCCGCCTGATCGGCACCTTCGCCCTGCTCGCGATCATGCTGGTGGCGGGCGCCGGCGTGGGCCTGGGCGTGATGTCCTGGCAGAACGAGGGCATGCGCCACAGCTACGAGGAGGCCATGGTGCCGGCGCAGCTGATGGGCGATCTGCGCTCCAGGTCGCTGATGAACTTCGTCGTGCTGGGCGAGGCGGCCAACGTGATCGGCAAGGCCGACCAGGTGAAGCAGAAGGTCGCCGAATCCCGGAAGCTGGAGAAGGAGATCGCCGAGGTCAACAAGCAGTTGTCGGCGCTGCCGATGAGCGCGGACATCGTGGCGAAGTACAAGGCTTTTCGCGCCACCGACGCGGATTACGCGAGCAGCCTGAAGGACGTCTACGACGCGCTGGGCCAGAACGACGACGGCACCCGCGATCTGCTGGAGATGGAGGTGCGCCCGTCGCTGATGATGCGTCTGGACACGCTCGACAAGCTGATCCGGGCGCAGGGCGACGAGATGAAGCAGACCTACCAGGCCCAGCTCAGCCGTTACGGCGTGGTGCGGGCGCTGGTGCTGGTCACCTTGTCCGGCGGACTGATCTTCGCGCTGCTGGTGGCGACCGTGCTGGTGCGCTCGATCAGCGTCACGCTGGCGCGTCTGGCGACGGTGGCGCACGCGATCGCCGAAGGCCGGCTTGGCCACGACATCAAGGTCAAGCGCCACGACGAACTGGGCCGGCTGCTCGATGCCTTCCGCGTGATGGACGAGCGTCTCGGCGCGATCGTGGGCGAGGTGCGCCAGGGTTCCGATGCGGTGTCGAGCGCGGCGCAGCAGATCGCGCGCGGCAACGACGACCTCAGCCAGCGCACGCAGGAGCAGGCCTCCAGCCTGGAGGAAACCGCCTCGTCGATGGAGGAGATGACCTCCACCGTGAAGCAGAACGCGGAGAACGCCAGCCACGCCAACCAGCTGGCGCGCGGTGCCCGCGAGCAGGCCGAGCACGGCGGCGAGGTGGCCGGCAAGGCGATCGCCGCGATGGCCGAGATCGACGCCTCCAGCCGCAAGATCGGCGACATCGTGGGCCTGATCCAGGAGATCGCGTTCCAGACCAACCTGCTGGCATTGAATGCCGCGGTGGAAGCGGCGCGCGCGGGCGAGCAGGGCCGCGGCTTCGCCGTGGTGGCCGCCGAGGTGCGCAACCTGGCGCAGCGCAGCGCCGGCGCGGCGAAGGAGATCAAGGGCCTGATCGCCGAGAGCGAGGAGAAGGTGCGCAGCGGCTCGGAGCTGGTCAACCAGTCCGGCAAGGCGCTGGCCGACATCGTCGAGAGCGTGAAGAAGGTCACCGACATCGTGGCCGAGATCGCCGCGGCCAGCCAGGAGCAGTCGGCCGGCATCGACCAGGTCAACAACGCCGTGATGCAGATGGACGAGATGACCCAGCAGAACGCCGCGCTGGTCGAGGAAGCCTCGGCCGCCGCCCGCGCGATGCAGGAGCAGGCTGGCGAGCTGTCCGGCCAGGTGGGCTTCTTCCGTCTCGCCGGCGATGCCGCGGCGGCGGACGTGCTGCCGGCACGCGCGAAGGAAGTGGCCAAGGCCACCGAGGCGGTGTTCGCCGCCGTGCGCAAGGCGCCGCCGCGCACGGTCGCCGCCGAAGCGGCGGATGCCGGCGCCTGGAAGGAGTTCTGAGCGTGGCCGTCGCCGCCCGTGCAATCAGGCGTGATGCGGCACCGGCGGGCGACGGCGCGGCCCTGCTCGGTGAGGCGGAGTTCCGCTTCCTGCGCGACTTCGTCTACGAGCACTGCGGCATCGCGCTGGGCGAGCACAAGCGCCAGCTGGTGCAGGGACGGCTGGCACGGCGCCTGCGCGCGCTGCACCTGCCCGACTACGCCGCCTACTGCGCTCTGCTGCGCGCCGATCCGGACGCCGAGCTGGGCGAACTCGCCAGCGCGATCAGCACCAACGTCACCGCGTTCTTCCGCGAGCCGCACCACTACGAATTGCTGGAGCGCGAGCTGCTGCCGCAGTGGCTGGCGCACAAGCGCCGCGACGGCGACCGCCTGCGGATCTGGTCGGCCGGCTGCTCCAGCGGCGAGGAGCCGTACGCGCTGGCGATGGTGCTGGCCGAGGCGCTGGAGAAGCACGGCGCCACAGGCGTCGACGCGAAGATCCTCGCCACCGACCTGTCGCCGCAGGCGCTGGAAACGGCGCGCAACGGCGTGTATCCGCTGGACAAGCTCGACGGCATCAGCGAGGAGCGCCGGCGCCGCTGGCTGCTGCGCGGCGACGGCGAGTACGCGGGCTACGCCTGCGTGCACCCGCGCCTGCGCGAGCTGGTGACCGTGCAGCCGCTGAACCTGCTGCACGACTGGCCGATGCGCGGGCCGTTCGACGCGATCTTCTGCCGCAACGTGGTGATCTACTTCGACCAGCCGACCAAGCAGCGGCTGTTCAACCGCTACGCCGCGCTGCTGCCGGCGGGCGGCCACCTGTTCCTGGGCCACTCCGAGTCCCTGCACGGCATCAACGACGACTTCGAACTGATCGGCCGCACCGTCTACCGGAAGCGCGCCTGATGCTGGCGCGCACGTCCGAACGCCGGGCCACGCCCACGCTGCCCGAGGCCATGCCCGGCTTCGAGCACCTGCGCCGGTTCTGGGACCCCACCCAGAACTGCATGGTGGTGAAGGTGCTGCCGGGCGAGTTCTACGTGGGCGCGCAGGACGAACTGGTCAGCACCGTGCTCGGTTCCTGCGTGGCGGCCTGCGTGCACGACTCCGTCCGCGGCATCGGCGGCATGAACCACTTCATGCTGCCCGAGCCGCGCGGCGCCAGCGACGGCTGGTCGGCCACCGTGGGGCGCGCGGCGCGCTACGGCAGCGACGCGATGGAACAGCTGATCAACGCGGTGCTGAAAGCCGGCGGGCAGCGCGCGGATCTCAGGGTGAAGGTGTTCGGCGGCGGCCGCGTGCTGGCGCAGATGAGCGACGTGGGCCAACGCAACATCGACTTCGTGCGTCGCTATCTCGCCGCCGAACGGCTGCTGCTGGTGGCCGAGGATCTCGGCGACGTGTATCCGCGCCAGGTGCAGTTCTTCCCGCTGAGCGGGCGGGTGCGCGTGCGCCAGCTGCGCCGCAGCGACGACGTGGCGCTGGTGGCCGCCGAGCGCGGCTACCTCAAGCGTTTGGCAAACGATCCGATAAAGGGTGAGGTCGAGCTGTTCTGACGCCGGGCGCCGGCGCGGCATCGACCGGGCCATCGTCTTCGGCGACGGGCCCGCATGGCCAAGGTGAGCAATGGAAAGAGTGCGCGTACTGGTAGTCGACGATTCCGCCCTGGTGCGCAAGTTGATGTCGACCATGCTTGCCTGCGACCCGGGCATCGAAGTCGTGGGCACGGCGGCGGATCCGCTGATCGCCCGCGAGAAGATCAAGCAGCTCGATCCCGACGTGCTCACGCTGGACGTCGAGATGCCGCGCATGGACGGCCTCACCTTCCTGGAGAACCTGATGCGACTCAGGCCGATGCCGGTGGTGATGGTGTCGTCGCTGACCACGGAAGGGGCCGACGTGACGTTGCGCGCGCTGGAGCTGGGCGCAGTGGATTTCCTCGCCAAGCCGAGCAGCGACCTTGCGTCCAGCTTCGGCGACAGCGCGCTGGAGATCTGCGCCAAGGTCAGGCTGGCGGCGCGGGCGAAGCCGCGCGCGCGTACCGCGGTACGCAAGCTGGACGTGGCGCCGCGGCTCTCCGCCGATGCGGTGCTGCCGCGTTCGCAGACCGCCGGCAGCCGCGGCGGCAGCCCGATCATCGCGATCGGCGCCTCCACCGGCGGCACCGAGGCGGTGCGCGTGGTGCTGGAGGCGATGCCGCCGGACGCGCCGCCGATCCTGGTGACCCAGCACATCCCCGCCGCCTTCAGCGGGCCGTTCGCCGCGCGCATGGACCGCTGCTCGGCGATGCGCGTGTGCGAGGCGCGCGACGGCCAGCCGATCCAGCCGGGCCACGCCTACATCGCGCCCGGCAGCCACCACCTGCTGGTCATGTGGGACGGCGCGAAGTACGTCTGCCGCCTGCACGAGGGCCCGCCGGTGAACCGGCACCGCCCCAGCGTGGACGTGTTGTTCCGCTCGCTGGCGGCCAGCGCCGGCGCCGCCACCATCGCCGCCCTGCTCACCGGCATGGGCGACGACGGCGCGCGCGGCCTGCTCGAACTGCGCCAGGCCGGCGCCGCCACCCTGGTGCAGGACGAGCCCAGCTCGGTGGTGTGGGGCATGCCCGGCGCCGCCTGGAAGCTCGACGCAGCGCCGGAGATGCTGCCGATCGACCACGTCGCGGCGCGCCTGCTCGCGCTGGCCCGCCACTCCCATTCCATGGCGCCGGCGGCGCCCGCTCTCGGATAACGGATCATGTCATTCATTCCCGCCTCCCTGTTCCGACGCCCGCTGCCCGGCTGGGCCGCCAGCGCCGTCGCCCTGCTGCTGAGCCTGCTGTGGCATCCGGCCTGGCTGGCGCCGCTGCTGGTACTCGCCGTCACCGCGGCGTGGTTTTTTGCGATGCGCGCCGAATCGCCGGCCGCTCCGGTCGTCGCCGCGCCCGCGAGCAGCGAGCCGGTGCGCGCGGCGCTGGAGGACGTGCGCAGTGCGCTGGTCGACGAGCTCGGCCACGCCACCCGCGAACTGCACCAGGGCCTGGACCTGCTGCGCGACGCGGTGTCCGAGCTGGGCGGCGGTTTCGACGGCCTGTCGAACAAGACCGCGCTGCAGCAGTCGCTGCTCAAGCAGATCATCGACGTGCAGGACGGCGGCGTGTCGGTGCAGGACTTCGCCGCGCGCACCGGTGACCTGCTGGAGCATTTCGTGGGCATGATCGTGCAGATGTCGCGCGAGAGCCTGCGCATCGTCTACCGCATCGACGGCATGGCGAAGGAGATGGACGCGGTGTTCGGCCTGCTGCGCAACGTCAACACCATCGCCGAGGAGACCAACCTGCTGGCGCTGAACGCCGCGATCGAGGCGGCGCGCGCGGGCGAGTCCGGCCGCGGCTTCGCGGTGGTGGCCGGCGAGATCCGCAACCTTGCCAGCAATTCCAACCAGCTCAACGAGCGCATCGGCGGCCACGTCGAGCGCGCCCGCACCGCGATGGAGCAGCTGCGCGGCCTGATCGGCGCGATGGCCTCGCAGGACCTCAACGTGGCGCTGTCGGCCAAGGGCGGCATCGACGCGATGACCGCGCACGTCACCGAGAGCGACGCACGCAGCAGCAAGGTGGCCGACCAGGTGGTCGAGATCAGCCGCGGCCTCGGCAGCGACGTCTCCACCACCGTGCGCTCGCTGCAGTTCGAGGACATCCTGCGCCAGCTGATCACGCAGACCCGCACCCGGCTCACCGAGCTGCAGGACGTCACCACCGAATGCACCCGCGACATCGAGGAGCTGGCCTGCACCGCGCTGGAGGCCGACGCGCTGGCCGAACGCTCGCAGCGCGTGCGCAGCCGCCTGGCGATCCAGCGCGAGAAGGCGCGCCTGCGCTCGCGCGGCCCGGCGCTGCAGAACTCGATGGATGCCGGCGAAATCGAACTCTTTTGAGGATGGCACCATGATCGTCCACCACGACCCCGAACTCGATTGCCTCACCCTGCAGCTGGGCGAGCGTTTCGACTTCAGCATCCATCGCGACTTCCACGACGCCTGTCTCGGCGACGGCAAGCCCGCGCGCAGCTACGTGATCGACCTGGGCGAGGTCGCCGGCATGGACAGCTCGGCGCTCGGCATGCTGCTGCTGCTGCGCGAGCACGCCGGCGCCGACCGCGCCGACATCCGCATCGTCAACGCCTCCGGCGAGCTGCGCAGCACCCTGCGCGTGGCCGGCTTCGACAAGCTGTTCGTGCTGCACTGACGATCGGTTGCCGGCCCGGCCGCGGCTGGTCGACCGGGGGAAAGCGTCGCGTGGCGGCGGGTCGGGTGCGCAAACGCGAAAGGCCCCCGCAGGGGCCTTTCGCGTTTGCGCCGAGGTGGCCGCTTACCAGGTGCGCACGTCCACCACGCTGGCCGTGAAGGATTCCATGCCGGGCTGGAAGCGGAACATGCGGCCCAGGTCGAAGTCGACCTTGTCGCCGGGCGCGATGTTCGAGGTGCCGGCCGGCCAGGCCTGCTTGCTCTGCAGCACCTTGCCCGAGGCGTCCTTGATCTCGACGCGGATCTGTGCGGCGGCGGCGCTGGCGCAATGGTTGGCCAGCTCGCCGCGCAACGCGATCCGCGTCGACATGCCGGCATTGTTGAGCGCCGGCTTGAAATCCTGGATCGCGAAGTCCTGCGGGGTGCAGGCAGCGTGGGCGGCCAGCGGAGCCAGCAACAGGGCGGTGGAAACCAGCAGCGTCTTCATGAGCTTCAATCCCCCGGTTGAGCGCGGTTGCGCGCATGTCCGGGGCATCGGCCGCAGGATGGAAAACTTGAGTCGACGGTGGCGATCTCTGACGAAATTGCGATCAGTGGCCGCGAACCACCATGCCGGCATTCCCGCGAACGCGGGAATCCAGTGACTTCTGGGGCCATGGATGACCAGCCTGCGGCTGTCGAAAAGCGCCTCCCGCGTTCGCGGGAACGACGAGCAAAAACCCGCGACGGGGCCGCCTGAAGAATTTCGTCCGATTGAAAGCAGACGGATATAAAGCCCCGGGCAATGCGGCCGATACCGGTGGCATCCGCCTGCATCCGCATGGCGGCTCCCTCCCCATCGCTTCCGGAGATCCCATGAAAGCCCTCGTTGCCGCCGCCGTTCTGTTGCTCGCCCCGCTGGCCGCCCACGCCACCTGCGCGCCTGCCGATTTCGCGATCAAGGATTTCAAGCCCGCCGCGGCCGGTGCCCGCCTCAGCCTGCGCGGCGAGCTGGTCAACCACTGCACCGCCGCGTCGGCCGCGCAGATCCGCATCGAGATCAAGGACGCCTCGGGCAACGTGGTGCAGAGCAAGCAGGCCTGGCCGGCCGGCACCTCGAACATCGCGCCCGGCGACACGGTGAACTTCGACCTGGGCCGCATGTTCCGCATGCAGCCGGACATGAGCAGTTTCACCGCCAGCGTGGTGGACGTGCGCACCTGGTAAGCGCTTTTCCAGCTCGCGGCCATGCGTGGCCGCGAGCGACCACGCGGCTTCGTTGCTAATCTTCGTGCGGGCATCGACGGCGAGGCGTCCCGTGGCGAAGCGATACATCCTTGCGCTGGACCAGGGCACCACCAGCACGCGGGCGATGCTGGTCGACCCGACTGGCCGCGTGGCGGGCATGGCGCAGCGCGAATTCGCGCAGATCTATCCGCAGCCCGGCTGGGTGGAGCACGATCCGCGCGAGATCCTCGCCAGCGTGCTGGTGACGGTGACCGAACTGCTCACGCGCAGCCAGGTCGAGCCGGCCGAGCTGGCCGGCATCGGCATCACCAACCAGCGCGAGACCACCGTGGTGTGGGACCGCCGCAGCGGGCAACCGGTACACCACGCGATCGTGTGGCAGTCGCGGCAGAGCATGGCCATCTGCGAACGCCTGCGGGCGGACGGCGGCGAGCCGGTCGTGCGCGCGAAGACCGGCCTGCTGATCGACGCGTATTTCTCCGCCAGCAAGATCCGCTGGATCCTCGACCACGTCGACGGCGCGCAGGCACGCGCCGAGCGCGGCGAGCTGCTGTTCGGCACGATCGAGTGCTGGCTGGTGTGGAACCTCAGCGGCGGTCGCCTGCACGTCACCGACGCCAGCAACGCCGCGCGCACCCTGCTGTACGACATCCATCGGCGCGACTGGGACGACGAACTGCTGCGCCTGTTCGGCGTGCCGCGCGCGATGCTGCCCGAGGTGCGCTCGTGCAGCGAACACTATGGAGACACCGATCCTGCGCGCTTCCTCGGCGCCGCGGTGCCGATCGGCGGACTCGCCGGCGACCAGCAGGCGGCGCTGTTCGGCCAGGCCTGCTTCGAGCCGGGCATGGCGAAGAACACCTACGGCACCGGCTGCTTCATGCTGATGCACACCGGCGCGCAGGCGGTGCCGTCGCGGCACGGCCTGCTGACCACGATCGCCTGGGACATCGGCGGCCGTGTCGAGTACGCGCTGGAAGGCAGCATCTTCGTGGCCGGCGCGGTGGTGCAGTGGCTGCGCGACGGCTTGCGCATGCTCGAAACCGCGGCCGATTCGCAGGCGCTGGCCGAGAACGTGGCCTCCAGCGACGGCGTCTACCTGGTGCCGGCCTTCGTGGGGCTGGGCGCGCCGTACTGGCGCAGCGAGGTGCGCGGCGCGATGTTCGGTCTCAGCCGAGGCACGCGCCGCGAACACCTGGTGCGCGCCGCGCTGGAGGCGATGGCCTACCAGTCGCGCGACGTGCTGGCGGCGATGGAGGCGGACGCGGGCATCCCGCTGAAGGAACTGCGCTGCGACGGCGGCGCGATCGCCAACGACTTCGTCGCGCAGTTCCAGAGCGACCTGCTGGATGTCCCGCTGCTGCGCCCGCGGGTACAGGAGACCACGGCGCTGGGCGCGGCCTACCTGGCCGGCCTGGCGCTGGGCTTCTGGGAGAGTCGCGAGCAGCTGGCGCGTCTGTGGCAGGTGGAGCGGCGCTTCGAGCCGCGCATGCCCGCGCCGGAACGCGAGCGCCTGTATCGCGGCTGGCAGGCGGCAGTGGAGGCTGCGTGTACCTTCACGCCGGATCGAGGCTGATGATGCAGGAGCGCATCCTGTCCACGAGGGACTTCCTTCGGTCGTGCGCGAATGCTTTCGGCTCCGGTCGAAGCGCCAGAGCATCGCGCACAGGGTGCGCTCCGGGTGGCCCAGTCAGTCCAGCGCGTAGCCGAACTGCTCCTTGAACGCCGCGGCGAACTCGGCGTAGTCGAAGCGCTGGTTCTGCGTGCCGGGGTGCTCGACCTTGAGCGCGCCCATCAGCGAGGCCATGCGGCCCACGGTGGGCCAGTCCTTGCCGCGCAGGATGCCGAAGATCAGGCCGGCCCGGTACGCGTCGCCGCAGCCGGTGGGGTCGACGATCTGGCGTTCGTGCGCGGGCGGGATCTCGTGCGTGGTGCCGCCGGCGTGGATCAGCGAGCCGCGCGGCCCCAGCGTGACCACGTAGGCCTTCACGCGGCTGGCGATCTCCTCGGCGCTCCAGCCGGTGCGCGTCTGCAGCAGCTGCGACTCGTAGTCGTTGACGATCACGTAGGTGGACTTTTCGATCATCGCGCGGAACTCGTCGCCGCTGAACAGCGGCATCGCCTGGCCCGGATCGAAGATGAAGGGCACGCCGCGCGCGGCGAACTCGTCCACGTGCTGCAGCATCGCCTCGCGGCCGTCGGGGGCCACGATGCCGATGTCGATGTCGGGGATCTCGCGCACGTGGTTGTCGTGCGCGCTGGACATCGCGCCGGGGTGGAAGGCGGTGATCTGGTTGTTGTCCAGGTCGGTGGTGATGAAGCACTGCGGGGTGAACTGGTCGTCGAACACGCGCACGCGGTCGAGCTTGATGCCGCACTTCTCCAGGTGCGCGCGGTACGGCGCGAAATCCTGGCCCACCGCGGCCACCGGCAGCGGATCGCCGCCGAGCAGCTTGAGGTTGTAGGCGATGTTGCCGGCGCAGCCGCCGAACTCGCGGCGCATCCGCGGCACCAGGAAGGACACATTCAGGATGTGCATCTGGTCGGGCAGGATGTGGTTCTTGAACTGGTCCTGGAACACCATGATGGTGTCATAGGCCAGCGATCCGCAGATGACGGCAGACATGGTTGCGCGAGTGCCCCGAGCTGTAGGAATGCCGCGCGTCGCGGCTGACCGGGCCGGGTCCTGCGGATCCGGCCAAAGGTTCGCATCCTATCGTGAACGGACGCTCATGGCGAATCCGCGTCGCGTGCGGGCGAAAGCGCCGGAATGTGCGGCGAACCGCGTCGCACAAGGCTTTCTTAACGTCTTTCCGGTTGCGTGCGCCGTGCACGCTGACTAGACTGGTGAGCTTATTTTTTAATCAGGCCGGCGCGCGGCGGACCCATGTTCAAGAAGTTTCGCGGGATCTTTTCCAACGACGTCTCCATCGATCTCGGCACCGCCAACACGCTGATCTACGTGCGCGGCCAGGGCATCGTGCTGAACGAACCCTCGGTGGTGGCGGTGCGCCAGGACCGTGGTCCGGGCGGCCCGCGCGCGATCGCGGCGGTGGGCAGCGACGCCAAGCGCATGCTGGGCCGCACGCCCGGCAACATCGCCACGGTGCGCCCGATGAAGGACGGCGTGATCGCCGACTTCACCATGACCGAGGCGATGCTGCAGCACTTCATCAAGCAGGTGCACAAGTCGCGCCTGCTGCGCCCCAGTCCGCGCGTGCTGGTCTGCGTGCCCTGCGGCTCCACCCAGGTCGAGCGCCGCGCGATCAAGGAATCGGCCGAGGGCGCCGGCGCCCGTGACGTGTTCCTGATCGAGGAGCCGATGGCCGCCGCGATCGGCGCCGGCATCCCGGTGCACGAGGCGCGCGGCGCGATGGTGCTGGACATCGGCGGCGGCACCTCCGAGGTGGCGGTGATCTCGCTGAACGGCATCGTCTACTCGCAGTCCGTGCGCGTGGGCGGCGACCGCTTCGACGAGGCGATCATCAACTACGTGCGCCGCAACCACGGCACCCTGATCGGCGAATCCACCGCCGAGCGGATCAAGCTGGAGATCGGCTGCGCGTTCCCGCAGAGCGAGGTCCGGGAGATCGAGATCTCCGGGCGCAACCTCGCCGAGGGCGTGCCGCGCATGTTCACGATCAACTCCAACGAGATCCTCGAGGCGCTGCATGAGCCGCTGGCCGGCATCGTGGCCGCGGTGAAGTCGGCGCTGGAGCAGACCCCGCCGGAGCTGTGCTCCGACGTGGCCGAGCGCGGCATCGTGCTCACCGGCGGCGGCGCGCTGCTGCGCGACCTGGACCGGCTGATCTCCGAGGAGACCGGCCTGCACGTGCAGGTGGCGGACGATCCGCTCACCTGCGTGGCGCGTGGCGGCGGCAAGGCGCTGGAGCTGATCGACCAGCACGGCAGCGATTTCTTCGCCCCCGAGTAAGGCGAGAGCCTGCTCATGGCCTTCGAGTGCCCCGCGTTGCCATGGGGTGGCCGCCAGGTGGTAGGGCGTGGCGCAGGCTTGCCTGGGCGGCAGGCCAAGCCGCGCGCTGCCGCATGGCGGCCACTCCATGGCAACCCCAGCACCAATAAATTCCGGAGCCGGGTCTGTTTGCCCACATGCCTGCGTCATCACTCGGTCGTGGACGGACGTCCACTCCCCGCTCCTCAAAGCCGAGTCCATCCATGGGCTCTCCCCGCGTACCCTCCTTCTTCCTTGGCCTGCGTGCAAACAGCTCCCGGCGCGGGGCGCTCGAAGACCATGGGCAGGCTCTAGATCATGGCGCGCACGCGCGATGAGTCCTCGCCGCTGTTCGCCGGCAACGCCGCGGGCACGCTGCGGCTGATCGTCTACCTCGCCCTGGCCATGGTGCTGATGGTGCTCGACCACCGCAACGGCTGGCTGTGGCGCGTGCGCTATGCGGCGTCGGCGGTGGTGGAGCCGGTGTACCGGCTGGCCAACCTGCCCAGCGCCGGCATGCGCACGCTCAGCGTGGCGTTCGCCGACCGCAAGCTGCTCACCGAACAGAACCAGCGCCTGCGCGAGGATCTCTTGCTGGCCAATGCGCGGCTCAACCGCATGGCCGGCGTGGCCGAGCAGAACCATCGGCTGAAGGAACTGCTGGACACCCGGCACAGCCTGGACCTCAACGTGCAGTTGGCGCGCGTGGTGGGCGTGGACCTGGGCGCCTGGCAGCAGCGGCTGGTGCTCAACCTCGGCGCCCGCGACGGCGTGAAGCCAGGCCAGCCGGTGATCGACGCGCATGGCGTGATGGGCCAGGTGGTCGAGGCGTTGCCCACCACGTCGGTGGTGATGCTGGTGACCGATCCGGCGCACGCGATCCCGGTGGTGGTGGAGCGCTCCGGCCTGCGCACGGTGGCCTACGGCGCGCGCGACGGCAGTGGCCTGGTGCTGCCGAACATCCCGCTGGCCGCCGACGTGCGGCCGGGCGACCGGCTGCTCACCTCCGGCCTCGGCGGCCGCTTTCCACCGGGGTTCCCGGTGGGCAAGGTGCTCGCGGTGGCGCCGAGCCCCTCCGGCATGTTCCGCGTGGCACAGGTGCAGCCGGCGGCCGATCTCGACCGCAGCGAGGACGTGTTGCTGCTGCACGACCAGGCCGAGCCCGACGGGCCGCCCGCGCCGGCGGTGCCGGCCGGTCCGCCGGCGACGCTGGCGCCTGCGCCGGGCGCCGCCAACGGTGCCGCGCCGACGGCGGGCCAGCCGGCCTCGCCACCGCCGCGCGCCGCCACCACAACGCCCGCCACGACGCCCGCATCGGGCGGGAGCACGCCATGAACCGCCAGCGCCTGTCCTTGTGGTGGTTCATCGGCACGCTGGTGTTCGCGCTGCTGTTGATGCTGGTGCCGTTGCCGGCGGTGCTGGAGCCGTTCAAGCCGTACTGGCCCGCGCTGGTCCTGCTGTACTGGGCGCTGGAGTCGGAAGATCGCGTCAGCCTGGGGCTGGCCTTCCTGCTCGGCCTGGGCGCCGACCTGTTCGACGGCGTGCTGCTGGGCGAACAGGCGCTGCGCCTCACCGCGCTGGTGTTCATCGTGCTGCGCTTCCGCTCGCGGCTGCGCTTCTTCCCGATGTGGCAGCAGACCCTGGCGGTGCTGGCCCTGCTGCTGAACGATCGCATCCTGTTGCTGGTGGTGCGGGTGCTGTCCGGCACCCCGGTGCCGCCGGCGAGCTGGTGGATCGCCCCGTTCGTGGGCGCCGCGCTGTGGCCGTTCCTGTTCCTGCTGCTGGACGACCTGCGCGCGCGTTTGCGGATTCAATGAGACACGGGCCGGCGACATGAAGCTGCGACGCGCGATCAAGGATGCACGCAGCGAGGGCGAGCTGTTCCGCCGCCGCGCCGTGGCCGGTTTCGTGCTGATCCTGCTGGGCCTGGCCGGGCTGGTCGGCCGCTACGTGTTCCTGCAGGTGGAGCGCTACGACGAGTTCGCCACGCGCTCGGAGAACAACCGCGTCAAGCCGCTGCCGATCCCGCCGGCGCGGGGCCTGATCTACGACCGCAACGGCGTGCTGCTGGCGAACAACGTGCCCGCGTTCCGGCTCGAGGTGGTGCCCGAGCAGGTCAAGGACATGAACGCGATGCTGGCGCAGCTGGGCCGGGTGATCCCGCTCGGCCAGGACGACCTCGACGCGTTCCACAAGCAGCTTAAGCAGAGCCGCCGCTTCGAGAGCGTGCCGCTGAAGCTGCGCCTCACCGAGGACGAGATCGACCGCTTCGCGGTGAACCGCTGGCGCTTCCCCGGCGTGGACGTGGTGCCCTACCTCAATCGCCGCTATCCGTTCGGCGGCCTGTTCGCGCACGTGATCGGCTACGTCTCGCGCATCGACGCGGACGACCTCGAACGGCTCGATCCGGCGCGCTACAAGGGCACCACCCACGTGGGCCGGATCGGCATCGAGCGCTCCTACGAGGACGTGCTGCACGGCACGCCGGGCTACGAGCTGGTCGAGGTGAATGCGGACGGCCGCACCCAGCGCGTGCTGCAGACGCATCCCGCCACGCCCGGCCGGAACGTCTACCTCAGCATCGACGCGCGCATCCAGAAGGCCGCGGAAGCCGCCTTCGACGGTCGCCCCGGCGCGGCGGTGGCGATCGATCCGCGCAACGGCCAGGTGCTGGCGATGGTCAGCGTGCCCACCTACGACCCCAACCTGTTCGTCGACGGCATCAGCCACGCCGACTACGACGCGCTGACCAGCGCTCCGGACAAGCCGCTCCTGAACCGCGCGCTGCGCGGCGTCTATCCGCCGGGCTCCACGGTGAAGCCGTACGTCGCGCTGGGCGGGCTGGAGCTGGGTCTGCGCACGCCGCAGGACACCGTGCTCTCCACCGGCACGTTCTACATCCCCGGCCAGTCGCGCGGCTACCGCGACGACCGCCGCGGCGGTTTCGGCACGGTGAACCTGCGCACCGCGATCATGTGGTCGGTGAACACCTACTTCTACAAGCTCGCGCTGGACATGGGCATCGACCGCTTCAGCGCGTGGATGGGCAAGTTCGGCTTCGGCAAGCCCACCGGCATCGACCTCGACGGCGAGGCCAGCGGCATCCTGCCCTCGCGGGAATGGAAGGCCAGGCGCTTCAAGCAGCCCTGGTACCCCGGCGAGACGGTGATCGCCGGCATCGGCCAGGGCTACTGGGCGGTGACCCCGCTGCAGCTGGCGCATGCGCTGGCCACCCTCGCCGGTCGCGGCACGCCGTACGCGCCGCGACTGGTGATGGCCACCCAGGCCGGCGTGGACCAGCCGAAGGTCCCGCTGGCCAATCCGCCCAGCGGTCCCTCGCTGGTCACCAGCCAAGGCAATTGGCAGGCGGTGGAGCAGGGCATGCAGATGGTGGTGAACGATCCGCGCGGCACCGCCTACGGGCTGGGCAAGGGCTTCCCGTACACCGTCGCGGGCAAGAGCGGCACTGCCGAGCGCTACTCCCGCCGCAGCGACGCCTACAACGAGAACAAGAACCTCGCCTACCTCGCCAGCCGCCACCGCGCCTGGTTCGAGATGTTCGCGCCGGCCGAGGATCCGCGCATCGCGGTGGCGGTGGTGCTGGAGGAAGGCGCCTGGGGCGCTTCCTCGGCGGGCCCGATCGCGCGCAAGATCCTCGACGCCTGGCTGGCCACCCAGCCGGACGCGCCGCCGGACACGCCGCTGCCGCCGGGAGGCCTGCCGCCCGCCGGCGCCACGCCGGCCACGCCGGCGCCTGCCGCTTCGAGCGGCGAGGATCAGCCGGCCGAAGCGGCAACGCAGGAGACGCCGCCATGATCGAACTGCTGCAAGTGCGGATGCGGCGCCTGCTGCGCCGCGTGCTGACCCGGCCACGGATCGACCTGCCGCTGGCCGCGGGCCTGCTGCTGCTGTCGATGGTCGGGCTGGCCACGCTTTACAGCGCCGCCGACGGCAGCGTTGTGCTGGTGGGCGGGCAGGCCGTGCGTTTCGTGCTGGGCTTCGCACTGCTGCTGCTGATCTCGCGCATCCCGCCGTCGACCCTGCGCAACTGGACGCCGTGGCTGTACGCCGGCAGCACCCTGCTGCTGGTGGTAGTGGCGGTGCTGGGCGAGGGGCGCGGCGCCGACCGCTGGCTGAACCTCGGCGTGATGCGCTTCCAGCCTTCCGAGCTGGTCAAGCTCACCATGCCGATGATGGTGGCCTGGTACCTGCACCCGCGCCAGCTGCCGCCGGGCTGGAAGGACATCGTGGTGGTGGGCGTGCTGATCGCGATCCCCGCCGCGCTGATCGCCAAGCAGCCGGACCTGGGCACGGCCTTGCTGGTGGCGGCGGCCGGCGCGTTCGCGCTGTTCCTCTCCGGCATGGCGTGGTGGCGCATCGGCCTGCTGCTGGCCAGCGCCGGCGCGATGGTGCCGGTGATCTGGCATTTGCCCGTCATCCACCAATACCAGCGCGACCGTGTGCTGACCCTGCTCAACCCCGAGTCCGATCCGCTGGGCAACGGCTGGCACATCATCCAGTCGCAGATCGCGGTGGGTTCCGGCGGCGTGTTCGGCAAGGGCTGGATGCACAGCTCGCAGTCGCGGCTGGACTTCCTGCCCGAGCACACCACCGACTTCATCTTCGCGGTGTTCTCCGAGGAGTTCGGCCTGGTCGGTGTGTGCCTGATGGTGGCGCTGTACGCCTTCATCATCGGCCGCTGCCTGTGGATCGCGATGGAGGCACGCGACACCTACTCGCGCCTGCTCGCCGGCGCGATCGGCATGAGCCTGTTCGTCTACGTGTTCGTCAACGGCGGCATGGTCGCCGGCATGCTGCCGGTGGTGGGCGTGCCGATGCCGATGGTGAGCTACGGCGGCACCTCGGCGGTGACCCTGCTGACCGGCTTCGGCATGCTGATGTCGATCCACGCGCACCGCAAGCGGCACGACTGATCTTCGCGCTCAGGGATGCTCGCAAAAAATCGAAGAGTGCAGTCATGAATGGCCGCCCGTGTGATCTTCGCGACCATGGATGATCGCAAAAATAATGCGCCGAACTGCATGCTACGCTTCGACGCAGTCGTTGCCGAAGTCGATCAAGCCATGCCCGTGAATGCCCTGCCGCGCCGTTTCCGCAGCCTGTTCCCGCTTGTCCTGCTGTTGATCGTCGCGTCGTTGCCGGCGTGGGCCGACACCCATCCGGGCCAGGCCGCGCTGGTGCAGGAAGTGGCCCGCGACACCGGCAAGAGTCCCGCCGCGCTGAACGCGCTGCTCGACCAGGCGAAGATGCAGCAGGGCATCCTCGACGCGATCAGCCGCCCGGCCGAGTCCAAGCCGTGGAGCGCGTACCGGCCGATCTTCCTCACCGACAAGCGCATCGCCGACGGCGTGGCGTTCTACCGCGAGCATCGCGCGCTGCTGGAAAGCATCGGCAAGCAGTACGGAGTGGCGCCGCAGTACATCGTGGCGATCCTCGGCGTGGAGACGTTCTACGGCCGCGTCACCGGCAAGTACAAGGTGCTCGATGCGCTGGTGACGCTGGGCTTCTACTACCCGCCGCGCGCGACGTATTTCCGCCAGCAGTTGAAGACCTTGCTGGAGCTGCCGGACAACCACCTCGCCGGCCCGCTGGACACGCTCACCGGCTCCTACGCCGGCGCGCAGGGCTGGGGCCAGTTCATGCCCGACAGCATCCGCGACTACGCGGTGGACGCGGAAGGCGACGGCCGCATCGACCTGCAGAACTCGCTGCCCGACATCCTCGCCAGCGTGGCGAACTATTTCGCGAAGCACGGCTGGATCGACGGCGGCCCGGTGGCGGCGCGCGCGCAGCCGGACGGTGCGGCCAAGCCGCTGGTCTGGCAGGCGCAGCCGCAGTGGCCGCTGGAGCAGCTGGAAGCCTGGGGCTACGCGCCGTTCCAGCACCTGAACCCGGGCGAGCCGACCAGCCTGCTGACGCTCGACGGCCTGAGCGGGCCGGAGCACTGGTTCACCTTCAACAACTTCTACGTGATCACCCGCTACAACCGCAGCCCGATGTACGCGATGGCGGTGAACCAGCTGGCGCTGGCGATCATGGACGGCGTACGCAGCGCGGACAGCGCGCAATGAGGTTCTGGTGCGGCCTGTCGCTGCTGGCGGCGGCACTCGCGCTGACCGCCTGCGGCGGTCGCCGCGCCACGCGGCCTGCCGCGCCGGCGAGCGCCGCGGAGCGCAGCACGCACCACGGCTGGTTCCACCGCGACGACACCAGCCTGCCGCAGGATCGCCGCTATGGCGACAAGAGCGACAGCTCGCCCACCGGCGCGCCGCCGGCCTTCATCGCCACCTTGCCCGAGCCGGTGCCGAAGACGGAGCCGCGCTCGCTGTACGGCAACAAGTCGCCCTACAGCGTGCTGGGCCAGACCTACCGCGTGCTGCCCTCGGCGCGCGGCTACGACGAGCGCGGCATCGCCTCGTTCTACGGCAACAAGTTCCACGGCTACAAGACCTCGAGCCTCGAGGACTACGACATGTACAAGTTCACCGCCGCCAGCAAGGTGCTGCCCTTGCCGAGCTACGCGCGGGTGACCAACCTGGCGAACGGCAAGAGCGTGGTCGTGCGCGTCAACGACCGCGGGCCGTTCCACGAGAACCGCATCATCGACCTGTCCTACGCCGCCGCGGTGCGCATCGGCATCTGGCCCAAGGGCACCGGCCTGGTCGAGGTGCAGGGCATCGACCCGTCCGCGCCCGGCGGGGAACCGCCGGCGCCGCACACGGTCATAGCCGCGACCGGCACCGGCTCGCCGGGCATCTATCTGCAGGTGGGCGCATTCTCCGATCCGGCGAACGCCGAACGGGTGGCCGCGCAGCTGCGCCAGGCCAACTTCGCGCCGGTGCGGGTGGAGGAGGTTCAGGTCAACGGCCGCACCATTCGCCGCGTGCGGGTGGGACCGCTGGACGGCGTGGATCGCGCCGACCAGGTGACCGCCCGCATCGAGGGCATGGGGCTGCCGCGGCCGCAAGTCGCGGTAGACTGAGCGATGTTTTTATCCATTGACGGCGTCCGCCCGCGCCGTGTTGCAACTTATTCCGGACCCCACAGACCACGATGAGCTTTCTCCGCCGCATCCTGACCCCGATCGCTGCCGCCGCGCTGGTGGCCGGCACCGCCGTTGCCCAGACGCCGCAGCACCCCGCGGCGCCGCCGCACCCCTCGGCCGTGCCGCGCCCGACAGTGCCCGCGATGCCGGTGCCGCCGCCGCCGGACGTGGACGCGCAGAGCTGGGTGCTGATGGATTACGCCACCGGCCAGATCCTCGCCTCGAAGAACCCCGACGAGCGCCGCGCGCCGGCCTCGCTGACCAAGGTGATGACCGACTACGTGGTCTCCGCCGAGATCGCCAACGGCCGCGTCCACAACAGCGATCAGGTCAACATCAGCGAGCACGCCTGGCGCAGCGGCGGCGGCGGCACCGACGGTTCCACCAGCTTCCTGAAGCTCAACAGCAAGGTGGAACTGGACGACCTGCTGAAGGGCATGATCATCCAGTCCGGCAACGACGCGGCGATCGCGCTGGCCGAGCACACGGCCGGCTCCGAGGACGCGTTCGCGAACCTGATGAACGCCTATGCCAAGCAGCTCGGCATGGTCAACACGCACTTCGTCAACGCCTCCGGCTACCCGGTGGACGACCACTACTCCACCGCCCGCGACATCGCGATCCTGTCGCGTGCGCTGATCCACGACTTCCCCGAGGACTACGCGATCTCCAAGATCAAGGAGTTCGAGTGGAACGGCATCAAGCAGCAGAACCGCAACGCGCTGCTGTGGCGCGACCCCAGCGTGGACGGCATCAAGACCGGCCACACCGCCGCCGCCGGCTTCTGCCTCGCCGCCTCGGCCAAGCGCGGCGACGAGCGCATGATCGCGGTGGTGATGGGCTCCAGCACCGACAAGGGCCGAGCCGACGCCTCGATGGCCCTGCTCAACTACGGCTTCCGCTTCTACGAGACGCACAAGCTGTACGCCGCCGGCAAGCCGCTGGTGACTCCGCGGCTGTGGAAGGGCGAGGCGAACCAGTTGCCGATCGGCGTGGCCGAGCCGGTGCTGGTGACCGTGAAGACCGGCCAGTACGACCAGCTCAAGGCCACCATGGACATTCCCGCCACCCTGATCGCCCCGTTCAAGAAGGGCCAGCAGGTGGGCACGCTGCGCATCGCGCTGGACGGCCAGCCGATCCAGAGCGTGCCGCTGATCGCGCTGAACGACGCGCCGCAGGGCGGTTTCTTCTCGCGGCTGTGGGATTCGATCCTGCTGTGGTTCCACGGCAGCAAGAAGGCCGACGCGCCCGTGCCGGCCACGGCGACGAGCACGAAGTGATGCACGAGATCGATTTCAGCCAGGCAAAGCGGGAAGGCAAGGGCTTCCAGTTTCCCGGCGAGTTCGAGATCACCGCGGTGGGCAACGCCAGCGCCGGGCTGCCCACCCGCGTGCCGCAGCTGCTGGAGCGCGCCGGCCTGCACGTGCTGCACGAGACGGTGAAGCACCGCCACTCCGGCGGCGGCAACTACGTCTCGGTCACGGTGAGCTTCCGCTGCGCCGACCGCGAGCAGTACGACAGCGCGCACGCGGTGCTGCGGGCGGACCCGGATATCCGGTACACGTTGTGACGAGCCGGCCGTGACCGGCAGGGCGGCCGCTGCGCCGCCCTTGGCTTTCCGCCGGCCGGCCGCATCTTTTCCATTCCTGTTTTGCCGGGTTTCGCCATGTCCCTGCCGCTCAAGATCCGTCGTCTCGGCCGCCAGCCCTACGAGACGACATGGCAGGCGATGAGCGCGTTCACCGACAACCGCACCGGCGACACGGCCGACGAGTTCTGGCTGCTGGAGCACGACCCGGTATTCACCCTGGGCCAGGCCGGCAAGATGGAGCACGTGCTGGCGCCCGGCGAGATCCCGGTGATTCCGGTGGATCGCGGCGGCCAGGTGACCTACCACGGCCCCGGCCAGATCGTGGGTTACCCGTTGATCGACCTGCGCCGCGCCGGGCTGGGCGTGCGCGAGCTGGTCGACAAGATCGAGCAGGCGATCATCGATACGCTGGCGCACTGGAACATCGTCGCCGAACGCCGGGAGGGTGCGCCGGGCGTGTATGTCGCCGACGCCAAGGTGGCCGCGCTGGGCCTGCGCGTGCGCCGCGGCTGCAGCTTCCACGGCCTGGCCTTCAACGTGAACATGAACCTGGAGCCCTTCCACCGCATCAACCCTTGCGGCTACAAGGGTTTGGCGGTGACCCAGGTGCTAGACTTGGGCGGTCCGTCACGGCTGGCGGAGGTGGAAGATGCGCTGGTGGAGGAATTCTGCCGCCAGTTCGGTTTCCGTGCCGCGCCCGCCGACCCCGTCATCCCCGAACTCCCCGCCCGCGTCGTGGTCTGAGCTGCCTGCATGAGTGAAGCGTCCGTTTCCCCGAACAAGACCATCCCGATCAGCGTCGTCGCGGGCACGTCCGCGGTCGACAAGCAGCTGGGCAACGACAAGATCGCGCTGAACCGCGCCGGCTTCGACACCGCGGTGCCGGTGCTGCGCAAGCCCTCGTGGATCCGCGTGCGCCTGCCGCAGGGCAATGCCGTGCAGCAGCTGAAGGCGCGCCTGCGCGAGAACGCGCTGGTGACGGTGTGCGAGGAAGCCTCGTGCCCGAACATCCACGAGTGCTTCAGCAAGGGCACCGCCACTTTCATGATCCTCGGCGAGGTGTGCACGCGGCGCTGCTCGTTCTGCGACGTGGCGCATGGCCGTCCGCAGCCGCCCGATCCGTTGGAGCCGGCGCGGCTGGCCGAGACGATCCGCGACATGCGCCTGAAGTACGTGGTGATCACCTCGGTGGA
>Ga0207702_10000223_pt1 | contig 66194 bp, 61 predicted proteins | sample KBSCornC62_FD_184302 | JGI IMG/M metagenome (GOLD analysis project Ga0207702, IMG submission 184302) | Corn rhizosphere microbial communities from Kellogg Biological Station, Michigan, USA - KBS Corn C6-2 (SPAdes) (version 2) | ecosystem: Host-associated > Plants > Roots > Rhizosphere > Soil ...
ACATTACCGGCTGCAAAGTTCGGATGCAAAGTGTACAAGATTTCTCCTCACCCGCCACGCATTCCTCCGCGCTGCTCGTCGAAATGACAAATTTATGAAAGGACGTCATTCTTGTTTTTTCCGGGCCGCCCGGTGGGGTACTCAGGATGACAAATGCAATAAATCCCAAATCGAATCCCGACAGCCATCGGTACCGAAATTCTTTGCCATGCAACGTTCCGAAAAACCCTGCGTCTTATACCGTGCAAGCTGATCAAAATTTGGAAGCCGTATTTGTCGACAAGCATTATAACCTGGTGGTTGAGTGCAAACAGGGTAGTAAAAAAGCCTGTTATGAGCTTTACCGTTTATATTCTAAAGCGATGTTAAACGTCGCCTTTAGGATTGTTGGTAATATTGCCGAGGCGGAGGATGTTTTACAGGAGGCGTTTTTGGACGCTTTTAACAAGGTAAAAGATTTCAGGCAGGACACTACCTTCGGGTTATGGCTTAAACAAATTGTGGTTAACCGGGCCATCAACCTGCTGCGGAAACGCCGGCTGGAACTGGTGGATATGGATGGAGAGCAGATTGAAAATATAGCCGATGAGGAACCGGAAGACCTGGAGGAAGTACAATACCTTGCCGGGCAGGTAAAAGCGGCGATAAAAGAATTGCCGGAAGGCTACCGGTTGGTAATTTCGTTGTACCTGCTTGAAGGGTACGACCATGAGGAAATAGGACAAATATTAGATATATCGGAAAATACCTCGAGAACACAGTTTTTGAGGGCAAAACGAAAATTAGTGGAGATTTTAAACAGAAAGGGAATAGCACAATGAGCAAGCGATTGGAAGATTTGATGAGAACAAACCGGGAAGAGTTTGACGACCTGGAGCCATCGGCAGATCTGTGGGCGAGGATAGAAAAACATTTGCCGCCGCAATTCAACGAAGAAAAAAAGCGGGAGGCTAAAACATTTACGCTGGGCTTTGTGCTGCGCGTGGCCGCAGCTATTGTGGTGGTGATGAGCGTTTTGTTTGTGTTGTATATACGTGATACCAAAAAGGGCGGTGTTGACCTGGCGGCTATTAACCCGGTATATGCCAAACAGCAGGTACACTATGCTTCACTGATCGAGACCAAAAGGCTGCAGGTAAAATCGATCGCCAAATCGGAGCCGGAACTTTACCAGCAGTTCAACTCGCAAATAGCCGAGATGGACTCCACCTATAAAGAATTAAACAATGAGCTGCTGACCAGCCCTAACCAGGAACTGGTGTTAAAGCAGATGATACGCAACCTGCAGATTCAAACCCAGGTACTTAGCCAACAGTTGAAGGTGATCAGCCAGTATAATGAAATGAAAAATGACCAAAATAATGACAGCAAAAGTATATAAGCGTGCCCTGACCGCCGCTGTAGTGTTTTTTGGCGCAGCCAGTTTATGTTTTGCACAGGACGTATCCGTAAATCTTTCTTCCGGGTCGGGTAACGCCAGCGTTAGGGTAAAGGTGAAAGCCAAAGACATTGAAAAGAAGGCAAAGGCCTTTGGCAATGATATAGCGCTAAGTCTGAATGACCTGGGCGCCGGTCTCTCCGACCAGTTGACCAGGCTGGCGCCTAAGATAGAATCGGCAGTAAACGATATCGTTTCTAACATCGACGTCAATGTGAGCACCGATGGCGACAGCTACAGCGATTCGAATGGCGACGGCAGCAACCAAACTAAAAGCTACGATGCCGGCGGCAGATACGAGAAATCAAAAACCTACAGCAAAAGCTACCCCATTGATGGTAATGACCGGATAAAGTTGGTGAACCAGTACGGCAAAATAATGGTAAACACCTGGGACCGGAAAGAGGTTAAAGTTGACGTAGTGATAAAGGCGCAGGCCGAAGATGAAAGTTCTGCCCAGAAATTGCTGGACGGGGTGCATATCGGCGATGGTAAAGACGGTGATGAAGTATCCTTCCGCACATCCATTGACCGCGTTGGCGGGGGCTGGAAATTTTGGGACCTCGGCAATAACAAAAAGCATAAGGTTGAAATAAATTATACCGTTTATATGCCGGCACGTACCGACTTATCTGTGGAAGACAGCTATGGAGGTATCGAACTGCCCGATCTTTCGGGCCGGGTGAGGATCAGTTCGTCATACGGCAGCGTTTATGCACAAAACCTGGGTAACCTGAACAATGAGATTGAAGGCAGCTATGGCAGCCTGAAAGTTGGCTCAATGGGCGGTGCGAAGCTGGAATATTCCTATGGAAGTGTTGAAATTGACGCCTGCGGGCCATTAAATGCCGACCTGAGCTATGGGTCGTTCAAAATGGGCAAGTTAAGCGGGCCCGGCGAATTTGATATATCGTATGTGGGAGGGTTTAAAATAGACGAGCTGGGCAATAACTTTAAAAAGCTGAAAGTGGATGCCTCCTATTCAAGCGTTGCACTGGGCGTTCCTGCCAGCAATAATTTTAATTTTGATATCACCACTACTTACGGCGGGTTTGATTACAGCGATAACAAGGTAACTGTTACCAGCAAAAACCCACCCGATGGCGCCAAACATATCGGCCCAACCCGCAACTACAAGGGCCACTACGGCCGCGATGGCAGCGATGCGATAGTGAATATCCACACCAGCTACGGCGGGGTGAACATTGAATAAATTTACACGAATGTGATCTGCACGAATTAAGGTGAATGGATACAAATTCGCTAGGTTAGGCCTTACCCGAAACTTACGAAGTTTTAAAAACTTCGTAAGTTTTGCCGTATTTTAACAAACAATTAAAGTTAAACTTCGTAAGTTTTGCCCTATTTTTAATAAATGAAAATTTACGGAGACACCTACTACCACATTTATAACCGCGGCAATAACAAGGACTTGATTTTCTTTGAAGATGAAAACTACCGCTATTTTCTTAATAAATTCAAGAAGTATGTATCACCATTTTGTGACGTTTATGCTTATTGCCTTATGCCCAATCACTTCCATTATTTCTTGAGGGCCGATGACGAGCAGCAGTTTGAGAAAGGGATAAAAAATTTCTTTATATCTTACTCAAAGGCAATAAATAAAAAATATGATAGAGTGGGCGCGTTGTTCCAGGGCAGGTATAAGGCATCGGAAATAACTTCCGAAAGTTACTTTACTAGAATAATTACATACATCCATCAAAATCCTTTGGTTGCAGGTCTCGTTAAAAACATGGAAGATTACAGATATTCCTCATATGCCGCATATTTGTCGAATAAAGAAACCTTGATAAAGAAACAAGCAGTGTTAGATTGGTTTGGCGGATTAGATGGGTTTATCGATGATCACAAAATAGTGGTTGAAGACTTAAAGATAGAGTAACTTCAGTTCGAAACACGATCAAGAATTCGCTCGGTTAGGCTTTACCCTAAACTTACGAAGTTTTAAAAACTTCGTAAGTTTTCCCCGACAAAAGTTTTTCCCGATTTTAATCGTGATCGCTAAGCTTCTCTAAATTCCTGAGTATAGCGTTCCTGTCTGCATCCGATTTCGCCAAGCCCAACGACCTTTTTAAATGCCCGATTGCTTTTTCATTATCCAACCCTGTATACAAATACCCCAGCAGCGAATAATACAAATGGTTATTCTCCAGCTTTAGCTTTTCCGCTTCGATGATCGCCACCTCTTTACCATCGGCTTTAGCGAGGGCATAAGTGCGGTTAAGCGCCGCAATGGGTGAATATTCAATAAACAGCAGCTGGTTGTACAATTGCAGGATGGTTTCCCATTTTTCGGGGGTGTCGTCCTTTGCTGTATGCTCACCGGCAATAGCCGCTTCGATATGGTATTTGGATAACTGTTTTCCTTCGGCGGCCAGGTTGAGGTAATACCTGCCTTGTTGTATCAATTCCTGGTTCCAAAGGGATGGGTCCTGGTCGTCATAAAGGATCAACTCGCCTTCGGGGCCGGTGCGTGCTTCGAAGCGCGAGGCATGGAAACACATCAGCGCCAGCAGCGCTTTTACGGCGGGCTTGGCCGTGTTTTTATTTTCCACCAAAAGGAAATTGAGGCGCATGGCTTCCAGGCACAGGTCCTGCCGCAGGGTGGTGTTTTGCGATAGGGAGTAATAACCCTCGTTAAACAGCAGGTATAAAGTTGTTAAAACGGTTTCCAGCCTTTTATCGATCTCATCCGGCGGAGGGAATTCCAGTTTTACTTGCTCAGCCCTCAGCTTTTCCTTCGCCCTGAACAGGCGCTTGTTGATGGTCTCCTTATTGCTCAAAAAGGCATCGGCAATTTCCTCGATCCCAAAACCGCAAAGGATACGCAGCGATAGACCGATCTGCGCTTCGGCGGGGATCAGCGGGTTGCAAATGGCAAACATCATCTGCAACTGGCTGTCCGTAATGTTTTGGGCCGAAAGGTCGATAGCGATTTCATAAGCATCATCCACCGACCGCTGCAGGCCGGGGCTAACCTTTTCAATAAAAATGTGATGATGCTTCAGGTAATCTTTTGCCCTGTTTTTGGCAACGGTGTACAACCAGGCAACCGGGTTATCAGGTACGCCTTTCATCCCCCAGGTTTCGGCGGCGAGCAGGAACGTGTCGCTGGCAATGTCTTCGGCGATTTCGATATGCTCAAACCCAAACAACCTGGCCAGTACAGCGGTTATTTTGCTGTATTCCGTGCGGAACAAATGGGGTATGAGGTCGTTGTCCTGAGGCATCTTTACGCAATATTAAACAATTTGTCATTGCGAGCGCAGCGCGGCAAACTCGTCGCCATTGCATAACCGCAATTGCAATGGCGATCCCGCATGTGCGGGACTTCACTCGTACCTCGTTCGCAATGACAAAGAGGTATAGCGCTACAAGTTCATTACCGCTATTTCCCTAACCTCAACCTGCCCGCCCATTTTCAGTATCGGGCAGCCTTTGGCCAGTTCGGTCGCTTCGGCAAGGGTGTCGGTTTTAAGTATGGTATAGCCCAGCACCATTTCCTTAATTTCAGTATACGGGCCATCGGTCACTGTATCACCTCTTAAAGTAGCGCCGTTGAAAGTAAGGAAATGGTGCTTATTGGCCAGTTTGCCCTGGGCGGCAATACTGCCCATCCAGTCCTGCCATGGTTTACTGATTTCTTTTAACTGTTCGGGTGTTGGCACTGCATCGCCAAACGGAGGAACGTTCCTGAAGATCAACAAAAATTCTTTCATGATTTTAATATTTTAATTGTTTATACCCCATTAACGATTGCTCTTTTTGGAATTGGACACTGTATTGCGTTTTTTATTTTGCCCGGTAAACCGCGCATGGGCCTTTACTACCCAAGCGCCAATCATCTTTCGGACTTTCGGACTTCACGGACTTTCGGACTCAATTCGACATCACCGGCCTCACCTCTACATATCCGCCTAATAATAATATCGGGCATCCATAGGCCATTTCAAAAGCATCATCCAATGATTCGGCTTTCACGTTGATCAAACCACCCAGTATTTCTTTTACTTCGGCATAGGGGCCATCGGTAATTACGTTTCCCGGTTTTAAAATGCGGCCTTCAAAGCTCAAACGGCTGCCGCTTACAAATTTATTTTTGGCTGATATACCTGCCAGCCACACATCCCACTTTTTAGCAAACTCCTGCATTACTTCGGGCGAGGGCCTGGCGTCGCCGGTAGGGGCATTCCTGAAAAGCATTACAAACTCTTTCATCGCTTTAATCGTTTAGTTTTTTGCCGATAACGATCTACGGTTTAATTATTGGACAAAATAGGAAAATTATGTTTGCCAAAGCCGCGATACCAGTTCACGCAAACAGGGTAAGGAATCAACGCTACTTTTTGGTTTTAATCAACATAACATTGAAAACAGTCAGGATAGAATAATTTTGAGGCAACATGGAGCAAAATAAAGAAATGGGAGAACCGGACAATACAGCAGTACGGGTAGCTTTATGGAGGGCTATGCACGTTCAAATTGATGCACCTCCTCATATAATCGAAGATGAAATAGGATTTAAACTTGTAGACCCTTCGGATGGTTGGCAAAAACGTCCGGACATGGACCCGGAATTTACAAAACGTCTCCGGGCGTCCATAGTGGCCCGTGCCCGCTTTATCGAGGATTTGGTTATTGAGCAGAGCCAACTTGGCATTGACCAGTATGTTCTCCTCGGAGCAGGGCTCGACACTTTTGCCCAACGCAGATCCGGGATCGCTTCTCAATTACACTTATTTGAAATAGACCAACCCGTTACCCAAACCTGGAAAAAACAACGATTGCTTGAACTTGGATTCGGCCTTCCGGAGTGGCTGCATTTGGTATCCGTTGATTTTGAAATTTCGTCATGGTGGCAGCAATTACTCAAGGCGGGCTTTGACACAAGCAAGCCCGCTGTTGTAGCGTGCACGGGTGTTAGCTTGTACCTTACAAAGGATGCCATCGTGGACACCCTGCGCCAGGTTGCAACGCTTGCTCCAGGTTCAAAACTCGCCATGGCATTTTATTTACCGATGGACCTGCTTGATGAAGAAGACAAATTTTTACAACAGATTGCGGAGAAAGGCGCCCGTGCAGCCGGCACACCTTTTATTAGTTTTTTTACACCAAATGAGATACTGGCTTTAGGCGACCAAGCCGGTTTTAAAACTATAGAAACTGTATCAGCGAGAAATCTTGCCGACCGTTATTTTTCCGGGAGGTCAGATAACCTGAGACCTGCAAGCGGAGAAGAATTTTTGATGGCGACTACTTAGGTTCGATTAGGCTTAGTATTTCAACGGGTGATGTTATTTATATTATCATGGTGCGCCCTTGTAGAAATAATATTACATGCCGCCCTTTGATGTAATGAGCAAAAGCGTCTATATTTGATTGTCCCCGTTTTTGTAGCCAATTAATCCCTAACCATAAAATTGTTAATCATGAAAGATCATAATTTTTCCAGGCGCCGTTTTATTGGCGCGGGTATGCTTGCAGCCGCAGGCCTGGCGCTTACTTCAAAAGGCTCGTTTGCAAGGGGGGGGGTTAACCCGGCAAAGGTCGATTCAAAAATAAACGGCGTGCAGATCGGTGTGATCACGTATTCCTTCCGCAGTATGCCCAGCGACATCGATCACCTGTTGCAATACTGTATACAATGTAATATCAATGCCGTTGAGCTGATGGGCGACGCCGCCGAAGCTTATGCCGGCGCGCCGAAGTTTGAACGCGGCAGCACAGACTACGCCAGTAAGATAGCCGCATGGCGCGAAAGCACCATTATGGACCCGTTTGTGGCCATCCGCAAGAAGTTTAACGACCAGAACATCAATATTTACGCCTGGAAACCAAACGCGCTGGGCAAAAAGAATTCGGACGCTGAAATTACTTATGCCTTTAACGCAGGTAAAGCGCTTGGCTGCAACCATGTGACCGTTGAATTACCCGAAGATGACGCCCAAACCCAGCGCCTCGGCGACCTGGCCGAAAAAAGCGGCATGATGGTTGGCTACCATGCCCACACCCAGGCTACACCTACTTTATGGGATATGGCTTTAAGTCAATCCAAACATAATGGCATTAACCTGGATATCGGCCATTACGTTGCCGGCACCAGCAGCAGCCCGATAGATTTTATCCAAAAAAATCACAAACGCATTTTAAGCATGCACCTGAAGGACCGAAAGTTTCACAACGGACCGAATATGCCATGGGGCGAGGGCGATACGCCGATAAAAGAGGTTTTGCAGCTGATGAAAAAAGAAGGGTATAAATTCCCTGCAACCATTGAGCAAGAGTATACTATCCCCGCCGGATCAGACGCTGTTAAAGAGGTGATAAAATGCCGCGAGTTTGCGAAAGAAGCGCTGAGTTAGTCATCGGTCACTGGTCATTAGTCTTCAGTGACACTTTCAGATCAGGATGATATTGCCTGCAATTGTTGCTGTTTTAACCCGCAAAGCGCAAATAAACGCCAACGATCATAATAATTACCGTTGCGGTTATCAACTAGTTAATGGCGCTCCCCGTTTACTTCCTCGGTTGGGTTCATTTTGCAGGATGATCATGTTCAGCCTGCAGCCTTTTTTTTAGCGTATCAAAACGCACCCAATACAGGCGGCAGTCTTTCGGGCTGGTTCCTTTTGTATAAAACAAATATTTGCCATCCGGGGTAACGTATTCGCCCCAGCGGTGTGCATTGCCATCATTGATCAGCGGCCCTAAATTCCGGGGCGCGGGCCAGCTACCGTCCGGCCGGCGGAAGCTGATGCCCAGCTCGCATTCATAGTCGGGTTTTTCCTTATAGCTCACAATCATATACGACTCGTCGGGCGCAATGTAAAAATCCCCGTCAAAGCCGGGCGTATTAATTTCCGGCCCCAGGCTTTGCACAACAGTATCGCTTTTGTTTACCGTTAACGAGCAAAAGTCATACGTCTGGAAATTTCGTGCATTTCCTTGTCGTCCGTTGCTGCCAACGTAACAGGTCCCGCTGTTGGTCGGCATAAAATCGTACAAGCCGTAATTCGCCTGCAGATACACCTCCGGTTGCGACCATTTTTTTCCCTGCCGGTGAATGGCGTAAACAAACACGTGTTTGCCATCCCGCTTTCCGCCGGCAAGGTACATCGTCTTTCCGTCTATGGACAGCGTAGGCATATAATAGCCTTTAGCGAGTACAAATGGCCCTTTCCACTTGCCATCCTCGTATTTGAAATATCTGATCCGGGTCGATCTCGCGTCAAACCAGTTTTGTGCATTACAATAATAGAACTCCTTCCCATCCCGCGAAAAAGCAGAACGGTCCATTGCAATGCCGCTGTCAGGTACCAGCATTTTGTTGGCAAAAACAAGCGGCGTATCCAACGGACGTTTTTGGCCCAGGTATGCATATTTTGAACTCCACAATGTTCCCTGCGCCTTAACCATTAAGGGCGCCAGGGCGACAATCAAAAAAGCCAGGCGTTTCATATCGATGTATAAAATAATAGATTTACCAAACAACGGCAAACATAGTCCATTCATCATAAAGCAGTATAGCCGGCGGTGTGTCAAGTTTGTTCAATTTGTTTCAGGTTGATTTTCAATGATTAAGGGAAAAAATCGGTTAAGATCTTGTAGTGCCATCGCTGACATCAGGGATGTCATTACCCGGGTATGGCTTATCTTTTCAACTCTTCATTGCTCTAACAACCTTCCGTTTTTTATAATTCCTTACACCCCACCAAACCAGCGCACCGGCCAGCAGTAATATCCAGATGTTCGCCAGGCCGATAATAATATCCAGGCACAGGTTCCAGCCGTTTTCGCAAGCCACCAGCAGCCTTTTAAAAAAGGGCAGGCCGTATGCGGATGGGTCGTCGCTGGCGATCATTTCTTTATTTATCATGTTGCTTTGGAAAAAACTCAGATTCACTACGCTATTCTTAACTGCATCATCAATCTGGCGGTTACCTACCTGCTGGTCAATCATATCGTCCTTCAGGTCCAGTACTTTTGCAGGGTCTTTAATAATTATTTTTCCGGTTTTTTGCTGTCTTACCAGTTCATCCCGGCTTTTCAACTTTAACCGGGCCGACAGGTAATCAAACGTTTTATCGGTAATATCCAAACTTCGGTTGGTTACGTACATGCCCATACCCGCCACACTGTCCATAAATTTTTGAAGTTTTACTGATGGCACCTTTACCGTCATTTCTGCCGTCGTACTCAGCGAGGTAATCCGCATCACCGAATCGCTGCTTATCCGCACATCGTCACTCCGCCGGGCCGATGAGCCCATCTGCTGGTGGGTAACCATACCGCCAAAACCGGTGGCCAGATCATTTATTTTGACGGCGGTTTGGCTTACATTTTTTACTTTAAAGTCCATACCTGCGGTTTTTATCAGCTTCGGTTCGTTTGCCAGTTCAGTTATCCTGGCAGTATCGGCATCGTCGCTGCTGCCGTTATTTACTACTTCGTACCCATTGTTTTTGCCTTTGCATGCGCATAACAGCGCTATTGCCGCAAATGGGATGATATATTTTGTTTTCATGTTTTTGGGATTAAGCGTTTATTGTTATGACCTGTCATCCTGAGCGCAGCGATGGATCTTCTGCTCCGGGCATCCGGGCTTTGCAGGCGGTAATGTCGCTTTAAGATCCTTCGCTGCGCTTATAATGACGTGTCTGTAACACATTGATAGTCAATCTAGAATAAACTTGTCATTTCGACGAGGAACGAGGAGAAATCTTGTGTAAGCGACATTACCGGCTGCAAAGTTCGGATGCAAAGTGTACAAGATTTCTCCTCACCCGCCACGCATTCCTCCGCGCTGCTCGTCGAAATGACAAATTTATGAAAGGACGTCATTCTTGTTTTTTCCGGGCCTGCCTGGTGGGGTACTCAGGATGACAAAAAGCTCGCTTTGCACAGGATGACAAAAAAGTCAGCCTTTCACTACCTCAATTGTTTTCTTCCTTCTGTTATAATACCTCAACACCATCCAAATCAACCCGCCAATAGGCGCAAGCACCCAAAAGTTTGCCAGTTCAACCATAAAACCGACAAAAACGGCCCATCCGTTTTTGAAGGACGTGCCCATCCGGGTTGATAGGGGAAGATTGTACGCCGAGAGATCAGGGTTCGCGACCAGTTCCTTATGTATCACGTTACCCTCATAGAAACTAAGCGCAATAACCGCATTTTTAACCGAGTCGTCTGTTTTGAGGTTATTGATCTGTTGGTCGATGATGTGGTTTTTATAATTGAGCAGGTTATCCGGGTCCTTTAAATTGGCGCTGCCGCTTTCGCTGCTTCCTTCCCGTTCTTTTTGATTTTTTACCTTCAGTCGGGTAGCTAAGTAGTCGAAGGTTTTATCGTTGATCTCGAATTTAAAGCTGTTAACCACCATGCCCATTTGCGCCACCTGGCCCACAAAGGTTTCCATTTTGGCGGATGGTATCCTTACCGTCATGTCCCCGGTTACGTTCAGCACTGTGATCTTCAATAATGAGTCGTCGGTTTTGTGGATAGTGGTGCTGTCGCCGGGCACCGAATTAATGGTATGGTAAATGACCCTGCCGTTACAGCCGGCGGTCAGCGCGGCGATTTGGTCGCTGGTTTGCTGTACGCTTTTTACCTTAAAATGCATACTCGCCGTTTTGACGAGCTTTGGCGCCACCTGGCTACTTTTAGCGGCCTGTCCCGGGTCTGTTTTTACAGTGGATACTGCTGTCGCTTGACTTTTAGCTGTATCATAATCAGCTGATTGTGAGCCGGAGCCGGCCCCTTTGCAGGCACAAAAAAGTGCCACCCCCGCAAGCGGGATTAAAATTTTGGTTTTCATAATTTTTTGGATTTAACATTGATACCGGTACAGGCCGAAAGGTGACCCAAACCGGTGTTAGGTATGTTAAATTGTTACGTTGAGCACTCGTCGGGGTCTCCTATAGTATAACCGCCCAGGAATATCAGTGCTTTTTTGTTGAACCATTGATGTTGTCTTTTATTTTTTTTCAGATTTTACTTTAATGCCAATAGGTGAATAACGGTATCGTTCATCCCGGTGATGAAAGGAGCGGCATGGTTAATAATGGGGTCTTTCTTAAAGGGCTGTACAAGGCTAAATGTGCCCTTGTCATAAAATAAATGACGGAAATCAGTTAAAATGCCGATCTGTATCACCCGGTAAGAAAAGAAGCCAGGGTATTTTTATGTGCAAAGCAGGCCCGCCTGCTGCAGACCATCATGTCAGCACCTGGCAGGAAGGATTTACAGAGACAGGGATATCCGGATTGTGCCGGCCAATGTCCCGCGGCGGAATGTTGAATAAATAGCTAATTAAAAATGGGCCGTTTTAAATTAACCAATGATGAACAAATCTGAGATCGTTTTTCTTGACGGGCCACACTCGCGATGGACAGAATTAAAATTTACTTTGCGGACCATGCTGGAATTGATCCGCGGATTTCGGGCGCTTCATTTTATAGCGCCATGTATTACCATATTTGGCTCCGCGCGATTTAAGGAAGGTCACCCTTATTATGAATTGACCCGTAACGCTGCCGCAGCCTTTGCCAAATTAGGTTTCACTATTCTTACTGGCGGGGGACCGGGTTTAATGGAAGCTGCTAACCGGGGTGCTAAAGACGTGGGTGGCCGGTCGGTTGGCTGTAATATCCAACTCCCCGTAGAACAAAAGCCAAATGCGTATCTTGACAAATGGGTTTACATGAAGCATTTTTTTATCCGGAAGATATTGCTGGTTAAATACTCTTTTGCTTTTGTGGTGATGCCTGGCGGTTACGGAACAATGGACGAATACTTTGAGGCGCTCACCCTGAAACAAACGCGCATGATTAAAAATTTCCCGATCATCATTTTCGGGAGGGAATATCATAAACAGCTACTTAGGCATATTGAACTGATGAACAAAAACGGCACTATTAATGCAGATGACGCACATTTATTTATAGTGACTGACGATATCGGGGAGGCGGCGAATGTGATCATCGAAAAGAGCATCAAGCAATACGGGCTACGCCCCGAGAATAAGATAAAACCCTTTAAATGGCTTTTTGAACACTGGTAACCGGCAACTGTTAACAAAATTGAAATGTGCCAAAAAAGGATTCCCCATCAGGCCGCGCAATAATCGCGGCTCCTTATCATGTTATATAAACTTTCCACGTCTGCTTTAATGCACAATTCAGTCCCGGGGTTTATGGTGGCCGCAGTGCCGCAGGCTACACCAAATTGAACAGCTTCAATCAGGGTTTTACCGCTTGCTAAACTCATTACAATGCCGGCAACCATGCTATCGCCAGCGCCCACGGTGCTTTTGGTTGGTAAGTCCGGAGCCGCTATATTTATTGCCAGGTCTTTTGTTATAAGCGCAGCGCCGAGCGGCCCCAATGAAACTACCACTGCTTCACAATTTCCCCGGTTGATAATGATCCGCGCCGCGCCAGCGACCGACTCAGGGTCCAGTTCTTCCTTTCCAACCAGTGCCGCAAGCTCCCTCATATTGGGTTTTATTAAATACACTCCAGCCTTTACAGCCTGCTTCAGCGGTTCGCCTGAAGTGTCGACGAACAGTTTCGCGTTTTTCTTTTGGGCTATCAATGATATTTTCGCGAAAATATCATTGGGAACGCCCGGCGGCAAGCTCCCGCTGGCAACGATATATTCAACATCTGACAAGCCTTCAATAGTGTGCAGGCATGTATTCCATTCCTCCTCGCTTACCTCCGGACCGGGCATATCCAAAAGATATTGCTTTTTACTGGACTCATCTACCACAACCAGGTTTTCCCTTGTGCTTTCCTTTATATGAATTGCGATACATTCGATTAAATCCTCAGCCAGCAAATGAGTGATCTTTTTTCCCGTATCTCCGCCTGACAAGTAAACGGCAACCGCCTCCCCTCCAAGTTTTTTTATAGCCCTTGCCACATTGATGCCGCCTCCACCCGGCTTACAGACCGCCTGTGAGCATTTTAGTTTTTTATCGGGCACCATGGCGGCAATTGATAAACTTTTATCAATGGCTGGGTTAAATGTTATGGTTACAATTGAAGACATGAGGTAAAAAATTTAATCCGTTTGAGTACAGTGATTGGTCAATATGGTATTTAGCATTTGCAATACAATGCTTCATGGCCCTCTTTTTTAATCATATTCGATTACAATCTGATCATCAACCATATCCACACCCGGGGCGGACCAGGCAGCGTGTGCTGAAGCCGTCCTTTCTTCCCATGAATGGGCAACGCCTTTCAAGATCACCTTGTTGCCAATAACTTCCACTTTAATGCCGCTGGCCTCCAAATCGGCCCGGCGTTCGAGTGTTTTACGGATATCATCGGCAATAACGGATGAATCGGGTTTGGACTTTATGGTGATCAGGTCGGTAATATCCCTTATGCCCTGCAAATGCCTGATAGCAGTTAACGCAGCTTCCTTTTGATATTGAAATTCCAATTCGCCGGAAAGCGTCACCACTCCCTTTTTTACTTTAAGGTGAATACTGCCGTCGGGTACTGAAGTGTGCCAGGATAATGTGTTTAATATATTCTTGGTCAGTACCTGGTCGGGCACGCCATCAACTGGTGACAATAACACTTCGATACTATTTACGATTTCTCGTACCCCCTTTACGCGACTGGCAGCTTGCCGGGCAGTTAATTTTGCTGAATAGTTCGGTGTATGGCCAAAAAGGGTTACCCGGCCGTGCAATACCGCTACCCTGATGTTTGAGTTGCTAAGAAGGGGCTCCCACTGAAGTTCTGCCGTAACATCATTTTGAATTTGTTCATCCGTTTTCATAACCTTTAATCATTAAACCAGCGTGAAGTTGCACAAATGTTATACACTCAAAAATGACTCCCATCAACAATTAAGATGAGTGCGGTCATATAGCCGGCAATGCGGCTTGATTACTTTTATGTTAGATTTTTTATAACACGGGCTAATGGATTTAACGGCTAAAACAAAGTTATTTTTTGACGAAACAGGAAAAATAGTCCGTTTCGCGGGCCGTTTTTTTTCGATGGGCCTTAAACCGCGGTTTGAGTTCAGGGAACTGTTGAACCAATGTTTTATTATAGGTTATAAATCGTTGGGATTGGTTGCTTTAACCGGTTTTATCATGGGCCTGGTGCTCACGATGCAGCTAAGGCCATCACTTGTAGATTACGGCGTAGAATCGCAACTGCCCACGATGGTAGGAATAGCTATTGTGCGCGAAATAGGTCCGGTTATCACCGCTTTAATATTTGCAGGGAAAATCGCCAGCAGCATCGGCGCCGAATTAGGCTCGATGAAAGTAACCGAACAGATTGATTATATGGAGGTAAGCGGCACCAATCCCTTTAAATACCTGGTAGCAACAAGGGTTTTGGCAGCAACGCTAATGCTGCCAATTTTAACGGTGATGGGCGATGCGGTTTCGTTGTTTGGCGGTTACCTCGGCGTAAATATCCGTGCGGTTACCAGTTTCCGCCTGTTTTTTTCGCAGGTTTTTCAAAGCCTCAGTTTTAACGATCTTATACCGGCGGTTATTAAAACTTTTTTCTTCGGTTTTGCTGTTGGGGTTATAGGTTGCTATAAAGGCTATAACTCCCGCCTGGGCACACGCGGAGTGGGCAGTTCTGCCAACTCCGCTGTGGTTTTATCATCGGTATTAATTTTTGTTATCGACTTGCTGGCTGTTCAGATAACCGATTTGCTCGGGCTAAATAAGTAACCATGAACACACCTGTAAAAACGTTTCCTGACCAAAAAAACACTACCCGGCCTGAAGGTCCTGTTATCGTCGTCGAAAATCTTTGTAAACGTTTTGGCGACAACGTGGTATTAAGGGATTTTAACCTGACCATAAACAAGGAAGAAAATGTAGTGGTGCTGGGAAGATCAGGATCGGGCAAATCGGTATTGATAAAGTGTATTATTGGGTTGTTAAAGCCAGATAGCGGGAATATAAAGGTCTTCGGCGAAAACGTGCCGGAATTAAACCACGACGACCTCGACCGGATCAGGGCAAGAATTGGCTTCCTGTTCCAGGGCAACGCCTTATACGATTCCATGACAGTTCGCGAAAATCTTGAATTCCCCATGCGCCGGCACTGGATCAATTTTTCACAGAAGGACGTTGATGACCTGGTTATGGAGGCGCTGGAAAATGTTGGGTTAGTCCATACGGTTGATATGATGCCGGAGGAACTGTCGGGCGGAATGCTAAAGCGCATTGCTTTGGCCAGAACTATGATACTAAAGCCCGATGTTATCCTTTATGACGAGCCTACCACCGGGCTCGACCCGGTTACGGCAAGAGAAATTGACAACCTGATATTAAAGTTGAAGAAGAAATACCGCACGTCTTCTATCATCATTACACACGATATGAATTGTGTAAAAAATACAGCTGACCGCGTAGCGCTGCTGCTTGAAGGGAAATGCTACGCAGAGAGTAAATATGCAGAGTTTGAACATTCGACGGATAAAAATATAAGGCAATTTTTTGAATAATAATGCTATGGCAAACCAGGGAGAAAATAATATCAAGCTCGGCGTATTTATTTTGGCGGGATTGCTGGTATTGATGCTGTCATTCTACATGATCGGCAAAAATCACAATATGTTTGGGAGCGACTTCAAACTCAAGGTTCATTTCACCAATTTAAATGGCTTAATGGAAGGAAACAATGTGTTGTTTTCAGGAATACAGGCCGGAACCGTAACAAACATAGAGCTGCTTAATGACACTTCTATCGAAGTAACTTTAATGATTGACAACAATGTGCGGGCCTATATCCATAAAAATGCGGTAGCCTCCATTGGTACAGAGGGCCTGATGGGAAATAAAATTGTCAATATTATACCGGCAAAGCAAGCCAGCGCCAAAGTGCAGCAAGGGGATTTGCTCACCGCTGAAAATGCGGTCAACACCGACGAAATGCTGCAAACTTTATCGAAAACAAATAACAATTTAGCGATCATATCCGAGTCCATTAAAGGAACAGTGCTGCATATTGACAGCAGCGCGCTGCTGGCCTTGCTTAATGACAATAACATTGGAGAGAGCTTGAAGTCTTCGCTAAAAAACGTCAACACCGCAACCGTTAATGCAAACAAAATGACGCAGGGCCTATACCAAATCGTTGCACAAATACAAAAAGGAAAAGGCGTGGCGGGGATAATGTTATCGGACACAGCTTTTGCCGTCGACTTAAAGGGAGCGATGGGGAAGATCCGCTCGGCAAGCGATAACGCCAATCAGATGACGATGCGGCTGAATAGGATGGTGGCAGAAATTACGGAGACTATCAGCAACGGCAAAGGGCCATTAAATACCATACTAACCGACTCGGCAATGGCTAAAAATTTAAGCCGCACTATAGATAACATTCAAAAAGGCACCGACAACTTTAACCAGGATATGGAGGCTTTAAAGCATAATTTTTTGTTCCGGGGGTACTTTAAGGACCTGGAAAAAAAGCAACAAAAAGCAAAAGAAAAAGCGGCGGCCCAATAAGATAAAACTCAAATTTTGCAGCGATTTTTTAAGGAAGACACTTCAGCCAAATGAACCCGCTCTCAAATCACAGCCCGGATTGATGAAAGCAATTCTTCAAAAGCTCTCGTTCAACTCAGTTGTTTGTCTGACAGGCGTCATTGCATAAACGTCCGGCGTGCTGGCTATTTACATTGTATTTAAACTCAGGTTATGAAAACGATCCTTGCACTCACCGATTTTTCAAAAAACGCCACCCATGCAGCGGCAGAAGCCTTCGCACTCAGCGGTCAGCTTCGTGCTGATTTGCTGTTATTTAATACCTGCATCAGCTATCCGGCTAATGTCCCATACGCGGGGGCCGCGTGCGTTGCGGACGACTTTTTAGAACGGCAAACTCAAAGTAAGCTTGCCCTTGAAATGCTGACAGAGCGTTTGGGGGCCGTAGGTGATGACCTGGACAGGAGCGACCGTATACCTTCCGTTTATTGGCAGTCCGAAGATTGCGAGCTGGCGTTGTATGTACGGGATATTTGCCGTCATAGCAACATCGAACTCATCGTGATGGGTACCCGGGACAATAACAAGGGCGAATTCCTGTATGGCGAGGATACCGACGCCGTAATAGAGCATGCAAAACGCCCGGTACTGATTTTTCCCGCAAAAACAAATTTAAAACAGATATGCAAAATAGTTTTCGTAATTGATTTTAGCGAAGCTGACATAACAGCACTACACTACCTTATAAAGTTGGGTAACATCCTCCATTGGCAAATTGATGTAATCCATGTAATGACGGTACGGGGCGAAGCAGAGACGGTTGATAAGCACAAGCGGGCATTTACCGAAGCCTTCGCGAAGTTGAGATACCAGCGAATGGCCTATCATGAGCTAAGCGGATCAGGCGTGATTGCCAAACTTCAACATATCTGCAAAAACGGAACCGGGCTTTTGGCTATTCTCCACCATCAGCATTCTTTTTTTGCCCGATTGTTCAAGCAAAGTAAAGCCACGGATTTATTGATTAGCCAAAAACTCCCGTTACTGGTATTTCCGGATTAAAAACTGCTTCAGATGAGGGGAAAGCGACTTTTACCCGAATATGTGAAGCCGGATTTGAAGTATATGACTGCAGGGCCGTTGGATTGTTATAATCAGGCCATTCAGTACCCTCCATCTGGTCATTTTTTGGGCATATTACACTCAAACCGCAGGGCTTGAAATACAAGAAATAAACATCAGCCGGTCTGCAGCCGGCAAAAATGCTTAACGATTATTGCGTTTCGATCCCCCGGGTGCGCTTTTCTTATCCACAAGGCCCGGCGCGCGCTCATCCCGTTCCCGTTGCATCCAATTCTGCCAGCAACTCAGCTTATTAATTAAAACATTAATTAATTTTTACTCACGGACTTATTTTACCTAAAGGATAAAACATTTTCGAATAAACTCCTATTCTAAGATATTGAATACCCTAGGCGATGAACATTTCGCCAGGGCTTAAAAATATTAATCAGATTTATCCACTATGAAAACTTTTACTTTATGCGCTGTTTTAATCGCAGGCTTGTTTATATCAGGCCTGTACAGCTGCAAGAAACTGGCAACGGTTCCGCCGGTTAAACAAACCCCTCCGCCAACAAACCCAAAAACGGCGACCACACAGTGTGATTATGACTTTGACGATACGGTACTTACCAATCATGGCTGGACCAAAACGTTTGACGATGAATTTACCGGCGACCTGTCAAACTGGAGCGCGGCTACGGGCGCCGTGCAAAACGAGTTGCAATATTATCAGCCTGCTAATGCACAAGTTGTAAACGGGGTTTTGACGCTTTCAATAAAACAAGAAACGGTCAATGGTACATCGTATAACGGCAGTCCCCAAACGTTTAATTTTACCTCCGGATCGGTCGTGAGTAACCAGGCTTTTTCCGCAAACGCAACAACACCAAAAGTGCGAATAGTGGCCAGGGTAAAGGTGGCTGCGGGGTATGGCGCAACGTCGGTTTTTGAGTCCTACGGAGCTGATTGGCCCACAAACGGACAAATTAATTACTTCCAGGTAGAGGGAAACGATACCAAAGAGTATGTAACGAACTATTTTTATGGAACTCAGTCCGGAAAAAACCTCGTCCAGAACGGCCTTTACTTTAACCCTGTCGACGGGGACCTATCGGCTTGCTGGCATGTTTATATGACTGAATGGAGCCAAAACTCGATCAATTATTATCTTGACGGGCAGTTGGTTGAAAATAAAACCGCCGGCCAGGTTTCGGGCCTTTTTGGTAAAACCGAATACCTTGCGTTAAATCTGCCTGTGGGAGGTTTATACTATCAGAATCTCAACACAGCAAACATTCAAACGGGTACGATGTATGTAGATTATGTAAAAGTATTTACATCCAATTAAGTTCCTGGCGACCCGAAATTCAGGATAACACAATAGCCGGTTATAACCGGCTATTGTGTTTCAGCCCCCGGCCCAAAATGCACCCATTCCGTCCACAAACATATTTCACTATCATCCTAAGCGCCAGTGTAAAATTATTTCGTTCGCAATAAATTTGACGTAATTAAAAATAATTTTATTAGTATATTTGGTGACAAAATGGTATCACAACAAAACTTTTAATTAAATAACTTAATGTTAAAGATCAGTAGGCATTCCTGTAACGAGTGCAAAACACAGGATGCACTCAATAGGAAAAAAAATTAAGACCCTGCGACAGCAAAAAGGCTGGTCGCAAAGTGAAATCGCTGAAATGTTAAGCATTTCGATCCCGGCATTTTCAAAAATAGAGTCGGACATTACCGATGTTAATATGTCGAGGTTAAAGCAGATAGCCGGCGTTTTTGGAGTTGAAGTGATTGAGCTGTTGTCCGGCGACCGCACACCAAGCCAGGAATATGTTGACGAATTAAAGAAAGCAAAAGAAACTGTTGAAGCTCAAAGTATAAAAATTAACAAACTGCAGGAATACATTATAACCCTGTATGAGGAACTGCATAAAGTAAAACACGGGGCAGTCAATAGTTAGCCCGGCAAGGTTTTTACCTGTTTTATAAATGCCTGCCGGTGTTAAACCGGGTTGGGTATAACCACAGCCACCGCGGGGTGGGAAACTTGCTCCTTTGGCCTTTTAAAGGTGAACAACCACCACATTTTATATTTCATGCAAAAGTTGTAGAAGACGATGGGGATGATCGTCCCTGATGACCAGATAAGGGCCACCAGTACCGGCACGTTGTATACCTTTAACCCGTTTACCAAAATCACCCTGGCCAACGTCATTACAATTATTTGCATACAGTAAACGTAGAGCGAATGGAACCCGATGACTCTTAAAAAACGCAACGCGTTGTATTTTTGAAGGAGGAATGAGAAATTCATTGATATGGTACAGCCAACCAGGGCTTCCAACAGGAAGAAAAAGGGCATTTTGTGCTCTACAAAATTGATCCCATCTGCCCCGCCATGCAGGTTATAATCGGCAAACCGGTGCTGTAGTATCAAAAATACAACCAAAAGCGGAAAGAATATTTTAAATGACGCAAAACGATTAAAGTTCGTTTCGCTTAATACAAGGTTAGAGATGACGTCGCCAATAGCAAAAAACAGATAAAACTCGCAAATATCAGTCAAAGAGCCGGCCTGTAAATTGTTTATGTGTATAAACGATGAAATAAAATAAAGACCGATACCCAAAAGCAGTTGCTGCCACGGCCTTAGCTTTACATACGCCTTAAAGAAAGCGTATATAATGGCGATAAAAAACAAGGAGTTCAAATACCAGAAATGCCCGGTCTTGCGTGCGTCAATCAATAAGTTTAGGTAATTGAACGGGCTTACGGTGTTGTTGGTAAACCTTGCCGTTATGAGTTGAAAGGTGATCTCGATAAATCCCCATATCAGCAAAGGATATAAAACAGTGTCCGACCTGTACGAAATATACCCATCGAGCCCCTTACGTTTTACGCCGCCCGAAATGAAAATGCCCGATACGATGAAAAACAAGGGCATCCTGAATCCATAAAGAAACACGCTGATATAGTTGATCATCGGGTACGAAGCCAGGGCCAATCCGTGATTTTGCATGATCATCAGGCAATGGCCAAAGCCAACCAGCAGGATACTGATGCCTTTATCGGTATCTATCCACACCCATCTTTTTTGTTTTAAAATTGATTTTGTATTAAAAATTGTCATTGCGCCGATATTAATAAAAGATCCAAATTGGTTAACCATAACTATTACCCAGTGTTTAAGCTTGATCAACAGCTAAAATTTGGGGATTATCGAATATACCAGCAGAAATAAGGCCGCCCGTGAACTAATGTTTTATTCTAGTGTCACTGGATGTAGTTTTTTCGCTATAGTTATCAATATCGAATAAAACCGCAAAATATATTAGTTTGTTTTTAAATTATTTAATTTTACAGTTAACTATAATAAAAAAGGGAAGGCCTAAGCCTTCCCCTTGTGCTAAGGATTGTTAGCGGATTATTAACGATCATTTATTAACGTGGCCGGCAATATCGAAGCGTCAATATTTGCGTTCCAATTGTTAGCGCCCCATCCGGTGGGCATAGCTAATACGGAATCGAACCAGGCGCCGTTAATAGCACCTGCTGAATTATAAAACTTAACGCTATTGCCTGAAACCGTACTGTTTGAAACGGCAACCGCGCCAATGGTTTCAACATATATCCCGATATTGGTGAAATTTTGACGTGCACCATACACCTGGTTATTAACGATGGAATTATGATTGCCGCCGGAAATGGCTATTCCGTATTGACCAGGATTAACCAATATATTATCAGATGCTACAATATAGGAGCCGCCGCTGTCACCAATCATTATGCCGCCTCCGCTTGCGCTGGGGCCACCGCCTCTGATCCGATTCCCATAAACACTGATGGGGCTTTTTGGGCAGCCATTACACTGATATAAGCTGATCGCATCTTCCGGGTAACTCTGTCCCAAAATGTTTTCACCTTTGTTATACTTGATCTGGTTGTTAGCTCCGTTTACGTTATTAAACTGCACAAACTGTCCGCGGGGAAATGGGCCCTGCATATTTAAAAATTGGTTACCGTTTACGATAATGCCTCCCTGTGCAGAATGATCGACATAAACGCCGGTGCTCACGTTGGTAAAATAATTTTGATTGATGGTTATATTGTAGCAATTGTACAGGTATATACCCACGTTGGTTGAATTGTACAATTTGCAGTAGGTAATATGCACATCATGACAATTTGATAAAGTGATCGAGGCGACTTTACCACCCGCGATAGATTTGCCGCTGATCGTCAGGTTACTTGCGTTGCTCAGGTTTATCACCGGCGATTCCGCATAAGATTGCAGCGCTGCGGCGCTGGCTGTAGTAACCGTCCCTGTAAATTTGTGTGAAACTGAAGCGCTGGAATCAGCTGAAGTTGGGGTTTCCGGAGTGACCATTTCGTCCTTTTTACAGGAATATAAATTGGACAAAATGGAAACTGCTAATAATAACGGCACAAAGCTGCGCCTGCATGGGTTTTTTGGGCTCATGTTTAAATTAATTAGTTATGCAATGATAAGTAATTTAAACGGATTGCCCATGCCAAAAGTTAAGTAAATTTCACATTTTTTTACTTTTATTTCCTTTTATGATTTAAAATACTGATTTTCAGTTAAATAATTTTATGTAATAATTAAGATAGGAATTGATCGTGAATTGGACGGTGATTGTTTTTGTATACAGAAATGTACTAAATGGGACAAAGCAATATTTCTGCCGAATTAATTTATAGTACTATAAAAGAAATAAAATTAATTATTAATGAAGATTTTGGATGGAAGTACATCAGGGCCAATGCGGGCGCCCCAAAAATTGGTTGCCCAGCCTGCGGGATAAGGGATACCCGGGCCTAACCATGCATTATTTTGGCTGTACTTGTTATTGAAAAACCGGACTTTATTCCGTTCCACCGTAGTGTTGGTGCAGGCAACCCCGTTGTACCCGGCCACATACAACCCCACATTGGTAAATGACTGTGGGCGTGCATATATAGAATTATCAATTATAGCGTTGTGATCACCCCCTGATACAGCGATACCATATTGGCCCGGGTCTACCAGGACGTTGCCGGCTGCAATTTGATATGAGCCTCCATTGTCGCCTAACATTATTCCTCCGCCGCTGCGGCTTGGCCCGCCCCCCCTTATCCAGTTCCCTTTTACCTCAATGGGACTTTCTTTTGTACCGTTGCTTTGGTACAGGCTGATGCCATCTTCAGGGTTGCTTTTTCCCCTTATATTTTCACACCTGTTGTTGTCAATTTGGTTGCCTGGGCCATTGATGTTATTAAACTGAACAAACTGCCCGCGGGGATACGGTCCCTGCATATTTAAAAATTGGTTGTGCTCAATTTGTATTTTCCCTTCGTTGGTTTTTTCCGCATAAACGCCCGTACTTAAATCAGCAAAGTAGTTGTGATAGATACGCACATGATGGCAATTGTATAATCGTATACCAACATCTGCAGACCGGTATAATTTATTTTGCGTGATCAGTATATTATGGCAGTTGATCAAAGTAATGCACGCCCCGGTGCCGCCTGCAATACTTTTTGCGGAGATAGTTAAATCATGGGCACCGTTTAAATAGATTACTTTTGAAGGCCCCCCGGATAAATGGCCCTGACGCTTAATTTCAGCCGCCGGGGTGTGATCGATAAACGAAGCCTGCTGTTTGCCGGGCTTTGCCTTATTCGGATTTTCGCATCCCAAAAAAGACATGATTGCCAGTATATAAAATATGGCAGGAATGATAAATTTATGATTAGACAGCAAGTTGCGCATGATATAACATGTTCAGTTGTAGTACAATGCAAGTCATTTTTTGTTTAAGCAGCCACATCAGCAGGCAAAGCAAAAAAGTATGGACTAGCGCGCGTTTATTTCGATATAATAAAAACCATGGTTTTTCATTTAATAAATGATATTTGTATTTGCCAATTTTAAAACCCCTGTTAAAACTGCGGCCTTGTGAATTTTAATTTATGTTAAAAGCATTTGGACGGGCGTTATTAATCACGCTCATTTTGGTTTTAATTGGTACTGCACTTTGGTACCATCCTGTCATCACTATTATTGTGATTGTTTTGGCATGGCTTACCTTTATGTTTTATATGGATCCGCCCGAAAAGTGGGACTAACACAATTTTTTTTATCATCCTTCGTTTACAAGCAACACCTGTTAATTAGCCCGCGAAAGCCACACCGGTAATTTAACATAAAACAACCAACCCGATGGTTGTGAATCATTAATTTAAAGTTAAAAATACTTCATTATAACCCTTTTAAAATAAAAAAAAGAAATTTACAAGAAAATAAAACAATTTTAGGTTATATTTGTATCGGTAGATTTTTCTTAACAGTTAAAAAAAGGGGGCTCATGAAAAGAAGACATTTAGTATTCCTGGTTAGTATGCTTTTAACCGGATATTCCTGCACCAAATCTCAGATCGATCCTAAACCCGACACAACACCAAGTTCAATTTCAGTTCATTTCACCACTACTCCGCTGGCAGCAACTGCTTATACACCGTCGGCTGTAATAAATATGAACGGTGCCCATGATATTACCATCAGCGGCAAGTCGATCAATGGTGGTTCCGTTCCGGCGATAAGCCTGAGCAATTGTTACAATGTGCATATTACCCAAAATAGCCTCGGCAATTCGACCGATGTTGGTGTATATCTGTATCACTGCCACAATATTAAAGTGGACTATAATTACATTTCCAATGTTTCAACGGGAGTTTACGTAGATCATCCCACCGGCGGCGGCACGGTTGTCGACAATAACCAGATGCTGAACATGAAGGGCCCTTTTCCACGGGGACAGTTTGTACAATTTAACACCGTAAACGGCGCCGGCAACGAAATCAAGTACAATAAGTGCGAAAACATTTCGGGTAAAAGCTCAACCCAGGAAGGTATAAATTGCTACATGAGCAACGGTACGCCATCAAGCCCGATTGAAATTGTGGGCAACTGGATAAGGGGCGGCGGGCCCGGCAATGCCAGCGGCGGTATTCAACTGGGCGATACCGGCGGATCCTATGAAGTCGCTTCAGGCAATATCATAGTCAATCCCGGCCAAATGGGTTTATCGATTTCCGGCGGCGACCATTTGTCGTTCATTAATAACACTGTTTATTCCAAATCGCAATATTTTTCTAATGTGGGTGTGGTAGTTTGGGGCCAGGGCGGTTATGCCGTGACTAACGCCACCGTAAGCGGCAACAAAGTGAACTTTTTGAATTCGAGTAACGTGCAAAATGACCACTGGATAGCATCGGGAAATCCCACTCCGGCCGGCTGGAGTTCAAACACCTGGGGCGCCGGTATCACTGCCGCTGTGTTACCGGCGACAATTATTTCCACGTCGGCAGCTACGTCGCCCATCCCTGTTTCGTCAGGCACTGCATCCTCGGGGTCCTCTTCAGCATCCTCTGGCTCTACATCCGCGCCGGTAGTAATGAGTAACAAAAACAATATTACTATAAGCAACCTTACCATTACGGGTGGCAACGTTCCATGTATAAAGCTGACCAACTGCACCAACGTTTATATTACAGCGTGTAACCTGCAAAACTCAACCGATGTGGGTATCGAGTTGGATAACTGTGCGAGCGTGACCATTGAGAAAAACAATATCTCAAATGTGGCGGCGGGCATCGTTGCAAACAACTGCCCGAACGGCTCTATCATGATTTTCACCAATCAAATGTTAAATATGCAGGGGTCTGCACATGGCGGCGCGTTTGTTCAGTTTAACAACGTAAAAGGCAGCGGTAACAACATCAGCTATAATAAACTTCAAAACGTTGCCGGACAAAGCAGCCCGCAGTTCGCCATTGATATTGTGAGCAGCTACGGCACCGCCGCCAGTCCCATCACCATGGACGGCAACCAAATTAGGGGCGGCGGCCCTGACAACTCCGGCGGCGGTATTAATTTAGGTCATAACGGTGGATCGTACCAGTTGGCAACCAACAACGTGCTTGCCGATCCCGGGCAATTTGGCATGGCCATTTCAGGTGGAAGTTATATTTCACTTACCAACAATACGGTTTACGCCAAATCGCAATCGTTTACCAATGTCGGCGTATACGTGTGGGGACAGGGCAGCACGATATCACATAGTGCCGTCAGCGGTAACCGGGTAAATTTTTCCAACAGCAGCCAGGTTCAAAATAATAGCTGGCTTGCCTCTGGCGAGGCCGTCCCCTCTGGTTGGGCCTCGAACACATGGGGTGCTAACATAGGGGAAGCAATTTTGCCGGCCACCATCGTTTCATTTTAAAATATAATAAGGTATCGCCCTGGATTTTCATCTAACGGGCGATGCCTTTTTTTACGCAAACATTTTTTCGATCATACAAAGTCCACCGTTTATATTGGTTAAAATAATTAAATTTAAAATTCATTATTTAATTTTAAATAAACTTTATTTATCTTTGTATAAAATATTAGTCATTATTTCTGCTTTTTGAAACATTCTGTTTAAATGTTTCGTAAAACATAAAAAAATATCGACCATGACACAGGAATTGGCGTTAAAAGCATTTTTAAGAGCGTTTATGGTTACCCTGGTAATCATAGTTTTCATGGTTGTATTGTGGCACTATACGCTGATCACACTTTCGGCCCTGGTAATTGCCTGGCTAGCGCTGATGGTGCAACTCGACCCTCCTGCTTATTGGGACAGGTAATTAATTGATTAGCAATGACTTGCTAAAATTTGATTTCTACTGCATCCAAACCGGAGTTTAAAACCACACATTTTTATCAGCGAGAAAAAAACATTACCAACTCACTCAGGGTTGGTTTTTTTGTACGGTAACCAGGATGCACTACCCCTTAACTGAATTTATCCAATAATTAGAGCAATATTGTATCGTTTTAATAACAGGATTGTATTTACTGTGTCAGAAAACAGTCAGGTTTAAAAATCCATACAACATCAGCAAAATTTTACAAATTAAAATTCATTCGACGGCAACCAATTGAGCGTGTGGCAATTACGTTCAATATGCTTTTTTATCCAAAATGTCTTCAGAAATGTCCTGTTTCGGGCAATTTGTGAGCCGCATACTATACAATTTTTCCAAATCTGTTGGCCGGTGAAGTACAACCGGATATATCCGGTTGTATCTTATTCAAATCAATCTGCACAAAAACGCCGGAATTGCCGGCCCGGAATTTTCGACCAGCGCCTCGCCTGACTGTCCCGGGCAAATCAAAATTTTTACTTTGTGGAATATTATTTGCAATAAAGCTATCAGTAATTTAATCAATGAATAATTTAATTAATTTATTAGACAATATATTTTCATTTGAATAAATTAATTAAATCGTTGGAGATCAGTAAATAATGGCGACCTCCGCTGGAATTCAGAAGTTGATGAAGATCCGTTTTTTAATATGATGTAAGATGAACTATCTACCAAACTCGTTCATGGGGTACAAATTATACAATGGTAATTTGAATACCTTGCCCGACTCTTCCAAAACCGTCATAAACACCATTAACCAATACTCGTTTTGCATGGCGGAACGGGATGAAGAATTTAAGGATGCCCTGAAAAGTTCAGATGTATTACTACCTGATGGTATCGGCATCGTTGTAGCGGTAAAAAGCATAACCGGCTACGAGTTAAAGAAAATCTCCGGCGCTGATTTGCATGACAATCTTTTAAAAAGGCTGAACCAAAATAAGGGCAGGTGCTTTTATATGGGCTCAAGTAACAGTACGCTCGCCAAAATTAAAGAGCGGTTGGCCGGCGAATACCCGGATATTACTTGCGGCGTTTATTCCCCCCCGTACAAGCAAGAGTTTACCGATGAGGAAAATGCTGAAATGATCGACGCGATCAACGCATTTAACCCTGATGTTTTATTTGTAGGAATGACCGCCCCTAAACAGGAAAAATGGGTACATGCGCATAAACATCAAATAAACGCAAAATTTATCTGCTCGGTTGGGGCAGTATTTGATTTTTATGCCGGAACGGTGGAAAGGCCGTCTGAATTTTGGATAAACCTGGGATTGGAGTGGTTTGTTCGCTTATGCAAGGAACCAAAAAGGATGTGGAAAAGGTATATTTATTATGGACCGATATTCGCCTGGGCCTTACTGAAAGAGAAGCTAACAGCAGACTTACACCCGATGCCGGATATGGCCTATGTTAAGGAGCATAAATAATTGATGGTTGGGCATTACATAATTATATGGCAAATTTTTAAGAACAAAAATCACACACATAAAAATCATGAACTCGCGTAGTTTAAATTTACACAAAATATTTTTCGCCTTTTCGGACCTGCTCGCCTTAAACGTTATTAACCTTGCATTACTATCGTTTGCTGATAAACATGCTACTAATTTCTACCTGTATACTATCTTTTGCCTTTTTTCCAACATTGTGTGGCTGATTTGTTCCTATGCTTCGGCGATGTATCTTAACGCCAGGCTATCTAATTTTCGCAGGCTGGCATCAAGGACATTAGGTGCCTTCATTTTTTACAACTGCTTCCTTCTTCTGTTTGCCTCAATGTCGCTCCACGAAATGACCAACTCTTATATCTTATTTGATCAGTGCGCCTTTGCGTTGTTTTTGTTATTCAGCCGATTGTCATACGTCCTTTTCATGACGTACCTGCAGAAAACAGAAACGCACCGGAAAAAAATCGCCTTTATAGGCTGTAACAAGCATGTAAAAACGCTGATCGAACACTTCAGGCAACACCATGCTTCAACTGTTGTTGCAGGAATTTTTGATGATAAAGCCGAGCCTGAACCCGGAATACCCTTGCTGGGCGCAATAAAGGATTGCATTGGCTACGCCAGAGAGAATAAAATCACCGAGATCTACTCAACGTTATCGCCGAAATCATATCCCGTCTTGTATTCTCTTGCTGACTCCGCTGAAAAATCGTTTATCAGGTTTAAATTCGTTCCGGACCTGAGTGAATTTGCAGGCAATAAATGCCAGATCGATTTTATAGAAGACACCGCTGTAATTTCACTTCGCAACGAGCCGCTTGCTGATATTTCAGGTCAAATCAAAAAAAGGGTTTTTGACATCGTGATTTCAAGCCTTGTACTCGTGTTCATCCTGTCGTGGCTAATACCCATCCTTGCAGTACTGATCAAGCTCGACTCGGACGGCCCCGTATTTTTTACCCAACTCAGGTCTGGTAAAAATAATGTTCCATTCAGGGTTATTAAATTGAGAACGCTGCGACTCAATGACGATGCGGACAGCCGGCAGGTAACCCGCGGCGATAGTCGGATAACCAGGTTGGGCCGGTTTTTAAGAAAAACCAACTTGGATGAGCTGCCACAATTTTTTAATGTGCTTGCCGGCGACATGTCAATAGTCGGGGCGCGGCCGCATATGCTGAAGCACACTACGGAATATGCCGGATTGCATGACAACTATATGCTCCGCCACTACGCCAAGCCGGGCATTACAGGCTGGGCGCAGGTTAATGGTTACAGGGGCGAGATAAAAGAACCGGATCAATTGAGGAAGCGCGTTGAACACGATATCTGGTATACCGAAAATTGGAATATCTGGCTCGATTTCAAGATCGTAGCACTTACGGCGATAAAAACGTTGTGCGGCGATGAGCACGCATTCTGAAGTTTGCGCAAACACTTTGGCTCTCGTTGTATTTAACTGATGATTTAAGCTGATAATTTTTTGACCGGGTTTCCGGGTGAACCAAAACTTCGCTGCAACGCATAAGTGAAAAAATATTATTCACTTCAAAACAATTAATTAAGTTTTAAATTATACTTATTACTTCATTAGATTAATTTATTTGACTATAAAAACATTTACCAAAATCACCATGAATAAAGTAGCATTGATCACCGGTATCACGGGCCAGGACGGCGCATATTTAGCAGAGTATTTGCTGGGCAAAGGTTATATCGTACACGGCGTAAAAAGAAGAAGCTCGTTGTTTAATACTGACAGGATCGACCATTTGTACCAGGATCCCCATGAATCCAACCGAAATTTTGTATTGCATTACGGCGATCTTTCGGACTCGACCAACTTAATCCGGATTGTTCAGCAAACACAGCCTGATGAGATATACAACTTGGGTGCAATGTCTCATGTAAAAGTGAGTTTTGATACCCCCGAGTATACCGCCAATGTGGACGGTATCGGAACCTTACGCATCCTGGAGGCGGTACGAATTTTGGGGCTGGAAAAGAAAACCAAAATATACCAGGCATCAACTTCCGAGCTGTATGGCCTGGTACAAGCTGTTCCACAATGCGAGACGACGCCTTTCTATCCACGGTCGCCATACGCCGTAGCTAAACTATACGCGTACTGGATCACTGTAAATTACCGCGAAGCGTACGGGCTGTTTGCCTGCAACGGGATATTATTTAACCATGAAAGCCCGCTGCGCGGCGAAACGTTTGTAACCCGCAAGATCACCCGCGGCACATCCAAAATAGCTATGGGCCTTCAGGATAAGCTGTACCTGGGAAACCTGGGCGCGCGGCGTGACTGGGGCCATGCGAAAGATTACGTGGAAGCGATGCACCTGATATTGCAGCAGCAAGAGCCTGAGGATTTTGTGATTGCTACCGGGGTAACCACCACTGTGCGCGACTTTGTAAAACTGGCTTTCGAAGTGTTGGGGATAACCATTGACTTTAGAGGAGAAGGCATCAATGAAAAAGGATATGTTGCCTACTGCAGCAACCCCGACTACCAGCTTGAAGTTGGCAAAGAAGTAGTTGCCGTGGATACCGAATATTTCCGGCCAACCGAAGTGGATCTCCTGATCGGAGACCCCTCAAAGTGCCATCAAAAATTGGGGTGGAAACCTAAGTACGATCTGAAGGCATTAGTGGAAGAGATGGTGAATGCAGACGTTGAGCTTTTTGAAAGAGAAAGACTTTTAAAAGAGTCGGGCTATTTAATTAAAAACCAATATGAATGAGGCAGCGGCGCCATTCCCTGTGATTTATTTACATTTTTTAACAGACAAATTATCCGGAAAAAAATAATTGCTTCACCCACATGCTACCCACAACTACTAACACCGATGAAGAAGCCGGCGAGGGAATGGACGACTTTAACAATACCATCGTTCCCTACGCCAAAGACTTAAAGCTTTTTGAGCCGTTTGAACGACAAGCGCTGTGCACGCCGGATGCTATAGCGCTGCAAAAAGGCGAATACACCAAAACCTACGATGAGCTTAATAAATCGGCGAACCGCCTGGCTCATTATTTAATCAACACCGGCGTTATGCCGGGCGATAATATTGGCCTGCTGGCTTCACGCGATTTTGAGATGATCATTGGTATGCTTGGCATATTAAAAGCGGGCGGAGCTTATGTGCCGATAGATCCGGCGTACCCGGTTGACCGGCAGCAATATATCTTCCACCAGTCGGATTTAAAAATGGTGGTAGCAAATGATACCTATCCGTTAAAGGATCATATTGGCAGCGACAAGTTTATGCTAATGAATATCGGCGAACCGGGCGAGTTTCCGGAGACCAACCCGGGATTGGCAATCAGCAGTTCGCAATTAGCTTACACCATTTATACTTCCGGATCGACAGGCAGACCCAAGGGTGTGATGATCGAGCACCACTCGGCCATCAATTTAATTTCATGGGTGAACGAAAGGTTCAAGGTAGGGCCCGACGACCGTTTATTATTCATTACGTCGATGTGTTTTGACCTTTCGGTATATGATATCTTTGGAATTTTAGCAGCCGGCGGTTCCCTTGTCATCGCCGAAAATAAGGAGATACAGGACGTCAGGCAGCTACAGGATATGCTCACCCGGTATAAAATAACGTTTTGGGACTCGGTACCTACCACGCTTGATTACCTGGTGAGAAATTTGGAGCAGGAACGGAAAGGTTACCGCTATACCGGGTTAAAAACAATTTTTATGAGCGGCGATTGGATCCCTGTCAGCCTGCCGTCGAGATTGAAAAAATTCTTTCCAAAAGCGCAGGTGGTGAGCCTGGGCGGTGCGACCGAAGCCACCATTTGGTCAAATTATTTCATTGTAGATCAAACCAAAAAAGACTGGAAAAGTATTCCGTACGGCCGGCCAATTCACAACAATTTTTTTTACATATTAAACGACCGGTTAGAGCCGGTGCCATTGGGCGAAGTTGGTGACTTGTACATTGGCGGTGTTGGGGTGGCACGTGGTTATGCCAACGACCCCGAAAAAACAGCTGCTTCGTTTATGCCGGATCCATTTAACCAGATGGCCGGCGGAATGATGTACCGCACCGGCGACATCGGCAGGATGATGCCTGACTATAACATGGAGTTCCTGGGCCGGAAGGACAACCAGGTAAAGATAAACGGATTTCGTGTTGAATTGGGCGAGATAGAAAGCGTACTAAACAAAAAACCCGACGTTGCCGACTCGGTTGTGCTGGCGAAAGACGGCTCCGATGGCAGCAAAAGGCTTGTGGGTTATGTTGTGCCGCGCGGCGATTTTGACAGCGGCGCTATCGCTGCCTTTTTAAAAACGAAACTTCCCGAATATATGGTGCCGGCAATTTGGGTGGAACTGAATGAATTGCCGCTTACCTCGAACGGAAAGATTGATCGAAACGCGTTGCCGCATCCGCAGGATACTCCGAAGGCCCGAAAAATCTTGTCGAGACCCGTTTCCCATACAGAAAAGATGTTATCAGACATCTGGGAGGAATGTATGGGCATTAGCGAATGTGACGTTAACGACAATTTTTTCGCACTCGGCGGGCACTCGTTGATGGCCGTTCAAATCCTTTCGAAGGTCGAAAAAAGGATCGGGAAAAAGCTGCAGCTGGCGGTGTTGTTCAAATATCCCGACATACGGTCACTTGCCGCTTTTTTAGACAGTGAGAAAAAGGATTTTATTTACAAGTGCCTGGTGCCTATTAAACCATCGGGAAACAAGCCACCGCTCTATATTATCCACGGTGAAGGCCTGAATGTGCTGAATTTCAGCAGCCTTGCTGAATATATGGACGAAGAAAGGCCGATCTTCGGGTTGCAGGCAATGGGTTTGAACGGTGTGGATGCGCCGCTGGAGACTATTCCGCAAATTGCATCATGCTACCTCGGCGAAATCCTGCAGCACAACCCGGATGGCCCTTATCTTATAGCAGGTTATTCGTTTGGCGGTTATGTAGCCGTTGAAATAGAAAAACAAATGGAGGCAATGGGCAAAACCGTGCAAATGCTGGTCATGTTTGATACCGATGCTGAAAAGACAGAATATAAAGACTGGTATTACTTGTTCCCGCGGAAGGTAAAACGGAATTTCCCGATCTTTATATCTTTCCTTAAATCATCATTTCAGCAGCCGCTGGTCATGCTTAAAAGGCAGTTTAGCAACCATCCGCGAATTTCCTTTGCTGATTACTTATCCCGGAGGGATTCCAAAGTTTTTTATCAAATGATAAAGAAAATTAAAGACAGGCATTTGAGCGCGTTCCGAAACTACTCCATGGAGCCGTTTAACAATAAGGTTTACCTGTTCAAGGCAAAAGTATGTGTGCATTACGTTGACGATGGCATCTTTCTGGGCTGGAAAAAATACGCAAAAAATGACGTAGAGCTTTTTGAAGTACCCGGCGATCACCTGTCGATGCTGCTGCCTCCAAATGTAGAGCGTTTTGCTTCGATACTGGAAGATACGCTGGACCGCTGCGATGGGTGCGGAACGGTGAGTCACCTTACGGAAAACGCGAATGAAATGCTCTCCGCATAATGCAGTATAAATAGTTCGCCCGCTCGACAGCGAACCGGGCCGCACGTACATAAAATAAGCGATGATAGAACCCATAACAACTGAAATTATTGATGACTGTACATCAGTGTACCTGAAGGCATATAACTGTGCCCCGTGGAACTACCACTGGACCTTTGACAAAGCCCGGGCTTACCTGTTGGAATATATGAATTGTAAACAATTTGCCGGGTTTGCTTTGTATGATGAAGGCAAAATTGCAGGGGCAGTATTTGCGCATACTAAAACATGGTGGACAAATCAGCAACTGATGATCGATGAGTTTTTTATTTCACAGGACAGGCAAAGAATGGGGTATGGCAAAAAGCTTTTGGCCTACTGCGACCAGTACGCTGCTGAGCAACAAATCGGCTCGGTGGTGCTGATGACAAATAAGTATATGCCGTCATTCAAATTTTATGATAAGGAAGGTTATACCATGACAGAACAATACGTTTTTATGTTTAAACAAGTAGCGTATGATTAGGCGCATGCTGCCGGCCTGTATAGAAATAGATACATCATTCAAAACTTGTGTGGCTGCACAAAACCACTAAAATATTGCCCGGCCGCCTACCAAGGCGGTTACCGGCAATTGCAATGCTGATGGCACATGCTTTGTTTGAAAACGTTACAACATCTAACTGACAATTATTTAATTACCGGTCAATGATTTACACAACAGTTTTGCTGAAGGCGTCAATCTGAATCGGACATTTTAAAATCCTATGAAAAAGAATTTTCCGCTGCTCGCACTATCCATTTTTATGCTGATCATTTCCTCCTGCGGCCTTTACAAGGACAAGGGGTACCAACAAGTGTCGTATTACCAGGACCTTAACCGCTCCGGCGCGACTCCGGAACCTATCCGAAATTACCAGCCGTTCAAGATACAGGCGGGCGATATATTAGGAATAAACGTGAGCGCCTTAAATCAGGAAGCCGCATCCGTGTTTAATACCAGTATAAACCGGGCAAACGGCAATAACCTGGACAATAGCGCAACCAACCCGGTTTACGGTTTTAAAGTTGACGTAAACGGCCAGGTGCAACTGCCGCTGGTGGGTAGTTTGAGCGTAGTTGGTTTGACCACGGACGAAGTGGCGAAAGACCTTGCACATAAACTGCAGGATTATCTTAAAAGCCCTATTGTAAACGTCCGCGTGCTTAACTTCAAAATATCGGTACTCGGTGATGTTTTGAAGCCCGACGTTTACACCATTCAAAATGAACATATTAATGTAAATGAAGCACTTAGCATGGCGGGCGATATGAGCATAACTGCCAAACGGACCAATGTTTTATTGGTTCGTGAAGAGAATGGGCAAAGGCAATTTATCACCCTTGATATGACCAAAAAGGATGTGTTTGACTCCCCGTATTACTATCTGCACAACAACGATGTTATTTATGTAGACGCCGACAAAACAAAGTATGACAACGTTGCGCGAAGCTACAAAACGAACACCCTGGTCATTTCAGGATTGTCAGTTTTGGCGATAGTGGCCTCGGCATTTTTTGTTTATCATCACTAGTTTATTATCATTTTTTAACCCGTTTCAAAAATTATGAATAATAAACAACCCGGAAATATCGCCCACCGGCAACCTCATCCTAACGACGAGCCGGTTAACATCAGAGCCATCCTGGTTAAATACGCAAGTTACTGGCCGCTATTTGCCGTGTCGGTGGTTTTGGCCCTCATCGTAGCATTCGTATATGCCAAATATGAAACCCCGGCCTATGATGTAATGGCCACCCTGATGATCCAGGACGATAACCAGCAACCAACTGAACAAAAATCTTCCCTGGTTGAGTTCCAGGCGCTTGAGCAGGTGAACGCACCTAAAGTGGTTGAAAACGAAATGGAAGTGCTGCGGTCAAACCAATTGATAAAAGATGTAGTGAATTACTTTCAATTGTGGGCCGATTACCAATTAAAAGGGGGCATTATTAAGAATCGGGACCTGTACGGTATAAGCCCGGCGAAAGTTAATTTTATTACCGGCCCCAAGCCAATTCCTGCGCAAAAAATCGACATCCGCATTGCGGATAGCAGTACCTACCTGCTCATGGAAGCCAAAGGCAAATTAACGAAACATAGCTTTGGAGACACTATTATTAACCTGGGGTGCTCATGGGTGATCACCAAAAACCCAACCATCGACCGATATATCGGCAATGAGATACAGATCAGCGTAACGGATCCCGATGCGACCGTATTGGGTTACCAAAATGCTTTAAAGATCGAATCGCAGGAAAAGCCGGCAACGGTTATCAATATTTCGCTGAATGATCCAAACGTAAAAAAGGCAGAGGATTTTATCAACTACCTGATCTATTTCTACAAGCAGTCGGACATTGCCGAAAAAAGTAAGATCACCAAAAGTACGCTGGATTTTATCGACCGCCGGCTTGATTCACTTTCAGGCCAGCTCAACCACACGGAAAACAACATTGAAGGTTATCGCAGCCAAAACGGCCTGACTGATATAAACGCCCAGTCGCAAATGTACCTGCAGGGTATCCAGGCTAACGGAGAAAAGCTGAATGAGATCAATACGCAGCTTAACGTGATTGACAAGTTGGAAAATTATGTGAACGACCCCGGAAATGGCGGCACAAATATTCCTTCCATGGCAGGCATTTCCGATCAGCACTTATCTGACCTGGTACAAAAACTATCCGATGTGGAACTGGAAAAGAATAAAATGCTGGCGACATTACCCGAAAAAAACCCTGCCTTTGAACCGATAAACAATCAGATCAGTGTATTGAAGCAGGAAATTAAGGAAGACATAGCGGGCATCAAGTCCACGCTGATCACTACGCAGCAATCGCTCGAGTCGTTTAAATCAAACATCCAATCCTCCATTAAAAGCGTGCCGGTACAGGAGCATCAGTTAGCCGGGATGGGGCGTCAGCAGTCGAATAAGTCATCCTTGTACGATTATTTGCTGCAGCAGCGCGAAGCTATTTCGCTTACCTATGCCTCATCTGCCTCCGAAGTTCGTTTGGTTGATGCCGCGCACACGCTGCCATTAAAAGCCTCCAAAAAGTATATGCCCTTTGGGATAGCGCTTTTGGCCGGGCTAATTTTTCCCGCCGGCTTTATCTATGGCCGGGATTTGATCAGGAACAGTGTAAACAGCCGCAAAGAAGTTGAACATGCTACCGGGTTGCCGGTAGTCGCTGAATTTAGCCAGATAAAACTGCCCTCGCCGATCGCTTTTGAAAACCGCGCCAACCCGGATAGTTTCCCGCTCATCGAACAATTCAGACATCTGCGCACCCAGCTCAATTTGCTTACCGAAACGGCGCCGCAAGGTAATGTGGTATTGATTACCTCAAGTGTGGCCAACGAAGGCAAAAGTTTGATCAGCAGTAACCTGGCCGTCTCGCTGGCCAGCACCGGTAAAAAAGTATTGTTGGTAGAAACAGATATTTACAAGCCCACCATCTCGGCAATGTTCAGGTTGCCGGCTTCGCCGGGTATTACCGCTTACTTAGCCGGGCGTACTGACAAAAAGAAACTGGTCTTGCAACCGGATGCCTATCCAACGCTTAACATTATTGCAAGCGGGACGTTTGTCGACAATTTTTCAGAGCTATTGGAACAGGATTTATTTAGCAACCTGGTAAATGAGCTGCGATTGGAATACGATTATATTCTATTCGATACTCCCCCGGTCCATGCGATTAACGATGCGTATATCATAGGCAACTTTTGTGATCTGACCTTATACGTTGTGAGGTTTAATCATACGTCAAAATCATTGATGCCCTTTATTCAAAAACTAAGTGACAATGACAGCCTGCCTAAAATGAATATTGTTTTTAACGGGTTGGAAAAAGGGCGGGACGGCGAAGGATACAGATATGAAAATTATTATAAACAGGTGGCCGTGTTAACCTAACCGCCCGCTAACTCATTCCTGCTAAAATCCTATCCAAATAGATTGAACAGAAATGGAATTGATTAAAAAACAACACGCATGATCGATCTGATAAAAAAAAATATAAATTCTTTGTTCGAACAGGGCTCGGGCCGAACGGGCAAAGTTAACTTTAACATTGTCGTCTCTTTTTTATTACGGGCGGTCAGCATAATCGTTTCATTTCTTACTATTTCCTTTTCGCTGAAGCTGTTGGATACCAACAAATATGGTATCTGGCTGGCTATTTCTTCAACCGTAAGCTGGATCAGCATCCTGGATATAGGGCTGGCCAACGGCCTGCGAAATAAAGTAGCTGAATACCTGGCCATTGGCAATCATAAAGAAGCAAAAATTGCCGTGTCATCAACGTATGCCATATTGCTGATGATTGTAGTGCCTGTTTTGCTGCTGTTTGCCATTTTTCTGAAATTTGCCAACTGGAATTCGATATTTAACACGCGGCTGGATGAACGGGAATTGCTGTACACCGTTGCCACGGTTTTTGTGGGCCTGCTGTTGCAGTTCTTTTTAAAACCCATTTCTTCTATACTGCAGGGCGATCAAAAAATTTACAAAGCAAACCTCATCCAATTGATATGCAATTTTATTCCCCTGGTGCCCATCATCTTATTCAGTAAATTTTTAAAGGGGTCGATGGTAAGCCTGGCCTTTGCCCAAACCATACTGCCGGTTTTTGTGATGCTTTTTTATACGCTGGTGTTATTCCGTAAGCAATATGCCGACATCAGGCCATCGGTAAAACACGTCAACCTGGCCAAAAGCAAATCATTGTTTGGCTTAAGCCTGGCCTTTTTTATCGTGCAGATAGCAGGTGTGTTTCTTTACTCCACCACTGAAATTATTATAACACGTGAATTTGGAGGCTCGGATGTCACCTTATTTAACCTTTTATATAAATATTTTTCAACCACTTTCATCATACTCAATATTGTGCTGGCAACGTACTGGAGTGCCTTTACCAATGCTTTTGCCCTGAATGACTTTGGTTGGATACGGGCGAGCATTGCCAAATTGGTTAAAATATCCTGGCTGCTATTCGGGGTGATCGTTCTTCAGTTCGCGCTGGTGGTTCCGGTATTTAAAATTTGGGTGGGCGACAAAATTCATGTGCCGTTCTTACTCAGCTTCAACATGGTTATTTACTTTAGTGTTGTTCTTTTTGCGGCAATGTACTCCATGGTATTAAATGGCACCGGCAGGGTAAAATTACAGGCAATCGTTTCCATAACTACGGCTATCCTGCATGTGCCAGTTGTGCTGCTTTTTATCCGGTATTTTCATTTGGGTTTAAACTCAATGGTTTATGCCACAACATTGTGGGTGGTTATACAATGTTTGGCATGGCGCCACGAAATTAAGCTGGTTTTAAACCTCGGAAAAAACCCTCCAAAAATTCCGATGACCGATAATGACCTTGTAGTTGAGCATAAAGCAATAGCATAATTATGTACTATTTTGTAACGCTGCTTTTCATACTTCTTTCAGGCAAGGCGACCTTCATGGACGACATGAACATATGCTGGTTCCTGGTCGATGCCATTTTCCTGTGGATAGCTTTGGAGAGAGGGCGGCTGCTCAGGAGCGACATAATTTTGTTTGCCAAATTTGCCGCCATTTACCTTGCATATTGCACTTTGCGCGCAATTTTTCTTTTCCAGTTGCCTTTACGTTATTGGCTGAGTGATGTGATTTTTCTGCTCAAATATGTGCTTCCCGGGTATCTTTTTTGTGTCATCTTAAAGGAGCGGGCAATTGAATACCTTGCAAAGGTGATCTACCATTTAACATTGGTTGCCGTGCCGCTTTATTGCCTTCAGTTGATATCGGGCGATACCGTGTATTCATTTGGTAAAATGCTCAATTTACCGTACGCCCACTTCAACGGGTACGTCAACATGATTTTTTTTACCTATGTAAAAGTTCACGCCATCCGGAATTCCGGATTTTCATGGGAACCCGGCGCCTTTGGCTTCTTTTTAATAATTGGGCTATTGCTTAATTTCTTTACCAACGGTTTCACGTTCGACAAAAAGGCGAAATGGATGTCTGTGGCCCTTATTACTACTTTGTCAACTACGACCTATATTGCGTTTATGTTTGTCATCCTGCTCTACTTCAGGGCACGCGGTGTGAAGTTTGCGAAGTTGTTATTTTTCATCGTGCCGATCCTGCTGGTTTTAGCAACTTCAGTCCCCTTTTTGTTCGATAAGATCAGCGTGATCTACAACCGGGACATGCAGGACCTCAAAAATATCGATACCCTGAATCAAACTTATATTCAAATGGGCCAGGTTATGCCATTGAACAGATTTGGCAGCATGCTGTTTCTCATCAATACGCTTGGGATCAACCTGGTTTGGGGGGTATCCAATATCTATAGGGAAACCATCCCGCTATTAAAAAACATAGGTCTTTCAAATGGTATATTCACATTTTTCGCACAATTTGGCGCTATAGGCCTGAGTTTTCTCTTATATAAAAGCTACCAGTTGTTTAAAAAAGTGACGAAAAGTACTGAACTGAGCTGTTATTGCCTGTTGATTATACTTATCCTGGGATTTGGCGAATGCATTTATGTTACCACGATAGTGCTTTGCTTCCTGTTTTTGAAGCATTATGCAGCGCCGGTGGTTAACGAAGAACAGGAATTGCCCGAACAAGAGGCAATTAATTCGGTGCATCCGCAAAACCTTGCCTTTTAATTTCAAAAACGGCTGAATTACGGTGAAGAGTTTTACGACTTACCTTAAAACAAATCCAAAAATCCCCTGGCAAAATTAAGAATGGCTTTTTCATGATGATATTCCACATTAAACGATGCCTCGTTATTGGCAACCGCTTTAACCATCCGTGCCAACTCGTTTTTGTTATGCGGATCAAAAAACAACTCGGAGCCGGGCAACTGCTCGCGGTGAACGGCGATGTCTGAACAGATTATTTGCTTGCCAAGTAATTTTGCATCTTCCACTACAGTGCTCCAGCCTTCAAACAGCGAGGGCTGTATAATGGCTATGCTTTCTGCCATTAGCTTCAACTGCTCGTCGCGGTCAATAAAACCCAAAAACAATATGTTGTCCTGCAAACCATTTTCGGCAACCCACGCTTTCAAGTCGGCGGTATAATTCGGGTCGCGGTAGTCATATTCTTTCCCGGTAAAAACCAGCCGGGCCGGGGGCTGATCTTTAACTATATCTTTAAACGCCTCCAAAACCACCCGGTGGTTTTTGTGCTTCCAAAACTGGTTACATACAATAAAATAATCACCCCTGATGTCGAATTTATCTTTTAACGCCGTAATGGATAGCGAATCGATATTTGTATTGGAAATGCTGACGAATCGCAGCACCTTTTTGATGTTTTTGTTTTTCGGAAAGAAGCGGTTAAAATCGTCCAAAGCCGCCTGGCTGCTAAATACTATCGGTTCGTTTAGTTTCACCATTCTTTTAAACAGGGCATATTGTTGTTTGCGCTCTGTTTCTTTATAAAATTGAGGCAAACACAATGGCTGCAGATCAGGTATCCAGCAATAATACCGCTGAATGTTTGAACTGTCGACAAAAAAGCTTTTATAATAAAAGTTTTTTATTTTCCCCGGCAGTTTTACGGTCAGCAATTTTTTCGATCCGATAATCAACAACAGGGTGTTGAAGATTTGCGACAGGTGGCTCATGCGATAATTAAAAGCCGTAAACGAGAGATAAGGGTATTCGATCTTAAGCAGATCCTCTAATGGGCTTTCATTATCATGAAAAATAGTAAGATGCGGTTTTTCGTCATCAGGTAATACTTTTAAAGCTTTTATGATATTCAGGATATAATAGGTGCCGCCAATCCAACCGGTATTATAATCATAAATCAATGCTAGTTGTTTTCTTTCAGCCATTTTGCAGTATTGGATAAGCCTTCATTAATTTGCGTTTTTGGTTCAAATCCAAAGCTTTTCACCATGGATATGTCTGCACGCCAGTTCAGCGGGTCGCCGGGCTTTACTATTTTATTAAATTTTACAGATATGTTTTCATCAATTTGGCGGCAAAATATTTCAGCTGCACTCCTGATGGTAGTTTCTGTTCCCGAGGCAATGTTTACCGCCTCGCCATTGAACAAACCGCGTTTTACGATGCAATCGATCGCTTCCATAAGGTCGGCGATATAGATAAAATCGCGCGATTCATTTCCCGAGCCAAACAATTCAATATGGGATGATCGCAAACATTTTTGATAGATGTCCCAAAAAAGCTGTTTGCGAAGGTATTCGCCATAAACCGAAAACAACCTGAGGTTGATAGTTTGAAGATTATACAAATAATAATATTCGCGGCTAACCTGCTCCGAGTACAGCTTGTGCCATCCGTACGGCGATAACGGCAGCAAAGGCATGTCCTCGGTCACCGGTATCCCCGGCGGATTGCCATATACGGCGGCCGACGATATATTGATATACTTGCATTTGGGATTATGCACGCGAATAGCATCCAGCAATTTGATCGTGTTCGTAACGTTCAGCTCAAAATCGAAAACCGGTGAATTGATCGAGACCGGCACGCTGCCGTTCCCGCTGGCATTTATACACAGATCAAAAGCCTTTTCGAGAAAAATAGCTTCGAAGTTTGTGTTTACCGGGTTCAGGCGATAATATTGTTTGTCTTTATCATCCGCAACCACGTCGGCGCCCCAAACTTCATTTTCCGCAGAGAAAAAGCGGTTGGCATGTGAGCCTATAAACCCTTTCGAACCAATGATCAATATTTTCATGTTTTACGTAATTCTTGGGGTATTTCCTTAACAACGCGGGCCGGGTTGCCCCCGGCAATGGTCCACGCAGGGACATCTTTGGTAACAACACTCCCCGCGGCAATGATCGCCCCCTCTCCAACAGTTACCCCTTTAAGTATAATGCTGTGCATGCCTATCCACGCATTTGAACATATTTTGATAGGCTTGCTGTTAACCACTGCCCAATTTTTATTTTCGATAAAGTTTTTCCCGCTTTTTAAATCGGCCAACTGCTGAATGATGTCAAGTTGCCTTTCCCTGTAATCGATTGAATGGGAGTCGTGGTCGTACAGGTAGCAACCCCAGGCGATAAAAACGTTGTCTTCGATCTCGATCCTTGAGCGGCAGATAATTTTGCTGGTACCGATATAAGTACCGCGCCCTATAGTGACCTCCCCCTCGCCCGACTCGAAGATGACAGAACAGGCGAGCATGGTGTCCCCGCCGACCTTCAGGTATTTTTTTTGGGCGTTTGGTTTATTAAGATCAAGCGTAAAACCTTCTAAAAAATGCGCGTTCCCGGCGGTGATATATTGCTTTACGGAACGCAGATGAGCATCAAAAGCTATTTTTTTTAAGGATCGTTTTAAAAGTGACAGCATATAAATAAACATTAGCTTAACGCTAATCCTTGTTGAGGACTACACCAGCCATTGTGCAATTCAATAACATAGATTTTTCAAAATGGTTCGCACTGTTGTAAGGATTATTAACCTGAGGTCAATTGAGCTGGCCTGAAAAACTGCTCATGGTGAGCAATTTGCGATGATTTATACCTATGGCATTAATTTTTGCCGATTCGGTAAAAAACGTAACAAAAAAGAATGATTTCTGAAAACAACTGGCTGCTTAATCGGTTTTATATGCAGATTGGAGGAAAATGATAAAATGACTACCCCACCCCGACCGGTAACCAAATTGGCCGTATTAAGCTGCTCCTATAATCGGAAGAAGAAGACGGCGCGATTTCTAACCAGCCTGGTTAATCAGCAGGTACCTGAAAATTGCAGGATGGACATCTATCTGCTGGATGACAACTCGCCGGATGGCACGGCTGACTACGTGCAATCCGAATTTCCAGCGGTGCATGTGGTTCAGGGCTCCGGGTCGCTGTTTTGGGCCGGCGGCATGCGCACCTTGTGGCAGCATGTGATGAATAAGGACACCTACGACTTTTTCCTGTTATGCAATGACGATGTGATGTTATTTGACGGGGCCGTACGTCATTTACTCTCAGCCCATAGCTTATCCATGTACCGGGGCAACATTATACTGGGAACAGTTCAGGACAGCGAAGGCAGCACGATTACTTACGGAGGGCAAAAAATCGTTAACAAAATAACCGGCGACACCGTCAATATTCCTCCTAACCCGCTCGAGCTAATCCCCTGCGAAATAGGCAACGCCAATATTATGCTGGTTGATAAAACCACCGTCGACAAAATAGGGATACTATCCAGCTCGTATACGCACGGCATTGCCGATTATGATTATACCCTAACGGCGTTGAAAAATGGCCTTAAAGTTTGGATTGCACCAGGCTACTACGGCGTTTGCGACAACGACCATGTCATCACATGGCTTCCGCAGCGCACCCCACTAAAAAAAAGAATAGAATATTTGTACAGCCCGAAAGGATTGGCTTATAATGAACATATGGTATATGTGAAAAGACATTTTCCACTGTCGGCGCCCATAACTCATGTTAAACTTTGGGTTAAAACATTGTTCCCGATTATGTATGACGTATTTAAAAAAGAGGAAAGGGTAAAGGTATAAATTAGCCTGCCGTTATGCTGTATCATTTGCCCCTCCGTCTTTTTAATCGGGTATGCTTACCGGCTTCCGCCTTCTTTAAGCCAGGAAAGGAAGGAACCTTGTGAAAGTAGTAATTATGCACAATGACCTGCGCGTGTACTGGCGGCGCAGGTTATTTTTTTTACATACGTTTTTAAAGAAGAGGCACATTGATCTTTTTGCTGTGGAGCTGTTTGGCAAGGGCTCCCCGTACGATTTCGAATCTTTCAATAAGTCGCAAACTTGGTGGGAGTGCCTTTTCCCCGAACAAAGCAATACCGAACTTACAAAACACCAAATAAAAGATAAAGCGTTCGCCAGGCTGAACGAAATTGATCCGGATGTAGTGATCGGCGGATCGATCGTCTTTTACTCAGGTGCGCTTGGCCTGCGGTGGGCAAAACGGAACAAAAAGAAATTCATCATGTTCGACGATGCCAAGCCATCGTGGGTGAAAAGAAATTTTGTAGTTCAAACCATCAAAAACCTCATCACCAACCAGGCAGATGGCCTTTGGCTTCCTTCTGTTGAGTACGACGAAGAATACAATACGCTATATCCAAAAAATAAGATGCAATATCTTTATGGCTATGATTGTATAGACAACAACCTTTTTAAATTGGGCGACAAAAGGATGGATCACCATAAAATCATTACCGTATCCAGGCTGGTGCCAAAGAAAAATGTTAAAGCCTTACTCGAAGCCTGGAAGTTTGTGGAAGATAACGATAACGTCTATTCACTTGATATCCTCGGAGACGGTCCGTTAGCGGATGAATTAAAGGCGTATAAAAACCAACTTGGCCTAAAACGGGTGAACTTTTTAGGCGCTGTCGCCAACGACGATATCCCGAAGTTTTTGTCCTGCGCGGATGCATTTGTATGCCCCAGTTTGTATGAAAGCTGGGGATTGGTTGTAAACGAGGCCATGGCAGCGGGATTGCCCGTTTTATTAAGCGACAAAATAAATGCGGCCTTTACACTGCTGAAGGATTGGGAAAACGGTTATTTGTTCGACCCTTACGAGGAGGGGGCGCTGCAGCAAAAATTGATGGATTTTATCAGGCTGCCTGTCGCTGTTAAAAAAAGGATGTCGGCCAAGTCGCTCGAGTTGATCGGCAGAATGGATTTCAATTATATGGGCGACGAATTGCTGCGGGCCCTTAATCATTTCAAAACTACATCATTTAAAAAACCTTCGTTGCCGGCGCGCCTGGTCATTGATCAATGGTACGGCAGGTACAACACAAAGGAATGGGACAGGGTATAATTTCAATATTGCCGCCGGCGTGCGCTTTTTTGCAGGTTTCCAGCTGTAAGTGTTCAAAAAACATGTCGAAAATGGACAGATTTGCACTGTCATCGCATGTTAATACACTGAAAAACAGTGGTTTCGTTAGCCTTTTGAAGGGTGATCGGTAGCAAATCGTGAACACTTTGCACGCGGTTTAAGCGCCTTATTTTAGGGAAAGTTACAGCTGATCCAGTCCGCTAACACCCTGCATTCTACCTGATCAGTGCCACATATCCCGATAGTACTTTATTAATAGTTTTTAGGTTGATCACATAATAGTAAGTGCCGGCAGGTAATGCCGTCCCCCTTAATGTACCGTCCCAGGGGGCGCCGTAGCCATTGGAGTTGTAAACGCTTTGCCCGGTCCTGTTAAAGATATTCACGGTACAATTTTGATAGCTATCGAGAAATTGTATATGCCAGGTATCGTTTATCCCGTCACCGTTTGGGGTAAAGGCATTTGGAATGCCAAACGAGTCGGTTACAGTAAGCTCCCCGGGTAAATAGGTAATAACATAATTCGGCGCAGACGCCCCGGCCGGAGTTATGGGGTACTGGCCGGGGGGCGATATGGTTGTGGCTGTTGTGGTTACCACGGGCAACACCGTTAATTGCGCCGGACCGTCGCCGTTTACAAAACCCGTATAGGTGACGGTCAGGACAGGATTAGGCTCGCCGTACAGTTTCAGCTGGTTATCGGCGGTGATCGTTAATGTCGCCTGTTCTACATTGATATTGCCGGGGACATAAGTTATGGAGTAATTATTTGAATCGAAATCCCCCCCGGTGGCATTTGAGGGCACCACACACTGGTCGCAGGGTCCGGGGGGGTAGTTGGCCTGGCCGCCGGTACCATAATCTATGGTGACGCTGCCGACCGTTTCTCCGTTTTTAAGCCCCGTTACCGTAAACGCCGTGGAGCCTGAGTAGCCGGTAAGTGTTTGGCCGTAGGTTTTGGTAACATCGTCTGCCGTAACGGACAAGGCCGCCGGGACAATAATAATATTGCCGGACACATGGGTAATTGTATAATTGTGTCCTGAAAAGTTGCCGCCGGTCCCTTGCGACACGGACACGCAATCAACGTAAGTACCCACGCCGTCGGTAGCGGCAGCGCCCGTGCCATAGTCGATGGTAACCGAACCGATGGTTTCACCGTTTTGCAGGCCTACCGCCGTAAACGCTTTAGAGCCGGACCCGCCGGTTAGGGTTTGGCCATATATTTTGGTGACGTTATCGGCAATGATGCTGAGCGGCGCCGGGTTAACCGTAATTTGCCCGTAGGTATAGTTAATATTGTAATTTGCAGGATCGAACGTTCCGCCGCCAGGGTTCGAGGCGGATATCACGCTGCCATAGGTGCCAACAGGGTCAGTACCGGCGGATCCGGAACCGTAACTTATCGTAACGCTTCCGATAGTTTCGCCATTAACAAGCCCTGTGGAAGTAAAAGCAGTAGACCCGTTAACCGTGTTTAAGGTAGTGCCGTATGTTTTGGTAACATCATTGGGCGAAATGGTTAGCGGAGCGGCGTTGACGGTACTTGCCGGCATAAACACATTTACATTTGTTGCCCCCTGGCTGGTTAAAACGATATTGCCGGAATAAGAACCTGCCGCCGTTGTCGCGGAAAGCCTGATGTATACCGTTGTTGGCGGTATGGTCCCCGCTGACCCGACAGTTACCGTAGCAACGAAGTTGGTGTTATCGGTGCTCACTACAAAGCCGGCCGGCGGTGTAACCAATATCCCTTGCAGCATATTAGAACCCGATACTGAAAAATTGGACGATGCCGACGCGGTTCCATAAGTAGTGGTTAACGCAGCCGGCGCCCCGTTTTCGGTTATGGTTGGCGTTGCAACATTCTTTGGCGCGGCGGAAGCCGTCCGGGAAGCGAACGTCAACAAAAGTACAAAAGCTAAAAAATGACTAAAATTTAAAAACTTTTGTCTGTTAAAGTATGCGAAATTTCGGGCGACCGAAATTAAAAATGTACAGCGATGATTATTATTCGGTATAAATACAGAAAAACTCCTTTTTTTTAAAATGAAAATAATAATTGAATGAGCAAGTAAAAGGAGTAGTTGTTTTTTCACGGGTGAATACTGTTTCAGTCTTGCACAAAAAACATGTTAAAGGGCGATTTTGTTTGCCGCAGCAACATAAAAACACAGCCGAAACTATTTCATCAGGAACCGATTAAAGATGCATACCGCTGTTAATCAAAGTCTTGATAAATTAATCTTTTGTCCATCCCCAAATGAAGACCTGTTATGGATTGCGGGTAATTATTATCGGCAATTAAAAGCCAACCTGTTGTTTAGCTCTTAAAAGATTTTTATGTACAAAATAATTCGGCCTGCAGCACATTGCCAGATCCATTCGGCACAAAACTTGATAAACTCTTCATATGCGCGGGAAAGCTAAGAGGCAACTTTTAAAATAGTTGCACTTACGGAAGCCTAACAGTTAAATTATTGATAAATAAACGTTGCCCGTGGGCACTGAAAAATTGGTAGTGCAATATCTTTTCAATTATTGCGGTTCGCCGTTAATTGATGTAAACACCTGGTAAATTGACATGAATAATGTAGCATCGCTGTACTTTGATGAAAAAAATATAACGCTTGATTTGATCGCCGGAGGCCGTTCTTTTAATACTTTCACGCGCCTGATCGACGAATGGGCGGCAAAGTATCCTGATCGGACAGCAATTAAATTTAACTCCGATTGCTGGTCATACGGGCGTGTCTGTGGTTATGCTAATCAACTAGCCCGGCTTTTGGCGGACAACGGCATTCAAAAAGGAGATATAGTGGCATTGGCCCTGGACCGCTCGCCTGAACTGATCGTCGCCTTGCTGGCCATTTTAAAATGCGGCGCCGCCTATGTACCGCTGGACCCTGTTTATCCCAAAGAGCGAATAGAATTCATGCTTTCGGATTCTTCTTCAAAATTACTGCTGACCTCAAAAAAGTACCAAAATCATTTTGTATCCAATGTTGCGGAATTAGTGATCGAAGATGTTCGGGCACAATTTGACAACTATCGTACGACCTCGCCGGAAACGAAAATTTGCAGCGATGACCCGGCCTATATTTTGTATACATCCGGATCAACCGGAAAACCGAAGGGTGTTGTGGTAACTCATGGAAATCTGGCAAATTTTTTAGTGAGTATGCAAAAAACGCCGGGAATAGATCATAATGACCGGCTGCTTGCCGTATCAACTGTTTCGTTTGACATAGCGGGCTTTGAATTATATCTGCCCTTGATTAGCGGAGCGCAAATTGTGCTTGCGTCCGCAGAGACCGCAAAGGATGGATGGTTGTTATTGCAGCTGGTTGAACAAGAGTGTATCACCATTATGCAGGCCACCCCTTATACCTGGCGTATGCTGATCGCTGCCGGCTGGGAAAAATTTATGCCATTGAAGGTAATAACCGGCGGAGAACAGTTACCCAGGGACCTTGCGGATAAATTACTGCCGCGTTGCAGCGAGTTATGGAACCAGTACGGGCCAACCGAGACAACGGTTTATTCAACACAAAAATTAATCACTGACCCTGAACATATTACCATAGGGAAACCAATCGCTAACACCGAGGTGTACATTTTGGACGAATCGCTTAAAAGGCAGCCGGTGGGAGCGACAGGCGAGATATTTATTGGTGGCGCCGGTGTGGCAAAAGGGTATCTGAACCGGGCTGAGTTAACCTCGGAGCGATTTATTGATGATCCTTTCTTATTGGAAAAAAATGCAAAATTATACCGTACTGGAGATTTGGGGCGATTGATGCCTGACGGAGAGATACAATGCCTTGGACGCATAGATCACCAGGTGAAAATAAGAGGATTTCGCATTGAGCTTGAGGAAATAGAATACGCATTACTGAAGGCTGAAAATGTGAAATCGGCTGTCGCGACGATCCTGACCGACGGGCCGGGTGATCCGCGCCTGGTTGCCTATGTGGTACCGGTGCAACCGGCGGACGCCGAATCAGAGAAAGCCCGTTTTAAGCAAAGGCTATCTGAAATACTGCCAGCGTACATGGTTCCGGACGACTTCGTGTTTTTGTCTTCGATACCGGTAACACCAAACGGGAAAGTAGACCGTAAAGCATTGCCAGCACCGGAATCTGCCGCTGAAGTCGACAAAAATGAGTATGTCGCGCCTGAAACGGAGACGGAAAAACAGCTGGCGGCGATTTGGGAGAAATTAATGGGTAAAACTAAAATTGGTATTCACGATAACTTTTTTTCGCTCGGGGGCCATTCCCTTGTAGCTGTTCAGATCATGGCCCGCGTGGCGAAAATTACCGGCAAACACCTGCCCATTTCAATACTTTTAAAATACCCTACCATCGCCGCACTGGCGTTGCACCTTAACGACGATAACCACCAGGAGGTTTGGAACTCGTTGGTACCGATCAGGCCGACCGGCTCGAAAACACCTCTTTATGTTATACATGGTGAGGGTTTAAATGTGATGTATTTCAATGACCTGGTTACAAATATGGACCCCGATCAGCCCGTTTACGGGCTACAGGCCAGGGGGCTAAAGGGGGATGCGCCATTGGAGGTAATGGAAGAAATAGCGGCTAAGTATATCGAAGAGATTTTGGTTCAAAACCCCGAGGGCCCTTATTTATTAGCAGGATATTCCTTTGGCGGATACGTTGCCGTTGAGATGCGCAAACAGCTGAAAGCCATCGGCAAGGAAGTTAAGCTGATCATTTTTGATACCGACGCGGAAAAATCAGAATACAAAAGCCAAATGTATTTGTTACCAAGAAAAGTGAAGAGACATTTGCCACGGGTTATATCCGTGGCGAAATCGACCCTGGCAAACCCGGCTGCGGCATTTAAGCAAACGCTAAAAAAAATCCGTGAAAAATCCGACTCGAATGAAAAACCGGCAGAATTTTACCGGCAAATAAAAAGGATAAAGAACAAGCTTCGAATCGCATTACGCAATTACTCGATCGAACCTTTTGACGACAAAGTATACCTGTACAGGGCCGGAACCTGCACGCATTATGTGGACGACAAGGAGTTTTTGGGCTGGAGAAAATATGCCAAAAACGGAGTGGAAATATGTGAGGTGTCAGGTGACCACCTTTCGATGCTTTTGCATCCATATGTTAAGGACTTTGCGGTTAAATTACAGCAGGGCATTAATAATTTTAAAGGCCATGCAAATGCTAATTAAGGAATAAATTAAAACTGAAAAAAATGGACAATCTGGGCGATGTTAACTGTTATTGCTTCAATCCGAACTGTAATAAATCAATTTTTAATACACGCGCATTTTCAGTTGTTAAAATGCCGCTTTCGAAAGTATTAATGGAAGAGATGTGTTGTCCCGCTTGCGGCCGCGAATTGATATCGAAGCCGATTCTGGAAATTAAAATGTTGGTATATAACGCCAGTAAGGCAATTGAGACATCGATAGCTTGATAACTTAGCCATAACTCTTTAACCGTCAGCTCCTGCAAAAAACGGCGAACCTGACCTGTGGGGGCGGCAGTTCGTTATAAAGCCCCAAGCAAATTTTTCCTCTGCTCCTGCCTTACCTTTCGTTGGTTATTGTCGGCAACCAGTTGTTTTTCGATGCTTTTACTTGTAAATATTGCAACCCCCATCTCAATAGCTTGTTTATAGCGCAGAGACAGCGTTACTCCATTTGCTTTCCAGTCGTACATAAACTCCCCGGGGCAATTCGTGCATCTTCCATAGTTTGCCTCAAAATCCTTTAAAATAGAATATCCGCATTCCCTTGGAAAAAAAAGATAAATGTTAACGATCTTGCCTTTGTAAGTACGGAAGCCTACCTGGTTAAGATAAACGCCATTGCCAAGGTCTAAAATCCCGTCGTCTTTATAGCAAAACTTGTAACAGCTATCGGCATCGAGGGAGTCAATGTTGTCCATGTAAGCTAACTTGCCGGCATCCAGTTGATTAAATGACTCACCCAGTTTGATCTGTTTGAAGCCATTACTTGCCAGCAAATATTCCAGCGAGCCTTTTTGCGTACCCTGGCAATACGCTACAACGGGCAGTAAAAAAATAAAGGTCGACAAAGCCAGGGTTTTGAAAATAAAAATGCCGTTCATGGTAGTAGTAGATAAAAAGTAACCTTAAGTAGATGTCAATTTCTCTCTGTATTATTTATATAATTAGGAAATAATGTATTTTAATTAAATAACAAAAAAATTAACCATAGGTTTGTAAAAAGGATACTAATTATTTATGTTATGCGTTGCAAGTCTATTTTCTTTCAGAATAGGTTCAGGCGAGCCTGGCGCGGCTCCGGAATATTGTTTTTTTCCACCCGATATAGGTATTATTATGCGAGGGACGGGTTGACGTTCGCCTGCCAATGTTTGGTATGGGGAAATAACAAGAAATAAAAAAGCCCGCCTTTGCTAAAGCTTTGGCGGGCGCAGGCGGAGAAGAGGGATTCCAATCGAACACCTCATGCCATTTTTGACCCTTTTGGAGACTTTAAAAATATAAATCGAATAAAGCACTCCTGTTTTAATTGTGCTATCACCCATCACGGACAAATGGCTGGCTTAACGGTATGACATTGAGCCCGGCATCATGTAAGGGGCCGCTTTTTCCTCCGGTTAAATTTACCCGTTATAAATTGGGGTCAAATTCCACGATCCATTCAATACCATATTTGTCCCTGAACATGCCGGCGTAGGTACCCCAGGGACCTTCGCCAATGGGGCCTTCAACTTCTCCACCCACTGATAGTCCGTTAAAAACTTTGTCGGCCTCGTCCCTGCTTTCTGTACTCACGGCTATTTTAGACCTGTTCTCGTTCTCGCTTACCCGCCCCATAAACTCGGGGACATCGTTGGCCATCAATACGTTGTTTTTGCCAATTGGCAAGCCAATGTGCATTATTTTGGTAGCTTCCTTTTCTGCAACCGGGAATTCGGCACTCGCCAGGTCGCCAAAACGGATGATCTTTGTGAACTCACCGCCAAAAACTGATTTGTAAAAAGTAAACGCTTCTTCGGCATTTCCGTTGAAGTTGATCCATGGGTTAATTGCTCTCATAATTTTATTTTTAATAGTTATTTATACCTGCGCGCTTCCGCATTAAGGCGTGAATGCGCTTTAAATTTGTTTTTTATGACAAAGTGTCCAACAGATCTTCCAGGTTTTGTAAGGTCATTGTGAAACCTATCTTGAAGCCCTCCAATAATTTTTCCAATCGCTCAAACGATTCATTATAAATGGTAATGTCCACTTTAGTTATGCCATCTTGTTCGCTGAAATTATAATCCCAGTCAGAACCCGGCAGTTCGCGGTTTTCGTCCTTGTCCGCAAAGGCGTTATACATCTTAAAATTGGTTTTCGGGGTAATGGAAGTAAAATCCTGTACCGCCCATCGCTCCTGCCCGTCGGGGCTTATCATCGCGTAAACACGCCGCCCCCCTACTTTAAAATCCATGTACCTGGTTTTGGCGCGCATAGGTGCAGGCGCGCCCCATTGGTCCAGCAGCTCTGCTTTGGTAAAGGCGTCCCAAACCAATGATAACCCGGCATTAAATTCCCTGGTTATATGTACTGTTTTCGCTGCTTTGTCAACGTTAAAATCAAATAGCAAATCGTTGTTCATTATTTATTGATGTTTAGTTTATAATTTTATTGGTATTAATACTACTTCGTGGTCTGTTCTTTAATTGTTGTTAATAATTGATCAAGCTGGTTAAATTGAGTTTCCCAGTTTTGCCTGAACTGGGCTAACCAGTGGTCAAATTCCTGCATCTTTTTTGCGTTAAAGTGATAATATATCTCCCGGCCGCTGTGCTCAGGTTTAATTAATTCGCATTCGTGCAATACTTTAATATGCTTTGATACTGCTTGCCGGCTCATATCAAACTTTTCGGCCATTACATTTGGTGTCAATGCCTGGATAGCCAGTAATGTTAAAATAGCCCTGCGTGTTGGGTCGGCTATGGCCTGGAATATATCTTGTTTCATTTAATAATAACTAAATAAGCAACCCTCAGGTTGCAAATATATATGCAACTTTTGAGTTGCGCAAATTTATTTTAAAATTTTTTTCGGTATAATGACGGGAGCTTTAGTAATGATTAGGGCATTCGTTACCAATGATTAGCCAGGTAGTGTCTCCCTCTTAAATTTAAAGCGCTAAATGTTGAAGTAATGAGCTTATTTTAAATAACAGATTTGAATAGAGGCTCCCGATCAGTTACAGGTATTAATTTTATTATCCATCCAAATCACCGCTTCTTCTAATGTACGGCAAAATCTAATAGTATTATGCCTGGCGTGTTCCCTTGCCAGTTCAGTAACACGCATGCCAAATGCATGATCTTCAGGTAGTACCACAGCGATGGGAAAATGATAGTTGATCAGTTTTTGGAATGTGTTGCCTAAAATTTGATTTTTTAATGTAAAGAAACTTGGGTCAATATCATCCAGGGTAAATATCATGCCAGGTAACCCGCTGCCAATGATTTCAAATGCATCATCAACGGATGCCAGTCTTATCCCGTGCTTATTAGCAAAAAGATTGTCTATCATGTTTATTGATGTTGCCGGGTTAGAAATACTTTTCAAAAAAATCGATCATCTTTTCCGATTGATTAACAATAATGTGACCAGCATCCGGGTAAACGAACGCTTCGGCATGCTTCGCGGTTTCGGTCAGAAAACGAACAGACTGATCAGCATTAAAAATACAATCCTTTGCGCCAAAGACTAGCATTACCGGCATCGTCAATTGGGCCAATTCTTCGCTTTCGAACACCGGCAGCTCATCGGTCCTTGGTTTAAAATGTTTATTTATCAAAACGGTAAACGCCATCGCAGCACCGAGTTCATGGCTCAATCCGATATCCTTTCCGCCATTTAGCAGTATAAATATTTTTCTTTTATTCCCGGTCAGCGAATAAAGCAATAGCTTCCACAAAAAAGAAGACCGTACCTTCGAAAGGCCTCCGGGCGATATCAGGAACATGCTCCGGACCATCTCTGGGAAATGAACACCAAAATTAATTGCCATCCATCCACCTAACGATATCCCGGCGAAGTGCGCGCTTTCTAATCTTAAGGCGCCCATCAACTCATGGAGCCATTGTTCGTAAGCGCCGCTTTTGTAGCCGGGCCTTACCATTTCTGACAAACCTGCGTCACCAATAAGATCGACTGCGAAGACCTTAAACTTTTTGCCCAGTTCGACCACGTCGGTAAACCATGTAAAAGAGTTAGAAACACTGCCATGCAGCAGAATTAGCGGCGGGTGATCGTCCTGCCCGGATTCGACAATAAAAGTTGCCCCAATTGATGTAGAAATAAAGTATTGTTTATTTTTTACAGGCCAGCTTGCTAAAATTTCTTTATAACGGTTATAAACAACCTGACGGCCTTGTTCAGTTTTAAATGCGTTGACCATTTGCAGTTCCAGTTAGAATGGTATGAATGTATAATTTCAAGATCGACAGTATCTCAGGTGCGCGTTCTATATTACAGTCGACGAACAATTTCAGTCTTTTCGCCTGTGGGTCATATGAGCAGTGGATGCTGCCCGTGAATCCGCCGGAAAAAAATATAGAGGTCATTTTAGCATTGAGTTCAGCGCTTTGCTGAACCGATATATTGTATAATTCAATAACGGAAGAGACGGATATAATCTCATTTGACCCAACGATGTTTTCTACCCCTGAAAGCTTCAAAACGTGATCCCGACGTATCCTATATTGTTTGCCCACCTTCAGCGCGCTTATTTCACCGCTCCTGATTTTACGCCTGATGGTTCGGGGATGAACCTTTAATTGTGCAGCAACTTCATCAACTGTATATAATTTTTCCATGGCCTCTTTATGCGGTACAAATATATGACATTAGTGTACAAAAAGAAAATTTATATGGTATTTTATGGACAAACATTGCACTTGGTTATGCCTATGTCTACCGCTAAGTCTGTCATTAGCCTGGAAAGCGACCCTGCCTGAACGCAATCTTCTGGCGCACGCTCTTGCAATTTTGGCTGTGAAGAGATAAGGGATGTAGCTGGATTGCTTGCTCCCACGCAAAGCATTCCAATACTTCCGTCAAAAGCATTGGATCTTTTCAGAAGAAGGTGTTTTGTTGTTTAAGGTATGCCATCATGTTTTCCAATGATATTACTCATTTTTAAATGTTTCATTACCAATTAGCTTAGTGCGGGTAGTCAAGGGTGTGTCGTTTTGCAAATGGAATGCATGAAAATTATTCCATTTGTGCCCAAATCTCAATTCGGTAAAAACAAATGTTTCTTGGAATGCAAAGCGGCCCGGCATTTGACTGAAGCAAACAACGTTGACGAACATTAAAGTCACGAACGTTATGGATATCGTTACTCACCTGGCATTAGGAATTTGCACCTCGGAAACGTTTCGAAAAAAAGGGCAGGGGAAACATATACTTTTGGGCGGAGCTTTTTTTCAATGTTTACCTGATGCAGACACGGCCGGCGCATTGTTTTTACCTGCAGATGGGGCGCTGATGCTTCATCGTGGCATAACCCATTCATTATTTTTTGCTGTCGCTGTGGCAGCTATTGTTCCCGTTATAAACAGATTTGCCAAAACAAACCGGCAAAGCTTCGGTTCGCTGTTCTTTTTCGTCTTTTTTCAGTTGATCCTGCACGACCTGCTGGATTCATGCAATGCTTACGGGACCGGCTTGTTGGAGCCTTTCAGTAACCAACGCTTCTCTGTCAATTTACTTTTCGTAACCGATCCACTGTTTAGCTTTGGCCTTGTTGTCGCTGCGATCACATTAATTACCGGCACCGCTCCCCTAACTTCCCGGGCCAGGTGGGCGTGGGCGGCGCTGTTGCTTTCCTTTTGTTACCTCACATTTGCCGGCATTAACAAATTAATTATCCAGGCTCGCGTGTCAAATAACCTTCAGGCGCGGGGAATACATTTCAAAGATTATTTTACAACGCCCGCGCCATTAAATAGTATGCTATGGTATATTGTGGTAAACGCTGACAGTTGTTACTACACAGCTTATAGCTCAGTATTCGACAGGGATTACCACGTTATTGAGTTTGAACCGCAGTTTAAAAATCATGCATTACTCTACGGATTTGAAAAGAAACAGGCCGTGCAAAATGTGTTGAAATTTGCCGATGGTTATTACACCGTTTCCAAATCGGCAAATGGATTGTGTATCAATATTCTCAGGTTCGGCCAAATTCAAGGTTGGCGAAAAAAGAATGCGCCATTTGTTTTAAGTTATCCTACAGGCAGCAATAACTTCGGCATCGCATCTTTTCAAAAAAACCGGGCAGAGGGTTGGAGTGTTAAAGCTTTACTTTCCTATTTAAAGCGCATAGCCGGAAAAACATAAAGATCTTATGAAAAAACCGATGTTTTATATTGATAACGGCATCACGCTTTACAGGTTGATCAGTGCACCGTTTCTGATTTTTTTGGCAGTTACGGGGCAATATAACGTTTTTAAATGGCTGCTGCTCGTTAGCTTTTGTACCGATGCAATCGATGGCTTTCTCGCCAGGAAATATAAAGTGACGAGCGCTCTCGGTGCACATCTTGATTCAATTGCAGACGACTGCACCATTTTGGCAGGTATCGTTGGTATAGGTGTGTGGTATTGGTCGTTTTTGATCAGGGAAATCGCACCGGCCGTTATCCTGGCGCTGTTGTATGTAATGCAAAACGCCTTTGCCTTATACCGGTACAAAAAGCTGACGAGCTTCCACACTTACAGCGCGAAAGTAGCGGCTGTTTCGCAGGCAATCTTCTTTATCAGCCTCTTTTTTGCAACGTCCCCGGTTTATGCAACATTCTATGTTATGGGTTCATTAACCGCGCTTAATTTGCTCGAAGAGATCATGCTGATTTTCGTTTTGAGCGACTATCAGATAAATGTAAAGGGGTTATATTGGGTCTTCAGGGAAAGCAAACGAAAGAAGACCAAGCCGGATGCTACCGGTATGCAACATCGTGATAATTAACGATGGTACTCACGGTCAGGATGAATTAACAGGCAAACTTTTAAGATACCATGAAATATTCAATGAGCTTTATTTTCGACAACGTCCGTACTGCTAAATCGAACCGGATTACAGGCTATCGATGCAGGTGCAAATGCCGGATAGGTGATTGATCAATTCGCTATAAACTTTCAGAAGATTCCAAATGTTTTAAATGTCTGAATATCCGCTTTGTTATGAAAAAACGCGCCCCCTACATATTACTGCTGCTTGTTATAGCAGACATTTATTTTTTTCAAGCCGTAAAAACGCTGACTGACATTTCCGTTATCCACTTAGTATACTGGATTTTTGATTTGATAATTATAGCAGGCTTTGTATTCGCCTTTTCACGCCGGAAGCCCAATCAATCTATGCCGCGCCTTATTTCGGTGCTGATGGCTTTGTTGATGCTCTCTTTAATACCTAAGCTCGTGGCAACTCCTGTGCTCCTGCTCGAAGATATTACCCGCTTGTTTACCGGTTTTCCGCATCGTGGGATTTGGGTAAGTGAGGTAGCCCTGGGGATTGCCCTTATCCCGTTTATTGCCTTGCTATACGGACTTACCGGCGGACGGCACTATTACAAGGTCAAAAAAGAAATATTGTATTTTCCAGACCTTCCGCAAGAGTTCGACGGTTTTAAAATCACACAGCTTTCCGACATCCATTCTGGCAGCTTTATTAACGGAAAGGGTGTAAACAAGGGAATTATGATCGTTAATGAACAGCTAAGCGACCTCATCTTGTTTACCGGCGACCTGGTAAATAACCACGCTGCAGAGATGGACCCATGGATACCGTTTTTCGCACAACTTAAAGCGCCCTGCGGCAAGTTCTCTGTACTTGGCAACCATGACTATGGCGACTATATCAAATGGAAAAACAAAGCGGCTAAACAGGCCAACCTTGAACGGCTCAAAAATATCCATCGCGAGATAGGATTCCGCCTGTTGCTTAACGAGTCGGTCAGCATTGAACGAAACGGGGCATCAATCGCGCTTATTGGAGTGGAGAACTGGGGCAAAGGCGGTTTTCATAAATATGGCGACCTGAAGCTGGCATCGGCTACGGTGCCCCCCGGAGCGTTTAAAATCCTGATGTCGCACGATCCCTCGCATTGGGAAGCTGTAACGCTCGGACATCAAAAACACATCCACTTAACCCTTTCCGGTCACACGCACGGCGCTCAATTCGGCATTGAGTTATTCGGATGGAAATGGAGCCCCGTTAAATATATCTATAAGCAATGGGCAGGGTTGTACGAACAAAACGGGAAGTATTTATATGTCAACCGCGGTTTCGGTTTCCTGGGATTAAAAGGAAGAGTAGGTATTTGGCCGGAGATTACGGTGATTACTTTAAAAAAGTCTGATGATAAACAAGCTGTATAGCATCAGTTACCGGCAATTCTGCAGGGGATTTTTTTACCGGGATAACCATATGATGGCGAACACCAGGGGCGCCGAGCCCAGCAGTGAGTCAAAACGGTCAAGGACGCCGCCATGGCCCGTCAGGATATGCCCGCTGTCCTTCAAGCCCGCGCTTCTCTTGAACATTGATTTAACGAGATCGCCATAACTGCCGGCCACTATAACAGGCGGAACCATCGAACAAAGCCGACCTTTTACCCGTGCCTGCACCGTATGCTGTTTTTCCCAAACAAATTGTACCAGGTGAGTGCAAAAGGCGAAATTGTGCACCGGATCCCTTTTTAAATCGAAAATTTTTACTGAGTAGCCCTCAGCGAGTATCCGTTAACAGCGTAGCATCATTCCCTATCGCCGCGTAGTAATTGTTTTTGCCGATCATTGAGCTCAGCGTTCGGGCGAAATAGTTATCCCAGCTATGCTGCTGTACACGGTTCATTGAGTTTTGCGTGTCGGCGTCGTAATCCAGGTTGAGCTGGCGATACTTTGCCTCTAACCTGTCGAAGATCGCATCAGCCACTTGTCTGAAATCGGACCTGAACACGGTGTGGCTAACTGTCCTGAGCAACACCTGAACACGGTGTGGCTAACTGTCCTGAGCAACTCCTGCTGCTCCATGTACGAAATATTGTAGTGCCCCTGCTCGTGCTTTAGTATTTCAGCGCGCAATGCCGGCGTACTGATCCGGCGCCAATCCATCCACGACTGGTCGGCATTCATGATCAGCTTGATATTAAAGCTGAGAATGTAGTAGTCGTTTTCCCGCCTGGCCGTGTAGCTGTATTCAATACTACAGTTTGTTATAGCCACCTCGTTGGTGTTGCCAGGGTTGGCGATTCCCCTGAAATCGTCCGCGGTTAATTTCCTGAAGGGCTGGGCGCCAGCGGCCGCCGAAATAATTAATAATAATAAAGTTGTGTAAATTAACTTCCCAAATCTGTTCTCCATCTATGCTTTTTGTAAAATTTACTTTTTGACTTTGTCAGTATGCATTTGGTTTAACGCCATTAATTCTTTCATTGTTTGTTGCATACCTTCCGTTGATCCATCCAGGAAAATCACATTTCCCTGGGAGTGCTCCGCGAAATGTTTGATCGATTCAGTCCACATCGTAAACAAAATTACCGAAGTGTCCATGTGGGCGTCCTGCATTTCTTTTGCCGCAACCGACATACCTTTTGCCACCTCCTGCCTGAACAAGGCCACACCCTGCCCGCGCAGTTGTGATGCCTGTCTTTCAGCTTCCGCTGATATTTTTATCGCGTTCCCCTCCGCTTCAGCAGCTTTGGTTTTGGTGATCAGTAAGGCCTGCCCTTCATTTTCAGCGGCAGCCTTCAGGTTATTCGACGCAACCACCTGGCTCATCGACTTCATGATCACGTCATCAAACGTAATATCGTTCAGTTGCAGGTCCTGCAGGTGATAACCCCAGCCTTCCAAAACCACGTCTAACTGCTCTTTCACATGCTCAACAATATCCCGTCGCAGTATTAACACTTCTGACTGCCGTTTAGTTGCCACAAACGCCCGGATGGATCCCTCTACTGTACGTATAAGTGCCTGCATAAGGTTACGTTCATCTACAAATTTAAATGCAACATTTTTGATGGTCTCTTCTTCCTGGTTCAGCACCGAGTAAAGCAGCATGGCTTTAAAATAAACGTTAGCCTGGTCAAAGGTGACTGCCTGGAATTCAAGCTCAACCGAGCGGTTCTGGATGGATATTTTTGAATAGACGCTTTCAATCAGCGGCAATTTGAAATTCAAGCCTGGCGTCAGTATCCGGCGGTACTTGCCAAAGACGGTTATAACGACAATTGTGCCCTGTTTTACAGTCACAAATGAGGAAAATAAAATTACAAGCGCGACGAAAACAATAATAAGGGTGGTTATTTCAGGTGTCATTGTCAATAGTTTTGTTGCGATAAATATAATGGTATTTATTTGGTGTGCTATTTGTTTAAAATAAATAGTTTAACAAAAACAATCAATATGAACTTAAAACGCACATTCGGGGCAATTCTTACAGTTCTTGGTATAATTGGCCTCATTATTACCGGTATTGGCATTATCAATCACAATATCGGCTACACCACGCTGACCGTAGTCGGTGTCATCAGCGTCATTTTTTTCTTTACAGGAATCAGTTTGGTACGTACTACTAACGATATCGCTAAATAGCGTTTTAGCAGGGAGCCGACGAGGGCTTCCTGCTAATTGTTTTCGGCCTCTGCCAATTTCATGATCGCCCCATCTTCGCTGATTTTTAATCCAGGCCGTTCAAAATCCGTGGCGGTTAGCGTTCTGATGCGGCTAACTACCCGGTTAAGGCTATCGCGGACAACGCCATTATTGCGACTTTGCCTATTGGCGATCAGCCGCCCGCTTAAAAACTCGCCTCTTTTATTCAGATATACTTTTAAAACAGGCGCCATGCCGCAAATGCCGTCGATGCTTACGCTGCGGTACGTGCAGAAATTCCCCAGGCTGTAAGCGATCAAACGGTTTTTATAAATCTCCATTGCGCGGCATACGTGCGGACCATTGCCAAGTATAATATCCGCGCCTGCGTCAATGGCATTGTGGGCAAAGGCATGTACATCGCCCCGGTTTTCAGTAAAAAATTTCTCGTACGTGCAGGGAATATGTTCATAAGCCACGCCTTCGCCGCCGCCGTGAAATGAAACGATCACGATATCACAGTGCTGCTTAAGTTGTTTGATGATATCGCGTTGTAACCTGAGGTTAAGCAGCGGAAGGGTAGTGCCATTGGGCGAGAAGGCGCAAAAGCCATACGTTATCCCGTTTATTTTAAAAATGGATGATGGTTTATTATAAAGTCCGCCATAATGAATGCCCAGGCTGTCGAGGGTTTTGGTGGTGCTGAGCCGGCCGTTATCATCAAAATCATTGATGTGATTATTGGCGAGGCTGATGACGTTAAATCCGGCTTGTTTTAAAACACTGCCGTAACTCACGGGCATCCTGAACAGCCAGGCTTTACTCAACTGGTGCAGCTTAAAATGGGCCGGTGCGCCGGTATCCAGCAAGGTGCCTTCCAGGTTAGCAAACTTTACGTCAGCGTCCTGCCATTCACTGGCTACATTTTTAAAACTGCTTTTTGCCCCGTCGGGCGGCAAGGTTTTCCTGTCGGGATAGGAAGTGCCGAGCATAATGTCCCCCACGGCTGCTATACAAACTGAATCGTGGACAGCCTTTGCATCAGGTTTTGCCGCTATTGCGTACCTGGGTTTAGCTGCACTGGTTTTTTCGGCTTGAAAATTTGCCTGGGTATGCTCGCACGACGAGTAAAACACAAAGGCCAGAAACAGCACGGGTATAAAACGCATACGCACAAAAAAATCCTTTCAAAAATGAAAGGATTTTCTCAATATTTTATGTTAAAAAGGGATATTTTTTTAGTTTTTCCCGGAGTTGTCGTCTTTCCCCAATTCTTCCTTAAAGGAATCCAGCATCCGGCCGCCACGATAGAAATAGCGCCTGTAATAGGCATCATCCAAACTGCTGATCGCAACGCCCCGGGAAGAAGCGTGTGCAAAGCGGTTGTTTCCTAAATAAATGCCGATATGTGAGATGCGGCGGCTATGTATCTTAAAGAAAACAAGGTCGCCCTCCCTCAGGTCTTCCTTCCTCACCGGGCTTACCATGCTGAATATATCCCTCGAGCTGTGCTCCAGGTCCATGTTGAATACCTGGCTGTACAGCTGTTTGGTAAAGCCGGAGCAATCTGTTCCATTTTTTGAGCTGCCGCCAAAATGATAAGGAGTACCTATCCAATCGTAAACAAAATGAAAAAGCTTCATATTTGACGTCGCCGATAAGGCAACACCCATGATTTGAGAGAGGTAATCTTTGGCTAAGCTTTCCTGGTCGTCGGAGTTTTTATCATCCGCAGGATTTGGACTGGTTTTTGTGGTTTGGGCATGCGTGGCTAACACGCTGAAAAGTAATGCAATACCGATAAAAACTTTCTTCATTTAATCTTTAGTTTGTCGTTGTTAGGCCAACAAATTGTTTATTAAATTGGACACCCTGTCTCCTGTTCGCTACAAAACTATCTAAAAAATCTATAAATGCAATAGTAATGTCAAACTTTTTCAACATTTGGTACTGAATGTTAGTTATTAAAAAATTTAATTGATAGTTAACCTGCTGATTTTTAGTTAAGTCGATCCAAAACGGCCTTTTTTACGCAAAAAAGCGGCGAATTGTTGTTAACAAATCCATCAAACGGAAGAATAACGATGGATATTTTCCGATAAACCAAAAAAAGTTTCAAAAAGCTTTAACAAAGCAGCGACTGTTTCGATATTTTCAAGGATATAATTAGATTTGCGCTTTGTTCGAAAAAATCGATCGTTTAATTTATTACATGAATTCAATCGAAATAACTAAAGACACGTACCTGATGTGGTACGAGGCGATGCTGCTGATGCGCCGCTTTGAAGAAAAAGCCGGGCAGCTGTACGGTCAGCAAAAGATCAGGGGGTTTTGTCATTTATATATAGGGCAGGAAGCAGTTTTGGCCGGGGCGATGTCAGTGCTGAAACCCGAGGACAGCATGATCACCGCCTATCGCGACCACGCGCACGCCATTGCAAAAGGCGTCAGCTCAAATTCGATAATGGCCGAACTGTACGGCAAAGCTACCGGTTGTTCCAAAGGCAAAGGGGGCTCGATGCACATGTTTAGTAAGGAGCATCATTTTTATGGCGGTCATGGCATAGTTGGCGGACAGGTTCCGCTCGGCGCCGGTATTGCATTCGCCGAAAAATATAAAAAATCGGGATTTGTAAATGTTGCCTATATGGGTGATGGCGCTGTAAGGCAAGGTTCGCTTACCGAAACTTTCAATATGGCAGCCCTTTGGAAGCTGCCCGTGATATTCGTATGCGAAAACAACGGCTACGCCATGGGCACGTCAGTTGCCCGTACCACGGCTGATACGGATATTTATAAGATTGGCCTGCCCTATGGCATCCCATCTTCGCCGGTTGACGGCATGGACCCGGCGGCTGTACACAAAGCGATGGACGAAGCAGTTCAGCGGGCGCGCGCAGGCGAGGGCCCTACCTTTTTGGAAATGCGCACTTACCGCTATAAAGGCCACTCGATGTCCGATCCCCAAAAATATCGTACCAAGGACGAACTGGAATCATACAAAGCCAAGGACCCCATAGAGTTGGTGAAGCATACCATTATATCTGAAGGCTACGCCGACGAAAAATGGTTTGAAGATATCGAAGCAAAGGTAAAAGCCGAGGTGGACGAGTCGGTTAAATTTTCCGAGGAATCGCCATGGCCGGAAGCGTCGGAACTGTACACCGATGTTTATGTTGAAAAAGATTACCCTTTTATCCACAGCTAAACGTACATTTAAACTTAAATTTTAAACCACTATTTACCAAGGTAGCAATATGGCCGAACTAATAAAAATGCCCAAAATGAGCGATACCATGACAGAAGGGGTATTGGCCAAGTGGCATAAAAAAGTGGGTGACAAGGTAAAATCGGGCGATGTTTTGGCCGAGATCGAGACCGACAAAGCCACCATGGATTTTGAATCGTACCAGGACGGCACCCTGTTATATATCGGCGTGGAGGAAGGCAAAGCTGTTCCGGTTGATGCACCGATAGCCGTTATCGGAAAAGAAGGGGAAGATTACAAAGCGTTGCTGGAAGCTCCTGCTGCTCCTGTTGCTGAAAATAAAGTGGCAGACAAGAGTAGCAGTAAAGAAGCCGCACCGGATTCATCTGCTTCTGCTACTGCCACTGCTACTTCCTCAAAAGAAGCAAAACCCAAAGTCGATAAATCAAGTATCCCTGCCACGGTCATTCGTATGCCGGCATTGAGCGATACCATGACTGAAGGCGTGATCAATAAATGGAATTTTAAAGTTGGCGACACCGTAAAATCCGACGACTCGCTTGCCGACGTGGAAACCGACAAGGCGACCATGGAAGTGGTGGGCTACGAATCGGGCACGTTGCTGTATATTGGCCCAAAAGAAGGCGAGGCGGCGCCGGTTCACGGCATTATCGCAATTATTGGAAAGGCCGGCACTGACATTACGCCGCTTTTAGAGGATGACGCTCCCGCTCCAGTGGCAGCCGAAAGTGGCAGCAGCAGTGAGGAAGCTGCGCCGGCCGCGGAAAGCGCACCAGCTGCAGAAAGCGATTCAGCCGTTTTGGAAGAAGACGACAGCCGTATAAAAGCGTCGCCGCTTGCGCGTAAAATCGCAAAGGAAAGAGGCATCAACCTCCGCGAGATTAAAGGATCGGCCGAAGGCGGCAGGATCATTAAAAAGGACGTTGAAGAGTATGTTCCGACAGCTAAACCAGCAACCGAACCAGTGGCAGTTGCAAGTAGCAGTAGCAGTAAAGAAACTGCCGCAGCGCCTGAAACACCTGCTACTGCCACTGCTACTCAAAAAGCACCTATTGTTATCCCAACCTACGTTGGCGAAGAGAAATTTACCGAAAGGCCGGTTACCCAAATGCGCAAGGCTATCAGCAGGCGTTTGTCCGAAAGCCTGTTCACCGCACCGCATTTCTACGTAACCATGAGCATCGATATGGACCAGGCTGTTGCAGCCCGCACCCGTATCAATGAAGTGGCCCCGGTTAAAATATCCTTTAACGATTTTGTGGTGAAGGCCTGTGCCGTTGCCTTAAAACAACACCCGGCCATCAACTCATCTTTCCTGGGCGATAAGATCCGCACCAACGAGCATGTACATATCGGCGTAGCCGTAGCCGTTGACGAGGGCCTGCTGGTACCGGTGATCAAATTTGCGGATGGCAAATCATTAAGCGCCATCTCCGTTGAAGTAAAGGATTTTGCCGGCAAAGCCAAAGCAAAAAAACTGCAGCCGCCCGAAATGGAGGGCTCTACCTTCACTATATCTAACTTAGGTATGTTTGGGGTGGACGAGTTTACCGCCATCATCAACACGCCAAACGCCTGTATCCTTGCCGTGAGCGGCATCCAGCAGGTACCGGTAGTTAAAAACGGCGCGGTAGTGCCCGGCAACGTAATGAAGGTAACCCTAAGCTGCGACCACCGCGTGGTTGACGGCGCCACCG